>Ga0209064_1000017_pt1 | contig 353843 bp, 232 predicted proteins | sample Inofromicrocosms_FD_187498 | JGI IMG/M metagenome (GOLD analysis project Ga0209064, IMG submission 187498) | Mouse cecum microbial communities from Vienna, Austria - Inoculum for glucosamine and mucus D2O microcosms (SPAdes) (version 2) | ecosystem: Host-associated > Mammals > Digestive system... | reverse complement strand
ATAAGAACGGCGTTGCAAAATGATGAAGTACAGAGGTGCCTCATCTGAGCCAATTCCGAACTTTAACATAGAGAATAAACTGCCCTACAATAAGTTACCTTGAAGTTCAAAGTACAAGTGGGACCACAGAAACAAATCTCTATTTGCCTAATATTTAGACAAATAGAGATTTGTTTTTATATGCATCTTGCCACCAGTCCGCTGACCCGTTTATTTGAACTTAGGCAATGAGTCTGTGCGGACTGCATCGGAGCGTTGCAGCCCCTTAATATGGGCATCAGTCATTACGGCCTTACGATATCGTTCATAGCCACGTGTCGAGACAAGAACTTTTTTCGGCTCAAGCCGAAAACCCGGTGCATTTTTTCTCCAAATTGCACGAGCTAAGCACAAACAACAATACTATAGCCAATACAATGATTCGGTAAAAATTACCGAATCATTGTATCTTACATACGGATATATTATTCCGAAGGCAGGTCGACCCAGGTGTAGTCATGGCCTGTAGCGGGTATCACCTTATCCAACAAATCATTCAGCGAAAGCGCTATGCTGGCGGTGTTGACGCAGGGATGGCATGCATAGCGGTTGCTGCCGGAGGCAAGGTCTCGGTCGATTATGAGCCTTACATGCCTGTCTACATCAAAAATCAAACCCATCGGTGAGACAGCACCCGGATGGATATGCAGGTATTCCTCCATCATCTCTGCCGATGCAAACGACAGCCTCGCACACCCTAGCTGCGACGACAGGTATTTGGTTTTAAACGGTTTATAAGCCGGAAGCATCAGCAGGTAAAACTGCGTCTGCTGCTTGTTTGTCAGGAAAAGGTTTTTGAACACAGGAACACCTACTGCCTGCCGAACCGCCTCGCATTCCTCCATAGTGAAAGCCGCCCGGTGGCAATAAGTCACATAATCCACGCCAAGGCAGTCAAGAAAATCATATACACCCGTCTCGGCCGCTGACCGCACCACCCCGTCACCCTGCGGCCTCCCGTCGTACCGTTCTATTCTGCTGTCATCCATAACCTCATTAAAGTATTATTTATAGTCAAGAGCTTTTTATGATTAAATCGATATAAAGATTCACCTGTCAATCAGAGTACAAAATTAGGCAAATTCCACATAATGCCATATCGGAAGCCCTGACAATCCGTTCCTGTCTGCACCAATAGTTTTCACATTTTCTGTAAAATATATACCTTTGCAGGTGATGAGGAGGAATCCGTCAAAAATAACGGCATTGTTGCTGTTGGGCATTTTCGCATTATTCTATTGCGGGAACGCCCTGTTCCTTCACACACACATCATAGGGGACACAACGGTGGTACACTCCCACCCCTATCTCCCCTCCGGCCACCACTCGCATTCCGCGCAGTCGCTCGAATCCATTACAGGTTTCAACAGCTCCCTGTTCGCAATGCAGCCTGCCGACGAGGCATGTTGTACAACTCCCGACCTCCAATGCTGCGACATTGCTACAGCATGTACGCTCAGACCGGCTGTCAGCGCTGCAATTCGGATTACCGCTCCCCGTGCACCTCCGGCGGTGTGATTCCTATTTACTATACCAACGTGTGGAAAATTCCATAAATCCGATTGCGACGGTTTCAATACTGAAGTCATCCTGATTCCACGTACCTCAAGTTGCCCGAAACGGCAACAGGAAAATAGCAATCACACTAATTCAAAAATTCATTTATGCACAAGCAAATACTTGTGTCGGCATTCCTCATGATGTCGGCACTTATAGGGCGTACCTCCGAGGCACAGCCCGGGGCATCAGCCATGTCGACACCATCCGACACCAATATAACCGGCCACGTAGTCGACACCGAAACCGGCGAACACCTCCCCTACTACACCGTAAAAATAGCAGGTACATCGATTGCCACCATGACAGATGCTTCGGGTCACTACACATTGCGCAACCTCATCCCCGGCCACTACACCGTGGAGGCATCATCAATGGGCTATGCCGCCGAAAAGCGCGAAATCGACCTTAAAAAAGGCCAGACCTACGAAATCAACTTCGATGTCACACCCGATGCCTTCATGCTCGACCAGGTGGTTGTTACAGGGAGCAAAAGCGAACAGAAACGGCGTAACAGCCCGGTGCTGGTCAGCGTGATAAATAACAAGGTTTTCGACCTTGTAAGCGCATGCTCTCTTGCCGACGGGCTGAGTTTCCAGCCCGGTGTGCGTGTGGAAAACGACTGCCAGAACTGCGGGTTCACCCAGGTACGTATCAACGGGCTTGACGGGCATTATTCACAGATTCTGATGAATTCCCGCCCGGTTTTCTCCGCACTGACCGGTGTTTATGGTCTCGAACAGATTCCTGCCAACATGATCGAACGTGTGGAGGTGATGCGCGGAGGCGGCTCCGCCCTGTTCGGCTCATCGGCCATCGGTGGCACTGTGAACATCATCACACGCGACCCGGCCGTGAACTATGCGGAAGCAAGCCATACACTGACATCGGTCGGCATCTCAGGCTCATTCGATAACAACACCACATTGAATGCCTCGGTGGTCGGCAGCAACAACCGCCTCGGCATGATGATTTACGGGCAGAACCGCCACCGCGACGGCTATGACCACAACGGCGACGGGTTCACCGAGGTAGCGAAACTCAGCACCCAGACCATGGGATTACGCACTTTCATGCGCACGTCCGACAACACCAAACTCACACTCGAATATCACGGGACCCACGAATACCGCCGAGGTGGCGACAACCTAGACCTCCCGGCACACGAAGCATGGATTGCCGAAGAGGTGGAACACGACATAAACGGCGGTGAAGCTTCGTTCGACCTTTGGTCAGCCTCACGCGGCAGCCACCTCAACATCTTCGCAGCAGCCCAGAACACCAAACGGAAAAGCTATTACGGCAGCGGGCAAGACCCCGATGCCTATGGCCGTACCCACGACCTCGTTGTGACCGGCGGGGCGCAAATGACCCACAATTTCAAACAACTGTGGTTCATGCCGTCGGAACTTATCGCCGGACTCGAATATAACCACAATTACCTCAACGACGTGACCGTAGGTTACGACCACGACATCACACAGCGCGTCGACATCTATAGCGGCTACCTGCAAAACGAATGGCGCGATGACCGGTGGGGGTTCCTCATCGGTGCCCGCATCGACAAGCACTCCATGATTAACCATCCAATCGTGTCGCCAAGGGCAAACATACGGTTCAATCCTTCAGATAAAGCGAACTTCAGGCTTTCCTTCTCAACCGGCTTTCGCTCCCCGCAAGCCTATGACGAGGATTTCCATGTGGCAATCGTGGGAGGAGAACGGGTGGTGACCATCCTTGCCCCCGGCCTCAAAGAGGAAAGCAGCCGGAGCATCAGCGCATCGGCCGACTTTTACCACCGTTTCGGCAACGTGCAGGCCAACCTCATGATTGAAGGCTTCTTCACCGACCTGAGCGATGTGTTCGCCCTCCGCAAGCTGAATGAGCCTGATGCCGCAGGAAACGACGTGCTCGAACGTTACAACGGAGGTGGCGCCCGTGTCGGCGGTATAAACATTGAAGGTAAAGCGATTTTTTCACCACGCTTCCAGCTCCAGGCGGGCGCGACATGGCAGCGTAGCCGTTACAAACAGCCTGAACAATGGAGCGAAAACCCAGAAATACCACCTGTGAAACGGATGTTCCGCACCCCCGACCTTTACGGCTACCTGACTTTCAACTGCGAATTTACAAAGGCATTCCGTGCGGCACTCTCTGCCACCTATACCGGCAGCATGCTTGTGCAACACATCGAAGGCTCAGGCACACCCGTCGACTGCGCCGTGACCACACCGCGCTTTTTCGATGCCAATTTCAAACTCACATATGAGTTCAAGGTGTTTCACACGGCATGCATAGAGGCCAGTGCCGGGATATTCAACATTTTCAACAGCTACCAGGATGATTTCGACATAGGCCCCCTCCGCGATTCGGGCTACATCTACGGGCCAGCACTGCCACGCAGCCTTATGGCCTCGCTGAAATTCCATATATGAAAAAGACCCTATGGCGTTGTGTCAAACTTCGATATTTTGGCACACCGCCGTGGTTTTCGCCCGGATGGCGAGGGTGCTGTCAGAATGCCTCACCTGCAGGCGACGATCCGGATGAGCCATTATGACACACCCTAATAACATCCCCCGCTGCAACTTATTGCAACGGGGGATGTTATTAGGGTGTAAACACCTATTGACGCGATTGCTGCATGATGCCTCCAGTATCTTATAATGCAACATGCCTTATCCATGCATCATCGTAATCACTTCTATGTGTTTGAAATCTTTCATATAAACAATTTTTTGACATGAAGAAAATCTTAATCGCCTTGCTGTTGATTATCTGTGGTGCAGGTGCCGCATCGGCATTCATCGACTCCTACGTAATCGACCGCAAGAACCTGCCGGAGCAGGCACAGCAAATGCTTTCGGAATATTTCCCGAAAGCAAAGGTAAGCCTTATCAAAGTAGACCGCCACCTATTGAAAAAAACCGACTACGACGTAAAACTGGTTAACGGCACCAAGATAGAATTTACCAATGCCGGAAAATGGAAATCGGTCGACTGTAAAACCCGCGAGGTGCCTGAAGGACTGGTCACCAAGCCCATACGCAACTACGTCAAGAAAAATTTCCCCGACGTGAAGATTGTGAAAATCGAAAAGAAATCGGGCGGCTATGAAATCGGCCTTTCTGATGGCGTGGAGCTTAAATTCAACCTTCTCGGACAATTCAAAAGCATGGAGATGGACGACTGATTCCGTTCTCATCATCCAAAAATCAAGGCGATGCGCCGCAATCCGGGCACATCGCCTTTTATGTATCCGTAATGTAATAACCCCGGAACCTACTTCAATGCCTACCTGCCTTATAACAATGCATCGATATACAGCATCAGCAACACTCCCGCTACCAAGGCATAGGTAGCCTGCTTTTCAAACCCGTGTGCATGGGTTTCAGGAATCATCTCATCGCTTATCACATAGAGCATGGCACCACCGGCCATACCCAGCAACGCCGGAAGGAACATCCCGGACAAACCTCCCAGGACGAAACCTACCCCTACTCCAAGCATTTCCAACAACGCGACAGCGACCGATATGGCAAGCGCCCTGCCGAAACCCACGCCAATCATCAACAGCGGCGTGACAACCACCATCCCTTCGGGTATATTCTGCAACGCGATACTTATAGTAACCGCATAGGCATTCGAAAGATTGTTTTCGTCGAACACAATCCCGGTAGCCATCCCTTCTGGAAGCTTATGGATGGCGATTGCGATAACGAACATCATTATCCTGTTAACGGTGGTGTTCCCTTTATGCTTCTCGATGTCAAGACCGGTAAGATGATGAAGGTGAGGAGTGAAATAGTCCAGCATTCCGATAAGCGCCACTCCGGCTGCGACACCGGCAACCACCTGCCACCACCCTGAAAGGGATGCCATGGTCACAGCCGGTGCCACCAGCCCTACGATCGAGGCAGCAAGCATCATCCCTGCACAGAAGCCCATGAAAATATCATTCCACTTATGCGAAATCCTTTTCACGAACAAGCCTATCACCGACCCTGCCAGCGACGCAATGCCCAGACCGGCAGCCCCTATCAGCACTTTCTCAACCATCAATACACCTTTTTAGACAATGAAGTCATCTTGACTTTTCTTCTTTTGCATCTTCTTTGTGATTTTCGGCCGTTTGAAGTACTCCCGGCATGGAATCCTACCTTTCAGCAGGATGCCTGCGCGAACGAAACAGCCTCAGGAATTCACCAACCCAAAGCACCAGCGACGTGCCTCCGATGATTATCAACCAGTCAGACAGGCTGAGAGGTGTTACGCCGAAGAAGCCACCGCCAAACTCCACAATCAGGATCTGTCCTGCCAGAATCAATACGGCAATCAGCACGAACTCGCCGCAATGCCCAAGGTGCAACGCACTGCGATGTGTGGCAAATGCCCTGGCATTAAACATATTCCAAAATTGCAGCATTACAAAAGTGGTGAATATCAGACTCAATTCATAAGGGCTGAGTGTGTCGGGCACTCCTGGCGTGACATGCAACAACTGTGAGAGCGAGGTCACTTCGGCATGTTCAAACACATAGACCATCCCGAAAAGTAATCCGAAAAATATAATGCCGCAACCCACTATAAACCGCCACATTGCAGGATTGATGATAAACTCACGCCGGTTGCGCGGACGGTCGGCCATAACCGAGTCCGACGGCGGCAGCGAGGCAAGAGCCATAGCGGCAAAGGTATCCATTATCAGGTTCACCCAAAGCATCTGGGTCACGGTAAGCGGCGACTCGGTTCCCATAAACGCGCCTGCCAGCACTATGAGGCAGGCGGCAACATTTACCGTCAGTTGGAACAGGACGAAACGCTGTATGTTACGATAAAGCGAACGCCCCCACATCACAGCCCTGCCTATCGAGGCAAACGAATTGTCGATAATGGTGATATCGCTGGCCTCCTTTGCCACCGATGTACCATCACCCATCGAAAGCCCCACATGGGCAGCCTTTAAAGCCGGGGCATCATTGGTGCCGTCGCCTGTAACAGCCACCACCTGCCCTTGGCGCTGTAGCGCCTCTACAAGGCGTTTCTTATCCATAGGGCGGGCACGCGCTATGATTTTCAAATCCATCACGCGCTCGTCGAGTTGCGATTCCGTCAGGGCGCCGAATTCAGGCCCTGTTATTATATTCCGGTCAGTGTCGGCAGGTTTCCACAGCCCGATCTGACGGCCTATTTCCTTGGCTGTACCAGGGGTGTCGCCCGTAACGATTTTCACACCGATACCTGCATCAAGAACCTCGTTTATGGCATCGGGAACATCGGAACGTACCGGGTCGGAGATTGCAACTATCCCGAGGAATTCGAGATTATCGCAAACCAGCTTGCCATCCTCTGCCGCCTTCACCCCACGGCCAATCTCCTGGTATGCGAACCCTAGGGTGCGCATAGCCTGGGCCTGGAATTCCTTCAGGCTGCTGTCGATGGATTCACGGCTTACACCACCTGCAATAGTACGGCACAACCCGCTGACTATTTCAGGAGCCCCCTTTACAAACAAAGTACGCACGCCGTTGCCATCCTCCACAACCGTCGCCATATATTTACGTTCGGTTGAGAATGGCACTTCCTCCACTACTTTAAACCGCCCCCTTATGGCATTATAATCAGCCCCGTTGGCATGAAGCCAAAGCAAAAGGGCACCTTCCGTGGGGTTGCCTAGCACTTCAGGCTTTTCCCCTTTCGAGAAATCAAGCTGCGCTGTCGAGTTGACGGCAATCCCGGTTTCGATAAGCCTGCTTTCGGCATTATCACCAAGCTTACCGCCGGGCAGACCGTAAAAATCGGCCTGGGCAACCTGCATACGGTTTTGCGTAAGAGTCCCGGTCTTATCCGTACAGATTACGGTAGTCGCCCCCATTGTTTCGCAGGCATGCAGCTTACGCACAAGGTTATGGGTTTTGAGCATACGGCGCATACTGTAAGCAAGGCTGAGTGTAACCGCCATCGGAAGCCCTTCAGGAACGGATACCACTACCAATGTCACGGCAATCATGATAGTCTGAAGGAAATAGGCCAGGAATTCCATCCAATCGAACGGCATCCCGGAAAGGAAATACATCAACAGCCTACCGGCCACAATGACAATCCCTATGGCATAGCTGGCGCGTGAAATCAGCTTCCCCAGGCGGTCGAGCTGTTCGGTAAGAGGGGTCTTGACACTGTCGTCAATCCGCGATGCCTCAAACACCTTACCGTTTTCAGTGGCATCACCGACAGCATACACCTCAGCCACACCATGGCCTTCCATAACCTTTGTGCCACGCATCACATGATTGCTAGGGAATGTGGCTTCGGGGTCGAACTGCGCCTCATCTGTGGTTTTATGCGCCATAGGCTCACCGGTCAGCGTGGATTCGTCCACATTCAGCGACACCGCCTCTAACAGTTCGGCATCAGCCGGAATCTCCTCACCGGTGTTAAGCACCAGTATATCGCCTACAACAATATCCTTTTTGGGCACCGACGTAGGCGCGCCGTTGCGAATCACCTGCACAGGCTCCTCATCGTTAACCTGGTTCAGCAGGTCGAACTCCTTGTTGGCACGGTATTCGAAATAAAATCCAAGCCCTGTGGCCAGGATGATTGCGATAAAAATCCCTACCGGCTCGAAAAACACCGTTCCGTCCTTTCCCAGACCGAAATACTCATAACAGGATATAGCCATCGATAACACACCTGCAACCAGCAGGATGATTATCAACGGGTCTCTGAATTTTTCAAGAAGCTGTCGCCACCAAGGCGTTTTTTGCGGCGGGGTAAGAAGATTGTCCCCGTGAAGCCTTCGGCTCTCAAGAACCTGCGCGTCACTCAGCCCGGCATATTTACGTGATTCACTCATGTCAGCAAAAATATAATTACGTTAAATAAAACACCATTCCCCGAATATCGGTTTACATCCGTTCAGCCAATACGGCAGCAGTCAATGCAAGCGGCAGCAGGAATCAAGCAATAATCCACCTGAGCACAAGCACTATAATCAACGCGTAGATCCCGGCAAGCACATCATCGAGCATAACGCCCCAGCCATTGCCGAAACGTTCCATCTTGCGGCAGCCCAATGGTTTGAAAATGTCAATCAGGCGGAATGCGGCAAACCCGGCAACGGCAAGGATGGCGGTGGTCAGCCTGTCAGGCACAGCAGCCACAAGCAACGGGATCCAAGTCCCTACAAACTCGTCAATTACCACAGTGCGGGGGTCTTCCCCCCAATAGCGCTCCATCACCTTCGAAGTCCAGGCCCCGGCCACGGTGGTCACCACTATCAGCGCCACAGTTGTCCATAGCAGTGCCACCGGCGCAAGCACCAGATAAAGCACATACCATATCACCAGCGCCAAAAAGGCACCGACCGTTCCGGGTGCACCCGGAACAAACCCCGTGCCGAATCCCGTCGAAAATATCACATGAAACCACGGGGCCTCCCCCAGCGGATGATTGTTGTTGTCACTCATAACATTAATGTTTAACTGTCAAAATCCAAACTATTGATAACATGAGCCATCCCGCCCTTTCATTGATGCGGTTTTACAGGAATTCAAGTTGGCTAAAAATTGGCTTCAATATCAACAAGCCAGGCATTCGGCGAAACAGACTCCAAAGTTAATCATTTCACTGCAAACGTTGCGAGTATCTTAGTGGTTATTTGCGGAAAAGGGCGGTGACAAGGGTCAGATGCGGGGGGAGGAGGCCGTCGGAACCCCAAAGGAGGGGGAGGTGGAAAAGATCGGCGAGGATGGCGGTGATGTCGAAGCCGAAGGCTTCGAGCGACGGGCGTACTTTGTCGGGATGCCGGCAGGGTCGGCCACAAAGGCGCGTACATTCCTGCCCGGGGCAGTAAAGGCAGTTCCCTACAAATGAAAAAGCCCTCCCCCCGGTTTCTTTCTCACGCCCTAAAAGCCATTTGTCAAGCCTTGCCCGCTGAGGGGTGATAAAGTCGGCGGCTTCGGAAACCGGCGTGCCGTCAGGAACCGTAATCACAGTGGCCGTAATCTCGGCAACCTCCCATCCCGACAGATATTCCCATGCATCGAACAAAAAGGGCGGACACCCCCAAGAACGCCCGTAACAGCCGCACTCCTTGCAATATGCGATGAAGCGCTCCGCATCGCGGAAGCGCTCCATCAGTTCCTTAACCCCGATTATCAGGGTAATATCCCGCCATGAAGGATTCATCATAGGGATTATTTTTCACGCATAAACACCTGTACGGGGGTGCCTTTGAAATCCCAGTTTTCGCGGATTTTGTTTTCCAGGAAACGGCGGTAAGGCTCCTTCACCCACTGCGGCAGGTTGCAGAAGAAAATAAACGTCGGCACAACCGCCCCTTTAAGCTGGGTGACATACTTGATTTTTATATACTTACCCTTATTGGCAGGTGGCGGGTAGGCCGCGATAGCCTCAAGCATGACCTTGTTGAGCTGGGAGGTGGGCACTTCCCTGCGCCGGTTCTGATAAACATCGACAGCAGTTTCTATAACCTTGTAGATTCGCTGCTTGGTCAGTGCGGAGCAGAATATAACCGGGAAATCGGTAAACGGGGCGAAGCGTGAACGGATAGCCTCTTCGAAATGCTTCTGCGCGTCGAGCGATTTATCCTCGGCAATATCCCATTTATTGACGCATACCACCAGCCCCTTCTTATTCCGTTGGATAAGTCCGAAGATATTCGCATCCTGTGCCTCGATTCCACGGGTCGCATCAATCATAAGGATACATACATCCGATGCCTCGATGGCACGGATTGAACGTATCACTGAATAATATTCTATATCCTCGTTCACCTTCTGTTTCTTGCGGATACCGGCGGTATCTACAAGGTAGAAGTCGAAGCCGAATTTGGTGTAACGCGTATAGATGCTGTCTCGCGTGGTACCGGCTATATCGGTCACTATGTGGCGGTCCTCACCTATAAACGCGTTAATCAGCGATGACTTACCGGCATTTGGGCGTCCGACGATGGCAAAACGGGGAATCTCCTCCAGGTTCTCGTCATCATCGTTCGGAACCGGGAGCTTCTTCACGATTTCATCCAAAAGGTCGCCCGTGCCATAGCCGCTAACTGCCGAAACGGGATAGGGGTCGCCAAGACCGAGGCTGTAGAACTCGGGCACGTTATAAAGCCACTCATTCGAATCGACTTTATTGGCTACCAGCAGTACCGGCTTACGTGATTTGCGAAGGATTTCAGCCACGTGGTCGTCGAGGTCTGTGACACCGTTCATGGCATCGACAACGAACAGGATTTCATCAGCCTGCTCGATAGCCACAGCCACCTGCTTGTTGATTTCCTCTTCAAAAATATCGTCGGAATTTACCACCCATCCACCGGTATCTACAATCGAGAATTCCCGACCGCACCAGTCGACTTTGCCATACTGGCGGTCGCGGGTTGTTCCCGCCGTAGGGTCGACGATGGCCTGACGAGTCTCTGTCAGGCGGTTGAAAAGAGTCGATTTACCCACATTGGGCCGACCTACGATTGCTACGAGCTGTGCCATGTTGTTATTTTGATATTTCCCTGCAAAGTTAAGTTAAAAAGCCGGATAGCGCAAATCCCTGCCCTCATCGGGCTTGTAACGCGGAAGGCAGCAACGATGATTTTTAACCGAGGCATACGTTCGACATCCCCCGCAACGTATCTGTCATTCTATATAGCCGAATGCCTTGAGCTTGTTCTCACGGTTGCGCCAGTTCTGCTCAACCTTTACGTATAGCTCGAGATACACACGCTTGTCGAAGAACCGCTCTATATCCTTGCGGGCTTCCGTACCCACTTTCTTAAGCATCGACCCACCTTTGCCGATTATGATACCCTTCTGGCTGTCACGTTCAACGAAAATAGTTGCCATGATATGTATGGCGGTGTCGGATTCATCGAACTTCTCCACAATCACTTCCACCGAATATGGCACCTCCTTATCATACGATGTAAGGATTTTTTCGCGGATAATCTCGGTAACGAAGAATCTTGCGGGCTTGTCGGTAAGGGCGTCCTTGCCGAAATAAGGGGGCGACGGCGGCAGCAGTTCCACAATCCTTGCCATAAGGTTCGGAACATTGAAATGCTCCTTGGCCGAGAGGGGGAACACCTCCGCATTGGGCAGCATCTCCTTCCAACGCATCACGATTGCCTCCAGGTCGCCGTTGGTTTTGAGCAAGTCGATTTTATTGATAACCAGCAACACCGGGATTTTCTCTTTTGCCACACGGGCCAGGAAATCGGCGTTCTTTGTAGGGTCTTCCACCACGTCGGTCACATACAGCAGGATGTCGGCATCGGTCAGCGCACCCTGGGCATAACTCAGCATGCTTTCCTGAAGTTTGTAATTGGGCTTGAGCACGCCGGGGGTGTCGGAAAACACAATCTGGTAGTCGGGGGTGTTAACAATCCCGGTTATGCGGTGGCGCGTGGTCTGCGCTTTCGAGGTGATGATGCTCACACGCTCGCCCACAAGGTCGTTCATCAACGTTGATTTACCAACGTTGGGATTCCCGACAATATTGACGAATCCGGCTTTATGGTCACCGGGCGAGACGGGCGGGCATGCTACCTCGTCAGTAAGGGCGCTGATTACGTTTTCTGCATCCTGGCGCTCTATTTCCTCGCTTATTCTCTCGTTTTTGTTTTCTTCGGTCATGATAGGGACGATGTTAGTTTAAGCCTTCCTGGCTGCGGCAACGCTGCGGCGGGGATGACCCGTGTTATTATTAAGTTCTGTGATTAAAACAAAAATAGCACCCGAAAAGATGCTATTTTGTGTTTTTTCTATCAGGCAGCCCGTTTGCCGCACAATTCAAAGCGCATCCGGGCGTAAATTCTCACGGAAATCATATATCCCAAACCACCAGCATCGAACCCCAGGTGAAGCCCGCGCCGAAAGCAGTCAGGAGAATCTTGTCGCCCTTTTTGATTTTGCCCTTGAATTCGTCAAGACACAAGGGGATGGAAGCCGCCGACGTATTGCCGGTGTGCTGGATGTTGACAAGCACTTTCTCATCGGGAATCCCTGCACGCGAACTTACAGCCTCGATGATACGGAGATTGGCCTGATGCGGCACCAGCCAGTCGATAGTCTCCGCCGTAAGGTTGTTGCGGTTAAGGATGTCGACCGAGGCTGTGTACATATCGGTTACAGCGTTTTTGTAAACGTTGCGCCCGTCCTGGAACAGGTAATGGTCGCCTGCGGCAAGAGTATCGGCAGTAGCCGGGCGTGCCGAGCCGCCTCCCCACATCACAAGATGTTCGAGGCCGCGTCCGTCAACATGGAACACCGCGTCCAAAACCCCTACGTTGGGCTCTTCCGTAGGCTCGACCAGCACACATGCCGCACCGTCGCCGAAAAGGGGGCAGGTGGAACGGTCGTTGTAGTTGATCATCGACGACATCTTCTCGGCGGCAACAACGATTACCTTCTTGCGCAACCCGCTCTTCACATATGCGGCCGCATCCTCCAATGCCACGATGAATCCGGCGCATGCCGCCTGTATGTCGTAGGCATAGGCATTCTTCAGGCCGCAGCCCTCGCAGATAATCGAGCCTGTTGAGGGGAATCGGTAGTCGGGATTCGAGGTTGCACAAATCAGCAGTTCCACCTCCTCGGGTGCAATGCCGGTGTCGGCTAGAAGCTTGTTCACGGCCTGGATGCCGAGATACGACGAGCCGGCATCCTTTTTGAGGATGCGGCGCTCCTTGATGCCGACGCGTGTCGTAATCCACTCGTCGTTGGTATCGACCATTTTCGAAAGCATCTCATTGTCGAGAACATCGTCGGGGAGATATGACGCGATGCCGGAAATTTTGGCGTTGAGCATAAGCGTGGGGTATGATATGTGGGAGAACTACCCGAAGCGGCTCTCCCGTCCAAGAATCTGTTCGGATGGGGCATCGGCCTTGCCGGAACCCCTTATCTGTATAACGCTTCTGACAGCGACAGGTTCTTGGAAATATGTCCTTAAAAATTATCGAAAGGCTGCCTCCCGTGGAACGCAGCCCTTGTTTTTAATCCAAGCCGGAGCGGTTAGACTACGGCGTTCTTCTCGATAGCGACTTTGCCACGGTAGTAACCGCATTCCATGCAAACGCAGTGGTAAACATGCCATGCGCCGCAGTTGGGGCAGATTGCCAGTGTAGGCATCGCAGCTTTGTCGTGTGTGCGGCGTTTTGCCGTACGGGTCTTGGATTGACGTCTTTTAGGATGTGCCATTGTTGTTTTATTGTTTTATTGTTGTTTTTCCTTTTAAGTTCCTTCGTTCGCCTTGCAACCCCGTTGCCTAGGCGTGCATCAGAGCCGGTGTTTAAAGCTCCTTTAGTTTGTCCCAACGCGGGTCGGTAGGAGCTTCACATCCCGGGGTGTCGTTATCGGGCATGCTGTCCATTTCTTCAATCAGCTCGTCCTCCAGTTCCGCATCGGGATCCGACGAAGCCACGGCGCGGTGTTTCTTCAGCAGCGAACTCATTGCGCGGTTGCATTTACCCAACGGATGGACATGCTTGATAGGTATGGCCAGCGATACCGTGTCGTAAATCATATAGGCGACATTAAGGTAGTTATCGCTTTCAGGGATTTCCATAAGGTCATCCGATTCCTCGCGGTAGTCATCGCCGTATTTCACCTTGATGCCATAAGTGGTGTCTATATCCAACGTCAGGTCATCAAGGCAACGGTCGCATGGCACCGTCACCGTACCCGTAATGGCAAAGGCCAAATCGTAGACATCGTTTTTGTATGTCACGACAAGGCTGACGTTTACGTCGGCATCACGCACGTCGGCACTCTCCATGTTTGTGAAGAACTGCTTATCCAAATGATACCCGAAATCATGGGTACCTTTCGGCAGGCTCTTCAACGGGAGTTTGAATTGACTGAATTTTCCCATTGGTATAGTCAGCTGAAAAAACGGTGCAAAGTTATGGATTTTCTTCCTCATTACCAACTTTTCCCGAAATTTCCGCCGAAATTCACCTTTTTTAGCCTTGCACCCCGGCCCTGCATACCGATTTCCACATTCGCCACCAAAGTTTCACCGAAGCAATAGGCACTTACACCGAACAACGATTTTAACAGGTTTTAGTAGCCATAAACGATGACGATGTGCCGAAACATCCAAATCCGACACACCGCCACATGATCGCTATTCAACAAAATCAAATCACGACCTCATAAACCGACTGCTCGATTTTCACAATATTGACCCCTTCTGACAAATATTGCAACGGGATGGTACATTCTACCTCGCCAACAAAACAGGAATACTCGTTGGTTGAATTAAATTTCTAAATATCTACAGATTGAGCAACTTTTTCATTTGTAATTATTTAAAACTTTAATTCAACCAACAGGTTTTGGATATTATGTGCTTGTTTCAATGCTTAAAAATTACTGCCAATATCGTGGAATTACCATTTCTGAAATGTGCAGTAAACTGGAACGAACAATAGAAACAACGAAGCCATCTTGACTTTTTCTTCAAGATGACTTCATTCAATCATACACGAACAGCAACTACTTTCCTATGTAAGTTGCCATTTGTTGCATTTTGCCTACATCAAGGCAAATCAAAATCTTACCAAATTTTAATCCGCTAAAGTATCTCGACGCGAATTAAAATCTAAAACATTAATGTTAGCATAATATGCAGGTTCAATGATTATTCATCTGAATGCAGCATTCCTTCAAGAAGAGACGCGGCGTCGGCCACACAGTCATTGCATTGACGCAGAGGGCAGCCAGAAGCGATGCCTTTGAGTTCGTGGCATGTCACGGAACCGTTGCGTTCGCGGAAACGGGTCACAATGGCTTTCATGTCGCGCATTGACGCCATGCGGTCGCCACGAACCATTCCGAGCACCACCCCGGCGCCTACCAGTGCACCGCATGTGCCTTCCATCGACCCCATCCCTGAGCCAAACGCGTTAGTGAGATTGCGCATCGTCTCCACATCTAACCCTGCGGCATCGCAATAAGTACACGCAACAGCCTGGGCGCAGTTGAATTTCCCGGAGCGCTTCCGCTCCACAGCCTCGTTAATCCTTGATTCCATAAATCCTTATTAAAAAAATCCCGGTTAATAAAGTACAAAATTACGATTCACCGTCCACACACGCAAATCCGACACACCGAAGCTATTTTTGCCGTAAAATTTTGCAGGTTCGAAAAACAGTATTAATTTTACAGTGTACTACAACACTAATACACCATTATGCTCACACTCGAAAACCTATCATTCGGCTACCATCGCGGACAAAGCGTTGTCGACAGTATAAACCTGACGCTGCCTCCAGGCGGCATCTACGGCCTGCTAGGCCCAAACGGTGCAGGCAAGTCAACACTGCTCTACCTTATAGCCGGGGCGCTGACCCCGCGTGCGGGAAAAGCCGTGTTCAACGGCACCGACACCCGCAGGCGACTCCCTTCCACACTCAGCGACATATTCCTTGTCAGCGAGGAATTCTCACTGCCCCCGATAAGCCTGGGGGAATACGTCAGACTAAACGCCCCGTTCTACCCCCGCTTCTCACACGAGGCACTGCGCGCCAACCTCGAAATGTTCGAACTGACGCCGGAACTAAATCTCGGCCACCTGTCGATGGGGCTGAAAAAGAAGGTTTTCATGAGTTTCGCCCTTGCATGCAACACCTCGTTATTGCTGATGGACGAGCCGACCAACGGCCTCGACATCCCCGGCAAAAGCGCCTTCCGCAAATTCATAGCGCAAGCCATGACCGACGACCGCACGGTGATAATTTCCACACACCAGGTGCGCGACATCGACCGCCTCATCGACCATGTGATAATCATGAACGGCTCGCAAATATGCCTCAACCGCCCTGTAGGCGAAATCCAGAAACACCTGAAATTCCTCACCACAACCGACCGCGAAACCATCAACAGTGCCCTGTGCGCGCTGCCGGGCATCGGGGGAGCCGCAGTCATGCTCCCCAACACCGACGGCAACGACTCTGAAATAAACCTTGAAGTATTGTTCGATTTCGCGATGAAACACCAATCGGCACTTAACGGGATTTTCAACAAGGCCGTTACACAAACCTCTAACACATTCTGACAATGGCAAAATCATCACAAATATTCGCATTCAGCAGGTTGAAACTCTCCATAAAGAAGGAATGGGGAGAAAACCGCCGTCAGTTCCTGCTCCTGATTCTGTTCATAACGGGCGCAATGTCAATCGAATCCTTTCTTCAGATATCGTCAGCCTACAACAAGGTAGAATATCTTTACATGACAACAGGGGGCGAAAATGTCGATTTCCACACAGCGGCACAGCAACATTTTTTCTATGAACGCTACCACTACATGCAACATGTACTCTTTGCAATAATCCTTGTGTCCTTCACCGCGTTGGCGGCATCGCTGGCCTTCTCCTCCACATCCACAAAAGAGGGCACTGTAAGGGACCTCACATGCCCCGCATCCCAAACGGAAAAATTCGCAGCCCGTTTCGGCCTCTACATCGTGGGAGGCTGGGCAACAGCAGTCAGCGCTTGGATTTTTGTAGCATTCGGCTCCTACATCATAATGAGCATGCTCACCCCCTACGGCGACTTTTTCCATCCCACATCAGTCGGCCCGTTATTCGATGCCGACGCCCCCCGCTCTGCAACTTTGGCCGCATCAACAATCCTGACATCGCTGTTCCTGCAATCATTGTTCTTTTTAGGAAGCTCGTTCTGGCCGCGCAACTCGTTTATAAAGACTTTCGGTGCGGGGACGGCACTTTTCGGAAGCATGGTGTTGATTGCTGTCCTGACAACGTATTTCTGCATGCAATTCCTTCAACCCGGGCCAGACAAAAAACTGCCGCATTTCCTGGGCTGTCCCGAAACCTATTATATGCTGACCCTGTTTATGTCGGCGGTCAACTATACCCTGGCATTCATCCGCTATCGCGAAACCGATGTGGTAAGAATCCGGTAACTCAAATTACACAATCCTACAACGATTATGCTGTTCCAGGAAAACAACAAAGCCATATATCTACAGATAGCCGACGCCGTGTGCGACAACGTGCTATCGGGCACCCTCCCCCCCGGAAGCCGCATCCCGTCGGTAAGGGAATACGCCGCCGACATCGAGGTAAACGCCAACACCGTTATGCGGGCATATGATTACCTCGCCTCACGCGACATAATCTACAACAAGCGGGGCATAGGCTACTTCATCTCACCTGACGCACCGCAAACTGTCAGGCAGACGCGTCGCGACGAGCTCCTAGGCTCCGAAATCAACACCCTGTTCAACCGCCTGCGCCTGCTCGGGATAACCCCCGACGAACTCGCACGCCTATACAACGACTATTGCCACAACAATCCAATCACCGACAAATGAAAAAGTCAACCATACTTCTTGCATCACTGACAGCAGCAGGGCCGCTGGCCGCGTTCATATTCCCGGCTTCGTTGATGCTGCTCTGTTCAACAGACGCGCCTGTACCGGTCAATGCGACACCTCAAACATTCGACCTGCCACCGTTCCGGCACCTGGTTATCGAACGGAATGATACTGCCGACATATACTTACCGCTGGATTTCAACATCGAAGCTTCCGACTCCACAGACACGTCGACCCTGACAACCGCGCAGGACTGGGGCAAATGGCTCACCCTCGCAACCTCCGGCGACACACTGCGTATGACTATCGCTGTGCCTTATGCCCCGGAAGGCTACAACTCAGCCTACTGCCCGATAAACGGACTGTTGCACATCCCGAAACAGCAGACATTGGAATCGGTAACCAACCACCGCTGCTGCGACAAGATGCACATTTCCGGCATCAACACGCCGGCACTCTCGCTACATGACACACCTTCTGTAGACTTTAGGGACTCTGAAATCGGCACCCTGACAACCTATACAGATTACTACAGCTCCGACATCGAACTTGATGCCACCCGCATCACAGCCCTGACATGGGATCTATCGGATAACTCCAGCAATACCATATCCTGCAAAAACGACGCCTTGGTCGACACCATGACAATTATTTCCGACAACCCGAATCCCCGCGACCTTGATATACGCGCAGCCCGTATCGGCACAATAATCGTCAACCCAGACTCCACCAACGGCCCCGTCACTATCTACAGCATCCGCTCGGCCATCATCCGTGAGTAATCCCCCTGTCATGTGGCACTGGAAGCATCCCGTGCCATATGACAGGGGGGGTGCGCCTTAACCTCCGGGGTTATGTTTAAGTAAACATAGATTATAGATACCTCATCCAAGCAATTATATATCGCCGCCTGGCATTTCATGAACCTTTCGGCAAAGCTGTCGTTATATTTTCAAGAGAAGGCATTTTACTGGCGTTAATAAAAAGCCTGACAAAGAAACGATAACCTTCTCAGCCCACGGCTCCGCCCACCCGGAACTGTGGGCTCTTTTTTTATACGTTCAAGAGCCTATATGGATTCATTGATTTCCAGCGTTAAAAAAGACTAATTAACACATCGGAATCATATTTATGTAATTGCATATTTATACATTTGCAGCTTGGTAATCCGTCGTTGACACAGCGCATTGACATTTTCATTCACGTTAAGGAATTTCCATTATTTTTAACCTATAAATCAGCAGCTTATGCAAAAAGTTTTTGTAAAGGCTATGCTTGCCGCCGTTGTGGCATTTGCCGGCATATCCTTTAATGCAGAAGCGGGCACGCAACCCCACAAAGGGGTGATACGTGTGAAACTACAGCCCGAAATGGCACTACAGCTGGGACAGACGCCCCGGATGCAGACCCACGGAGGGGTTGTAACCACAGGCATCACACCCCTCGACAGGGCTTCCCGCAGTGTAAAAGCGATGAGCATCCGACCAATGCTCCCCTACGCGCCCAAATTCGCGCGGCAAAGGGCTAAATACGGGCTCGACCGCTGGTATGTAATCAACTTCGACGAATCCGTATCACCCGACGAGGCTCGCAAAATCTTTGCTTCCACCGCCGGTGTGGAACACTCCGAAGTAATCACCCCGATGTCGCTCAAGGAAGGCGGCAACGGATTCCGCAAACTCGACCGGACCGCAGTCCCGGCGAAAGCGGCAGCAAACATGCCGTTCAACGACCCTTTCCTGCCAAAGCAGTGGCACTATAAGAATTTCGGCGACATACCCTACAGTGTGGCCGGTGCCGACATCAACCTGTTCGAGGCCTGGAAAACCACAACAGGCCGGAAAGATGTGGTTGTGGCAATCATCGACGGCGGTGTGGACTACACCCACGAAGACCTTGCCGCCAACATGTGCATCAACTATGCCGAACTTAACGGCACACCGGGTGTCGACGACGACGGCAACGGATATGTCGACGACGTATATGGCTGGAACTTCTGCACCAACGAGGCTAAAATCTATCCCCACAGCCACGGTACACACGTGGCCGGTACGGTAGCCGCCGTAAACAACAACGGCATCGGCGTGGCCGGTGTGGCCGGTGGTGACGGCACCCCAGGAAGCGGTGTCAAAATGATTTCCTGCCAGGTGTTCGACACCCGTTCGGGAACCCAGGAAGGCGACTTTGCCGCAGCCATAGTCTATGCTGCGGAAAGAGGAGCAACCATAGCGCAATGCTCATGGGGCTGGCCTGGAATAGGCTATTATGAACAGGCCGTGCTCGACGCAATCGACTATTTCACCGCAGAGGCGCACTCCGACAACATGACCGGCGGCCTTTGCATCTTCGCCATGGGTAACGAAGGCGAAACCGGTGATTACTATCCCGGTTGCTATGACAAGGTTATAGGCGTTGCTGCCATGACTGCCGAGCTTACCCCCGCATCCTACTCCTGCAACGGCCCCGGTGTCGACATCACTGCTCCCGGCGGCCTCCTCGACTACGGCGAGGCACAAGGCGTGTTATCCACACTGCCCGGCAACGAATACGGATACAACGAAGGTACGTCGATGGCAACACCGCATGTATCAGGTGTTGCAGCACTCGTCCTGTCGAAATACGGTTCTCCCACGTTCATCAACGAAAACCTGCGCACCCAGTTGTTAACATCCGTCAACGACTTCTACAGTTTCGGAAACAACAAGGAAGTGGAAGGTCTTTTCGGTACCGGTTACCTTGATGCGGCAAAAGCCGTCAACATGAACCAAAGCGGTGCACCCGAATCTGTCAAAGATTTCGAACTCACAGCGGCACAGGACTACTTTGTCATTACCTGGACCATACCCGATGCACCCGACAAGAATGTCAGCAGCCATATCGTATATTATTCTACAGAACCGTTCGATGCCGGCAGCGACATTTCCAAACTGCCCAAGAAAGTGGTTGACACCAAATTCTTCTATTCAGGCGACGTATGCTCCGAAGAAATCGGCGGCCTCGCGAACCTCACCACCTATTATGTGGCTATCCAGGCAGTGAACCGCTGGGGAAATGCAGCACCCCTCTCACCGGTCAAAACCATCAAGACAAACGCCGGTCCGAAAATCACAATAGCAGAAAGCTCGCTCGACCTTGCCGCCACAGCTACAGCCCCGATTACCTCTGGAGTCCTTACGATAGGCAACGAGGCCGAAGGCATTCTGAAATGGGAAGCTTACAAACGCTCCGTATCCGCCGTCCTGGCTTCCGCCCGCCCAATGCCCGGAAGCACCGGCAAATACAAAGGGGCGCTGGCAGGGGCAAACGCCCCACGTGCGGCCGCAACCGTGGCAGCAGAATATGAAGCCAACGACTATCCCAAAGAAATATCCTATTCCGGGCAACTATGGGCAATGATCGGGGAAACCGACAAATCGCTCCCCAATTCGATGGCCCAATGGTTCAAAGTCGACCCCGAAAAATACCCCGAAGGGTTCAACCTTACCGACCTCTGGTTCGACGCCCCGGCAGAAGGGACATTCGGTGCTGACCCGAAAATCGCAATTTATAAAGGCGATGCCGCAATCTCGTCGGCAACCCTGCTTCAGAATGTGGACTACACGTTCTTCACCTACAACTACAACATCCCGCTTAACGAACAGCTCTGGTTCGCACCTGGTGAGTCGTTCTGGGTCGTGGCCCATTTCGATGCCGGGCAGGAGGGATTCCCCTTACCGATGGGACACTCCGGCACTACTGCTACCAGCTCCTACAGCTTCATGAGCAACGACAACGGCAAAACCTGGACCCAGCTCTCAGAAGCACTCAAAGGAAGCAGCTACGAAAGCACGGCACAGGAATACGTATGGTCAGTCAAAGCACGCTCACTCAACCCCGACTGGAGCGCGTTCCTTGAACTTGACCCCATATCAGGCACCGTGAAGCAGGGTGAAACGCAGAAAGTGAACGTAAAGGCCGACGGTTCCACACTTGTCAACGGCAATTACAGTTTCAATGTCAATTTCTCCACAAACGAAACCGGTTCCAAAATCACATCCGTCCCTGTCAATCTGAGTGTTGACGGCAACGAACCATCTTTGGTCGTTCCCAAGGTTGTTGATTTCGGCAGCCTTCTCGTAGGCCAAAGCAAAACCCTCGTTGTTGAAATTTTCAACAAAGGCTACGGCTCATTCAAGGGCTCGCAATGGGGTGCGGGAATCTTCTCCGACAACATCATATCCTCATCGCCCAACTTCAGCGGGCCGACATCGGTGCAGTCAGGGTTCCCGGCACGCTCCAAAGTCAATGTAGAACTCACCTACACACCCCAGGCCGAAGGTTCGCATAACGGCTACATCACATTCAAGGATAAAGACGGGCGCGAAGCCAAAATCCTATTGCAAGGTGTGGCAACAGAACCGGCAAAGCTGGCTGTAGAACCCTCCACCATCGATGCAGGCAAACTCACTCTCGGAGATGACCCTAAGGAACTTTCGTTCTCGATTACCAACGCCGGGAAATATCCGTTGGAATATGTGTTCCCGAAATTCTCTTCGGAAGTTGTGGAAGGTGCCGCAAACCTGCACAAATTCGGCTACACAGTGGCATCGACACTCGAAGGCTTCAATGAATTCGCCTACGAAAGCGCACCTTCATTAATCGGGGCCACCGACATCACTTCCAAATTTACCGACACCCAATACGTTACCGGCCCTATCAAACTCGGGTTCGACTTCCCGTATTACGGCAAGACTTACGACCAGGTATATATCACATCCTACGGCGGTGTGATGTTCGCCCTGAACGAAACCTCATTCCGACCACCGCTTACCCCCGGCTCTTACGGCGTTCCCGGCACCGGGCTGATTTCAGCCTACGGAAGCCAGCTCCAGATGAGCCCGGAATCAAAAGTGGAATACGCACTGAAGGATGGCAAATTCGTTGTAAACTTCTCAAACGTATTAGCCGTGGTATATGACCTGGATTATGCTCCCGTATCATTCCATATGGCACTCTCGCCCAACGGCGACGTGGAAATATTCTACGACGAGTATAACCCCGACAACTACTTCCAGGCAGGCAGCACGCTCTTCTGCGGTATCAACGACCCGGAAATGACCGACATGGTGACCATCACCTCTGCCGAAATGGCCGACTACTGGGGCATGGACACCCCGACGGCTGAAAACGGCCGCTTCAAACTTTTCGGCACAGGGACAGCAGTCAAGTTCGAAGCTCCCCAGGCATCATTCGTGCGCACGCTCGAACCTGCTTACGGGCTTGTAGGCCCGGGCGAATCGGTCGAAGTAAAAGCTACCGTATCGGTCAATGACCAAATGAATGCCGGCCCGACATTCAACAACCTCGCAATCGTTACCAACGATCCGGCTCCGGCAATCTCTGCCGTGCGCTTCAACGCACTCATTGCCTCCGACGGGCTCAATGCCGCCGTAACGGTTGACGAAACCGAGATTGACTTCGGCCAGGTGTTCCGCACCTCAACGCTCGCCGTGCCGGTAACTGTGAAAAACAGCGGCCGTAACACCCTGACCATTAATTATGCGACATTCGAAAAGGGAGTGATGGGAACAACCAACACCCTTCCGGCAGTTGTAAAACCGGGTTCGTCGCTCGACATAATGGTGAACATACCCACCGACAAGGAAGGCGATATGGCCGACAAGCTCACCGTATCGACCTCGGTCGGCGATGTCGACATAGCTATCAGCGGCAAGGTAATCGGTTGTCCCGAAGCAACTCTCTCGTTCGACAATGTGACCGAAACTGTGGAAAGCGGCGCACCCCTCAGCCATCTGCTTGAATTGTCAAACACCGGTAACGAACCGATGACCTACGCATTCTCTCCCGACCAGCTGGTCAAAATCAGAATGCCTGAAACCGCAGAAACCGAGATTTCATACACCTACGGTGCATCGGTCGACAAGAAAGCCACATTCGACTGGGTTGACATAGTAACGAACGGACTTGGCGAACATAACCCGTTCCGCTACTACAACTCACACGACTACATCGAAGTAGAGCTCCCGTTCGAATTCCCGTTCTATGGTGAGAAATACACTAAGATGTATATCTACAACACAGGCTTCATTTCATTCTCCGAACGCCACGACGACAAAATCTGGCCTGAACCTCCGGCCGAATTCCCCAACGGGACAGTGTACACGAACCTCATCGCACCTTACTGGGGACTTCATTCCATGAACACCACCAAAACCGCCGGCACATACCACTATGTAACCGACAACCGCGCCGTGGTATCGTTCATGGAATACGGAAACTCTATGAACATCGGCGTCTGCTTCCAGGTAATCCTTGAACCTGACGGCTCATTCAAATTCCAGTACCAGGCTTACGATGACAATGCCATCATCCTGAATGCCTACGGACTGGCAGGTGTCTCAAATGCGGATGCAACCGATGCCGTGCGCCTGCCCGAACGCTTCATCAGCTTCGGCAACGCAGTGGAATTCACACCGGTGCACCAGAACACTATCGCCCCCGGTGAAAAGGAGGAAATCAAACTTGATTTCAACACCGACCACCTTGCGGGAGTTTATGAAACCGCCCTTGAGATAAACACCAATGTGCCTTCGGCTGAGAAAGTAAGCATCCCCATCGCGCTCACCATCACCGGCGAGGCAAAACCCGTTATTCCCGAATCGGTCGAGGTTGAACAGGTGCTCGGCTTCCGAAGCACAGACTTCTCAAACCCGATTGTGCAGCAAGGAGCATGCTACGACGCACCCTTCCAGGTGGCCAACGAAGGCACCGCGGCCTTCACCCTGACAGGCGTCAACTTTGAAAGCCCGATGATTGATGATGAATTTATCGGGCCGATGGCGGCGTTCATGCTCATGGCAAAACTTCCGACACGCGACTGGATGACAGGCGAACTGACAGGCGAGTACTCCTGGCAGATAGTAGAGCCCTCATTCTTCGAGCCGGTAGAAATCGGGCGCAAGCCGTTGGAATTCTCAATACCCATGATGGAAAACCCGCTTTGGATGACACCGGGGGTATATGAAGTGCCGGTACAGCTCACCTATGTAACTGCACCCGACAGCGAACCTGTAGAGAAAACCGTCAACGTCAAGTTTACCGTGACACCCGCCCCGGCAATGACCCTCGACAAAGAGGAAATCCGCCTCAGCGGCGTCGCAGATAACCACATGTCGGTCGAACCCCTCACCATAGGCAACTCCGGTGACTACAAACTGTCATACACTCTCCGCCTCGACCCCACAGGCGTAGGCGAAGAACCTGAGGATATCGGCGGCGGTGGCATAGCCCCGACGGCTCATGCACGCACCAAGGCAGCCGATCTCAATGCTGCATTGAAAGAAATGTCGCGTGCATCATTCGCGGAGAAAATCAAGCCTGCCGAAAACGACAAGAACCCATTCGATGTCCCTTCCGATTTCGACTATACACAGGCTCTGTTCTACGATGCCATGCCCGGCCAGACAGCAAGCTGGAACTACGGTGCCAACTCGCTCTATGACGTGTTCAAAGCCTCTGTGGCATTCAAAGCCCCGAAGAACGGCATAAACATCTCGCACCTATACCTGCCGGTAACCATCGAGGACCAGCAGAATGTAACAATCAAGTTCGAGCTGATTGCCGGGGATGATCCCGAAGGCACCGATGTTATCGGCAAGGGATCGCTTTCCATCGCATCGCAGGCAAATCCCGCAACCGGGAACTTCTACATCGTTCCCCTTGAACGCCCCACCTACCTCAATCCCGGAGAGGACTTCTGCGTAGTGGTAACCTATCCCGAGGGAATCAAATACCCCTCATATCTGTGTACCAAGGAGGAACCCGTGACAGCAGGACGATATATGGCCTGGACTGAATCGGTAGGATGGTATGACGTGGCCGAGCTCTTCGAATCATCCAACGGTTCGTTAGGCTACATCCTCTCATGCCTTGAAACCAAGCCGGGCGAACCGTGGATCAAACTCGTTTCCGAAACCTATGAAGGAGAAATCGCAGTAGGCAGCACATCGGAAATCAAGGTTCAGGTCAACGCCGGTGCGGCACGCATGGAAAAGGGCAACAAAGCAATGCTCGTTGTCAAGAGCAACGACCCCGCCCAGTCACTGCTCAACTTCCCGATCTACCTCGACCTCAACGGCTCGCCGGTAATCGAAGCACCCGCAGCACGACTCTATGCCAAGGAGGGAGAAACCACAAACGTGACCATCCCTGTATCGGATCCCGACAACGATGACTTCACCGTCGAACTGACCGATCCCGAAGGTATCGCTGCCATTACCGAAGTTGTGGCCGACGCATCCGATGCCGGTGCCGAAATCACAACCGACGAAAACGGCATTGTAACCGTTAAAGGCTGCACAGCCCCGGTTGCTGTCAAAGTAGCAATCAAACCTGACTTCGGCCAGGCCGGAACGCACACCTTCACACTCGCCGTAAACGACGGCATGGGTCACAACGTCGCCGAACCTGTTTCCTACGAAGTGGAAAAAGTGAACCGTGCACCGCAAGCTATCGAAGCCGAACCCGTGGAAGTAGTGGTAGGAAAACTCTCGGAAGTCACCGACTTCGGCACTCTCTTCACCGATCCTGACGGCGACGAGATGACCTACACATTCACCCTCCCGGCCAATGACTTTGCCGAAGCGTTCACAACTTCGACAGGCGTTGTGTTCCAGGGCAAGGCCGTAGGCAAAACAACAGCTACCGTTACGGCTACCGACTCACACGGCCTTTCAGCCACAACCGGGCTTGTTGTAAGTGTCACCGAATCATCAGGCATTGACAACGTAGGTACCGACGCCGACGGGCTTGTACTTGTACAGGAAAACCCGTTCCGCGACAACCTCCGCCTTGTATGCCTCTCGGCCGGACGATTCACATTCGACATATTCGACATGGCAGGTATGACCATACATCATAACACTGCCGATGTCCAGGCTGCCGACCACATGTCAATCGACCTCGGTGGCGCTCCTGCCGGAATGTATATCCTCCGTGTAACCGCCGACGACGGTTCTGAAACCCACCGCCTCATCAAGCGCTGACGCCACATGGCTTAAGCCGTCAGGCTGATAACGAAAACACCCTGCGCCATTTGGGCGCAGGGTGTTTTTTCTGTAACCTATCTGAGATTTATACGAGATTGCCGGTTATGGGACTAAACGGATTATGTGACTATTGATTAACCAATCCTGTCACAATCCGTCAGTCATCATTATTTCACCTTCTTTGCAAACGGTGCGACGGGCAACCCGCTTTCACCATAAAGATTGCCTCCCGGATAGTCGGCCCAGTTATACTTCGCTTCGACAGGAACGGAAACCAGCGGTGACGATAACACCACGGTGTCATCACCGTCCAAACGGGCATTGGCATATGCGAACCTACCCTCTTTATCACCGATGATAAAACCTGTCAGGGCACTTGATGCGGGTTTCACCGGGCCGTTGAACTTGAGCACCATCTTCCCTACCTCGGCCTTGGCACTTATACATTCGGGGGCGGCATACACACAATCATGCCCGTAGTCGCGGTTAAGCGCTATGAGCGACAGGCGCCGTGCAACCTCCTGCTTGTTCGTAGGGTGTATGTCAACCGGGTTGCCAAGGTCGATGGCAACTGCCATGCCGGTGTTGGGAAGTTCCAAAGCTTTGGCCTGGCTCTCACGCAGATAAGCCCATGCCGATTCGGGCTGCACATTGCGTGGTGCCTGAAAACCGGCAAGCTGCACGAAATAGAACGGCATCCCGTCATTTTTCCAGATTGCGCGCCAGTTGTTGATAAGCGATTTGAACAAAGGCTCGTATTGCCCGGCACGTCCCACATTCGAACAGCCCTGATACCATATCACGCCCTTGACAGGCATAACTTGCAACGGGTGAATCATGGCATTGTACAAAAACGTGGCAAAATTAGGCCCGTAACCCGGCTCGGGACGACGCGGCAGCTTGCTTACATCCCCTGCCACAAAGTAGTTCCACTCCCCGGCAAGCGGGTATTTGACCCCGCCGGTTTCGGCATACAGATTTTCCGGCTCGCCCCATATGCCCCCGGTACCGGCATAATCAAGCACACGCACCGACACAACATTTTTGCCGGCCTTTACCAATTCGCCCGGAACGGTATAGGCACGATGAAGGTTCCACCCCTTTGTCGCACCAACCTGCCTGCCGTTGAAATACGTCATATCGTCATCGTCGATAAACCCGAGATGAAGCTCGAGCGGCTTTCCGGCCGCAGCAGCAGGCAGGTCAAAGGAATATTGCATCCACACCAGGCCGTCGAAATCAGGCAGAACCGAATTCTCCCACATCCCCGGAACCTGGATTTTATCCCATCCTTTACCCGACTGCATTTTGCCTTGGTCAAAATCCACATCAAGTTTCTCCACACGGCTTTCCCATTCGGCCAGCCTGTTCTGATATTCGGCTGCAAGCCCTTCCATTGTGTAACCGGCACGTTCAAGCGCGGCAAGGTCATCCTCAAAACCGTCAATCCCCTTGAGATAGTCATACCCCGTCCATGCCTCGGCCACCGTTCCGCCCCAGCTCGAATCAATAATCCCCACAGGCACGCCTAGTTCCTCATGAAGCCTGAGGGCATAAAGATAGCCTACTGCCGAAAAATTCATGGTCGCCGGGGAAGCCTCTACCCATCCCCCCATGTTTACTTCGGCATCTTCAAGCGGGGCAGGCGATGTAACCCTCTTGATCTGAAGCAGGCGGATACCCGGATGATGCGACGTGGCAACCACCTCTGCCTTGTTCATTATCTCACCCCATCCGTTAACCGGCATTTCCATGTTCGATTGCCCTGATGCAAGCCACACTTCGCCCGAAAGCACGTTGCACAGCACCTTGTCGTCACCCGTACCGTCAGAAAACACCATCGTGTAAGGGCCGCCCGCCACGGGGGTCGGGACAGTAAGGCGGAAACGCCCGTCCTTACCGGCCTTGGCTGTAGCCTTACCCCCGTCCCAGTCGGTAACCAAAGTCACTTCCGAACCTGGCATAGCCGTTCCTGGCACGGTAAGCGTGGAATTTTGTTGAACCACCATGTTATCGGTAAAGAATTGAGGCAATTGCACAACTGCCGAAACATCGGCAGCCAGAAGCGCCGCCCATGCAAACACTACGATTTTTTTCATGTCAGAGATATGTTTGAATTTATGGTCAGGACAACCCGGCAGGGAAGCCGTCACGGCTTCACATCCCCCCTGCCTATCTAACCTGAATTTAAGTAAAATATTGTGAAACAACGACACCCGTTTTGCCACGTGGGATATAATCCTTAAATTTGCAGTGACCGCAGAAGGCTGACTGCCTTCTGAAAAACCGTAAAAACAATGACATCCAACCGCCCCGCACAGGTGCGGGGCAGCATAATATGATGAAATCCAGTCGGCAACGTTGGTTCTGCGACTTCAAGGAGCATGGCAAACGGGCAGTGACGGCCTTTTTGGCCGCCGCTATGCTTGTGTCGGCATGCCCCCTGGATGCCTATGCGACAACACAGGGTGCGCCGCAGACACCGGCACACGCCCCCGGCACGCGTGCAACCACCCGCGCCGTGCCACGTCAGGCATCACCCGTCCCGGCCAACGACCCACAGGCAGCCCTGCCGGATTCAATCCCGTTAGGGAAACCCCTCGACAAACCGGCCGAAGTGGCGGAAGATGAATTCTCGACTGCCGACGGCAGGATAGAATTCACCCCGGTCGATACCATTGCCATAGTAACCGATTCCGTAGCCGCCCAACCTGACGAATGGGTGCCAAGGGAAGTGGAATTCGCCCCCGACCCCACCAAAGCCACATGGATGTCGGCGCTCTTCCCCGGGCTGGGGCAGGTGTATAACCGGCGTTATTGGAAACTGCCGATAATCGTGGGGGGGTATCTCGGCCTGGCATATGCCACAAACTGGAACAACTCCATGCTGCGCGACTACACCAAGGCATATGCCGACCTGCTCGACAACGACCCGAATACACGCAGCTACATGGACATGTTCTCGCCCAACGTAAAGGAGGAGAACCTCGACCGCAGCTGGTTGCAGAATGTGTTGCGTTCAAGGAAAAACTACTTCCGGCGCAACCGCGACCTCTGCATCATTTCAATGGTAGGGGTCTACCTGCTTGCAATGGTCGACGCCTATGTCGACGCCTCGCTCTCACATTTCGACATTTCACCCGACCTGTCGATGGATGTCGTGCCGGCACTGATGCAGGACGGCCGGCAACGTTACCCGTCGGTCGGACTGATGTGGGCACTCAACTTTTAGCTTTTAGCGGTTGTCTGAATTTGTCACGAAAATTCGTCAGGCAATCACTTAAAAACGTATTACAGATGAAAATCCTTAAAAAGACAGCTTTATTCCTCTGTGTGGCAGCTTCGGCCATATGTGCCGCTGCAAGCCCGTCGATTCTGACATTATCCGACCACGCCAACGACTCAACCATCATCTATCCCGAAAGTGTCGAGACCGACACCCATAAGATGATGCAGAACTGGTATCTGAGAACCTACACGGCTCTCGACCGCGACGTCGACAGCCGCCCCGACGTAACAACCTCCGACGAGGAGATAATAAAGCGTCTGCAAAGCATCCCTACAACGATCGAACTGCCGTTCAACTCCATAGTCCGCAACTATATCGACCTTTACACAGGCCGTAAACGCAGCCTTGTGGAAAGCATGCTGGGCATGAGCCTCTACTATATGCCGATTTTCGAGGAAGCGCTCGAACGCGAAGGGCTTCCCATCGAGCTGAAATACCTCCCTGTCATCGAATCGGCACTTAACCCCGACGCTGTGTCGCGTGCCGGGGCAACCGGCCTTTGGCAGATAATGCTCCCCACAGCACGCGGCCTGGGCCTGGAGGTGAACACCCTGGTCGATGAGCGGCGCGACCCGGTGCGGTCGTCAGAAGCCGCGACCAAATACCTCCGCCAGCTCCACGACATTTATAACGACTGGTCGCTCGCCATAGCAGCCTACAACTGCGGGCCAGGCAACGTGAACAAAGCCATGCGCCGTGCAGGCGAGGAAGGCAAGGACTTTTGGACAATCTACCCCTATCTCCCAGCCGAGACACGCGGATATGTGCCATGTTTCATCGCAGCCACATATGTGATGAACTATTATCACAAACACAACATCTCGCCCGCCCTTGCCAAGCGCCCCATCATAACCGACTCGGTGCATGTCAACCAAAGGGTGCACTTCAACCAGATTGCTGATGTGCTACACATCCCGGTCGAGGAGCTGCAAATCCTCAACCCTCAATATCGCAAACAGGAAATCCCCGGCGACATACGCCCCTACCCGCTGGTGCTTCCCGCCACACAGACCTGCTCCTATGTAATCAGCGAGAAGGCAATCGCATCACACGATGCCGGCCGCTATGCACGCCGCGATGTGGTAGAACCGTCAACAGGGATGGAACCACGCCCCGACACCGTCGACGGCCAGGAAGGCGAATGGGTAACAACCGAAGTTGTGAAATACCACAAAGTGCGCCGCAAGGAAACGATGGCCTCCATCGCCAGAAAATACGGCGTGACACTACGCAGCCTCAAACGCGCAAACGGCAACATACGCAAGCCTCGTCGTGGCCAGACACTTAAGGTAGTGACCACAAAACGCGAGTTCCGCCCCTATGAGACAACCCCGCCCGAAGGCGACAACCTGCTGGTGAAGAACCCCGAAATGCCTGCATGCGACAACGGGGCAGAAAACAATGAAACAACAGCAGCCACCGACACGACGGCAATGGTTGGGAATGTGGCACCAACCGACAGCATCAACGGCACCGCAACCCCGGAAAATGCATCGGAACAGGCCGATACAACTACAACAGCAAAGGTTGCCGACACATTCCGCAACTCGAAAGCAAAGCAGGAATCAGCCGCAGCCACGGCAAAAAAAGATAACGCGAAACCGGCAGCATCGAAGAAACAGAAAAACAAGAACGCCAAAAATGCCGCCGCCAAGACCCATACCGTGCGACGCGGCGAAAGCCTGTATAAAATCGCAAAACGCAACGGCACAACCGTCGAGGAGCTTCTCCGACTCAACAACCTCAAAAACGACAAGCTCCAGATAGGCGACAAAATCCGCGTGAAATAACCAAAATCAACACAAAGCATTATCACCATGGACGAAAATCAGACATTGACAGCCGGAACAGCAACGCAACAGCCGGTTCCCGACAACCTCGAGCTGATTCTGATAAACATAAGCGGACACGACCGTCCCGGTGTTACAGCGGCACTTACCGCTATCCTGGCGAAATACAACGCGATGATCCTGGATATAGGCCAGGCCGACATCCACCACACATTGTCGCTCGGTATCCTGGTACGCACAACCAGCGATGTGTCGGGCGACATCCTCAAAGACCTCCTGTTCAAAGCCTACGACCTCGGTGTGAAAATCCGCTTCACCCCGGTAACAGCCGAAGAATACCGCAACTGGGTAAACCGTCAGGGGAAAAACCGCTGGATTATAACCCTCCTTGGCCGACGGCTGACAGCACGCCACATCGCCCTCGTTTCGGAAGTCGTGTCAGAACAAGGATTGAACATCGATGCCATACAGCGCCTCACAGGCCGCCAGCCACTTGAAGAAGGAACTTTCTCAAGGGCAAAGGCATGCATCGAATTCTCAGTGCGAGGCACACCCGCAAACCGCGACGAGATGCAGAGCCGGTTCATTCAGATTTCCTCGAACGAAGGTTTCGACATTTCCTTGCAGGAAGACACCATGTACCGACGCTGCCGCCGTTTGATATGCTTCGACATGGACTCCACCCTGATTCAGACGGAGTGCATCGACCAACTGGCCGAAAAAGCCGGGGTGGGCGACCAGGTCCGGGAAATCACCGAACGCGCCATGCGTGGCGAAATCGACTTCAACGAAAGCTTCACCGAACGTGTGGCGCTGCTCAAAGGGCTTGATGTCGGGGTAATGCAGGAAATTGCTGAAAACCTGCCGATAACGGAAGGTGTAGAGCGCATGATGCAGGTACTGAAACGTGCAGGCTACAAAACCGCCATCCTGTCAGGAGGATTCACTTTCTTCGGCGACTACCTCAAACGGAAATATGGCTTCGACTATGTGTATGCCAACGAATTGGAAGTTGCCGACGGCAAGCTTACCGGACGATATGTAGGCGAGGTGGTCGACGGCAAACGGAAAGCCGAGCTGCTGCGCCTGATTGCACAGGTTGAAAACGTAAACATAGCACAGACAATCGCCGTGGGCGACGGGGCCAACGACCTTCCGATGCTCTCAACCGCAGGTCTCGGCATAGCATTCCACGCCAAACCGAAGGTAAAAGCCACCGCTCGCCAGTCAATCTCGACAATCGGCATCGACGGGGTGCTCTACTTCCTCGGATTCAAAGACTCCTATATTTCATAACCGCATCCGCCCCATCCCATAAATCTGATAAAATTATAACCCCTACAACTCTCACAACTCCGGATAACCCTTATGATTGACAACTCGACATTCGGCACCCTCAAAGCAATGTTCCACACCTTCGGGTGCAAACTGAACTTTGCCGAGACCTCGACGGTTGCCCGCACCTTTGCCCACGAAGGCATCAGGCGCGTCACCGCCGGGGAGAAACCCGATATCATAGTTGTCAACACATGCAGCGTCACGGAACTAGCCGACAAAAAATGCCGACAGACAATCCGTTCCTTCCACAGGCGCTATCCCGAGGCGGCAATCCTGGTCACAGGCTGCTATGCACAGCTCAAGCCAGGCGAAGTGGCCGGTATCGAGGGTGTGGCCGTAGTAGCCGGTAACGACAAAAAAGGGGAGCTTACGAACTTCCTGCGGCAATGGATCGCATCGCGCAACGTTGAGAGCCATGTAGTGCCTACAAACGAGTTGCGGACTTTCACCCCCTCATGTTCACGCGGCGACCGCACACGCTATTTCCTGAAAGTGCAGGACGGATGCGACTACTGGTGCACCTACTGCACAATCCCCGCAGCCCGTGGGCGCAGCCGCTCCGGCACAATCCATTCCATTGTGAGCCAGGCACGCGAGGCTGCTGCCGACGGTGCAAAGGAAATCGTTATCACCGGGGTTAATATAGGCGATTTCGGAAAACGAACCATGCTGCCCGACGGCACACGGCTAAATGACAGCAAGGAAACCTTTCTCGACCTGATTCGCGAACTCGACAAGGTGGAAGGCATCGAGCGCTACCGCATCTCCTCAATCGAGCCTAACCTGCTCACCGACGAAATAATCGAATTCTGTGCGTCATCCCGTGCCTTCATGCCACATTTCCATATACCTCTGCAAAGCGGTTCCGATGATGTGCTGCGGCTCATGCACAGGCACTACGACACAGCCTTGTTCCGCCACAAAATCGAACGGATACGTGAACTCATACCCCACGCATTCATCGGGGTCGACCTCATTGTGGGTGCCCGTGGCGAAACAGCCGACGAATTCGCCCGCTCACGCGACTTTATCGAGAGCCTCCCCATAACCCGACTGCACATTTTCCCATATTCCGAACGTCCGGGTACGAAGGCTTTGGAAATCGGCCACACCGTAGCACCCGACGAAAAACACCGCCGTGTGAACGAAATGCTTAAACTCTCCGAAAGGAAAATGAACGAATTCGCATCGCGGTTTCTCGGCACGACACGCCCGGTGCTGCTCGAACGCGGCAAGGCCGGCCACCCCATGAGCGGGTTTACCGACAACTATCTGAAAGTATCGGTCGACGCCCCGGTGGGTCTCGACAACACTATTGTCAACGTGAACCTGGTTTCACTGATACCTACCGAAATCGGCGATTGCCATGTCAGTGCCACCCTGGCAGATGCATCTACCGGCAACATCCCGTCAAACGGGAAAACACTCTGAAACGATATGGCAGCACAACGCCCCGGCATCAAAAAAAACACCTGGTTCGGCATACTTGTAGCCATGCTCAAAGGTGTGGCGCACCTCCCGTTTTGGATACTCTACCGGCTGAGTGACCTGACCTTCCTTCTTATGTGTTACGTTGTGCGCTACCGCCGGGCCGTTATCGATAAAAACCTGTCGGAATCATTCCCGGAACTCCCGGCAAACGAACGTGCCAGGATTCGCCGACGCTTTTACCGAAATTTCACCGACTATATTTTCGAGACTATAAAGCTACTACATGTAAGCGATTCGCAGATGCGCCGACGCATGACCTTCTCCGGGGTTGGCATGACAGATTCCTATCTGAGGCAAGGGCGCCCCGTAGTGGCGTTCTTTTCCCATTGCGGCAACTGGGAGTGGGCACCGTCGGTAACGTTGTGGTCAGGGCTGACACCCGGCAAGGATGCCGAATTCTGCCAGATTTACCGCCCCTTGCGCAACAGGAATATGGATGCCCTCATGCTGACACTCCGCAGCCGGTTCGGTTCCGTATCACTCCCTAAAAACCGTGCGTTCCTCGACCTCCTGCGCTACCGCAAACGGGACCTGCCGACTATCACCGGGTTCATGAGCGACCAAAAACCCAGCCATGGCGACCAGGGTCATATAACCTGCTTCCTCAACCACCCCACGGCATTTATAACCGGCACCGAAACCGTGGCACGCCGCCTCGATGCAGCCGTAGTCTACTGGGATATGCGGAAAACCTCACGCGGGCGCTACCACATCGATATGAAACTTATCACCGACGCGCCCAACCAACTGCCTCAAGGCGCCATAACCGACCGCTACGTCTCACTGCTTAGCCAGACCATCAGACGCGACCCGGCCATTTGGCTGTGGTCGCATAAGCGATGGAAGCATCCAGTCACCATGCCAACCGACATTGAAAAATGACTTCTACCGACCAACATCCGCAAACCGCTGTCATAATACTGAACTGGAACGGGGCAGAACTGCTGCGTCGCTTCCTCCCGTCGGTAATTGCAAACACCCCTGAAGACCTAGCCGATGTAATCGTAGCCGACAACGGCAGCTCCGACAACTCCCTGCAAATCCTTTCCGAGGAATTCCCGTCGGTAAAAGTAATCCGGTTCCGGGAAAATCTCGGTTTTGCAGAAGGCTATAACCGGGCAATAGCATCATGCGCCGGTTACGGCCTCACAGTCCTACTCAACTCCGATGTGGAAACCCCTGAAGGATGGCTTCAACCCATTGTCAATGCCATGGATGCAGACCCTGCTCTCGGGGCATGCCAGCCGAAAATACTCAGCTATAACGAACGCCGGAAATTCGAATACGCAGGCGCATCGGGCGGGTTTATCGACCGCAACGGCTTTCCTTATTGCCGAGGACGCCTGTTTGCAACTGTTGAAGAGGACTGCGGACAATATGATGACCCCATACCCGTTTTCTGGGCTACAGGGGCGGCACTCGCCGTAAGGACCGGGCTATATCTTGAAACAGGCGGACTTGACAAGGATTTTTTCGCACACATGGAGGAAATCGACCTATGCTGGCGCATACACCTGGCCGGTTACACCATCGCCGTTATCCCGCAAAGCCGCGTTTACCATCTTGGCGGCGGCTCGCTACCGGCTTCCAACCCACGGAAAACCTATCTCAACTTCCGCAACAACCTCCTGCTGCTCCATAAAAACCTCCCTGCACATGATGTAGGCCCTGCACTTTTGCGCCGACGTCTGCTCGACACCGTGGCATGGGCAAAATTCATCCTCACCCTTGATTTCCCAAATGCCGCCGCAATCATCAAAGCCCATGGCGACTTCCGCCGGATGCGCCGCGCCTACACCTCCCACCCCTCACGCAACCTTTTGAAAGAATTCCCGATGTGCCGCCGCAACATCCTGACCGATTATTACCTGCGCGGCAAACGCCGTTTCTCCAATCTATAAATAGAATTCTTGTTTATAATACATCTACATCACAGGTGTAATAACGGCATATGAATCCCCCAATGTAAATTATTGTTAAAAATACTTAAAATGGGGGGGGGTAAAATGTTACCTCATCAAAAAATCCTACCTTTGTGCATATCCTATTTCCTAGAGAATCTATGGTCAAACACCACTATATCTAATATTTACAACGCACACTCGCATCAAAAAGGCGCCTCAGTGGTCTGAGGCGCCTTTTTCATATTTTGTACAAGCTTCAAAACGCTAATTACCGATAGTACGGCTCAATATTCCAACTATCCAGAGTAGGAAAACAGCCCCCACGACCGAGGTGATAAGGCTGCCTATAATTCCGACAGTAGAGATACCCAGCAGGCCGAACAGCCAGCCCCCAAGCACACCCCCGATTATGCCCACTATAAGGTTGACAACAATGCCGAAGCCCCCTCCGCGCATCAATTTACCGGCCACGAAGCCGGAAAGGATACCAATCAGTATATACCACAGAAAATTCATAATAAAACAGTTTTAAACGTTTCTTTTAAGTAAGTCGTGGAAATTATTTATATTGTCTGAGAGCATACTTTCAGTCGATTTTTATCCGAAGATGAAGGAGTGTAGCGAGCTACACGACTGAAGATGAGGATAAAAAGCGGCGAAAGGATGCCGCAGAGAATATAAAGCCTGATTATAGGTTTTATGCGTAATAATTTTCATGACTTACTTATGGCAACGCGCTGGCAATCCATTTGGTTCGGCAGTGGCATAGCACTACCGGCGGCAGATACCCGCTTCCTCCTTCCGTCAATGCCCCGGAATGGCGGCATAATACAGCATTGTCAGCTTATAACCGATACCTTCACACGGGTGTTTTTAAGCTTATAGGGAGCAACATCCTCAACAACTTTGGCTGCTTTCGAACGAGGCACGGCAACGATTGCGTTATGGTCGCCCACCACGATTTTACCGACCTCATCCTTAGCCAGTCCCCCTTTCTGCATCAGGAACCCGGCAACATCACCACGTGATATTTTTTCCTTTTTACCGGCATTGATATATAATGTCGCCACATCGCTACGGATGCCGTCGGCAGAAGCGTTGCCCGGGAAATGCTCACGTTCCCATGAAACATATTCAGGCACATCCTCCTCTTCCGAAATAATGGTGTAGACAGTGCCTGATGCACCCATACGTGCGGTGCGCCCGTTCCTATGCGTCCAGCTTTCAGCCGACGGTGGAAGATGATAGTGGATTATATAGGTAACATCGTCGATATCCAGGCCCCGTGAGCCGAGGTCGGTCGACACAAGCACCGGGGTGGTACCGTTGTTGAAAAGGTCGATGGCAAGCTGGCGCTCACGCTGCTCAAGTCCCCCGTGATACAGCCCTGCCGGGAAATGTTGCTTCTTAAGGTAGTCATATACACGCTGGGCGCTTTCGCGATGGTTCACAAACACTATGGCGCGCCCGTTATCGAGCGAATGCAGAAGGTCGGCAAGGGTGTTGAGTTTGTCGCGTTCATAAGATGTGACCCTCATCACCTGCAACCGTCCCCCTCCGTCGCCACCGGTGGTGAAATCCACCGTCTCAGCCCCGTCCATAGGTAGGAAAGGGGGCATTTCGTCAAGCCTGGTGGCTGAAGTGAGCATTACAAGGCCGGGCGACTTTATGCGGCGGGCAATGCGGCGCATCTCGTCCTGGAAACCTAGTTCAAGCATTTTGTCATATTCGTCAAGCACCAAGCCCCCCACCCCTGCCACATCGAGTGTGCCACGGGTTATATGGTCAAGCAGACGCCCCGGGGTTGCAACCACAATGTCGGGCATAACCGAGAGGGAGTTTACTTCGTCGGCCATTGAGTGGCCTCCATAAAATGCCACGGTTTTAAACCCTGCCGCGACCGGGCGGATAACGTCGGCAATCTGCAACACCAATTCGCGTGCAGGCGCCATAATCACAGCCTGTATGGTACCGTCGGACGGTTTCAACTCACGCAGCAAACGTATGGCAAAAGCCGCAGTCTTACCTGACCCGGTAGGGGAAAGCAGTATTATCTTCCGCGCGGAGGTACCCGCCATAAGCTGTTGCATTTCGTTCAGTGCCACAATGTTGTGACGCTCGCGTAACCGTTCTATAATAGTTTTTATATCCATTGTCTTATTAAGTAAGGGATTGGAGAAGATTTCATCGTCGTTTCTGTGGCCGTCACGGGCGCACCACACGGTATTCCCCGTTCGGCCCCCCTGCCACGGTATATTTCCTTAAGGCATAGGGGTGGTCGGAATCCGCGGCAGGCCCTGCCGTAGGCAACCCGTAGTTTGAATAAACCGAGTAACGGCTGCCGCATTTCGCACAATAGGCGTCATGTTTATCCTCGTCGACACGTATCCTTATATCAGGTTTGTTTTCCACAGGACAGGAGAGGTCGTAGGCGGCAGGGCGTCCGTTTATATCCCCCACAAGCAGCACCCCGCCGTAGCCTGTCTGCATCATTGCCGTATATGGGAAATTCTGCGGGATGCCTTCCGACAGGATAAACATCTTATGGTCGAGAGCCGACGGCACACCGTATTTCGTCCATTCAGGCTCCGTGGCAAACACAATCCACACCCCGGCAGGCGGTGTGCGGTCATCGTCGACATGTTTGCACCCGGCAAGGATAAACACCAGGGCAATGATAGCGGCCACATGCCTGAACCGCGCTTTAAATCCAAATATCACCTTACGCATCATGACAATATTAACAACCGTACACTTTGAAATGACCTATGCCACAATAACAAATTTCACGCGGCGCGTATTTTTTTGCCGCGCCGCGTGAAACTGTTATGTCAGTGCAAATTATGTTTAACGGCTCAGACCGGCCATCAATTCGCCGAACTTGTCGGCCGCTTTCTGCAACTGCGGGCCGATAAGCGGGCGCAACATGGCGGGAATCTCAACGTTTATCACGGTCTGGACTTCGGATGAAGCTTCCGACAACGGTTTGATGTCGACCTCCATTGTCAGTGGTACAGGCGATGATTTGGTGCCGAACACCACTTTCGAAGGGCGCACACGGTCGGTGACATGGAATGCGATTTCGCCCACCTGCGGGGTGACGATGCTTATGCTGTCGGCCGAGAACCGCACTTCGCCAACCTGGGCGCGCTGTTCATCGGTAAGCGAGTCAAGCGCACCCTGAAGGTGGCTCAAATCACTGAAACGTTCGAATAATTCCTCAGCCGGACGCCCGACCGTTTGCGGTTTGCTTGTATATGTTGCCATTTATATTGCTTGTTAATAACCGGTAAACCGAAACGGCGGATTACTCGATGGTGTTGTCGCGATGGGGTGCCCAATGTCCTGGATCCTCACGCCATTGCTGAAGGGTGGCTATATCTTTCTTGTCGATAAACCCGGTCTGGAGCGCGACCTCGAGAAGGGCATCATAATTACTGAGGGTCAGAAGCTTGATTCCGGCCTCTTTAAAGCGCTGCTCGGCAAGGGGGAACCCGTAGGTGAACATTGCCACCATACCCACAACCTCGGCCCCGGCGGCACGGATAGCCTCGGCGGCCTTAAGGCTGCTCTGACCTGTCGAAATCAAATCCTCGATAACAATCACCTTCTGGCCGATTGTAAGGTTGCCTTCGATAAGGTTTTCCAATCCGTGGTCTTTGGGCGACGAGCGCACATAGATGTAGGGAAGCCCCATGGCGTCAGCCACAAGCGCACCCTGCGCAATCGCGCCGGTTGCCACACCTGCAACCACATCAGGCGTATCGAAATTCTCCATAATCGTGCGGCACAGCTCGGTTTTGATAAACGAGCGCACTTGGGGATAGGAGAGGGTGCGGCGGTTGTCGGTATATATCGGGGAAGTCCATCCCGAAGCCCAAGTGAAAGGCAGATCGGGTTGAAGTTTGATAGCACTTACATTCAGAAGTTTCTCGGCAAGGAGATGTTCAAGTTGTTTCATTCTGTTGGGAATTTAATCAAATGAAGGAAGTTTCCGGCCTTCCACGCCGGAGACCACAAAATTACTCATTTTTCCGCAAAACCGCCCTACCGGCAGGCGCTTTTTTTGTGATGCGCAATATCGGGGTCACCGAAGCCATCCTGACTTTTCCCACAAGGCCGGGACATTCCGAAAAAGCCGGATAAAAATCAAAGGAATTAAGGAAAAAACCACCGCGACATCACTCCTTCTTTTTCTTCCTGAATGCCCGCAGGAATGAGAAGAAACTGTCGAAATCGCGTTTCAGAACCACACCTACACCCTGCGTAGTGTGGGCCGTGCGCAAATAATAATTCTGGTCATTGTAGCGGTTATAGGCTTTAAGGCGCCACATCCCTTCGCGGTCGAGGATATACTCCAGGTCGAAATCACCGATAAACTGGTTGGAGTTCAAACTATTATCCCTATAGCCGAAATTCCCGTTAAAAAGCAGCCTGTTGTTGAGCAGCCGCGACGAAAGCGCCACGTCGACCTCTACATCCGAGAAATCCCCCCTGTCGCTGCGGAAGGTCGGGGCGATGTTCCAGTTGTCGGAAATCTGCCCTAACAGGTTGCCGAGCTGCGACGAAATGGTGGATGACGCCACCGATACCAGTTCGTTCCCCTTGGTGGTCGACGTCATATATTCGGGCGTATAGAACCTGTTCAGGGCCAGCAGGTAGATAATCTGCCTGTTCATCATATCGTCGGTGCTGATAATGGATCGCACCTTGCGGTATATATCCGTTGTAAGCGTAGGGAATTCAAGGTCGAAGGTTATTTCCGGCTGGCGGATGTCGCCGTTGACTTTCATCAAGGCATGCACAGGCACATTTGTGCGGTTCAAATCCTTATCCTGCAAAAACGATTCATCGAGGTCGCTCAGGTTGGCATTAAGCGAATAAACGGCCTGGATTTTCAACTGCGCCCCGTATGGGTCGCCGTTAAACACAATCTCGCTACCCGGCTTGATTGTGAAATCCTTGATTATCACATCCTGCAACGTAAAATTATAGTCCCCACGGTCGAGCGTATAGGTGCCATACATCTTCAAATCGCTGTTGGCCGACCCGTAGTCCATCCGCAGATGGCCGCTGCCGTAGGCACGGATGCGGTCGCCACCCACAGGGTCCATCACCAGCACGATCTGCGCATCGGGGGTGACACGCATCTGGAGCGATATGTTGTAGTCCGACGGCTCATCATCGCTGTGGGCATCAACCATGGCTTTAAGGCGGTTGACCAAATCCATCGAAGTGTCGCGGTGCAACAGCACAGTGTCTGCAAGCTCGCCCGAAAGTTTCCCCTTGTCGCGGAACGTGAGGAACGAGTACTCGTCGGCCACCTCCTGGTCGGAAAGGACGAATGTGAATGTGGAACGCGGCGCCGTGGCCATATCCACCGAAATGTCTATGCGCCCCGGCTCACCCTTTACAAAGGCCGACCCGTTGCCGTAGATTTTACCATGCCACACAGGGTTTTCACGGGGTGTCTCGTTATACGACAGGAAATCGTGGGCGCCCGACAGGCCGAACTCAAACCGTGGTTCCTTGAAAAACACATGCTTCACCCAGCCGTTGAGCCGGGCGGCATGCCCTTCCACATCGTAAATCGTAATACCGTTCAAATCAATCAGCCCCGGCCGGAAATGCACCGAATCGGTGGCGGTGTAATATGTGTTTGTGAAATTCACCTTCAACCTGAGGTCGTCGGCAAACACATCCCCTTCGAGGTCTATATATTTGAAATTCCCGAAAATGCGTGCACGCCCCGATGCGTGCCCGGTTATGTCGGATGCAAAAGCCTCCATGTAGGGTTGCATGAACCCCACGTTGGCATGGTCGACATTGAATGTGATGTCGAGCGAATCGTTAAGCGGGAAAATGGCACCGTCGACAAACGAACGCCGCCCCTTCTCCTGGTCGATTTCGGCATCAAGAGTAATGGCCTTGTTTTCAGCCGCCCAACGGCTTTTCACAACCGCGTCACCTAAAACGGTCTTGTTATAGCTTATCCCCTTAACATGCAGACCGGGGGTTTCCAAAACCGGCTCGGACGACAGAAGACGTGAGGCATAGAACGTGCCCGAAGCGTCACCACCAAGCATGACCTTATCTATCCCAAGCGATTCAAAAAGGTAATCAAGGCTGAAATTGCGAAGGTCGAGTGTAAGGAGCGATGCGGCATCAGCCGACACCGTGCCCCCGATTTTGACAAACTGGTTGCTCCTGTGCACGTTGATGCCCTCAACCGATATATCCCCCGGACTTGTCACGGTTATTTTGGCAGGGTTCACCGTCCAGGTCGAATCGTTGAAAGTAAGGTTGCCGGGAAGCAGGTTTATGCGTGTGACCAAACGGGTATCGGTATCGACCCCCGCAGCCACACCGCCTGCCAGGTCGGCAGCATCCTCACGCGAGAATGTCGTCACCGCGCCTACCGAACCTTCATAGGCACGGGCACGGTCGATTTTCCACGACACCCCGGTATGTATGTAGTCACGGTTGCCCGTGTTTTGAGTCAGCAATGTCATTGGGCCGTTTTTAGTCGGCACTTTGGTCGTAAGGTCTAACCCGGAGCTGCCGTCGGCGCCGTTTACAAACGCCGAAAGGCGGGTATCCTCAATCAGCTTGGTGCCTTGGCGCAGGAATGGCGCATCAAGCGTCAAAGCCATGTCGTGCGTCAGGTCGCTGACCTCCCCGGCAATCGAAACAGGATAAATCACACTGAGTGGCAGATGGAAGAACTCGGCAAGTTTTTCGGTTTCCTTGACAGTCAAACGGAATGTGAAGTCGTTGACACGCCCCGACTGGTTCTCGCGATGCATCTCGCCCCCGGTCAGCGAGGGATATGCTTGCGACAGGATGTCGCGTGCTGTGGCCGCTATGTGCGGGAAATCATACTCGCCGCGCACCTCGCCGTCGAGATAGTCGCTCCTGAGGGTCACCAAAGCCGAATCAGCCGACAAATGCAGGTTGTGCAGCTCTAACGGCTGGCCTACGGCAGGAGCAAACCTGAAATCCGACACGGTGATGTAGCCGGTCATGTTGTCGAGACGCGCGCCTGCCATGGCGACATCTACCAGCGCACAGGCCGAAGCACCGGGATATTTCCCCCACAGGTTGAGTGCCGACGGCACAAAACGGTCTACCCTCCCCTGCAACTCCACCAGTTTATGACCATGCGCAAACGACCACACACCCCTGAGGTCGAAAGCCGCATCCGGGTTGTCAAGCGTGACCCGGCCACGAACCATACTGTTTTCCAAAGTCGCTTCGGCAGCGAAATCGGAATATGTATATCCCTTAAGTTGTATGCGGTCGAGATTGACCTCCGCACTGCCCGACAACCTGCCCTTGAGCGACGCAATTTCAGCCGTCACAACCCCTTCGGCCTCACCGAGGTCTGCATTCCCGGCAAGCAAGCCTATGTTCACCGCATCGGAGGTGGTGATTTCCGCCCATGCCGAAAAATCATCCTTCGAGTCAACGGCGCCTCGTACAAGTATATCAAGCCCCCCTGCGGCAGTGGAAATGCCTAACGAGGCATCAAAACTCCCCCCGGTCATCCCCCCGTCACCGAAAACGGCAACAGTGCCTGCATCGTCCAACAGACGCACCACACCTTTGTCCAAAGGCTTGAAACATCCTGCAATCCTCCCTATCTCCTCACCCGTGGCAGCAACCGACAGATTGCGAACCGACAACACACGCGAAGTGCGGTTCCGTATGTCGCGCGCCATCCCGGCAATGTCGGCCTTCAACCCCCTGCTGCCCCTTAATGACACATTGAAACCGACTTCGGCAAGATTCCCCGACAGCTCCAACCGGCGTATGTCTATCTTATCCGCAACATCATCGAAACCGGCAACGAACGGCGCAAAATCCGACAGCGACACGTAGCTGCCCGGGGCGACAGCCAGTTCCACCTTCTCCGTTTCAAGCGAACGGCCTATTGAACCCAGGCCGTTCAGCGGGAGTGAAACATCATTCAGAAGCAGGTTCGATTTAGGAAGTGTCAATGCGAAATTACGCACGGAAATCAGCGAATCCGCGACATGGGCTTCCATCGAAAGGTTCTCAAGGCGGAAACCGCTCCGCTCCACAAACCCCATACGCTTGATATTGGCAACGAAATCGTTGTTGCGCAACCTCGGAAGCCTTATGTCGGCACGGAGATGCGACACCGCGACATGGTTTGGGTTGAACGTATCACCCCCAGGTTCCGACAGCACATCGTAGCTCACCTTCGACGAACGGAGCAACACCGTGTTTATCCTCAAATCAAATGCCGTGGAAGGTTTCGACGGGTCTTTGGGCTTAAGCGCATCTATAATCGGCTGGATATTGAGCGGCGCCCCGGGCGAAGCCTTCTCCAGGCGCGCATCCATGCCTGTCAACTCCACGTAATTAACCGTCACCGGGTCGTCCGACACAAGGCTCCACAATCTCACGCCCGCACCTAGCCGCCGGGCTGTAAGCACCGTATCGCCCGGAGCGGTTTCAACCACCACGTCGCGCAGGACCACACGGTTAAACGGCACAATCCCCAGCCCCCCTATGCTGACCCTGCAATGGAGCAATTCCGACAGACTGCGTTCACATTGGCGGGCTATGCGCTGCTGAACCGGCGTGACCGACAAGGCCACGTAGGTGACCGCGGGAACAACCACTGCCAGGCAGATGGCTATAACCACGAAAAAACGTAATACACGATACAGCAATTTCACATCGCGAAGTTAAGGATTTTTTCCGTTTTGTTTGTTATATCCTTCGGATTAGTTACCTTTGCCCGACATCAGGCCGATTGCCGGGAGTCCTCGGCAAGGATTTTCATGCCATATTTTCACACCGATGAGACTAAAGACAGCGCTATCAGCAGCAATTGCATTCACTGCACTTACAGCCGCAGCCGACGAATATTCAGGAGAGAAAACCCTCGGCCTGCAAACCGGCTATATAACCTACAACCAATCGGCAGTTGCAGGAATCGGATTCACCTACCGGTTTAACCGAAACTTCCGGCTGGCGCCGAGCGTCAACTACGTATTCCGCCATAAAAGCGTCGACGCGCTCATGATCAACCTCAACGCCCAGGTCCCTTTCCCATTTGCCGGAAAATGGGAGGTATTCCCGCTGGCAGGTATAAATTATTCGAGCTGGAACTACCATAAAGGCACTGCCACCGACAATAACCCTGATGTTGCCTCACGCGTTACACGTTTCGGGCTGAACCTAGGCGCCGGAATCGGTGTAGCAGCCACCTCTACCCTCCGCCTAAGCCTCACGGCCGACTATGTGTTTATAAAGCACTTCGGCGGCTGCAACATCCTCGCCAAAATCGCCTACAAGTTCTGATAACGGCACCGTTGCAGAAAGCCCCCGTCAGAACACAACCTCACAACAACAGCTTGTAAACCAATTAAAATCTAAAAATATGCTTAACAAGAACGTAGAACAGGCTATAAACGCCCAGATCAATGCCGAATTCTGGTCGGCCTACCTCTATCTGTCAATGTCGATGCACTTCGCCAACAAAGGCTACAACGGCATCGCCAACTGGTTCCAGATCCAGTTCAAAGAGGAACAGGACCATGCCACGATCTTCATGAACTACATCAACTCACGCGACGGCAAAGTGCTCCTCGCCCCCATCGAAGGGGTTGACACCGAATGGGCATCGCCCATCGACGCCTTCAAAGCAACCCTCGCCCACGAGCAGAAGGTAACGGCACTTATCAACAACATCTATGCCATCGCAGTCGAGGAAAAAGACTACGCCACACAAAACACCCTCCAGTGGTTCATCAGCGAGCAGGTTGAGGAAGAGGAAACCGCACGCGGATTCATCGACGCCCTCGAAAAAATCGGCGACAACGGCTACGGGCTCTACATGTTCGACAAAGAACTCGCTGCCCGCACCTATAATACCCCCGCCCCCCTCGCCTCCAAAGCCTGATTCACAAAACACATATAAATATAAAAAATGGTCTGAAAAATTTTTCAGACCATTTTTTATATTTAACCCCATCCATTTGTACCTCGCAACTACTCAGCAATCAGGATTGGCTCTGATAACTGGCCTGTACTCACGTATTTGGAGTTCTCGGGTTGAAGATATCAAGGCGTTTAAACAACCGATACCATATCCGCCTATACCACACCCCGTAGTATTTGTTCCTGAGACGCAATGCCATGCCCAAATAATCTATCGGAGCTCCAAACATTTCACTATAAAGCTCTTTATGCTTGTCAAGAATGTATAACTCTATTTCAAAAGCCGACAGGGCTTTCTGTGCATCGACATTTCGAGACCGTGCCTTTATACGGTAATTAAACAATTGTTCTGGAATCTGGCTGACAACTGAATCTTTATGCAACATACGTATCCAGAATTCCCAATCCTCAAGCCCCTGACGCATATTTTCGTCATATCCGCCAACACTGTCAAAATGCGATTTACGATACATCGCACTGACAAAGATGCTGTTATTGACCAGCAACGACGCATAGTTATTATACTTGAGTTTAGGTGTTTCAGTTGTCTCTCCGAAGAAACGCCACATGCAATACACCACATCGGTTTCAGGATACTCAACAAACCGTGCCACACATTTTTCCAGATATGTCGGCTCTATCGTATCATCGGCATCCAATGGCAGAATATATTCTCCTGAAGTTTGCCTGACGGCAAAATTCCGCGCCGCCGAAACCCCGCGGTTTTCGGTATGAAAAAACTTGATTCTTGAATCCGAAACGGAATATGCCTCCACTATTCCGGCTACATTGTCAGGAGATCCGTCATCAACCACTATAACCTCCCAGTTGCCGTAAGTCTGTCTTATAACCGAATCCAATGATTCAGCTATATATTCAGCCTGACCATACGCAGGCATAATGACTGACACCAACGGACAATTGTCAATTATTGGCATTTCTTATAATTTATCGATAGCAATATAAAATCTTAGTTTCAAGAGACCATACCATCGCGCAAATCTAAATGCCCTGATTAGTTTCCGATACCGACTACGGCCGGCAGTATTGATTATATCAGGATATTTATCCATATCACGGCAAATCTCCATCAGCTCTTCAGCAACTCCGTCAACAAAGCGCCACGACAACTGCTGACAAACATTCATGACATGGAAACGCGCCATAGCCTCTTCCATATAGTCGTCGAGTCCGTGTGCCGTGATGCAATTTTTCAGCCATGCCACATAGCGCTGGAAATCGCGGAATTTTTCTTTATTGCGCACCACATCGTGCGAAAGCGATTCTGCCCGCTCATTGTAAATCATGCAGGGGCGGTCAACTCCGGCAACCCTTTCGGTGCCAAGCAACAGCTGGGTTTTCCATATCACATCCTCACCAAGCCTCATCCCCTCCGACCAGTCACTTATTGAATCAATCAATGTGCGGCGCACAAGAATAAGCAGGCTCCAATAGCCTCGTCCCGACAGCACCTCGCGCAGATATTCATGTCCGCTCACAACCGGGGCGGTCAGTCCGAAGGATTCGGAACTGCGTCCGTCAATCTGGTTAAAAATGATTTTGGGGAGCACCATATCGGCGCCGGTCGCATCGGCCACGGCAAGCAGCGACTCCACGGCATCAGGCAGCATAGTGTCGTCACTGTCGAAAAAATAAACGAATTCACCGCGCGCCACTGCCAAACCCTCCATGCGCGCCTTCGACGGCCCTTGATTCACGGTGGTTCTGGCCACAATGCGGGCATCACGGGCAACATACCGGTCTATCACCGCGCCTGTGCCGTCGGTGCTGCCGTCGTTTATCAGAATCAATTCAAAGTTGGTGTATGTCTGAGCCAGAACGGAATCGAGCGTTGCCGCAAGAAAAGCCTCGGAATTATAAACCGGAATTATTATGGATACTCTCGGCGAAGGTGTATTGCTGCTCATTGATAAGTAAGTCACAAAATTTATTTTATATTATCGGTGGAAGGATTTTCGAGTGATTTTCGCTCGATGAAGAAGAAGTGTAGCGAGCTACACAACTGATAAATAAAGGGTAAAGTGCCGGAAAGTCTCCGACGATAATATAAAGCCTCATTGATAATCATGTGCGTAATAATTTTAATAACTTACTTATGTATACATTTTGTTTCCAACAGCAAAGTTAATCATTTTCCGGGAACTGCCGGCCTGTATGCGCGGTTGTGACTGTGGCAGGCAATCACAGTCACCTTTTCTGCCGTCCCACCGGCGGTTCAAGCCCCGGCAACATCATCGCCTGAATATAACCGAACTGTCCTGACTGCCCGCTCCATGCCACTTCCGCCGGAGTTAATATCCCGGTTTTATCCCGTGGAACCCCATGCTGCAACACCTCATTCAGCAAAGAATCGCTCGTGCAGCAGATCCGGTCAAAAAAAACGGCAAACTGCGCCAACGCCGCCTGCCCGTCGGCTTCCCCGCATAACTGCGTCGTCTTGTGAATCCATCCCGTCTTGCGGCAGGGCAATCCGATGAAATTTTCCACATAGCGCATCATCTCCACCGTGTTGAACACCACCGCGGCAAACGAGCCCGCGTAATGGTAACGCACCTCGCGGGTTCTCAAAAAATCATAGCGCATCAGAGCGTCAACATACGCCGGAATCCCCGCAGCCTCGGCCTCCTTGAGCAGCTCTCCACCCTTCAACGAAACCACCACAGGGGAGTAACCGGCCTGCTTCAGCGCCACAGCCATATCCAAAAGCGCCAGCGGGGCAGGGGTCGATGTCATTTCAGGCGAAAGCAGCAGCACCCCACGATTCCCGTCGGCACTATTCCCCGCAGCATACACCTCGCCGCACCGGTCGCTGAAATTGCACCGGTGGTACCGGTGCATACCGAGCACCCTGCGCACCAGATACTTCCATCTGAGTTTACGCACATATTCAGACTGCGGATAAAGCCCGACGAAATCCTCAAGCATCATCCTTGCCGAACGGTTGCTTATCCAGCTGTCACAAAAAGCCTGCTCAACCTGCCTGTATCGAATAATCTCCACATCCTCGGCAAGATAACGCTCAAACGAACCCGGCAGCTCACGTTCCGACACATCGGCTTCACTTTCCGGCTGCGGTTCAGCCAGCGTTCTCTCCCAGTCAGGAATCCAGGTGTCAAGAAATTTCCGTGTCTTGCCATAGCTGTTATCAAGCACATGCAACTCCTTACCCATCAAAATGGAGAGAATCGACACATGAAGCCTTGTGGAATAAACTGCCGAATATCGCCCCACGAAATCAACCGCATTCCTCAGATATGCGGGGCGTATCACATCGTGCCAGAAGCCATCTGTCTCACTGTTGGCCTGTTTCTGCCCGAAACGGTTCCATGGCCGGCGCAAACGCCTGAGCCTGTGGCAAAGAACCCGGAACAGTGCCTGTGGAATATTCTCGATTATCGGCCAGTCGCGCATCTCGGCATTCGCCGGCACTGCCGACACATCCAGGTCGGCAGGCATCTCCTTGTCAAGCCTGCGGGCATAGAGAATACGCCTCCCCCACGGCCGGTGCCAGGGTTTCAGCGTGTCGGTGTCAATGCAGAATGCCATATCCGGCACCAGCAGGATGCGGTTGGGCAACGCCTCCGACAAGATTCTGAATGAATCGCTGTCGCGCACACAGATTACCACCGACCTATGTCGGCTGAAAAACTCCACATCGGCTTCAAGCGATGCCGGATTGTCGTAATGCACGCTCTGCGGCAACACTATGACACGGTTTTCAGGAAAATCCTCAATCACACGTTTGCGGAATTCATGGTGCTCCGGCCATATATCCCCCCAGTTACCCCCGCCTTGAAGCAATATCACATTGCCGGGCGAAAGCTTCGGCTTCCTATAATTATCTTTGTCGGTGGAATAAAGGCATTTGTGCCCTGTCTCCTTTAGAAAGTTAAGGGTTCCCTCCCATATCAGCAGATCCCCGAGGTTTTCATAATACGGCAAATCAAGATAAACATAATCGTTATCGATCAGTGGAGTGAGCACGCTCCCTACAACCGACCTGAGCCGGGCTATGATATCATTGTGCGACATTTCTGCGAATTTCCTGTTTATATTGCAAAAATAGCCAATATTCCCTATTTTTGCAATATTGTATTATCGCCTCTGCCCACCTATCAAATGAAAATATCAATCATCATACCCGTCTACAATGTCGACCGATATATCAGGCGTTGTATTGATTCTGTCATAGCCCAGACATGGCGGGGCGACATGGAATGTATCCTTGTCGACGACGCCACTCCCGACAACAGCATGGCCACAGTGCGGGAGTGTCTGAAAGGCTACAACGGCGGGATTGAGTTCAGATTTGTAGGCCACAAGGAAAACCGGGGGCTTTCGGCCGCACGAAACACAGGCGCGCGCAATGCCTCGGGCGACTACCTCTATTTCCTTGACAGCGACGATGCCATCACTCCCGACTGCATCGAAACCCTCGCCAGCATTGCCGAGGCGCATCCGGCAGTGGATGTGGTTCAAGGCAACCTGGTGGTGACCGACGATATTTACCGCTTCCTCGACAGCACGCTGTATGATTTCCCGGAATATTGCGACGACCGGGAGTGGATTTCGGAACACATCAAATCCGACATCCCCGTCACCGCATGGAACAAGCTGTTCCGCAGGGATTTCTTTGTAGGGCTAAACCTTTGGTTCAAGGATGGTATCCTACACGAGGACGAGCATTGGCGCTACATCCATGGCGACAAAATCGGCTCTATCGCATTCTCAGGCAAACCTACATATATCTACTATCGCAACCCCGGCTCCATAATGGAAGTCAGGAAAAAAGACCGCAGTTTCTCGTCGATGATGGAAATCCTTAACGAGTACCTCCACACAATAACCCGAAAGAATCGCTATGCCCCGGTGATTCTGTATGCCTACAGCCTGACAAAACGGCTCCACGAACTCGACGACCCACAGAGCTTCATGGAGCAATATAACGCCTTTGTCAACAGAATGATCGCCTCCCCGGAAATCCCGGCATCGGTAAAAGCGTCATGCCGCTATATGCGGCATCATTCTTTATGGCTGGAAATCGTATGCGCCATGTTTCTGCGGCGCTCACACCGCATTATCAAACGGATGAAAGCCATGGATAAAGCCTCCACGGGGGAACACGCCACACAACACTCCTGAACGGCACCACACATGGTTTGCCTGAAATTTCGTAATTTTGCGCTCTGAACAACTGGGGAACCACACGCACCCAGCCTCTCCCCCTCACTTCAGAAGCAGTCATTGATGCACAACATATCCCACAATTCCCCACAGCACTCCCGCCTCCTCACATCCATCCCGAAGGCTATATCATCCGCCATGTTCAGAGCCTTCAAAGCAGAGTGGCCGTTGATTCTGCTCGTCGCCATGCTGCTCGGCACATCGGGATACTGGTTTTTCCACCATTTTTCAAGCATGGCGCCATATCCGGTATCATGGATTTCCCGTTTCGGCAACGGAGCCTTTATCGGATATATTGTAGCCCTGGTGCTCACGGCAATACCTCTAGGACTGTGCCGCGCCACAGTCAGATGGCTGTGCATCGCCGCCGCATCGGCTCTGTTCGTCGCCGAGGGATGCGCCTTCGGAATCTGGGGACTGCACATTTCCCCTGCCCTGCTCACTCTCGCCGCCGAAACAAATATGCAGGAAACAAGGCTCACCGCCAGTCTGCTGGCATCAAGCCGATATTTCTGGGAGGTGTTGGCCGCGCTTGCCATCCTGCTGGGGCTTTACATTGCCGTCAACGGCCGCACCGCCATCATAAACCGCCGGATAGCATCGTTCGGGTGGAGGAAATCAGCCCGCACAGTTGCATGGATATTCATCTGCGCCATCACGGCCTGGGGAATCCGCAGTGCCATTGTGATTTCAGGAATCTACCGTTCCGACACCAGCGCCTGCCTCGAACGGTGGGTGGTCAGAAATGACGAACTGCAGGAATACACCGATAATTGTTCCCGGCTTCTGTTCGCTCTGCAATCGGTTAACCTGATGAAAAACGACAAACGCGACTGGGAGGAGCTTCAGCACAGTTTCCTGACACAGGGCGACGCCGTCACGTCGGCCTCCGATTCCCTGCAGGTTGTGTGCATAATCGGCGAATCGTTCATACGAAGCCACAGCAGCATCTACGGATATCCACTTGAAACCAACCCGCGCCTCTGCCGGGAGGCTATGCGCGGCAACCTCGTGGCATTCGCCGACATGGCCGCATTCGCCAAACACACATCTTTGTCGCTGCGCTCCATTCTGTCGGTCAATCCCTCCGGCGACGGCAACCGCTGGAACTCGGCAATAAGTTTCCCCTCGATATTCCGCCGGGCCGGATTCCGAGTGGAGCTGAACGACAATCAACTCACCTACGCCTCTTCCATCTGGGCCTTCTCGCTGTCGGCGGTAATGCTGTCGAAAACAATGACACAGCACTGCTACAACAGCCTGTATGTCCCGCAGAAACACACCGACGACCTTTCGTTTGTCGACTCCGTGGCGGCACGCCATCCTGTGGCGCCACACAAACAGCTGACGCTCTACCATCTGAAGGGGCAGCACCTATGGCCGTCTTATCCCGACACTCCGGAATGGAACGTGTTCTCTCCGGCCGACATCCCGAATCCGGGCCGACCATGGCTCGACAGCAAACGGCGACAGCAAATAGCCGGTTACGACAACGCCACTCTTTTCAACGACAGCGTTGTTAGCCACATCATCAGCCGCTACCGCCACACCGAGGCAATAGTGGTCTATCTCTCCGACCATGGCGAGGAAATCTACGATTACCGCGACGCTGCATTGCGGCAACCTCCTGCACCGGGAATGATGCAGGAATTCCTCGCGCACCAGTTCGCCATCCCGTTTTTCATATGGATGTCCGACCTCTACATGCAGCGGCATCCGGCTCATGCCAACCTCATACGCCGTGCCGCCCTCCGGCCCGGCTCTCTGGCCGACATAGCCAACACATTCATCGGTCTCGGAGGCATATCAACCCCCTGCTACAATCCGCAACGCGACATCCTATCGCCCGAATTCATTCCGGCCCCACGCCTCACAAACCTGGGCGACACGCTCCCGCAGATGCCTATGCCCCCTGTTGCAGGCCCGGCACCCCACAACTTGCACGGTTCGCACGAAACCCCTAACTTTGTCATGGCTAATAACGGCAATAACACCCCACCATGAGCACCACACACAAAGCCACACCGCCTACGGCATCGGCCTCACAGCCTGCCGTGTCGGTCATAATCCCGAACTATAACCACGAGCCATACCTGCGGCAGCGCATCGACAGCGTGCTGGCCCAGACGTTCGGCGATTTCGAAGTAATACTGCTCGACGACTGCTCATCCGACTCCAGCCCCACGATAATCGAATCCTACCGCCACCACCCCAAGGTGAGCCGCATCGTGCTTAACGAACAAAATTCGGGGAGCACTTTCGCACAATGGAAGCGCGGGCTGGCGCTTGCCCGCGGCCGGTATGTATGGATTGCCGAAAGCGACGATTATGCCGACCCGGAATTTCTCGCCACCCTCGTCCCACTGCTCGATGCCGACCCTTCGGCGGCAATGGCTTTCACTGGCTCGCACATGGTCGATGCCGACGGGCGCCCTATCCCAGGCATGGACTGGGATTGTTACCGCCCCGGAGCACCCGAAACCGAAACTTACACAGGCCGCCTGCTGACAATGCGCAAACTCCTTTGGACTGCCGACGTCTACAACGCCTCGATGGTGCTGTTCCGCCGCTCCATGGCGCCTGAAATCGAGGATGTGCAACTCAGCATGCGCTACTGCGGCGACTGGCTCTTCTGGGTGAACATGGCTCAAAACGGGGGTGCAATAGAGGTGCGGCGCAAACTCAACTACTTCCGCCAGCACTCCGCCAAAGTGTCGCCCGGAGCATCCAAATCAGGGCTTTATTTCATCGAGGGGCTCCCTGTGATGGTGCGCGTGGCCCACTATCTGTCACTCCCACCCATCGCCCGCGCCATGCTTGCCGGGCGCACGTGGAAACGCCTCGGAAAATTCCCGCAGGTGCTTGCCACACACCGCACCGAAATCCTTGACAACCTCGACCGCCTGTCGCCCCGCGCGTCATCGCGCCGCCGCAGGCTGATTGCCCTCTACGAAGCCGACAAATACCTCAACTTCACCCACATGCAGCCATGACCCCGAAGAAACGACTGCTTTTCCTAATATGCGCACTCCTCGACGGCGGCATCGACACCATCCTGGTGGAATACCTCCGCAACATCGACCTCGGCAAATTCGATGTAACACTGGCCATAGGCATCAAAATGGACGAATTCGAGGTGCATCTACCCAAAATCCCCCACGGCGTGCGGATAGAATACCTCGTCGATGCGCCGCGTCTCACCCGCTGGCGCAAAGCCAAACATACCCGCAGGCTTCCTGCCGCCATAAAACTCTACGACGAAATCATCCTCAACCCTCTCCGCAAACTCACATCGTCACGACGTCTGCAACGCCTGCTTGCCTCACACGATGCCGTTATCGATTTCGATGCCACATTCTACACCGCATTGCGCCGCTGCCCCGTCCCCGTTGTCGGCTTCTACCATTTCAGCATAGCCGAAAACCTTGCCCGCAACAGGCGCCACACCATGCGGCAGATGCACGGCATGGCACACTACACTGCCATAGCGCTCATCTGCGATGCAATGATTGACGAGGGTCGCCGCCTCTTCCCGGAACTCTCCCACAAATTCACCCGGATTTACAACGGTTACAACTTCGACACCCTGCGCCGCCGAGCCGCAGCACCACTCCCCGCTGCCCTTATCCCCCCGCCGCAAGGCTACTTCCTCTCCGTTGCCCGCCTCGAAGAGAGCCAGAAGGACATAACAACGCTGCTGAAAGCCTATGCGCTCATGCGCAGCCTTTCAGCAGCGCCCCACACCCTCCCCCACCTGTGGCTTCTAGGCACCGGGCGCGACCGCAGCCGTCTCGAAACCCTCGCCGACAGTCTCGGCATCACCCCTTACGTCACATTCCTCGGCTTCCGCCCCGATGCCGCGCCCTACATGTCACGAAGCCTCGCCCTGGTCCACTCATCAAAATACGAAGGTTTCGGCCTTGCAATAGCAGAAGCCCTTATTCTCGGACTCCCGATAATCTCGTCCGACTGCCCAACCGGCCCTGCCGAAATCCTCGGCCACGGCAACGCAGGCATCCTCGTGCCGCCAGGCAACGTCGACGCCATGGCTCATGCCATGCTCCGCATCGCCACCGACCCGGCACTGCGCGGCAGCCTCTCCGAAGCCACCCGGAGCCACTGCCGGATCTTCGACATAAACACATCCATCTCCCGCCTACTCACCCTTCTAGACCAACCACGATGACCCATACCACCTCCCCGCAACCCCAACCCTCCCTCTCCCTATCACAATCTCCCACCTCCGGGTCATGTAATCAGGCGGGTTCGCCCGATTCACCCCTACCGCCCCGCATATCTGCGGTCCTCAACACATATAACGCCGCCGAACATCTCGACGAGGTGCTCGATGCCCTCCACGGTTTCGACGAAATCATCCTCGTCGACATGCACAGCACCGACGAAACCCGCGCCATAGCCACACGCCACGGCGCACGCATCATCGACTTCGAACGCTGCGGAATCTGCGAACCAGCCCGCAACGCAGCCATCCAGGCAGCATCCAACCCATGGGTGCTGATTGTCGACGCCGACGAAATTGTGCCCACCGCCCTTCGCGATTACCTCTACAAACTCATATCCTCACCAAATCCACCGGCCGCACTGCGCCTCCCCCTGCGCAACTACTTTATGGGGCGCGAAATGCACTGCCTATATCCCAACTACATAACCCGCTTCGCACGCCGCGATGCCATCGACTGGCCCCCGATAATACATGCCAAACCCGTCATCGCAGGGCGCATCGGCTCTATCCCCTCACGCCGCAAAGAACTTGCCATGATTCACCTGGCTAAAAACACCGTGGAATCGCGACTCGAAAAACTCGAACGCTACACATCCCGCGAAGTCGAACGCCGAGGCCCCCGCCGCTACAACGCCTTTGCCTACCTCTTCAAGCCCTTCGCACGCTTCCTCCACGCCTACCTCTTCAAAGGCGGGTTCCGCGACGGTCACCCCGGTCTGATCTGGGCCCTGCTCGACGCCCAATACAAGCTCGCCACCATCGCCAGACAAGACGCCCTGGCACGTCAACCCCGGCGATAAACCTGCGGCCAAACCGCAAGGTTTATCACCTTCCGCCACCCCGACCAAATCCACATACACACCATTCCCACCTGCTATTACCTCCTGCCACTCACCTCTGAGGATTATATTCCACTACCGTCAGATTCCCCATTTCTTAATCCCCTTTTCAACTACATGCTTGAGATGTTCTTTTCTCAGGCAGAAAAGAACCAAAAGGCCTGGGCGCTGGGTGAAAAGGCAGGCGCCCGCCATCCGGATACGTCCATCCCACCCTTACAATGAAGCGCTCCATCCCAACATCCATCATCCATCCAATCATCCAAATCCATTACATCTATATCCTTAACACAAATATGCGCCATATAGGCACCACAACACAAACACCTGCAAAAAAGAACAAAAAACACCTGTAACAAATAGGACACAGGCGTATCCGCATGGCGGGCGCCTGTGAAAAGGCAGGAGGGACGCCACAGGGGAAAGGGACAGGGAGGCGGTGTTTGAGCGCAGCGAGTTCCGCCGACCCCTTTCCCCGTGGCTAAGTCCCTCCGTCGCCTTTTCACCCAGCGCCCAGGCCTTTTGGTCCTTTTCTGCCTGAGAAAAGGACTCATAAACATATAAAATAACTCATAAGCATCTAAAATAAGGCTTAATCTGCACCAAGTAACACATCAACCATCATCACAACCGAACCAACTAATATAGAAAATGTGGCTTATCGTGATTGCGATAAGCCACATTTGGCACCCTTTTCTACCTTAGGGAGATTCTCCCGGCAGCCACCCGGCTCTCTCGTCGGAGGGCTGCCGCGGAGGGAAACTCCATTACCTATTAAAACACATTTTTCCTAATAAAATTAGAGACCATATTTGCAGTGAGCGCACATATTAATCAATTCATTCACTTATTTCTACTTTGCATCAATCATTCGCTGATTAATCTCATTTCTACTTGAATTCATCAAAATCGTTTCCACCCTGACCGGGGGATTTGAAACCGGGAGGAGGGATAAGCCCCTCCCGGCTGTGTCGGCAGCAAACCTGCCGTTATCGCGGGTGCAATCAGCGGATAACCTCTTTGGTCACCGTGTTGCCACGTTTCACGATGTAAAGACCGTTGGCAGGAGTCATAACCTTGCGGCCCTGCAGGTCGAAATATTCGGGTTCGCCCTCAAACTCGTCAGCAACGCGCTTTGCAGCGATGTTTTCAACACCCGACGACGGGTTGCGGAGTTCCTTGTGGGCGGTGATACGGATTTCATCGAATACGGTAGCACCACCTGTGCTCTGCACACGGATAGTGTGCTTGCCTGCCGAGCAGGGGATGTCGATGTAGTCAGGACGATGCTTGAAGTTCTTTTCGAAATAATCTTCACCGTTTTCGGCTGTGAGTTCATCGCATTTCTTCTTGAAATCATATTCAAGCTGGTTACCTGCACCGTCATCATAAGTTTCAATCATCATTCGGCCGAGAACGTCGCTGCGGTAAAGGGGATGCCACTGCTGGCCACCGTTATGGAACGGGTAAGGAGGGGTAATCGGGAGGAACTTGCTGTTAACCAGCTCACCCTTTTCATTCTCCTGCTGGGTGCTTGTCCATTCAAACGGATTCACATAGGCCAATGGGTCAAGAGCGCCGGTTTTGGGATTGGGCATACCGCGGCCTTCCCAGTTTGTGAGCTGTTCCTTACCGTCGAACGAAAGGATGTAGCAGAAACCGTAGAGCTTGAGGAAGTCGTCGTCAAGACCCTCCACAACATAACCACCATCTTCACGAGGCTTGTTATAGGCAGTAGTGTATTCGCCGCCGGTTGCACGTGTGCCACCCTGGATGATGCCGGGATAGAACGCAGCGTGCGAGGTTGCCGCGATCGAGATGTCAACATAGCCATCCTCTTCCATTTCGAAGGTATATTCAAACCATGTGCCGAAACCGTCGATAGCCTGCTCCATAGTGATAAGGTTGGAGGTTTCGTCCATATATTCGCCGCCGTAGGTGGTACCCCAGCCGCCGTCGACCTTCGACATACCGCAGAGGGCGAATCCTGAAGGAGCGTCATTTTTCGAAGAAAAGTTACCGGGGTTCATCTGCCAGATACCCATGGCACCGCACTTGTTGTTGGCATTGTCGATACGAACCTTGCTCAGATCGGTGGCATACCAATGTGACGATGTACCGGGGCGGTTGGGATAACCATAACCGTCAGTCCACTGGTCACCCATACCAAGGCTGTAGCCTGCGAATGTGGGATCCTCTCCTTCACGCATTTCGTCGAAATCCTCGGCCTGGATAAAGATAGTTCCGGGCAACACTTCCTGCTCACCCCAGAAACCGAGTGAGCGGGTCGACTGGGTATCGAACCCTACCTTGGGAATCGAACGATTTGCAACACCGAATTTCTCAAATGCCACGAACTGGCCGGGAGCCACACCGTCGACATAGAAATCCACATATGCGATTTTGAACGGCTTTACAGAGCCATCTTCCGCGAAATAATCGCCTGAGACCCCTGTAAAGTCAAGTTCGAATTCCTGGGTCTCCTCGGTAAGGGTAACAGGTTCGAACGCAAATGTCATAGTGTAAGTGGCATCTGCATTAGCAGCATCCTTAGCCGAAACAAATTCCAAGCGGGGAACAAGCTGGTCGGAAACCGCACCTTCGGCTTTAGGCCCCACCACGAATTTAACATATCCCTCGTTATAGCCTTCGGGCACATGTTTTGTCACAGCGTTAAGCTGACGCGACTCTCCGTTACGCCCCTTGTTACCGGCATTATAACGGAAACGGATAAATTCCTTGCTGCCGTCGGCATACACACCGATAGTTTTTTCATCTGGCCCGTATTTGCCATAGATGTTATCCTTGAACTCCGCTCCGGGGATAAGGAGGTTTTTATGGTCGGTCGACCCTTGGATGGCAAGGCCGGGCAGCTTCTTAGCCTCGACCTTTGTGCTGTTCGACAGCGTAAGAATCTTAGTAAGATCCTCCGTCGGCTCCATAATCTTCAGGAATGCCTGCGCCCCGGCATTCAGGCCGAACAGCGCTACAGCCGCCGATAAAAGAGTAAATTTCATTTTCATGGTGAAAATCTTATTGGTTAAAGTTTAATATTTGTTGCGTTTCCTGATGATAGTTGGTTTAGCGGGGAATGAGCCGCCGGGGCTTCCCTCTACCCGTCCCTCGTTTTCATGGCAACGGCAAAAAAGCACAATGCCCCATGCCGCGTCTTGTTTTACGCTGGCAAAATTAGCACCCCATCACCTCCTCGCGTGCGCAAATACGTTTCATTCTTTCCTCCATTTGTTCCAACACCCGCATTTGGAACAAATGCAACACCTTCAAAACCACTGCAAAAACCCCTACACCGATTATACCCGGCAAAAACATGCCGATTTTGTCGATTATAATCGACAAAATAAATCAAATGCCAATCCAGGAACTTATCAAGGAAGCCCATTGGCATTCCCGCAGGAATCATCAAAGGAATCCGAATGTACGAATGTCTTAGCCGACATTACAGATACCATCACAAAGTTTATCACCCTACCCGTCATAAATTGCGACCAATAACTCGCAAAATTTGCGAGTTATTGGTCGCTTTTGTAACTTTACAATCCACTAATGACACCTCAGACACAATGTTTATACACGAGTACGACAACTGGACTGATTTCAGATGGGACACCAAAGTCATCGATGAGCTACACCTCCAGGCAATGCATCGGCTGGGGTATCTTGCCGGACGAATGGCTGCCATCGGGTTTGACAGCCAGCTTGCAGCAACAGTCGAAGCCGTAACCAACGATGTGGTGGCATCCATCTCCAATCGCCAGCGTATGGTTCTCAACAAATATCTGGATGGTTATGATGCAAAACTCACGGCCAAGAACTGGGGAAAAATAGCCGGAGTGTCAAAAGATACCGCCCTGCGCGACATCGATGCGCTTGTGGCGCAAGGAATCCTGATACCGACCCCTGGAAGGGTACGAGATATCCCATACTCAATCAACTACACACCAAACTACCCGGCTAACGAATCCCCCTTCTGCAACATCACCATAGAAACAACCGGAGCAGGCACCTTCATAACTGCAGGATATAGGGACTCAACACCGCTCAGAGACCGGGTCAATGCTACCGATGTCAAACGCCTATCCGATGGGGAAATATCATTACAGGATCTCGCTTTCAAGCACTTTGCCTATCTTCTTGAATAAACAACCTGTTCCGGCGTTCCTAAAGCCTGAAACAACGTGAGGTGTCAAAATACTGAATTTTGGCACCTCACGTTGTTTGCCCGGATCACCCTAAAAATAAGACGCAGCGTCAAGATCCTGGATTCTGACGCTGCGTCGACTATAATATAACCTTATCGGTAAATATGAAGCATAATAATGGCCGGATCAGCGGATATATTCCTTTGTCACAGTGTTGCCGCGCTTCACGATATAAAGACCGTTCGACGGGTTGGCAACCTGACGGCCCTGGAGGTCGAAGTAAACGGGAGTTCCCTCGTAAGCCCCTTCAAATCCGTCGGATAACACGTTTTCAACACTTCCGCTGCCGTTCTTGGCCACGATACGGATTTCATCAAACCAGGAGTTACCGCCGCAGTTCTGCACTTTGATGGTGTGGCGACCCTTTGTCAGCTTGATATTCATGTAGTCGGGATGCGCATACTTGTCGGCAACTTCCTTCGGGATAATGCCTTTTTCAACCGAAGTCTTAATCATATCCTCTTTGTAATATGAAAGCCATCCGCCGCCCCACTTGCCGGTATCCTCGGAATCATCTGCCCAGAAAGCATAAGGGAACACGGGCAGGTAATAGCTGTTGAGCTTCTGGCCGTCGACCTCGTCACGGGTATCTACCCATGTGCGGGGGTCCTTGATGCTCTGGATGAAGGCAACACCGTCCTTTCCAAGTTGCGGGGCGCAATCCCATGCCGTGCGTTGCTTCACACCGTCAACTTCGAGAAGATATTTGAAACCAAGCAGTTCCATGTATGTGTTATCGGGATAGCCGTCGATTTCCCAGCCACCTTTATCCTTGTCCTCAAACCAGCCGAGTACAGAACTCATCATAGGTTCATAGGCAGCACGGTTTGCAGCGATGCTCAGTGAAATGTCGACATAGCAGTCCTCTTCAACATCGAAAGTATATTCGCACCATGCTCCCCAGCTCTTCATACCCTCTTCCAGGGTAATAGTGATGTCCTTGGGGTCGCTCGGATTCTTATACTCGCCATAGAACTTGAAGTAAAGGTCGCTTTCGGCACGCGGGCAGAAATTGTAGAGGATATAGCCCGAACCACCGTCAGCCCAACGGTTGCCTACCACACGTCCGTGGTTTTCAGCCCAACGCGACCATGCAGAACCGTCGGTTACCGAAGTTTCACGGCAGATGTTCACATCCTGATCCTCGGCATAGAGACGTTTCGGGTCCTGCGAAGCACCGGTGAAGCTATGGCCGAGGCGCCCGTTAATCCATGATTCGTCGAAGTCTTCAGCCTGGATATAGGTCACACCGGTTTCAACCGTGGTGGTAGGGGCGGCAGTCTCGCTGCCGGGGCCTCGGTTATATCTCACAGTGGTGGCATTGCGGGTGCTGCTGACGGTCGGCATAGTCCATTCCGTTGTAAGCACTACACGGAGGGGGGCAATCATCTCACCCTCCTGCACACCGTCGAAATAAATGGAAAACTCATTGATTCGGCCAAGCTCTGAGGGGTCGCCCGACACGGAAGTCGAAACAAGCTCCTGGGTTTTGTCAAGGTTATCCTCGATAGTGGCGAATTTGAAGGTAAGGGTGGTCCCTTCCTCATCCTTCAGCACGATCGAAGGGGTCACATGGGCTGCTCCCCCGGCCTCGGTTCCGGCGATAAGGCTCAGACGGGCTTCCGAAACACGCGACATCACGCGCTCGCCATGTGAACGCTGGTCGTGCTTGAGCATGACCGACGAGCCGCCGCCATGCGAATATGAACCATCCGCTATAAGGATCGGTTCGGCTGTGCCGGGTTCGAAAATCGCACCTGTATATGACCAGGAATCATGCCCCAGGTTCTCATCGTTACCGAATTCCCAGGTAAAATAAACATCGCGGTGAGCCATCGCACCTAAGGCCATGGCACATCCAACGACAGCAAGAGTAAATCTTTTCATGGATTGATATTTATTTAAATTTATGTTTGCACAATGATAATGAAGCGTATGGCAAATTTAGCACCGCGAGGCATACTGCTGTTTGCACCGGTGTTTCAAAAAAAACGCCATTTGTTGCAAATATGCACAAACCTCACCACAAACGCCACAGGAGCGCTTTTAAGGGCGCCCCTGGTTTATTATGTCGGATTTGTAATGTCTGTTATCCCGGCTATCTCACCACCACGGCCTTGCTGCCTGAGGCTGATTCATTAGCCCATCTTACTACCGCCATCCCTTGTGGAAGGGCGATGAAAACTTCCTGTCCCCCTATGGCATGGACGCTTCTGATGCGGCGCCCCAGAGTGTCGCACACATCCACATCGGTCTTACCGCAGCAGCCGGGGAAACGCACGGTAACCCCGCCGGATACGGCGTTAATCTCCGGCATCATCTCACGGGAAGCGACCACCGATTCCACAGCGCTGCTCTCGCTCTTAAGCTGCGAACCTTTGTAACGGTAGTTGAAACGCCCGTTAGGCGCCACATCGCCGTCGGAAATAAACGTCATGATGTCGGGGTTGTCACCCGATATGTTATCCGCCCATTTGAAATCGAAATCCTTTTCAACACCGGCATGCCCCTCGATAAGGGTGCGTGGAATCATCAGATGCATCCGGGTGCCGTCCACGCGGAAATCAACTGCCTCTACGGTGTCCCATTCGAATTTCCCTGCCTCGGCATTCTTCATCAGCGCATATTTGCCGGTGGCCTCATCCTTTGCAACCATATAGTCGTAGCCATGCCAACCCTTGGTGTAATCGCACGCCGAATTAATCAGCAGGCGCATCCAGCGGTCGGATGTTTCAAACGGTGTAAGAGGCTCCATGGTCTCTACATAGAAATAATAGAAGTCCGAATCCTTAGTAACCTTCGCACGGATTATATCGTTGGTCTCACGCTCCAAAGTCTCGGGGGTCTGCACCGATTTGGAAGTGTAGACGCAATCCTCTTTGTCATCACGGAATTCCACAGTCTCGGCATCCCACTGCGAGAAATCGCCCTGCAAGGCTATCGAAAGGGACTTTGTGGGTACAGGGATTTTGTTCACACCACGGTATTTGCGCACGTTCGACACCAGCTGCAGGTAATAGTTATCCCTTACCGACGGGTGGGCGCTCGGCTCAAGGTCGCGCGAGAATTCCGGGCTGTACACGTCGACGAAATAGCTCTCCCCGATTTTTGCCGTAGCCCCGGGGCGCACATCGCCATATTGCGAGGTACTGTTGATAACGAACCGCTGGGCAATCCATTCGTTGAACTGTGTCACCATGACCACCGGCGGGTGGACCCTTAAAGCCTCATTCCATTGCTCCTGGAAATAAAGCCCGCGCGGGGTGTCCTTACACATGCCGTATTTATCGATAGCAGGTTGCTTGCCGCTGTGATAGCTCTTGCCGACCTTTGTGGTGGCATGCTGTGCCACACTCACCGAAATCTGCTCGTTCATCTTACGGGTCATCAACGACTCCGGGTCATATTTATTCGCCCATCCAGGTTTCTGAGGGTAATATTCCAGCCATGACCACTCTTTGGGCAGGTTATATTGCTTCTGACGCCAGGCCCATGAGTTACGGAAAGTAAAATAGCCCTTCAGTTCATCCGAAGCCGAACCCAGTTCGTCCAACGGCGCCAGTGCAAGCGGTTTGCCGTCGAGTTTGTACCAGAACTTCTCATATTCGGGTTTCGTCCTGTAGAACCTGTTATAAATCTTGGTCATCGTACCGGCCGGGGACGAATGCACCATGAAGGCCAGTTTAGGATACTTCATGCCGAGTTTGTCGCGGTTGATAAGCTCGTAAATCACAGCCTGCACATTGGCCGGATAAATCTCCGCATTCGTGCAGTCGAAAAACAGCCAGTCAATCCCGGCATCAACCAGCATCTGGATATGTTTGGCTATAACGTAAGGGTCGCCACCATTGTAATAGCCGAGCCACGGTTTGCTGCCCCAGTGCATATATCCCACCGTACCCCAGTCGGGATTGTCGGGATTCTCCTGCAACAGCACACTTATATCCTTCCGTGAGTCGTTATGCTGCCCGTGCCACAGGTAGTAAAACATACCCACCGAGGTGTTTTCGTCAACTCCGTCGCGGGTTACACCGCCGTCTGACGAAGCGACCTCGCGGCCGAGTTCGTCAACCGCCACCCACGTGTCAGGCCAGGTATCCCATGTCACGGCATCCTCAGCCGCCACCGGCAACACCACGGCACCCACAGCCAACCCAATCACTATTCTATTTATCGCATTCATGGCATCATTCATTTTTAATTTTGAAAGGTATTTCAACCGGCGGCGCGGTAGAGACGGGATAGCATCCCGTCTCCCATCCCCGTCTCAAGAATCCCTTCCCATTGCATCCCCGACCCGATAACATCCGTTCCCCCAACCACCAGCACACCCTTCGTAACTAACGGTTGTTGTGAGACGGGATGCTATCCCGTCTCTACCGTGAACCGTGAATCCGCGTATCGGGCACCGTGCGTGGTGGCGCCTGTCAGTTCCAGCCGGGATTCTGGAAGTTGATTCCGGTCTGGGTGTACAGGCGGGCTACCTCCTCGCCGGGAATAGGCAACAGGAGCCATTTATCATCCCAGGCGTTGCGGTGCGACACCACGAAACGTTCGAATGTATCGTTACCGGCAGCATCCTTCACAACCTTCATGCCGGTAACCACCTTGTCGGTTTCCTTGAGGATGTTCCAACGGCGCACATCATAGAAGCGATGACCCTCATAGGCCAGCTCCACCCTACGCTCGTTGCGCACACGGGTGCGGAATTCATCCTTCGAAATACCCTTTTGTATTTCAGGCATCCCCACGCGGGCACGCACGGCGTTTACCGCATCAACCGCCTCGTCGGGAGCGGTAGCCCCCGTGGCAGCCTCATTGGCAGCCTCGGCGAAGTTCAGGTAAAGCTCGGCAAGACGCATGGTTCGCATCCAGCCGTCGTTGTTACCGTTGCGTGACGATGTGGGTGCCGAGAATTTGCGGATATAATAACCTGTGCGGGTGTAGCGCACCAACGTAGGCGACACCATGCAGTTACCACCCTCCGACACATCCACAAGGTTCTCTTCCTCAAGGGGAAGAAGGCGCGCCCCATGATGATAGAGTGTGGCCATCAGGCGGGGGTCGCGGTTGGCATATGGATTCTGTTCGTCATATTGTGCATTCGGGTTCAGGATGGGACGCAGATGGTCGTCATCCTGATATCCCAATACCGGCATCTCACCCTGGAGGGTCTCGTAGCTGTCGACAAGTTCCTGGCTCGGGCATGACCCGGCACGGCTCTGGCCTTCGGTGGTGGGAAGGCCGCAATACTGCCATGCATCCCAGCGACGCTTGGTGTAGATTATCGACTCGGTGTCGTTAGTGCCGCGTGCGTCGATAGCCGAAACAAAGAAATGGTCGTAGGCATTATATGAATTCTTTGCAAAATCACCCTCCGGCAGGCGGTCAACAAGCTTGTAACCGTTCTGCAGGCAGAGGTCGAGAGCCTCTTTGCAAATACCGGCAGCCTCGGCCCAGTCGAGCGTGCCGTCGTTGTTGAGCGGCGAAGCAGCATAAAGCGCGGCTTCCGACATCACTGCGGCACTCATCGCCTTGTTCCAACGGTTCATGGCGGCATCCGATGCCCCCGAAGTCCATCCTAGCGCGGTGTTCTTTTCAATAACCTCACGGCTATCCTTGATAATCTGCCTTGCAATCTCGGAGAAAGTAGCCTTGCGGACACCACTCCAGTCGTCAACGGCTTCCGAAGTGTTATCGAGTACCAAAGGCACCGCACCGTAGTTCTTAATCAGGCGCAGATAATAGTAGGCACGCAACCCGCGTGCCTCGCCGCGATAGCTTTCGCGCTCGCTGTCAAGGCGGATCGTGGCCGTTTCCACACGGTCAATCATGATGTTGCACCGGCGGATGGCATAATAATAGTTCCATTCGGGTGTACGCATCTCGCTTGCCTTGGTGTAGACATGTTCCCAAGGGGTCATATACGGCGTTACGAAGCCGTTGTTCCACTGGTACATGGTACCGCCTGTAGCATCGTCGGTGTCATGAGCCTCGTCGCATACCGAAGCCATATAGGTCTTGTCGCCGAAGAAATCGCCGTAACCGTTGACACCCTCCACATAGCAGGCGTTCATGTAGCCGCCCACAAGTTTGGGATTCTGGAAGATATGTTCGAAATCCATACGCCCGTCGGGATAGTCGGTGATGTCGGTACATCCCGTGGAGGCCACAGCCCCTGCGGCGAGCATAAGCATATATTTTAATAGTTTCATTGCTTTTCGTGCATTTAGAATGATACGTTGAGACCGAAGTTATACGAGCGGAACACGAAATTGTCGATGCTTCTGCGTTCCGGGTCGATACCTTTGAATTTCAGATTCGTAGCCGTAAGCAGGTTCTGACCCGTGAAATAGAACCTGATTTGGTTCATGCCGATTTTCTTCATCCACTTGGACGGGAGGGAATAACCCAACGTTACGTTTTTCAGGCGGAAGAAATCGGCCTTTGAGGTGAAGAAATCATTGGCGGCAAGGCTCGACGATTTGGTCGAGGTCAGCGCCGGATAGGTTATGGCCTCACCGGCAGCATAGCGTTCGGGAGTCCACGACTGATAGTGGTGCGTCATATACACACCCTGGCTCACGTTTTCCCAAACCCCGAGACCGCTATATAAACCGTTCCGGCCGCTTTCGCCTTGCAGGAACACATAAAGGTCGAAGTTGTTCCAGGTCAGTTTCACCGATGCGCCGTAGTTTATCGACGGAGCGGATTTCACACCGTCGAGCGGGGCTTTGTCAGCCTCGTCGATACGTCCGTCACCATTAAGGTCGCGGTAGCGGAAATCGCCGGGACGGGGGGCGGTGCCGTCATAAACCAACCCTGATTTGTCGATTTCGGCCTGTGAGTTATAAAAACCGTTGCCATTGGAATAATCAACCAGGTATCCCCACTGCTGGCCTATAGCATAACCGGTTTTACGGTAGGCATAGGCATAGTCCAGTCCAGAATAATCCAAATCGGCGCCATACTCCACCTTGTTGCGGTTCCATCCGAAATCGCCTGTCACGGTAAGCCCGATGCCATAGGGGAGCGATTTGGCGTAGGAAACCTGGAAATCGACACCCTCGCCAAAGGTCTTGCCGATATTTGAATAAGCCTGACGGTCGGGGGAAATCCCGCTGATTGAAGGCACGGTCATATCCTGGTAGATTACGTCGCGCTGATTTGTGCGCCAGTAATCAAAATTGAGGGTCAGCGAGTTGTCAAGCACTGAAAGATCGAAACCGTAATCCTGCTGATAGGATTTTTCCCACTTTATGGCAGGGTTGCCGAGCACCCCCTCGCCAAGGAGTGAACCGGTATAGATATTGTCGATAGGGCCGCCCTTCTGGTCGCGGTATTCCGAAGCATAGAGGTAACGGCTCGGCATTGCACCCAGCACGTCATACTCCAATGCGCCGAACGATGCGCGGAACTTCAAGAGGTTCAGCCATTCCGCATCGCGCAGGAATGCCTCATTAGAAATGACCCATGCCAACGACCCGGTGGGGGAGAAATGGAACTGGTTACCCTCACGCATCTGCTCGTTACCGGCATATGTGCAATCGAACTGCACGAAATAACGGTTACCGTAGCCATACTTGAAATGGCCGCCGAGCTGGATGCGGCTATAGGGCAGAAGCCATGCAGGGATTTCATTCTTGCCGAGACGGTCTTCACCGAGATAGTTCACGAACGCGTCAAACGAATGGTCGCCGAACTCACGCTGCCAGCGCACCATAGCCTGGAAGTTCATGAAATAGAGCATCGACGATGATTTGCTCCAGGAAAGCGGGTCGTCGTTGGCGGTGCCGAACCGCACAAGCTCTCCATTTTCATCGCGCACCCAGCGGGAATAGTCATACTTTCCTTCCCTGGTTCCCCAATAATCGGAGTTATATCCCACCATAGCGCGGGCGGTAAGCCCCTTTGTCAGGAAACCAAGATCGAAATCAAGCCCGAAATGCGCATTGACATCGGTGTTGGTTACTTTGTTAACACCCTTGTAGTTAATCTGACCGTAGATGGGATTTGGGAAATTCTCGTCAGCAACCACCTTGCCGCCCACCAGGCCGTTTTCAACCGTAGGGGGTGTGGTGTAAAGCGACTGTATGATGCCGCCCCCGTCATTGTTGCCACGGGAATAATTGTCGTGCCCGATACGCACGTTGGTTGCCGCAAACATTTTCAGGAAGCTGAACATTTTCACCTGTATGTTCGAAACAAGGTTGAATTGCTGCTGGTATTGCTCAGGATTATATTTTTCCTTGAAGTCAGCCTTATACAGGCTCCCTGTGTGGGAATAACCGGCATTCACATAAAACTGCGTGCGGTCATTACCGCCGGCAACCTCTATGTTATAGTTCTGCACGGGGCGGAAATCATTCATATAGAGCTTGCGCCAGTCGTTATCGATTCCCTTGCCGCTATGGAACGCATCGAGTTCGCGCGATGTATAGCGCTCGGCAAGCCCGTCGTTACGGAGAGCCTGGTTGCGGAGGCATGCATAGGTGTAGGCACTTGACATTTGTGCCTTGGTGGTCGGCTCTTCCCAACCGAAATTGGCATGTGCACGCACCGTGGTCTTACCGGCATGCCCCTTTTTGGTAGTGACAAGGAACACCCCCTGTGCGCCCAGCGGGCCATACAGGGCCTTGGCGGCGGCATCTTTCAGAATCGAAACAGACTCCACCGAGCGGGGGTCAAGCGACGAAAGGGCCACCGTGGGGGCAGGCACACCGTCAAGCACCACCAGCAGCGCCTCCCCGTTAGGGGAACTCAGGCCGCGGACACTCCCGTTGTTATAATATCCGGCCAGCTTGCCGATAAGGGCTTCGTCCAAAGTGGAGGTCTGCCAATAATCGATTTCTTCGGAAGTAACGGTCGCAACGGAACCTGTATAGCTCCATGCAGGCACCACCTCCCCGAGGGCAACCTCTACAGTCGCCTCACGCACCGTGCTGTCGGCAGCCTCTTCGGCCACCGTTGCCGGGGTTCCCTGGGCTGTGGCCGCAAACGGGGCAACCGAGGCCGCAAGGAATGCAATATATTTGGTTATATTATTCATTTTGCTGTGTTTTAGATGTTAAGGTCATCAGATTACCACCCGTAGTTCTGCCATTTCTTACCTGTTTTCTCCTCAAGGGTGCGGACTTCGTCCAGAGGGATGGGGAGGAAATGCCATTTGGCCTCATAGGAAAGCTTGCTCGGCATAGAGCCGTCGCTGCCTACCAGGAAGCGTTCGTAGCTGTAGCGGATACCGCTGCGGGTCACCTTCATGCCGGTGGTATATTTCTCACACTCGATGTTTTCCTCATTGGCAGTCCAGCGGCGGTTGTCGAAGAAACGGTGTTCTTCAAACACAAATTCGGTGCGGCGCTCTTTGCGCAGCATCAGGCGTGCCAGGTCGCGGTCGCCCTTGGGGTCGAGGTCTACCTCGGGGGCAAAACCGGCACGGTGACGCACCTCGTTAATCAGGCGCATGGCTGTGGGCAGGTCACCCTTCTCCACGGCAGCCTCGGCATAGTTGAGCATAACCTCGGCAAAACGGAAATATACCCATGCACCGTCAGCCGACCGTTTGTTGGCACAGCTGTACCACTGACGGAATTTGTTGTTGTAATAACCCGTACGTGTATAGTTGCGGGCATTGTCGCGCAACTCGCAGTTGCCGCCGGAATAGGTGGTGACGGTTGAACGGGCATCACCAACATATACAGTCGAACCGTTGTGGATGCACACCGCCTCGAAACGGAGGTCGCGGTCGCGGAAAGGCGCTGTCTCACGATAACCCGACACATTGCCGTTGTCATCCTTTTCAGGAGTAAGCGCATAGCCCGATTCAAGATTGAAATTCGGTTTCAGATGCTGTTCGTCCAGGTAAGGCTGATAGTAGTCGAGCACGTTTTTACCTGTGGAGAGCACGTCAAAACAGTCGACAAGCTCCTGTGTCGGCACGGTTCCGGCACGGTAGTTGTTCTGAATCGGCATACCCCAAACCCAATAGTTAGGCTGGTTAGGTGCCTCAGGACGCCCCACCATTATTCGTTCGCACTCAACAGGATAACCCGGCGAGCCTACAAAAAGCTCGGCATATGCGCTGTTGTAGTGATCGTCCTGAAGGTCGGTGTAGAGTTTGAAACCGTTGGCAACAAGCAGGTCATAAACCTTTTTGTTCTTATCATAAGCATATTGCCAGAGATCTTCGCCATGGCAATAAAGTTTCGAAGCCGCGAAAAGCGAAGCCTGCGATATGATGGCACATGCGGTGCCACGGGTCATACGGTTACGCTCGCTCAGGTTGGCCAGACGCCAGGGCACCTCGCTGTTATCAAGCGCTTCCTCGCAGTCATCCACGCATGCCTGAAGCACTTTCCAGGCCGGTTGCTTGGGATATTCCGCGAAATCGGATTCAAATTCAGGAACATCAAGGATGATGGGGATGTCGCCATACCATTTTACAAGAAGCAGGTAATAATAGGCGCGGAGAATTTTGGCTTCCGCTATCATACGCGACCTTGCAGCCTCGTTACGCACAGCCGCCGTGGGTATGTTCTCAAGGAACATGTTCACTTTGCGGATTGCACGCCAGTAGCCTTCCCAGTAACGGTCGTCGAAACCATCCATATAATGGTGGTCGAAGATATTTTCCTCGGCATTCCCCTGCCCTTTATAGGCAAGGACGGGGCCTACACCCTCCACATCGTCGCAACTCCAGCCGTCATCGCTCAGAGCCGAAGGAAGGTTGTCGAACCAATAGTAATTCACATGTTTTTTCGGTATTTGGTCAAATGCCGATGACAGGAACGATTCGGTGTAATCGGCATTGCTCCATACCTCATCCATCGTCAGTCGTCCGTCGGGGGTGATGTCGAGATCATCGGCACAGGAGCCTAAGCCGAATGCCATCACCGCCATTGGTATATATTTTATGAACTTGTTCATTTCTTTGTTTTATATTGTTTTTAGAAATCATGTCTGCCCTTTGTAGAGACGGGATAGCATCCCGTCTCACAGATAGCATCCCATCTCACAGAATCCCGTCTCACAGAATCCATCCACAGAATCCGTCTCTCAGCATCCCCCGGCATCAGTCTCACAGATTCCTATCTCCCACCTTTAAAACTCCACATTCAGCCCGAAGCTCCATGTGCGCATAACCGGGTAGTCGAGGATATTTTTCTGTTCGGGGTCGAAACTGTCGGTGTGAAGATGCTGCCAGGTGTAAAGGTTATCACCCGAGGCATACACGCGCACCTTGCTCATCCCGGCCTTGCGGCTTATACGGGTGGGAAGTGTATATCCGATTTCGGCATTCTTCAAGCGTGTGTAGCTGGCATCCATGATATAATAGTCGTTTTTGACGTGGCTGACCGAACCGGAGTTGGCCAGACGGGGATGGGTGATTTTCTCACCCGCCAGGTAACGCTGTTCGTTCCAACGCCCGTCGACCATATCGGGATAGTATTTCGACCCTTCCTCTTCAAAGATACCGCGACCCGAATAATATTTCGAATATTTGCCTGTGCCTTGGAAAAGGATGGAGAAATCAAATCCCCTGAACTGCGCGGCGAGGTTCACCCCATAATTTATTTTCGGCAACATATTGGAATAGCCGATAGGCGCCATGTCACGGTCGTTGATAATACCGTCACCGTTAAGGTCTTTGTAGATAAAGTCGCCTGGCTGCGGTGTGCCGCCGCCGGTTTCATATTTCAGATTCATATCGGCAATCTGCTCCTTTGAATTGAAGAAGCCCGAACCATCCTGCCCGGTTGCCGGGTTGACCGAACGGTCAATCAGATAACCCCAATCCTGACCGAGCGAATAACCTGTGGTGCGGGTGCGGTATGCATAATCTTCACCCAGCAACGCCTCGTCGGCCTCGACAACCTTGTTGGAGTTATATGAGAAGTTACCTCCTACGCTCACCCAGAAATCATTCTTTATGGGTATGCGGTAGTTGGCCGAAAGTTCGTAGCCCTGGTTCTTTACCTTACCCATGTTAAGGCGCGGCACTTGGTTCTTGTCAAGACCTGAAATCATCGGCACCGTGTTGCGTGAAATCAGGATATCGCTACGGTTCTCGATATAATAGTCAAACGTAAGGTCGAGGTTATTGAACAGCGTCAGGTCAACTGCATAATTCTGCTTCCATGCAGTTTCCCAATGGATATTGGGATTGCCGAGCATACGGATTTCGATTTTCCCTCCGTTTCCGAGCGAGGGGATATTCGACGGGTGGTAGGCATGCTCGATTTTGTCGAGATAGAGGAAGCGGTCGGATCCGAGACCGTCGTTACCAACCTTACCAACCGAAGCGCGGAGCTTCATCTTGGTAAGGATGTTGTTATAGCGAAGCTGCTCCATGAATTTCTCGTTGCTTACAACCCAGCCTGCCGAGAATGCCGGGAAGAAACCGAAGCGGTGTCCCGGGGCGAACTGCTCGGTGCCGTTGTAACCTATATTTACTTCGGCAAGATAGCGGGAATCGAAAGCGTAAGTGGCACGGGCGGCCATACCGATCATATTGAAAGGAATCTCACCACCCGCATTCTCACGCAAATCACGCTGGAACATGACCATACCGGTCACGGCATGCTTGTCGGCAAACGTGCGGTTATAGTTGGCCTGCACCTGCATGTTGAGGAACCACCAGCTACCAGTTGAGCGGTTCAGCGAAATCTGGTCATCCTCTTCATTGTCGCCGTCGAAGGTATAAATCGGATGGGCGATGTAATTGTCGCCGCTTGCTGTTGTAAGGCCGTCGGGCAGATTTATGATATAATCATTCCCGTCGACTTTCACCGCCGTAGGCTTGCGGTCGAACTTGTATGTCACGAATCCTTTCAGCGCGGTATTCCGGTTGCGGCCACGCGATTCGAACGAAACTATCCCGCGCAGGCTCAAGCCCTTGGTCAGGCGTTCCAAATCAACATTGAGGGTTGCTATGGCATTGAGGCCCGAACGTGTTTCAAGCATATAGCCGCTGCGGTTCATATTACCGTAGCCGCTCTGAAGCGTCTGCACGGGGTCGTGTACAACCTGGCCTGCACGCACCGGGTGAACAAACACATTGCCCGATTCGTCAGTACCGTCGCCACGCACATACATCCCCGCCTGGGTCAGAGGGCCGGGCGAAGTGGTACGTGCCGTTATCGCATCGCCCCACACGGTGCTGTTGTCGCCGTTAGTGCCGTTCACCTTCTCGATATATGATGAAACATCGAGCGAAGCCTTAACAATCGGGGAGAAAGTATAGTCGATATTGGCGCGGAGATTGTAGCGGTTCATCTTGGCCTGCGAGTCATAACCGAGCTGTTTGGATGACTCTGTGTTATACATACCGCCTTGGTAAACATAACCTGCGTTTACGAAATACTGCAGTTTGTCACTGCCGCCCGACACATTCACATTGGCCTGCACCATCGAGGAATGATCCTTGAAATAGATGTCAGCCCAGTCTGTGTTGGGATACCAGTAACGTAGCGCCGGATTTTCGGGGCCGTTACCGTCGCGCCACATATCGAACAAGGCGATTTCATAATCCTCGAACTCGGCACCTGCACCTTCGTTGGCACGGGCCTCGTTAAGCAGGCGGGCATAATCCCACGAATCACGGTGGTAAGGCTGGCGTGCAAACGACTGCAATGAATAACGCACCGTAGCGTTAACCGACATCGCACCCTTCTCACCACGCTTGGTGGTGATGAGGATTACACCGTTGGCACCACGGACACCGAACACGGCTGTTGCCGAAGCATCCTTAAGCACGCTGATGGTCTCGATTTCGTTAGCGTCGATTTCACGTATGGTTTCACGGGGAATCCCGTCGACCAGGATAAGGGGCTTGGTTTCATTCGAAGTGGCGGCACCGCGCAGGTACATCTCCACCTCGTCCTTACCGGGGGCGCCGTTGGTCTGGATTGTGGTCAGGCCGGGCAGCTTTCCCGCAAGCGCCGCCGCCACGTTAGGCGCCGAGCTTTTGGTGATTTCCTTGCTGTCGACAGTGGATATAGAACCCGTAACCGTGGCCTTCTTTTGGACGCCGTAAGCAACCACGACAACTTCGTCGAGAGCCGATTCGGCAGTTGACAGCTCGATAGCCAGGGGGGATTTTGTCACATTTACTTTTTTCGGCTCGTAACCGATGTAGGAAACCTCGATTACCGGATTGGCCGATGTGAGCTTGAGATTGAACGCACCGTCAATATCGGTGGCAGTGACATTTTTGGTGCCCTTTTCACGCACGGTAGCCCCGATTAGGGGTTCCCCTGCCGAATCAGTCACCGTTCCCGACACGTTTGAAAGCCCTTGGGCAGTGGCCGCAGGTAGTGCCAGCAGCATGGCCAAAAGCAACAACACGCTTCGGAACAGTCCGTTAAGGTTTGTCAGTAGTCGCATAAAATGTTGTATGACTGTTAGGTAAGGTAATAGATTCTGACTTTTCGGATCCGACAGAAGGATTGGTAAACTTCCGCCGTCCGGGTTTGATGAAGTTAATCGCCTGTTTGTATGATGATTTTATGACTTTTGAAGGGATTTAAATCTTCATGGTTTATTTTCAGCAAATTTAAGATATGTCCCACATGGGGGCGGCTGTCAAATCGTCCAATGTTTTGCATATTTGTTTCAAACACCTGTTTTTAACACAATCGCGCCTCAGAAAGCCCTGAGACGCGATATATGCGGACTTGTAGATTTGTTTTGGCACTATTTCGCTAAAAATTCCCAGGAACCCTGCCCCACTTCAGTAATGCAATACCCGTTGCTGACAACGCTTTTTCCCAACGGGGTCCCATCGGCAAAACCGGCGGTCGCACCCGTGCTACCCTGCGGAAGCGGAATCATCACCGTGGCCGTGGCACCGGCCGGAACCGTGACGTTCATCCTCACTTCACCGCCATTGTGGCGGACTTCCGACACGACCTCACCATACGGTGTCATCGTGGCATAGCGCACCGAAGGCAAACCGGCAGCAAGCACCGGGCGAACCGTGAAATGCCTGAACCCGGGGGCATCCTCATCAGGCTGCACCCCTGCAAGGGTGTTGTAAAACCACATCAGCGCACCGCCGAACATCGGATGGTTGTGGGAATCCTGGCCGTTCCACTTTTCCCATGTAACAGTTGCACCCTGGTCGAGCCAATGGCCGAAACCGGGATACCCCCGTTTGGTCATCGCCCCGTAGGCAAGGTCGTTCAACCCGTTGGCCCCGAGCTGCTCGAAAAGATAACGTGTCGCATAGATGCCGGTGTTAAGGTGTCCGCCATGCTTCTCCCCTATTTCCTTGGCAAATGTCTCGACAACATCCTGCCGGTATGATTCAGGCACACCCATCTCCAAGGCAAACACATTCGATCCGAAATCGCCATAGCTTTTCACCTCCGGGTTATAAAACCTTTTATGGAAAGCTTCGGCCACCTCGGCAGCCTTACGGGCATAAAATTCCTCATCGGAATTTAACGATAATGCACGTGCGGCACGTGCCGTGTAATCAAGGCAACGCCACAGATAAAACGTGTGCACCAGTTCCTGCGACGGCAATTCATAAGGCGCACACCAGTCGCCGAGGTTAAGCCAGTATGTAGGCGTATGGTTAGGATCATTGTCATTGCCTCGCTGCGCTAGCATGGTGCCATGCTCGGTAAGCCAGCCCAACATATATGCCGCCTGGGCTTTCATGGCAGGATAGTTCTCCTCAAGCACCCGGCGGTCGCCATAATGCTTATAGAATTCCCACGGCATCACATTCATGGCAGCGCCCCAGGCCACCCCTCCGCCGCAACCGGGCTGCCAGGGTGCACCGTTAGGCACATACCCGGTCTCCACGTTTTGTGCGTCGCGCATGTCGCGCATCCATTTGCGATAGAACGCGGCGGCATCGAAATTAGCCATAACGGTGTTCATGGCCACCTGCCCGTCGCCGGTGTATGGCGCCCTTTCACGATGCGGGCAGTCGCTTGCCACCCCGCCGTGCATATTGTCAATCTGGCTGCGGCGCCAGATGGTGTTGATTGTGTCGAGCATCGCATTTGATGCGGTAAAATCCGAAGTTATATCCAGCTCCGTATTCACAGCTTCCGCAACAAGGTTCGACGGTGAGAGGTTTTCCACCCCTTTGATTGTTGCTTTCGAGAACACATACCATGTGAAACGGGGGGCATGATTGACCTTCCCATCCTTTCCCGCTATATAGCGATGCACCCCCAGGGGCTGGTCGCAATGGTATTTCACATCTATCGTATCGCCTTTTTGAGCCTTAAGGTCTTTGAACCTTATCCAGCCTGAAAGCTCCACGGGGAATGAGACTTCCCACGAGCCGTCACCGTTACGGTTCAATGCCACGGGGGCGAACGTCTCCGTCACTTTGTCGGTAGGGGCGGTATGGGCGGTCAGCTCCCCGTCAGGCGCGCGTCGGTAAGCGGCACATGGCCATGCACGGTCATCAAACCCTGGGGTATCCCACCCCGGAATTTCACAACGGGCATCATAAACCTCCCCGTCAAACGGGCCGTCGGCAATGATTGCCGATTGCGCGGCTTTCCAGCTGTCGTCGGTCACAACAGTCTCGGTGCGGCCATCGGCATAGGTAAGCTCAAGCTGGCAGAGGAAACGCGGTGTCCCGAACGGGCATACCCACCCGGTTGTAGCATCGTAAAAACCGTTCCCGAGTATGGCACCTATGGCATTATCCCCCTTACGAAGCATGCCGGTTATGTCATAGGCAAGATACATCACACGGTAACCTGCAAAGTTATCGTCGATTACAATCCCGTATTTATCCAGGTCATTACGCCTGGTATAGTTCGTGAAATTGGGCACAAGCAGATCATCACCTACTTTCTTGCCGTTGACATGCAGCTCAAAATAACCCAATCCTGTCACAAAGGCTTTCGCCTTTACCAAATTGCTGCCGACCGCGAATTCCTTTCGCAACAATGGTGCCGGATAATCACGGCGCCCTTTCTTCGGGTCAATGGCTTTTTTGTGCGCTTCCCCCTGCCAGGGTGCGCCGATCCAACGGGCTTTCCAACGGCCGGCATCGGTAAATCCCATCCCCCAGGATGCGGTCTCGCTCCAATCAGAAGCTTTCCCGTCATTGTCCCACACCATGACACGCCAGAAATAATCCTCGCCATCTTTCAATGTGGAACCGGCATACTCCACGAGATATGACTGCGACGTGGGAATCCTGCCTGAGTCCCATGCGTCATAGTCACCCTTTTCCAATTTCTCCTCCGAGGTGGCAACCACAAGGCGGCAGGCGCTTTGGGAAGCGTTTTTGACAGATTCCGAAGCCGGGGTGTTCACCCACGACAGGCGTGGAGACCTCGTGTCAATCACCCCGGGGTTTTCCATATGTTCGGTGCGCAGACGCTGCGGACGCAACTTGGATGCCGCACCGGCCACATCGCACAATGCCACGCAAAAAACCGTGGTGACAGCGATATACTTGAAATTCATAATCGGTTATTGCTTTTTTGAAAAAGTGAGCGAGAAAGCCGACGCATCGGGGGTCACGGTCACGGCACGCAATGCACCTTCCCGGTTACGCGGAGTGGTTCTGCCGTCGGCAAAAACAGCATTTTTAACACCAAAGGAATAGCCATACCCCTTATAAAGGGCTTCTACCTTATCCATGCCTATTTTCCCGAACGGGAGTTCGGCTGCAGGGGCATGCTCGATGGCGGCATACCATTTGAACGGCAACACACTTTTGCCGCCTTTTGCCGAATTTATGGCGAAATCGGCCTTATCCTCGTTCAAGGTCACAACCATACCGGCATCTTCACCGATAACGGGAACCGATATTGTAAGTGTCTTACCATCATTGCTGATCGACGGCTCACCGAAAGCCAGCTCCTTGCTTGACCCGTCAGGAAGCACTTTATAGAACCGCATGGCGCCACGCACCGAATCGTTGCTCCACACATTGCCGTCAACAACGGGCAGAGTCCAATAATGGCAGTAATCGGTGGTGCAAGGGGTCTTAAGATAGAGCGATTCCTGGTTTTCATCGAAAAGATGGATGTCGCGGACAAACATTTTTTCACCTTCCCACATAAGGTTAAGACGATAATTCTTCGAATTGAACCATACCGTGCGGGCAAGGCTGTCGGCCCCGTAACCCTTCATTGCCGAAATAGCCGAAGGGGGGGTCATGACATGCGAAGCACTGAAAGCCCGGCCTGTTTCGGCAAGGGTTTCAAGCCTGATGTCGCCTTTACGTGCCAGACATGCAAGCCGTGGGAACTGGTACTCAAGCCCGTGACGCATCCTGCGCCATGTAAACATGTTTTCCTGACCCGCCTGGAAATACGACAGATTCATCGCCGGGTCATAAATCATGCTGTCAAAGAACCAGTTAATCCATTCGGGGCTGCCTCCTGCATTCCCGTAAACCGGCTCAAGTGTGAACACACCCTGGTGGTGGCCGCCCAGCCCGCTGTCATACTGCGCAATCGGGTCGGAACCAAGCAGACGGAACACCGGCACATCGATTTGGTTTTCACGCGTCTGTGCGGGGATAAAGAAATTCTTGCGCGAAGGATAATATCCACCCTGCCAGTAACCGCCCCAAAGGTTGTAACCGTCGGTGCCGATCTGGTCGCGACATGAAGCCGAGGCAACTATACCGTATTTGTCGCGCATATACCCCAGTGAATGTGAATCGATAAACCAAGAGCCGACTGATTTTGGATATTCACCGAAAACCTCCTTGAATTTGGCCATATAGACATCAACCAGTTTCTCGCGTTCCTGCGGGGTATAGCCGGTCGAGAAACCGACATTGGCATACCAGTCCCACGGATATCGTCCGCGCCACTTGATGCCCGCATCCTTTACATGCGGCTCGGTTATCTCCCACCATGCGCCTATCTCGGTGCCCTCACCAACCTTCTCTTTCAGCAATTTCTGATAATCAGGCTGGATAAGCGCGTCATACTGCAAAAGGAACGAACCCCTGATGCCGTATTTGTTCATCAAATCAATCTGGCTTTCAACCGTTTCATATAACACAGTGTCGGAAATCCAGTTGAGCGACGGATGTTCGTAGCGGCGAGGCTCGGTAAGACGGATAAAGTTGATTACGTTGACAACGCGGGGGGCATCGGTGGCGGTATCCTTTCCATAAAGGTAATTATAGGCCGTCTGGTATGTTCCGGCCGTCCAGCCCATGAAATCACCGGGCATGGGGTATTCGTCGTTAACCTCCGAGTTCCCTTTCGCCGCATTGAATTTCTCCCACAGCTGCCCTGTTTTACCATAGATAGACGTCATGCTGTCGATATATTTACGTGCTATGCGGGCTGCATCAGCCGTATAGCCGTAATTATCAAGTCCTTTGATGGCAAAAAAGTGAATCGGCGCCCATCCGTTGGGGGCATCCCATTGGAACGGCACAGCACGCTCGCCTGCAGCACATGTCATAATGCCGCCTTCCCCTTCAAGCAAGCCTATATTCTTAACCACAGCAGCGGCAACATCTTTTCCGACAGCCTTCTGCCACAGGGCGGCAAACGGGGCGGCACTATATTGCGTGGAACGCTTACCGTTCACATAGTCATAATCATAAAGGAGCTTGGTTTTGGAATCTACCATAAACCGGCGCATCAGTTTGCCGCGCCGGTCGGCACGGGCATCCCACTCTTTGGCTCCTTCCATACCGAGTTCACGCATAAACTGAGCCTGGTTTCGCTCCATCCCATAGAGAAATGCATTGAGGTCTACCGGGTTGAAATCCATGCAACGTCCGTCGAAACGGGGATTGAAATCCCATCCCGATTCGGCCTCGGCCAAAAGGTGTGCGCCGGCGGCCACCCGCTCGTCACTGCTCATCTTCGAGCCGTCAATCCTGACACGCCCTGCAACCTGGCCGAAAAACTTTTCCAGCTCACCCTTATCTGGCTCGTTATGGCCGTAACGGTTTAAACCGTTGGGAGCCAAACGGTTCTTCATCCAAAAATCATATTCTTTCTCAAGAACCGGGAGCATGCGGCGCAGGAAATCCTTATCGCCGGTAGCATCGTAATAGTCCTTCACCATCATCGAAAACAACGGTGGCTGGGTGCGGTTCTTCATCCCTTCCGAAGTGGCGTTAGGCATATAGCCGAACCGCTCGATCATAGCCGCCACATCCTCTATATTGTTCCGGCTCTGCCACACATCGCCGTCGATCAGAAGCCCGGCATTGGTAAAATATGTATCCCAATAGAACATATCCTGGAATCCGCCACGTATGCATGGCACACTGAAAGGCTTCGGAAGTGCGAACCGCCCCAGCGTATCCGCATCGGAGGTGCGCACGGTCTGCGACATGGTGTTCGCAATGTGCCGGTGCAGTTCGGTCTCAGCCCCCGAAGGGGTGTATTGCCGTTGTACACCGAAAGCGGCTATCACAGCCATTCCTGCTGCAAAAACAGCAGGAAAGCGTCTTACATTGAATCGAATCACGTTTATAATGATTGGTTTAATTGAATTTCTGCTCAGTTTATTTTTCCCAAACCACGGCGATTTTCTCCACATCCACCGAATTCGGGCCTACAAAGATATTGAATTCCCCGGCATCCCAGCCATATTGCAGGTCGGAATCATAATATTTAAGTTTGTCGGGGGTCACGTCGAAGCTCACAGTCCTGGTCTCGCCGGGAGCAAGGCTCACCTTTGCAAAATCCTTCAATTCCATTACAGGACGCGAAATTTTGGCAACCGGGTCGTTGATGTAAAGCTGCACCACCTCTTTTCCGGGCATCGAACCGAGATTGGTCACATCGACCGACACGCATATTTTGTCGCCCTCACCTTTGGCCGAGGATTTGTCGGCACGCAGGTTGGAATATTTGTAATCATTATAGCTCAACCCGTAGCCGAAAGGATATAACGGGTCATTGGGCGAGTCGATATATTTGGTAGTGGCCCAGAATTTGCTGTATGGACGGCCGGTGCGCAATGCGTTATAATACAACGGAATCTGCCCCACGTTACGCGGCCATGTGGAAGTAAGTTTCCCCGAAGGTGCCTCTTTGCCGGTCAGGATGTCGGCAAGAGCCTCAGGAGCCATTGTGCCACCATGCCATGCCTCGACAATGGTTGGGAAATCACGGTCGATATCGGTGATTGTGAGAGGGCGCCCGCTGAACAGGACCACAACCACCGGCTTGCCGGTCTCCTTCATGGCATAGAGCAACTTTTTCTGTGCATCCTGAAGCCCGATGTCAGTCAGGTTATGAGCCTCTCCGCTCCACACGGCAGGTTCCCCTACAGTAGCGATAATCACGTCGGCATCGGCAACATCCTTCACAGCCTGCATCAGCAGCGAATCGGAAGGATGTTTTCCTCCGGCCTTATATATAAACGGTTCCTCAGTCCAGTTCGAACCCTGGGAATAGACAACCTCTGTGCCGGGTCCAACTTCACGGGCAAGTGCCTCGACAATCGTGCTCATTGTGTCGGCCGACATCCCGTAACTCCATGTGCCAAGCAATTCCGCACGTTCCTGACCCATGGGGCCGACCACCGCGATTTTCTTTACAGGCTTCAACGGCAGGGTCTTGTCGCTGTTCTTAAGCAACACAATCGACTCACGGGCCAGCCTGCGGGCAACATCAAGGTTTTCAGGCGAGAGCACTGTTTCCTTACGTTTATCCTTATTAGTATAATAGAGCCACGGATTTTCAAGCAGTCCGAGTTTGTACTTGGCTTCAAGCACACGGCGGCAAGCCTGATTGATATCCTCCTCGCTTACACGCCCTTCGGCAACCGATTTCTCCAGACATGCAACATAGAGGCTGGCACTCATATCCATATCCGTCCCGGCCTTCAGCGCCATCTCGGCCACCGTCTGGGCATCGCCTACACCATGCTCTATCATTTCGGCGATAGCGTTGGCATCCGACACGATAAACCCGTCAAAGCCCCACTTGTCGCGCAGCAATTCCGTCATTACCTTGCGGTTACCTGTGGTAGGCACTCCGTTCACCACATTGAACGATGTCATTCCCGATCCGGCACCGGCATCAAACGCCGCCTTATATGTAGGGAGGAAATAATTATAGGCAGTAACATCATCCATCGACACGGTGTTATAATCGCGTCCGGCCTCAGTGGCACCATAAAGCACAAGATGCTTTGTGCAAGCCATGATGGTTTCTTCATCGGCAAGGTTATCCCCCTGATAACCTTTAACCATAGTGGCTGCCACAAGCGAACCCAGATAGGGGTCCTCACCTGCACCCTCGGCCACACGTCCCCAACGTGGGTCACGGCTTATATCGACCATCGGGGCGAAAGTCCAGTTGATGCCGAATGCCGTAGCCTCACGGGCTGCTACACGGGCGCTTTCCTCAAGTAACGGAAGGTTCCACGAACTTGACGAACCCAAGGGGATTGGGAACGTGGTGTAATACCCGTGAACAACATCCAACCCCGTTATCATCGGAATAAAAACCCGCATATTATCCTCGGCGAAACGCTGTGCATCCTCCGCCGCCTTAGGGTCAAAGCCTCCGATAGAGCTTACAAGCCCCTCCCTGATAGCCACATCAAGCCCTTTGGCGCTCCCTACTACTTTGGGAGAACCGACACCTCCGAGATTGAGCTGCCCGATACGTTCCTTAAGGGTCATACGCCCCATAAGGTCGTCGATAAACTTATCCATTGCCGGGTCAGAACCCGTTTTAGCTACCGCAGGAAGGCTCATTACCAGTAAAGCTGCGGCTGTGATGTAACTTTTCATATCTTGTTTCAGTTTTTCTTTTTCCATAAAGTTCCCATTACCCCCTCCCCGTAGAGACGGGATAGCATCCCGTCTCACAAAAAACGTATCACAAAAAACGTATCGCAAAAACACTATCTTTTACAAACCCGGCATTACGGCATCCAGTCCCGTCCCATGACATCCGCTAAATCAAGGCTGTCAACGGCTGTTGCGAGACGGGATGCTATCCCGTCTCTACCGTTTGCAAAACCTATCCGTTTCCATAAAAACACCATCTCATTGCCGCGTCCTATCGTCGATATACTGAATTATAATACTGAATTTTGGACTGAGGAAGGCGTCGGCCTGGCACATCGGCACTATCGGCAAATCCGAACGCTGACGTGCGATATTGATATTTCAGCGGACAACGAGAATATGTCGGTAATCAGGATTCAAGGATTAGGTTCGTATGTCATGACATCGCCGTCGGCACGGTTTACAACCTTTATGCCGCGAGGGGCTTTTACATGGCACAACGGGCTTCCGTCAGCCTGACGGGTAATCTCGATGTTTACAGGGCCGTTAGGGGTGGGGAAAGAACCTTTGGCCCATTCCAAATCACCGAGATAAGGATTGATTTCGATAGTGGCACATCCGGGCTCCAACGGACGCACGCCCAGCACATGACGCGACAACCAGGCTGTAGGGCCTGATGCCCACCCGTGACACAGGCTCAGACGCAGACCCTTATAACAATATGCACCACCGCCTGCATGTATGTCATACTTGTGCGCGGGAACAAAGTTGTCGATAGGCGCGGCGTTAGCCACATCCGAATATTTCAAATCTTCCCAAAAAGTGGTAGCACCCAGGTCAAGCATAGCACCCCAATAATCCGAGATTAGCTTTATTGCCTCATCCTTATGGCCGGTAGCGGCAAGAGCCTCAAGCATATAGTAGCCATAGAAAGTAGAGAAGCCATTGGCACCACCCTTCTTGATAACGTCGACATCGGCACCTACATTGCCGCTACGGCCGGCAATGATGCCAAGCGCGGCGGCCTGCTTGCTGTTGTGGGTCTTTATTTTTACTTTATCCATACGCCTGAGGCACCCTTCGGCACAGGCAAGCATATCGGCGTCACCAAGATAGGTCGCAATATCGGCGGCGGCACGCATGGCCATATAAGTCATCGACTGCAACCCCGCACCTATCACCGCAGGGTTTTCCGAAGTAGGCCAGTCAAGGAACCGCTGGCCGTCAAGACGTTCGCGCCCATCCTTGTCAACATCCGCATCAATCTGGCCCACAAGCCCGCGGATGTAATCCCGCTGGCTTTTAAGATAATCCAAATTCCCTTGATACAGATACAGGTCACGCTGGATTATAAGCCACCAGAGGGAATAGCTGCACATGCCGTTCATCCATCCGGGCAGAGGGGTGTCAGCAACGGCATAATCGAGAGTTTTATGCACCACAGGCATCTCACCCCACACAGAGGCAATGGTCATTACCTCGGGATGCATATCACCGAGCCACACCAGGCGGTCGCGCTTTATCCCATCCCACACATAATCCTGCATATTGAGTTTTACCGTATAGGCGCCGGTTTCCCAAATGTCGTTCAAACGGCTGTCGGAGCATTCGAAACTCCCCACTTCGGGGTCGTCGCGCAAAAACGACCGGGCCTCGACATAGCGCAAATCGAAAGGCTCATCGGTATCAAGCAGGTCGATGCGAGCGAAGCGGAATCCGCTTTTGCCGCATTCCACACTGCCGAGCCAGGGTACATTCACAATGAAATCGCGCAAAGAATGCTCATTAGTGGGATTTTGCGGGTTATCATCGATGTCGACACTGCTCATTGCCTCGGTAACCGATTCGCCCAGGCACACACGGAAGCATTTCGACGCTTTCGACTGAGGCATCCCGCCATAAAGCTTCAGGCCACCGTATATTTCCTTGCCGAAATCAAGAAGCAACGAGGCTGTGCGCCCCGGCCTGGAACGAAGCCTGGCACCGTTGGCGGCATCGTTTACACTTATCTGCCCGGAAAAAGGCTTCAGCAACGACCCGGCATTACTTATATCGGTGCCGGTGGTATCCGACATCCACACAATCCGCACCGGTGCCAAAGGGGTCTCGCGGATTTCGGCATGAGCGCCAGCAGCCAAAGTCAGCAGCACCGCGCCGGCAAAGCAGCGCATCAGCGGGGATTTAAGCGTGGTCATGGTCATAAATCAAGGAGTGATATTGATTGTCGTTATTTTACGGTGCAAGTTTAACCACATTCCATTCAAACGACTGTCTCGTTTTTTCCAATAATTTTGCAACCGCCCGAAGCCCCTCGCACCCATGCTCCATTTGTTCCAAAGTTTCGCGTTTTTGTTCCAAATGCCCCGATAGCGCCCCGAAGATACTACGCCGTATATATATTTTTGTGTAAATTCGTTCTATAAGAAACTGTTCATCCTCACAAACAAAGTTCAAACAGGTTACAGAAAACCTCTAACACCACCTTAATCACAAATGGCAAAAAACGGATTGTGCCGCTCCCGACGGGCACCGATGCTAAACTTATATTTCCTGTTAGCCCTGACCCTGACAGCATTTGCGAACACTGACGCCGCCGCAAAAAGCCAGCGGAAGGTCTACACATCGCGTGCCGACCTTCCAAACCTCCATGTCAACGCCCTTGCCCAGGACAGCCTCGGATACATATGGGTCGGCACGGCCAACGGGTTGTGTCGCGACAAAGGCAATGCCTACGATATTTTCTCGTCCGACAAAGCCGATTCCGCAACCATCCCGTCAAACAACGTCACGGCACTGCTCTACCGCAACGGCACATTGTGGATAGCCACCGCCCGCGGCCTTGCCTCGAAAGCCGCCCACTCCAACGCATTCGTGCGCTACACCATAAAGTCAGAGAAAAAACACTCCGAAGGCTATTACTGCGGCTTCGTCCTCTTTAACGGCTCGCTCTACACCTATGGTTACAACGGGCTTTACGAAATCGATGCCGAACACCACCAGCTCATCCCGAAAGTGAATTTCGACAGGCGCGACGTACAGGCTGCCGCCATTGCCCCCGACGGCCATTTATGGCTCGCATCAGGCGACGAACTACTGTGCCTCGACAACCGTCTGAATGTGAACCGCCGCGTAGCCCTCCCGCCCGGAAACGCGGTATCGGCAATGCTGACCGACGGCGGGTTCATCCTTCTAGGCTCGCAAAGAGGCATCCTGCGTTTCGACCCGGCCACATCACATATTACACCTATGCCCGGGGCGGAAGCTTTGGCAAACACCCCTATAAACACCCTGCTGCCGCTGCAGCACACCGACAAACTCCTGATTGGAACACGCGGCCACGGCCCGCAGCTTTTCGACAAATCCAACGGCCGGATACTCTCGGTAACAGGCAAATTCAACTTCACTAAAATACCCTCTGTCGACATAACTGCCGCATTCCTCGACAGCGAAAGCAACCTGTGGTTCGGGACATTCGACAAAGGGGTGTTCCGCATAGCGGCACGCGACGACGTGTTCAACTCCGACCACAAAATGATTGACGCCTTCCGGGGGCATTTCGTGACACGTATCGAAGGCGACAACCGAGGACGGTTCTGGATCGGTACACGCTACCGGGGCCTGGCAATGTACAATCCGGCCGACACTTCACTGACTTATTTCTCGCCCGCCGCCTACCCATGGATGAACGAATTCCCCACCAAATTCGTGCAGGAACTGTTTATCGACTCGCAAGGACGCCTGTGGGTAGGCATGGATAACGGCCTGTTTGTCTGCTCCCTGTCAGAAGGCCCGTTCCTGCACAATCTGAAAACTTTCCCACGCATAGGCAATGTGGTCACCATCGCCGAAGATGCCCAAAACCGGGTGTGGGTAGGCTCGTCCGACGGGGGGATAAGGATTTTCAATCCCGACCTTACGGATGTATCACCCGAAGCGTCACCACTCTTTTCCCAAAGCAACATAACCCGCCTCCTGCCGTATAACGACAAAACGATGCTGGCGGCATCATACCTTGAGAATATCTACCTCATCGACCTCGAAAACCTTACGGCAACAGCCCTCAACCCGCACAACCAATCGCAATGGGATACGGCTATCGATGTCTACCGCGCCAGGAACGGCCACCTGTGGATAGGCACATACGATAACGGGCTGATAGCCTATGACCCGCAGTCGCGCCGTCTGCGACACTTCACCGATTTCCGAAGCCACGACATCCTTGCCATACGCGAAGATGCCGAAGGAAACATATGGTGCTGCTCATCCTACGGCATATACCGTATCGACCCCAATACAGCCCGCATCAACACATACCTCAAACACGACGGCATCACAGGCAACCAATATCACGAAAAATGTTCATTCACCGACAGCGAAGGAAACATCTATTTCGGCGGCAACTACGGCATACAGCAGGTGATACCTGCCAATGTTGACGGAATCAGGCGCAATATACCCATCTACCTGACAGAACTCAACACCCTCAACCGCAAACCCGATGCCGACGACACCCTTGCAACCACCGACCTCCCCTTCCTGAAACGGCTCGACCTCGACTACGACAATAATGCCCTGAGCATCGGATTTACCGGCCTTAACTACGATGCCAGGATGGAATATGCCTATATGCTCGAAGGTTTCGATAAAATGTGGATGTTCCCCGGCGAATACAACCACGCCATCTACTCCAACCTCCCGGCCGGCAAATACAGATTCCTGGTCAAGGTAAAGGATAACGACACATGGAGCGAGGCAACCGAACTGCTCGAAGTCAGCGTGGCGGAAGCCCCATGGCTGCACCCGCTAGCCAAAATCGGCTATGCACTGTTCCTACTACTGCTCATCCTGATGCTCACGCAGTTATATATCCGTCTGCGGCTTGAAAAAGAACGGCTGACACTCGCTGAAAAGCAGATGGAAGACGAAAGGCTGATGTCGCAGAGGAAACTCAATTTCTTCAACAACATATCCCACGAACTCCGCACGCCCATAACACTGATTTACGCACCTGTAAAATTCCTGCGTAAACACTACCGCTCAATGCCCCCGCAGGAAGTGGAAAACTCGTTGGAATATATCGACAAAAACGTCGACCGCCTGCTCACCCTCACAACGCAGATACTGAAGTTCCGCACAATCCAGGGGGAATCCCTGCCATTGCAGGTGCAATGGCATGACCCTGTGACACAGATTGACAACATCATACGCCTATACAACATCTATGCAGCCGAAAAAGACCTCCAGGTCAAATTCATCTCCTCACACCAGTCGATAAAGGCGGTATATGATTCCGACAAACTGGAAAAAATTATCAACAACCTGCTCTTCAACGCAGTAAAATACACGCCCCCGAAAGGGCACATAACCGTGCGGCTTGAGATTTCCGACCACCCCGAAGGTGCCCCCGACACATCGCTCGGAACCTACATGGAAATACAGGTTATCGACGACGGGGTCGGCATTCCCGCTGAGGAACACAAATCCATATTCACACGGTTCAAACGTTTCTTCAACCCGTTCTCCAACCGCAAGGAAGGTGGATTCGGAATCGGGCTTAACTTCGTGAAACACCTTGTGGTAAAACACCACGGGGCAATCACCTACCGCCCCAACGCAGTGAAAGGCACCACATTCATTGTCGACATACCGGTAGAACCATCTGCCTATACTGAAAAAGAATGGGCACCCGACAATCCCGACGCCCAGACCACGCAACCGACCGACCACGAAGCACTTCCGACCGTAATAACCGAGCCTCGCACACCTGCGCCATCCACAGGCAGCATCCCGGCCGAACCTGCCGACGAAGCGTCTGAAACCGCCTCCGCGCCTGAAACGCATGAAGAGGAAGCCGAACCGGCAGCGGAAGCCGAACCGGCTCGCCATAAACTACTAGTGGTAGAGGATAAGGCGGAAATGGCCGATTTCATAGCATCGGTGTTTGCCTCAGAGGCCGACGTGACAATCGCTGCCGACGGCCATACCGGCATACAGAAGGCCATGGAGGAACTGCCCGATGTCATCATAAGCGACGTCATGATGCCGTTGATGACTGGCTACGAAATGCTTTCTCGAATCAAAAACGAACCTGCCACATGCCATATACCCGTTGTGCTGCTTACAGCCAAATCACGCGACGAGGATAAAATCAAAGGTTACGACACCGGTGCCGACCTTTATATGGAAAAGCCCTTCAACCCCGAAGTGCTTCACTCGGCAGTAAATTCGATCCTTGCCAAACTGGAGCGGCAGAAGCACCAGGTGGTTCAGACAGCGGGAACGGCCGAAACCCCGTCGGCCGACGAAATGGCACCCCTCGACCGCAAGTTCCTTACGAGGTTATATGCGTATATCAACGAAAATATAGGCAATTCCGAGCTTAATGTAAACCTGCTCGGACGCGAACTCGGATTCTCGCGCACCAACTTCTATCGGAAAATCAAAGCCCTTACAGGGGTTACTCCCAACGACTTGTTGCGTGTTTGCCGCCTCAACCGCGCCGCCCAATTGCTCCTTACCCGCGAATACACCATAGGTGAAATCTCCGATATGACCGGCTTCGGTACACAAAGCCATTTTTCGAATCTTTTCAAACGTCAGTTCGGTGTGACCCCACGCGATTACCTGCTCAACCACACCTCCAATCCTGCCGATTCCACATCCACGGAAAACCCGCCGGTTGCCGACAACTTCCCACCTACGCCATTCACCTGACCCACACATGCATATACGGCAAGGCCGCGATGCAAAATGCATCGCGGCCTTGCCGTATATGCATGTGTCATGACGCACTATTCGCAGCCTTATGACACACTTATCATCTTACGCTTCCTTGGCCTTGCGTGTGCGTTTGGGCTTCGGGGCATCAGCCTCTTCAACCTTGGCGGTTTTTGCCTTGCGGCAACGTTTGGCAGGTTCGGCAGCTTTCTCAGGTTTCGCTTCGGGAGCAGCAGCCTCACGCAAGCGGTGTTCCTCGTTAAGATGCGCCTCGTTAAGGCGGTAGGTCTCGATTTCCTTGTTCAATGTCTCAATTTCGCGCGCCTGGTTACGTATGGTGGTCAGCAGTGAATTCAATTCCTCGTTCTCAATCGACATAGGATACTGCTCCTCGACACGCACAATGAAATCCGAAAGCACGTTCATATAGTTCGTGAACGCCTGATAGGGGGTTTCATACGGGCTGAACATCGAATGTGTGGCCCCGTCGGCCATATGCTTGGTCGACATATAGAACAAATGGTCGGAAGCCTGCAAGCGTCCCCAGTCCTGTTTGAGCTGGCGGTTATCGCTCAACCGAACACGCTCTGCAACCGCATAAAGCTTGTTAAATGCCTCATTCTGCAATTTGTTGCCAAGCCATGCCGAAGTGTCGCGGGCTTCGTCAGCCCATGAAATCGGATGCACAACCGACAATTCTGCAACAGGCTTCAAGGTTTTAACAGCCTCCGAGGGGGTGATGAACTCCACTCCTCGGTCGGCAGCGAAACGGGGTAATGCTTCCAGGAACTGGAATATGCCGGTGTCGCGGGTCTGGAATTCGCCAAATGTTTCCAGGTTCATGAACAGGTTGAAAATCTGCTCCTCCTGAGGTGTATCGGCAATCCAGCCGATGAACTTGTCGGCAGTCAGGGGATACTCGTTCCAGGCTGTGTTCGAGAAACGCACTGCTATATCGTCCGAAAGCTTGTCGTTCTTAAGAAGGAGCTTCATTTTCGGGGCAGAAACCGCAGAATAGACATAATTAGGCGATTTCCATCCAAGAATATGCTTTGCTCCCTCGGTTATGCACCCCTTGAAACCCATAGCCTGGATTTGCGGGGCAAGTTCGTCGGAATAAATCAGCTCTGCATTACGGAACACTTTCGGTTTGACACCGAAAAGCTCCTGTATTTTATCGGAATGCAGTTTCACCTGGATGGCGAACTCCTCAGGGTCGATAAGCGAGGCCAGCGAGTGATCGTAAGTCTCGGCAAGGAACTCTACCTTTCCCGTATCGGCAAGCTTTTTCAAAAGGTCGACGAACTCTGGCACATATTGCTCGCATTGCTCCAGTGCCACACCGGTAATCGAGATGGCGCAACGGAATGCACCCTTGGTGTCCTCAATCATCTTCAAGAGGCTTTGGGCGGCTGGGATATAGCTGCGGTGGGCTATACGTGTGATAATGTCGTCGTTGGCGAAATCATCATAGTAATAGTGGTCGTTGCCTATATCAAAGAAACGGTAACGTTTCAGGCGAAACGGCTGATGAATCTGAAAATAGAAGCAGACAGCTTTCATATCTTGTTTTAGTTTGATTTTCGATTTTAAATTTTCATTGCAAGAGGGGGAGTTCCCTCCTTATGCAGGTCACGGTTTCAGAGATTGTCATGCAATTTCCCGCCCGGTCACCATCCGAGCACCTTGCGGTATATGTCGATAACCTTGCGCCCGGCTTTGTCCCACGTAATCTGGTTCACTTCCGCCAGGCCGTCCTCCCTGAGCTGGTTATACATGGCCGGATAGGATATAATCGAATATATGGCATCAGCCATGGCGTCGATATCCCAATAATCCGTTTTGATTACATTGGTAAGGATTTCGGCACAACCGCTCTGCTTGGAGATAATCGACGGGACACCCATCTGCATGGCTTCCAGCGGCGAGATTCCGAAAGGCTCTGAAACTGAAGGCATGATATACACATCCGAAGCCTTGAGCATCTCATAAACCTGCTTTCCTTTCTGGAATCCGGGGAAATGGAACCTGTCGGCGATGCCGCGCTCGGCGGCAAGGTTGATCATCTTATCCATCATGTCGCCTGAACCGGCCATGACGAAACGCACGTTATGGTCAAGCTTTAGCACCTTGGCAGCGGCTTCAACGAAATATTCAGGCCCTTTCTGCATGGTTATACGCCCCAGGAAGGTCACAATCTTTTCCTTAGGCTTGTTAACCTGCACATCAAGCAGCTCCTGGCTCAAGGGAATCACGGCATTGTGCACAGTGGTCACTTTGGCAGGGTCGATGCCGTATTTTTCGATAACGGTTTGACGCGTAAGGTTGCTGACGGTTATGATATGGTCGGCATGCATCATCCCGTCACGTTCGATGCCGAACACCGTTGGGTTCACATTGCCGCGCGAGCGGTCATAATCGGTGGCATGCACGTGAATCACAAGCGGCTTCCCTGTCACCTGCTTGGCATGGATGCCTGCCGGATAAGTAAGCCAGTCATGGGAATGGATTACGTCGCAGGGGATTGTGCGAGCCACAACACCCGCCATAATCGAGTAATTGTTGATTTCCTCCAGGAGGTTGTCGGGATAGCGCCCCGAAAACTCTATGCACCCGAGGTCGTTGGTGCGCATATAATTGAAATCGGCATATATATTGTCGCGCAGACGGAAATAAAGGTCGGGATCCATCAGCTTGCCTATGCGGCTTTCAACATAGTCGCGGTCGACATCGCGCCATGCCACAGGCACCTGCGAAGCGCCCACAATCTGGGCGAACCCTCTCTCTTCATCGCCGTAAGGCTTTGGAATCACAAAAGTGATGTCCATGTCGCCACACTCCCACATGCCTTTGGTCAGGCCGTAGCTGGCGGTACCCAGTCCGCCGAGGATATGGGGCGGGAATTCCCACCCGAACATTAGTGCTTTCATGTTGTCAGGAATCGAATCGTTTTAAAGTACGGATAGTGCGGAGCACTTCGGCGATATTTGATGCATGCGAAATCGCGCCACGGCCCGAGAACGGGGGGTTCCCGTCGTAAAGCTGCGATAACGAACCGATACATCCCTGCGACATCTCCTCTTCGAAACCGATGAGCATGCGGTCGATGTAGCTCACACCGCTGCGGCCGAACACACGCAGATAGGCATCGGCATAAAAACCGATAAGCCACGGGCGTGCAGGGCCGTTATGCATGGCCTGCTCGCGTTCGTAAGGGGAACCGAGATAGAACGGGCGGTAACCGTAGCTCTTGGGCGACAGCGTGCGCAATCCTTTCGGGGTCAGCAGCTCGCGTGTAACAACGTCCAACACTCCTTTGCGCTGGCGGCGGTCGAGCGGCGAGTAATCAAGCCCTATGGCGATAGCCATGCTCGGACGCACCGACGGGTCGGCATAATTGCCGTTTACGTAGTCATACAGATAGCCGTAATCATTCAGGAAGGTGTCGATGAACGGCTGACGCATCTTTTCGGCAGCGGCAAGCCAGGCTTCACGGCGACCGGCCAAGGCTTCGTTACCCTCGGCAAGGTCAGCGGCAAACATCAATGCGTTATACCACAACGCATTGATTTCCACCAGCAACCCGGTGCGTGGTATCACTGGGCGCCCCTCCCACACGGAGTTCATCCATGATGCAGGCTGGAGGGTGCCGTCGGTCGATACAAGGCCGTTATCCTCTACCTTCAGGCGCGGATGTGCGCCGGAAAGCACGAAATCGAGCATATCTGTCACAATCTGGAGGTAGCGCTCTGCAGTGGCATCCTTGCCATAATTCCGGGCATACTGCTGGATTGCCCACACAGCCCACCCGGGGATGTCGGGAAGGTCGATTCCATGGATAGTGCGCGAAATGTGCCCGTCGGCCATAAATCGGTTCAGGGTCAGGATGGCAGTAGCCATAATTTCCTCGAAATCACCGCGATGGTCGATGGCTATGGTATTGCCCGGCAACGACATGAAGGTGTTGCGTGCCAGGATGGTCCCCCAGGGATAGCCCGACAACATGTATTCATGGTTATCCTTCTTCAGATAAAGCTGTTTGGCAGCGTTTTTGAGGCAGTTGAAAAAGCTGGTGCGGCATGTGCGCGAGGCGATTTCGTTCTCATAGAGCTTGTGCAGCGTCCGGGTGTTCACTTCCGAAAGCCCGGCCGAGAAGATAATCGACTCCCCTTTCTTTATGTTTACGGAGAAATAGCCGGGAACCCACAGATCCTCGGTGTAAGGCACGCCGCGCTCCAAATCCTTCACATATTCGATATTTTTATACCAGTTCGGCTCGCCGACCCATTCCGGCTTGCGTGTAAGCTGCATATAGAGCGTGGGATACCCCTCATAAAGGCAGCATGCCACACCGTTCTGAACCGGCACGCACCCGGTGTTCAGGCGGTCGTTGGCAATGCATAGCGCGTTGCTCTCACGGAATGCCAGGAACGGGCGGAATTGCAGCGTTGTGGGGGAGTGAGCCTCCACAAGGGTGTAACGGATGAGCAGACGGTTCTCCTTTGAGATAAAGATTTTCTCCTTTGTGAGGATTACACCACCCACACGGTAGGTTGTGCGCGGCACGCTTTCGCAATCGAACTCGCGGATATACTTGTGCCCGTTGGGACTGTAGACGCCCCCCTGGTAACGGTGTAACCCGAGGTTGAACGGGGCACCATGCTGAATCACCGTCTCGTCGAGCGTCGAAAGCAACACATGGGGCTTGTACTCCTCATCCCCGATAGGCACCACAAGCAGACCATGTTGCTTGCGCGTATTGCAGCCAACGATTGATGTGCAATGATAAGCACCTGCCTGATTAGTGCGGAGCATCTCTTTTGGCAACGATTGCTCCAGGTTAATCATCAGGTTCTTATCAAATTTAAGATAACTCATTTAGGTTTGATGATATGTTATTATTATTGTTTGATTTCTTAAAGGTAGCCGAAACATCTAGGTGTAACAGCCCGGAAATGATTACATAGGTCGTGTTGAAAAACATGGTTTTTCAACCATAGTGCGCGAATACTTTGGAAAAATCGCATCATGGTATTATTCGAGCAACGAATTTAGCGCGTTTTTTGCAATTTTACAAATATTTATTAAAATATTATCATCTTTTTCATTTTAACAAGACATGCGCCGCCTCGCAACAAAGAAATCACGCATCAACGACGCACATTCCTCACGCAGCACACCCTCGGTAACAACGGCTTTGGGGTGGAACGGCTTGCGTGACACCATGACAGAATATCCGCGCTTTTCGTCGGGAGCGCCTATCACGATGCGCTGGATCTGCGCCCACCCGATTGCCCCGGCACACATCAGGCACGGTTCTACCGTGACATACAGAGTGCACTCGGCAAGGTACTTGCCCCCGAGGGTTTCAGCCGCCGCCGTTATGGCCTGCATCTCGGCATGGGCGGTTACATCGTTGAGCGCCTCGGTGAGGTTATGTCCACGGCCTACGACGCGCCCTTTGCACACAATTACAGCCCCTACCGGGATTTCCCCGGCGCGTGCTGCCTTTCCGGCTTCTGCCAAAGCCATCCGCATATATCTTTCGTCATCCATATCCAATTCAAATTCAATAGGTTTAAACAATCAACAACAGAAGGTTGTGCAACGGCTTCACGGTTACACAACCCTCACTATTTCCCCTTTGAGCGGGAACCACAGAAATCCCTGCGCCCCTTTGTGACCCGCATCTGCCAACAGACTCACATAATCGCGTACCTGCTCACGATATGCCGCCAGGTTATGCGCGCCGAATTTATAGTCGATAACGGCTATCGTGCCGTCGGCCAGCCAAACCACCCTGTCGGGACGCCGGAGGCTCTGAGGACCCGTTAAAGGACGCTCGTTGACGGCACGCCGGAAACCTTCGAACCACGGGCGCACCCTAGGGTCGGCCAACGCCCCGGCCAGCAAACGGCGGCATTCGGCGGTATCATCCTCCGACAGCCTGTAACGGTAAGCCTGACGCTCCAATGCCAAATCCAGGTCTGACAGATGGTTGACCCGCCCCAGCACCCCGTGCAGAAACGTGCCGCGATGGCGGTCGTTAGCGAAATCGAAATCGGTGATATCCTCGAAATCCATCGTGGCGCATATTTCCGAACGGTCGTTAACCTCATACGTTGCAGGGAGGCTTATTCCGTCGTCAACACTCTTCCCGCCGGGCGCCCCGGCCTCGTCGGCAGGCTCCCGTCGAGGAACCGTCGGTTCACCCATTATGAATTCCGCCCCTCCCCCATCAACATCGCGCAGACATGGCGACAATGGCACCATCCACTCACGCGCACCTCCAGGCACGGCCTCCGAAGCAAGATACCCCGGAGTCACAGCCTTTATGGCAAGTTTCAGATATTCTCCTACCGAAGGCACCGGCTCCCCCTTCGTGGCAGAACCCTCCTTCCTGCGGCTGCCGGTTTTATCGACATAGACACACAGCTCGCTCACAGCACGTGTAAACGCCACATATGCCACATTCAGGGCATCCGTTTTCTGCTCGGTCTCCCATTTTTCGGCATCAGCCTTCAAGGCGGGCATATTCTTGTTGGAAGCCCTGTTGGGCAGCGGCATCAACGGCGGCACACACTCCGGGTCGATTCCAGGAAGAGCCTCCGGGTCGATATGATACCACGATATGCTTTTCACATAACTGGTGTGATATTTCACCATAGGTTCGGAAAAATATGGCAGGTGCACGCACTCATACTCCAACCCCTTGGCTTTATGAATCGTCAGCACGTTGATTGCGTCAAGCCCGTCAGGGGCGGCAACGTTTGTAAACGCCCCTGTGCGGTCCCACCATTGCAGGAAGGCATTGACATTCCCCTCGCCTCGTTCCGAAAAATCAAGCACCAAATCCTGGAACGCGGTTATAAACACGTTTTCACGCCTACGGGCGTCGGGGGTGAGGAAACGCCCTATAATACGCTCGGTCATTGCCAGCAACGTCGGGCTTTCCATTTCCGAAAGGCGCCGTATTTCGGCATCGATTTCACCCTGGATACATTCAGGCGTCTCGTCAAACGGCACGGATGTCGCGGCCACGGCCTTGGCCAATGCCTCCTGGTCGGTAAGGCGCCGCATAACCACGCGCCCTTCGTCGTCTACAACCGGGTTCCCCTGCTCGTCAACGGCTTCCACCGTGTCGAAACGGCATAGCTCGAAGCGGTGCAGAAGCCTGTAACGGCGGTAGGCAGGATTGACCACATTGACCGGCCTTCCTTCGCCATCGACCTCCCCGCCGGGTTGCGTGACCAGCATGGGCTGGGTGGTGAGCCTCAGCACGTTCACAATCATCCTGACGGCAGGCGAGATGCTGATTTCCATAGAATCGGCCGATACCACGGGGATGGTGCCGTGACGCCACTGCGGGTCGTTGTCCATAACATCCATCAGATGCGTTATAACGGCTTTCCCCTGGCTCTTTTTCCTCACCAGCACTGCTATATCCCTCGGACGGTAACCGGCTGCGAGCTGACGCGAAATCTCGTCGGTCATAAGCTCCAGCTGGCCGGCAGTCCCCCCGTCCTCTTCATCATCGGCGGCGGCAGCGTCATTAGGGGCAAAAAGAATCTTCACATACCCCTTGAAACCGGCATGCTTCGGGGGAATTTGCTGCACAAGCCCGGCATAAGTGCCTGCAATTGTCTTCACAGCCGCATTCCCGTCAAGCAATCCGGCCATGGCATTGAAAACCGTGTTGTTGAACCGCACCACATCGGCCGAGCTGCGCCAGTTGCAGTTTTCAGCGACATTGTTCCCGTGCATCGACACCGCATCCGGGAAACGCCCCCTCACCAGCCGCTCCACACGGTTCCCCAGCAGTTCCGGGTCGGAGTTTCGGAATCGGTAGATGCATTGTTTCTCATCACCGATAATCAGATTGTCGTTGCCACGGCTCAGGCTTTCAAGAACAAGCGGTTTAAGGTTTTCCCACTGCATCTGCGACGTGTCCTGGAACTCGTCGATAAGGTAATGGCGTATGGTGGTGCCCATCCGCTCGTAGATAAACGGGGTCTCATCCTCGTTGATGATGCGGCGCAAAAGGTCGTTGGTGTCCGAAAGCAGGAGCGAGTCGGTCTGGCGCCTGTATTCGTCAAGATAACGGTGCATCTGGCCGAAAAGCCCCAGCTGGAACACGCGGCTGTAGAGGTAGGAAAACAGCTGCGAACGCCCGACATATTCCAAAGCGCCCTGCAAAGCCTCCTCCATAACCCGGCGTAGTCCGGGCGACGGGTCGGCCTTTTTCTTGAAGCATGCGTCGGAATCGGCAGCGGCACGTTTGAACGTGTCGCTCGGAAGAGTTGAGAAATCCCCGTCGGCATAGGCTGTCAGACGTGTCACAAGGTTTTTGAGCACACTCTCATCAGCCATATCGACCGCCCGGCGGCATAATGCGCACACACGCTCCTTCTCCCCGGCAATCACCCCTCCGGGCGCGAGTGCCTGCGCGAACCTTACGATACGTCCGGGGTCAGACAGATACCCGTCGATTACCGCACGGTTAAGCTTATAGGTTTCGGTAAAGAAATGACCGAGGTCGGAAATCAGCCCGGCATTGACCGACGAGGTTTGCGACAGGAGGTTGAAACTCTTCCCCTCGGCCACCATCGACATCATATACTGCCTCAGCCACTCTTCCAGATAACGCTGTTGGCGCCGCTCGTCGGCGTCAGCCACCGCCGGACGGTAATTGATTGATGTAAGCATCTTCCCGACGGCTATCGCCAGGGCATACTTGTCGTCCATCTCCACATTATGGTTGGCAGGCAGCTCCAATTCACGGGTAAAGGTGTTGAGCACCCGTTGGAAGAACGAGTCGATGGTGCTGACACTGAACCACGAAAAATTATAAAGCACGTCAGCCAGTGCCCGCCCCGCATGTTTGCGCAACGTAACGGCATCCGTATCGAATTCATTCATGAACTCCTCAAGATACGGGCTTTTGCACAGGCCGGACGCATCGGCCAATGCTGCAAGCTCGTTGATGATGCGCGTGGTCATCTCTTCGGTAGCCTTGTTGGTGAAAGTAACGGCAAGAATCTCGCCATGGGCTTTCGGCTTCTGATAGCCGTAGGCCGACAGCGGACGCAGCCGGTAACGCCCCCCTTTCTTGTAGCCGAGAAGCAGTTTGAGGTACTCCCGGGTCAGAGAATACGTTTTACCCGACCCCGCCGAAGCCTTGTGTATCTTTAGCATATCGATGTGCGGTAATTATCAAAACCAAATTTACACATTTTCTTTCACTCCAGCCGCATGTGGCACATCCGATTTCGGTGAACCCCATGCGTCCCTTCCATGTTTTAATTATTGTTAACCAGAGAGAGATTGTCTGAGATATGAAATCATTAAACGACGCATACATACCGGGCAAACGCCTCATCCTGTCACTCCTGACGCTATGCAACATCGCATGTTTCATCGGAATCCTCATGCCGGAAGTCCCGCGTTTTATGATGTGGTGGGTTGTCGGGATTATCGATGCATGCGCGCTCTACGTCATAATCTACCTCCTGAAAACGAAACAAGGGGCGGAACACCTGGCATCTTTGGCAGGCATCGGCCTTATCGCGATTATTGATACCGCGATTGCATGCATCATCTTTTGAACAAACCGGGGGAGTATGGGATTTTTTAAGTAACTTTGCCACATCTAACAGATAGAAATGATTGAACGAATCGTAATCATCGAAAGCGCCGACCCTGTGAGCTTCTACGGGGTGAACAATGCCAACATGCAGCTTATCCGCAACCTCTTCCCGAAACTACGGATGGCAGCCCGGGGCTCGGTAATAAAGGTAATCGGCGACGAAGCCGAAACCTCGGAATTCGAGAAAAAAATAAAAGAGCTCGAGGCTTACTGCGCCAGCTACAACAAGCTGACGGAGGATGTGATACTCGACATCGTAAAGGGCGACACCCCGCGCGAATCACGCGCCGACGACGTGATTATCTACGGCGTTAACGGCAAACCGATTTCGGCACGCACCCCTACACAGCAGAATTTGGTGCGTACATTTCAGAAAAACGACCTCACCTTCGCACTCGGCCCCGCCGGGACGGGCAAAACCTATGTCGCTATAGCCCTCGCCGTAAAGGCTCTGAAAAACCGCGAGGTGAAAAAAATAATCCTTTCGCGTCCAGCCGTCGAAGCAGGCGAAAAACTAGGGTTCCTGCCGGGCGACATGAAGGACAAAATCGACCCCTATCTGCAACCTCTCTACGACGCCCTCGAAGATATGGTCCCAGCCATGAAACTCAAGGAATACATGGAGACCAAGGTAATACAGATAGCACCCCTGGCCTTCATGCGCGGGCGCACCCTCAACGATGCGGTAATAGTGCTCGACGAGGCGCAGAACACCACCACCCACCAGATAAAGATGTTCCTCACACGCCTAGGGGTGAATGCGAAAATGATTATCACAGGCGACGTGACCCAGATCGACCTCCCGCGCTCGGTGTGCTCCGGCCTGGTGCAGGCACTGCGCATACTGCACGACATCCCCGGCATAGGGCGTGTGGAATTCGGCAAAAAAGACATCGTGCGCCACCAGCTGGTGCAGCGCATCGTCGAAGCCTACCAGGAATTCGACGAGCAGGAACAGGCGAAAGCGAAAGCTCGCAACGAACATGCCGCAACCGGCACACCCGACCAACAGCAATAACCAATCATATCATATCCAAACATATGGCAACTCTCACTAAGACAGATTTCAATTTCCCGGGACAGACAGCCGTTTACCACGGCAAAGTGCGCGACGTCTACTCCGTAGGCAACGACCTCCTCGTAATGGTGGCAACCGACCGCATTTCGGCATTCGACGTAATCCTGCCCAAAGGCATCCCCTTCAAAGGACAGGTGCTCAACCAGATTGCCGCACAGTTCCTGGAAGCCACCTCCGACATAGTACCCAACTGGCGCCTGGCGTCACCCGACCCCATGGTCACCGTGGGCTACCGCTGCGAAGGTTTCCCCGTTGAAATGATTATCCGAGGATACCTCACAGGTAGCGCATGGCGCGAATACGCCGCCGGAAACCGCACCCTCTGCGGCGTGACCCTCCCCGAAGGGATGCGCGAAAACCAGCGTTTCCCCGAACCCATCATCACCCCCACCACAAAGGCCGCCGAAGGACACGACGAGAACATCTCGCGTGAGGAAATCATCGCCCAGGGGCTGGTGAGCGAGGAAGATTACGCACAGATGGAAGCCTACACCCGCGCCCTGTTCGCACGCGGCTCTGAAATGGCCGCCGAAAAGGGACTTATCCTGGTCGACACCAAATACGAGTTCGGCAAACGCGACGGCAAAGTAATACTCATCGACGAAATCCACACCCCCGACTCCTCACGCTATTTCTATGCCGAAGGCTACGAAGAGCGCTTTGAAAAAGGTGAACCCCAGCGCCAGCTCTCAAAAGAGTTCGTGCGCCAGTGGCTCATCGACCACGGTTTCATGGGCAAGGAAGGGGAGCAGGTTCCCGAAATGACCGACGAATTCTGCCGCGAGGTTTCCGAGCGCTATATCGAGCTTTACGAACATATAACAGGCCGCAGGTTCGAGAAAGCCCCAGAAGAGCACCTGGCCGACCGCATAGCCGCAAACGTGCTCTCCTGCCTAGAAGAACTCAAAGCCTGACCACCAGCCACACCACTTGCAACACAATTTAAGTTAACTTACCAAACGCCAAAGCAACCCTTAACGTTTGGTAAGTTAATTTTAAGAGAATACCCACTGCCACGGGCCATCCACGCACCATCAACCCTCACAGCATGCCAACCCCCGAAACCATAAAACCCTACGACAATTCGCGCCCCAAAACCGAGCAGGTCGAAGAGATGTTCGACTCCATAGCACCCGCCTACGACTTCATGAACCGCGCCATGACCTTCGGCATCGACAAACTTTGGCGCCGACGTGCGGTGAAACTCGTAGCAGCCACATCCCCGCGACGCATCCTCGACGTAGCCACAGGCACAGGCGACCTCGCCATAAGGCTGGCAGGGGCAATCCCGTCGTCACACATCACAGGCATCGACCTTTCCGAGGAAATGCTCAGGATAGGACGCCGGAAAACAGACCAGGCCGGTCTCACCCCCCGCATAGAACTCACCAAGGCCGACTGCCTTGCCCTACCATTCCCCGACGCATCATTCGACGCCGTGACGGTTGCCTACGGCGTACGCAACTTCGAACACCTCGACCAAGGCTATGCCGAGATGGCACGGGTTCTACGCCCCGGAGGCATCCTCTGCGTAATCGAGCTGGCCGTCCCCACCAACCCCGTTGTGCTCCCCCTTTACAACCTTTACACCCGGCGCATCATCCCTACCCTTGGCCGCCTGGTATCATCCGACACCCGCGCCTACACCTACCTCCCCGAATCCATAGCCGCCATGCCCCAGGGCGAACGCATGCTCGACATGATGCGCCACGCCTGCCTCACCTCCCCCCGCCTCCTCCCCCTCACCTTCGGCACCTGCGCCATCTACACCGCCCGCAAACCCTGACCCCGCCTCCCACCATTACCTCGTCACCATCTGCCACCATCCGTCGCCACCACCCTGCCTTATTCCCATCCGCCATCCCCATTCCCTCCCATCCACCACCATATCCCACCCCTTCTTCTCCCCGCATCCCCACCCCGGTATTTCACATTTTGAGACGGGATGCTATCCCGTCTCTACGGCTTCCAGACGGGTTTTGAAGGCTTTTTGACCTATTTTTGGTGAAAAATGCGAGCGATTTAGCCAAAATTTGTTAACATAGGCATCCATCTCTTGCACAGGTCGGAATTAATGACCACCTTTGCATGTGTGTTTTTCATAGTATTAGATTAAGATAAAGGTTTAAAGGAAATAGGTCGTCGTGATGACGACCTATTTTTATTTCCATTCACCACCGCCGAAACTGCAACTACACCACACAGCACTCACAATCTTGCTTTGTTCGAAAACAGGTACATTCCATCTCGACGTGATGATTCAAAAACGAAGTGCAAACACTTCCGATTCTTATAAAGCAAAGATTCCCCCAACCTTCACGATGATGGAATGACCAGCGGCGGGGAAAACTCATTGCGCCACTGAGATTCCACACAGCAGGTTCCAACCGGCAATAAAAACCAGACCGAAGCCTACTTGGGATTAACTACTTTTGCATTCATTATCGCAGCATCATCAACCAACCCAGCAGCAAAGACCGCAAATATTCGGCTTACGGAAAACCATAAAAACAGGAATGCCCCCATACCAGGCATTGACCCCGCAACCGGGGCATGCCATGATGAAGGCAACAGCAACAAACCCTCTGTTTAACAAACGCATACAAGTTCAGCCAATCTATTAATCGCTGTTAAAGAGTTACAATTCGGTTAAAACTTAGAGCGAAACCAAAAAATAATCCGTAACTTCGCATGTTAAGATGTTATCTAAGACATCGCACGGGATTAACCCGGAATGGGGCGTAAGGCCATCTTTATCCCCCTGTTCCAACCCCGAAATCCTGAAACCAATTTTCTAAACAACATAATTACAGATTATGAGTAACGAAAAAAAATTCCTGACCTGTGACGGTAATCAGGCTGCCGCGCATATCTCGTATATGTTCAGCGAAGTAGCCGCGATTTACCCCATCACCCCGTCGTCCACAATGGCGGAGTATGTTGATGAATGGGCTGCTGCCGGACGTAAGAACATCTTCGGCGAGACAGTGCTCGTGCAGGAAATGCAGTCGGAAGGTGGCGCCGCAGGTGCCGTCCACGGCTCCCTGCAGGCCGGCGCCCTCACCACAACCTACACCGCATCGCAAGGGCTCCTGCTGATGATTCCCAACATGTACAAAATTGCCGGCGAACAGCTTCCCTGTGTTTTCCACGTTTCGGCACGTACAATCGCATCCCACGCCCTCAGCATTTTCGGCGACCACCAGGATGTAATGTCGGTGCGTCAGACAGGCTTCGCTATGCTTTGCGAAGGCTCGGTGCAGGAAGTAATGGACCTCTCCGGAGTAGCACATCTTGCTACCATAAAGTCATCGATACCTTTTGTAAACTTCTTCGACGGTTTCCGCACATCGCACGAAATCCAGAAAATCGAGATGCTGGAGCAGGAACAGCTCGCCCCGCTGCTCGACCGTGAGGCACTCGCACGCTTCCGCCAGCAGGGCCTCTCGCCCCAGGCACCCGTGTCGCGCGGCATGGCCGAAAACAGCGACGTGTTCTTCCAGCACCGCGAGGCATGCAACGCCACCTACGACAATGTACCTGCCGTTGTCGAGGAATACATGAACAAGATTTCGGAAATCACCGGGCGCAAATACGGCCTGTTCAACTACTACGGTGCCGAAGATGCCGAACGCGTGATTATCGCCATGGGTTCTGTAACCCAGGCCGCCCAGGAAGCCATCGACTCCATGATGGGAAAGGGTGAGAAAGTTGGTCTTGTATCCGTGCATCTCTACCGCCCGTTCTCGGCAAAGCACTTCCTGGCAGCAGTGCCTGCAACAGCGAAGCGCATCGCCGTTCTCGACCGCACAAAAGAACCCGGGGCAAACGGCGAACCCCTGTTGCTCGACGTCAAGGAATGCTTCTACGGCAAGGAAAACGCCCCCCTCATCGTTGGCGGACGCTACGGCCTCGCCTCGAAGGATACCACGCCCGCACAGATTATCGGCGTGTTTGAAAACCTTGCCCTCCCCATGCCTAAGGATCACTTCACGGTAGGTATCGTTGACGACGTGACATTCACCTCGCTCCCCCTCCCCGAAGAAATCGCACTGGGCGACAAGAGCACCTATGAAGCCAAATTCTACGGCCTCGGTGCCGACGGTACTGTCGGAGCCAACAAAAACTCCATCAAAATCATCGGCGACAACACCAGCAAATACTGCCAGGCTTATTTCGCCTACGACTCGAAAAAGTCGGGCGGCTACACCTGCTCACACCTCCGTTTCGGCGATGCACCCATCCGTTCCACCTACCTGGTGAACACCCCCAACTTCGTGGCATGCCACGTGCAGGCATACCTCCACATGTATGATGTGACACGCGGTCTGCGCGACAACGGCACCTTCCTGCTCAACACCATCTGGGAAGGCGAGGAACTCGCCAAGAACCTCCCCGCGAAGGTCAAGAAATATTTCGCCGACCACAACATCACCGTCTACTACATCAACGCGACCAAGATTGCACAGGAAATCGGCCTTGGCAACCGCACCAACACCATTCTCCAAAGCGCATTCTTCCGCATCACCGAGGTAATCCCCGTAGACCTTGCCGTAGAACAGATGAAGAAATTCATCGTCAAGAGCTATGGCAAAAAAGGTCAGGATGTCGTCGACAAGAACTATGCGGCCGTCGACCGTGGTGGCGAATACCACAAGCTCGAAATCGACCCCGCATGGAGCAACCTCCCCGTCGAAGTGCCCGCGCCTAACGATGACCCCGAGTTCATCAACAAAATCGTGCGCCCCATCAACGCACAGGACGGCGACCTCCTGAAGGTTTCCGACTTTGCCGACCGCCCCAACGGTACGTGGGATAACGGCACTGCGGCATACGAAAAACGCGGTGTGGCAGCATTCGTGCCCGAATGGATTGAAGAAAACTGTATCCAGTGCAACAAGTGTGCATATGTATGCCCCCACGCTGCTATCCGTCCGTTCGTCATCACCCCCGAGGAGATGGCAGGCGCACCGTTCGCTGAAAACGACACAATCCCCGCAATCGGCAAGCAATTTGCCGGAATGCGTTTCATGCAGGCTGTCGACGTGCTCGACTGCCTCGGATGCGGCAACTGCGTTGACGTATGCCCCGGCAAAAAGGGCGTGAAGGCTCTCGAAATGAAGCCCCTCGAAACACAGCTCGAAGTGCAGAAGGAATGGGAATACTGTGTGAAGGATGTAGCCTCCAAACAGGATCTCGTCGACATCACCGCAAACGTGAAGAACAGCCAGTTCGCAACACCGCTGTTCGAATTCTCGGGTGCATGCTCAGGTTGCGGCGAAACCCCGTATGTGAAACTTATCTCACAGCTCTACGGCGACCACGAAATGGTGGCAAACGCAACCGGTTGCTCTTCAATCTACTCCGGTTCGGTGCCCTCAACCCCCTATACCACCAACTTCCGCGGCCACGGGCCCGCATGGGGCAACTCCCTGTTCGAGGACTTTGCCGAATTCGGACTCGGTATGACCATCGCCAACGAAAAGATGCAGGAACGCCTCGTCGACCTCATGCAGCGTGCAACCACATGCGAGAAGTGCTGCGACGAAATCAAGGCACAGGCTGCAAAATGGCTTGAAAACCGCGAAAGCGCCGTTGCGACACGCGAAGTGTTCGAAACAATCGTGCCGCTCTGCGAAGCTTGCGGCTGCGACATCTGCAAAGGCATCCTCGACCTCAAGAACTTCATCGTCAAGCGCAGCCAGTGGATTATCGCAGGCGACGGAGCAGCTTACGACATAGGTTTCGGCGGCCTCGACCACGTGCTCGCATCAGGCAAGAACATCAACATCATCGTGCTCGACACCGAGGTTTACTCCAACACCGGCGGCCAGGCATCAAAGGCAACCCCCATCGGAGCAATTGCAAAATTCGCTGCCGCAGGCAAGCGCGTCCGCAAGAAAGACCTCGGCCTTATCGCCACAACCTACGGTTACGTTTACGCAGCCCAGGTTGCGATGGGAGCCGACAATGCCCAGACTCTCAAGGCCATCCGCGAAGCCGAAGCTTACGACGGGCCTTCGATTATCATTGCATACTCACCCTGTATCAGCCACGGCCTCCGCGCAGGCATGGGCCGGTCGCAGCATGAGGAAGCCGAAGCAGTTGCATGCGGCTACTGGCACCTTTGGCGCTACAACCCCGCTCTCGAAGCCGAAGGGAAGAACCCCTTCTCGCTCGACAGCAAGGAACCCAACTGGGACGAATTCGAAAACTTCCTCAAGGGCGAAGTCCGTTACGCTTCCGTAATGAAGCAGTACCCCGCCGAGGCAGCCGAACTCTTCGCAGCCGCCAAAGACAACGCCCGCTGGCGCTACAACAACTACCTCCGCCTCTCCCGCGCACAGTGGGGCACAACCGGCGAAGGCACTCCCGAAGTAAACTAACCAGCTATATAGCTGACCTGTAAAACACCAACCGCAGCCCGTATTACCGGCGCTGCGGTTGCTTTTTTATTACATCAGAGCAACCTACAGATCCCTACCCGCCTTGCCATCTCTCAACAAATAGAAAACCGGCAAACCATCCAAACTTTCAAACCCTACCTACCTTTTTAGCCAAATTTTGAGTACCTTTGCATTAAATGTACACATCCCTGGAAATATGCGCTGGTGCCGGAGGACAAGCTTTAGGGTTAGAACGCGCCGGATTCAATCATACACTATTGGTAGAGTATGAACCATCTTATTGTGCCTGTCTTAAAGCAAACAGACCTGGCTGGGATGTAAGATGTATGGATGTACACAACCTGTCGGGCATCCCGTACTACAATAGGATTGACCTGCTTTCCGGCGGAGTGCCATGTCCCCCATTCAGCCATGCCGGCAAACAATTAGGAGCTGACGACGAACGCGACCTTTTTCCTGAAATGATAAGGCTCGCCGCAGAAATAAACCCCAAAGTAGTAATGATTGAAAATGTCAGGGGGTTTCTCGACCAAAAATTCTCGGAATATCGTGAACGAATAATCAATGAAATCGAAACATTAGGATATAACACCCATATCCAGCTTTTAAATGCAAGCGACTACGGGGTTCCTCAATTACGGCCACGCGTTGTGATAATAGGTGTACGTAATGACCTCACAGACACATTCTCATTTCCACCCAGACAGCGGCAACCTGCACCAACAGTAGGCGAGGCATTATTCGACTTAATGTCTGAAAACGAATGGCAAGGTGCTGCCGAATGGAGAAACAATGCTTCTACCATCGCCCCGACACTGGTAGGTGGCAGTAAAAAACACGGAGGGCCTGATTTAGGTCCGACCAGGGCACGCAAAGCATGGGCCGCAATCGGGATTGAAGGAAAAAGCATCGCAAACGATGCACCACAAAAAGATTTCACAGGCATGCCACGGCTGACACCACGCATGATGGCCCGTATCCAGGGATTTCCTGACTCATGGTCATTTGGAGAACGAAAAACAACCGCATGCCGCATGATTGGAAATGCTTTTCCTCCACCTATGGCCGAAGCCGTGGGCAAACAGATTTTTAAATTACTCTACCATAATGAATGCATTGATTACAGCTGCAAGGAAAAAATATCATGAATCCCTGATTGCCGATAATATTCTAACCATCGACAGCAAGGGCATTCCCAGCAACGCAGACAAATCATCACGCCTTTCAATATCGATTTCTCGCCATATTATTGAAAATCTGACTGCTGAAACGCATGATAAAATAACAGGACAGTCATCTGGCGCCAAATTTGAGACTGCCAATATGCAATTCTTATGTGACACGTTCCTACATTTGGAGCATCTGAGACCGGGTAAATGGCATATTGAGAAACTTGGCAATAGGAATAATATCAAGACTTCATCCTTCATACAATACGAGCATCTTGATTATCTGAACAATATTGCCAGACGTGACTCTCAATTAGCAGCTACATTAGGCAATGATTATATGGTAGCACCCGATATTGTGATATTCAGGGAACCAGAACCTGACGATATTATCAATTCTGCACGGACAATCGTCGACCAAAACACATGCACATTGGCCGACATACGCAAATGCAACAATCAATTACCAATACTCCATGCATCTATTTCTGCAAAATGGACTATGCGTAGTGACCGGGCTCAAAACAGTCGTACAGAGGCACTTGGTTTGATTCGCAATAGAAAAGGAAAACTTCCGCATATCGCAGTTGTCACAGGAGAACCGCTCCCGTCTCGGCTGGCATCATTGGCACTTGGCACTGGCGATATAGACTGTCTGTATCATTTTGCCTTATATGAATTAATCGAAGCTGTGCAGACCTGTCACGCAGAAGACGCCATGGACATGCTTGACATTCTAATCACAGGGAAGCGGCTCAAAGATATAAGCGACCTACCTCTTGATCTTGCGATATAATATCAATCAAAGTCTTACTATTTAACATTTTTCAATTTAAATTCTAACAGTCACTATGGCAAAAAAGGTTGCGGAGACACCGTTGATGAAGCAGTATTTCGAAATGAAGCAGAAACACCCCGACGCAGTGCTGCTGTTTCGTGTCGGCGACTTCTATGAAACGTTCTGCGATGACGCCATAACCACTTCCGAAATTCTAGGGATAACACTGACCCGGCGTGCCAACGGGTCGGCTTCGTCAATCGAACTTGCAGGCTTTCCCCACCATGCCCTCGACACCTACCTGCCGAAACTGGTACGTGCAGGAAAACGTGTGGCCATATGCGAGCAGCTCGAAGACCCCAAACTGACCAAAAAACTCGTAAAACGTGGCATCACCGAGCTTGTAACACCCGGGGTGGCGATGAACGACAACGTGCTCGACCACCGCGAAAACAATTTCCTCGCCGCCGTGCATTTCACAAAAGGAAATGCCAAAAACGGAATCGGGGTAGCCTTCCTCGACATCTCAACCGGGGAATTCCTCACCGCCGAAGGGCCGGCCGAATATATCGACAAACTGCTTGGCAACTTCTCGCCAAAGGAAGTGCTGGTTGAGCGCGGCAACCGCCAGCGGCTCGATGACAGTTTCACAGGGCGCTACCTGGCATTCGAACTCGAAGACTGGATTTTCACCGACCAGTCAGCCATGGAGCGACTGCTCAAACAATTCGAGACCTCTTCGCTAAAAGGTTTCGGCATCAACAAAATGCCTGCCGCCATTGTGGCCTCCGGCGCAATCCTTCATTACCTCGATATAACCCGCCACACCCGCACAGGCCACATAACGCGCCTGAGCCGCATCGAGGAAGACACCTTCGTGCGTCTAGACAAATTCACCATACGCAACCTAGAGCTGCTCAACCCGCTCGGGGAGGACGGCAAAAGCCTCCTCGATATTATCGACCGCACCGTCAGCCCGATGGGGGCACGGATGTTGCGGCGGTGGGTCACATTCCCTCTCAAAGACCCAAAGAAAATCAATGCCCGCCTCGACGCCCTTGAATATTTCTTCAAAAACCCCGACGACCGCGAAAACCTGCGCGAACAACTCGAACGCATAGGCGACCTCGAACGTCTGATAGCAAAAGTGGCGGCATGCCGGATTTCCCCACGCGAGGTGGTGCAGGTGCGCAACGCCTTGACCGCCATCGAACCGATAAAGGCAACCCTTGAACAAGCCGAATCCGCCCCTCTTAAAGCAATCGGCGAACAACTCAACCCATGCGCGTTGATGCGCGACCGCATCGCTACCGAAATCGTCGACGAAGCCCCCAACCAGCTCAACCGTGGCAATGTGATAAAGCCCGGTGTCGACACCGAACTTGACCAACTGCGGGAAATCGCCTACCAGGGTAAAGACTACCTGCTGAAAATACAACGCCGGGAAGTGGAAGCAACAGGCATCACAAGCCTGAAAATCGGCTATAACAACGTGTTCGGCTACTATATCGAAGTGACCAACACCCATAAGGACAAAGTGCCTCAGCAATGGATACGCAAACAGACACTTGTCAACGCCGAACGCTATATAACCCAAGAATTAAAAGAATACGAGGAAAAAATCCTGACAGCCCAGGAACGCATCGAAATCATTGAGACCAGGCTATACAACGACCTGGTAAACCGCCTGGCAGAATACGTGACGGCCATACTTGCCGACGCACAGCTGCTGGCCCGCATCGACTGCCTGCTGTCGCTGACCCGCGTGGCTATAGAAAACAAGTATAACCGCCCGGTAGTCGACGATTCGCTTAAAATCGACATCCGCGAAGGTCGTCACCCTGTAATCGAGAAGGAGCTGCCTGTCGGCGTCCCGTATATATCCAACAGTGTCTGTCTCGACAACGACGACACACAGATAATGATGATTACCGGCCCCAACATGTCGGGTAAATCCGCCCTGCTGCGTTCAACCGCGCTCAACGTGCTGCTGGCACAAATCGGCAGCTTCGTAGCGGCAGAATCAGCCCATATAGGCGTAGTCGATAAAATCTTCACACGTGTAGGCGCATCCGACAACATCTCGCTCGGAGAGTCGACATTCATGGTCGAGATGAACGAGGCCGCCTCAATCCTCAACAACATGAGCCGACGCTCGCTCATACTGTTCGACGAACTCGGACGCGGCACCTCAACCTACGACGGCATATCCATAGCCTGGGCTATCGTGGAACATATCAACGCATCACCCCTACGCCCAAAAACACTCTTTGCCACCCACTACCACGAATTGAACGAAATGGAGGAATCCTATCCTGGGGTGGTAAATTTCAACGTCGCAGTCAAGGAAATCGACGGCAAAGTGGTGTTCCTGCGCAAACTCGCACGCGGCGGAAGCGAACATAGTTTCGGCATACATGTGGCAAAACTCGCCGGCATGCCCCGCGCCATCGTGGAACGTGCCGCAAACGTACTCCGCCAACTCGAGGAAGCCAACCGCCACTCCCCCGTGGCATCCACCACCACAAGTGGCAACAGGTCATGTGCCATGCCGAAAATAGATTCAGCCTCCGGCATGCAACTCAGCTTCTTCCAGCTCGACGACCCCATCCTCTCGCAAATCCGCGACGAAATCCTCAACCTCGACATCAACAACCTCTCCCCCCTCCAGGCCCTCAACAAACTATCCGACATCCGCGCCATCCTCACCGGCAAATAACCCCTCCGCACTGTAGAGACGGGATAGCATCCCGTCTCTGATAGCACCCCGTCTCTGATAGCACCCCGTCCCAGATCCACATCCCTGATAACCCCCTCTCCAAACATAATCCCGCCTAATACATAATCCCTATCCCTGAGACGGGATGCTATCCCGTCTCTACCACCCCCGTCAAATCTGTTACCATGACTCTCTTCAACAAAAAATACCGTGTGGAAACCGCACGTGCCGACTGGCATGATTACACCGCAGGCACATATTTCGTCACAATCTGCACACACCACATGGCAAATTATTTTGGCGAAATCTCGGATGATGCCTTATTATGTCCAACTCCCGCCGGGACAATCGCCATCCAGGAACTAATCACCCTTCCAACATACAAGCCATCCGTAACCCTGCACATCTATGTTGTCATGCCTAACCACATCCACCTGCTTTTATCCATCAGCGATAAAACCATGCGGCTTTCCCAAATAATCGGAGCCTTTAAAGCTGCCATATCCCGAAAATGCAACGCCTCGCATATCCCATTTAAATGGCAGACCCGCTTCCACGACCACATCGTACGCACCCCCGCCGCCTTCAACCAAATACAACGCTACATCCACAACAATCCCAAAACCTGGGCCGCCGACTGCTTCCACCCTCACAACCGCCCGTAGAGACGGGATAGCATCCCGTCTCTGATAGCATCCCGTCTCTGATAACATCCCCGCCCAAGATAACACCTCATCCCAAAGAGCACCATCCTGAATAACACCTAGTACATCACCCCCCCAACAAACTGAGACGGGATGCTATCCCGTCTCTACATCGCGGCAAAATGACAAAACGGCAGGGCAACATTTTGGCATGGTGTTTGTTATTATAAATAAGGGGCGGTATGCCCGATTTGAAACACCAGAAACTTATTATAACTTAATTATGGAAAGAATAGAACCCGGAAAATACGTTGAATTAGGCTATGACCTTTACGCTATAGAAGCCGACGGCAAGGAAACACTTGTGCACCAAACCGATGCCGAAGATCCCGAAAAGATTGTGTTCGGTGTGACACGCGGCATGATTGCCCCGCTGGAAAAAGCCATCGAGGGACTTGAAACCGGCAGCAAATTCGACGTTAAAGCTACTGCCGAAGAGGCATTCGGCCCCTACGACCCCGACCAGATTGTGGAACTCGACCGCGACATCTTCGTGGTAGAAGGCAAGTTCGACGAAGAGATGATAAAGGCTGGCGCCCTCGTGCCTATGATGACAGCCGACGGCTACCGCATCAACGGCCTGGTAAAGGAAGTGACCGCCGACAAAGTGAAGATGGACTTCAACCACCCGTTGGCAGGCAAGGCAGTGCGTTTCGACGGCAAAATCCTCACAGTCCGCGATGCCACACCTGAAGAGTTACAACCCGCCCACGGTTGCGGATGCGGATGCGACCATGACCACTGCGATGAACATGGCGACGGACATTGCGGATGCGGCGACGGCTGCTGCCATTAATTCATTGAGGCAAAAAAACATCGCGGGCGGTGTGTCAAAATTCAATATTTTGGCACACCGCCTTGGTTTTCGCCCGGATGGCGAGGGCGCTGTCATCGGGATGTTTTATGCGGCCTTCATCATATCGCATACACAGGATTTTAGTAACTTTGCCACACATTTCTTCACTCACTTGCACATGGGAAAAACCTGTATCACCAAAATCCTGCTGACTGCGCTTATATGCTTTGCCACCGCAATCGCCACACACGCCCAACACCTGACATGGAGCCTTGACTTCGGCTCGGTGTTCGATAATCGCGAGGGCGACAACTCAATCACCGACACCAAGACCTTCTTCTTCACCAACCTGGCCCCGGAAATCGGAGTACAATTCACCAAACGCGACCGCATTTCAGGGGGCGTGGTCTGGAACCAGCCTATCGGCAACGAATGGGATGGATACCGCATTTCCCCCACCCTCTACTACCGCCATCAAGGACGCCGGTGGAGCGCGTCAATGGGCATGTTCCCACGCACCCAGCTCCACCAGCCCCTGCCAGGATTCCTATGGTGCGACTCACTCACATATTTCCAACGCAACATACGCGGTTTCCTGGTGCAATACAACTCCCGTAATGCCTTCATCGACTTTTATCTCGACTGGCGCCAGTTGCAGACCGCAACCAAGCGCGAGGCATTCAACATAGTGTTCCACGGCGAATGGCGCCCTCGCGGACGCAGTTTCCTGATAGGAGGCCACGCAATGATGAACCATTTCGCATTAACCCGGCACGCCCCGGCCAACCAGCACATTGTTGATAATTTCCTTGCCAACCCCTACGTCGGAATCGACCTCAAACAGGCATCCGGCCTCGACAGCCTAGTCATAAAGGGTGGCGCACTGATTACCATCGAACGCAACCGTGCCAACAATGAATGGCGCATGCCCGCAGGCGCATGGATTGAAATTACCGGGGAATGGAAATGGCTCGGACTGAGAAACTCCTTTTATGCCGGAGGCAGACTTTTCCCGAGTTACAGCGAACTCGGAGCGGAACTCTATCAAGGGGAACCATTCTACCAGTCAGACCTTTATAACCGCACCGACATCTATGCCCGCATCATAGGCAACGAATATGTGAACCTTGAAGCCTCACTCGATTTCAATATCACAAAAGACAGCTTCATTTTCTACCAACGCCTGATGCTTCGCGTATATCTCGACAACTTCAACTGCCCCTTCGGCAAAAAGAAGAAATCCAAATCACGCAGCATCCTGGCAAACACCTACCTCTGATGACGCCTCGCACTGCAACCATAAATGAAAACCCATTGATTAGGAATCACCCCTAGGTAAAATAGAGGTATCCGTTTTTCTTTCCTATAATTCACACACCTCGGTGTGCCGACCGAGAAACCACTGAGCTACTCTACGTAGTGAAGCGCCACAATCGCCTATCAGGAGAGCCCCATGCTATGTGGTATCCCCCACAACCGTTTTCAATCTACATTGCAAGCACGACGGGGAGACCTATGACTACACACGCGGCCAATACAACAAGGCTCGCTGCGTACCGAAAACGGGAAAGCGAAACTCACCCGTACCAAAGGTTCTCCCCTACGCCGCTACAAAACAGCTTCCGCCGGATTCATCAGGTAATCACAGCCCTGCTTTCATCCATACATCACGTTATAATAACCGCAGAGGGAGTGCCAAAATCATGACTTCCGACACTCCCGCTGTGATTATATTATTGACTGACAATCTTTTTACGGTATATCTTCGTAAGCCTGCAGGGCCTGCTCGAAACGGGCTGCCACATCAGCCATCCTGTATAGCCCGTCGGCATTCTTTTCAAGCCCTTTCAATGTCAACGGATAAACCATAGGCGGATTATCAAGATCGAGCAGCCGCATGTCGCGCAACTGGTCGACAGTCTGATAAACTATGTTCAGGTCGGCATACTCCTCCCCGTCGGGGCCTACGAACTTCTCGACCACCAGCTTGGAGCCTATAGGGGTTTTCTTTTCAATAGCGCCTGGCAGTTCGTATTCCTCTACGCCAAGCGCGGTTGCCACACTCGACAGATTGCTGTCATGCCCCACCAGGAAAGTGAATTTGCGGTCGGGCGAACGCAGCTCGTCATACATATAACGAATCAAAGGATTTGCCACATTCACCGCAACTATCGGGGCTGTGAACAACACATCCTGATATGTATCCTTCACATGTGCCAGCTGTGACCATTGGTCGCGTGTAAGCTTATGCCCGAAAGCCGCCTTCACCGAATCAGGCTCCTCATAATACTGGAGGATGAAGGCATCGCTGGCCGCATTCAGTTCCTTTAATGCCGAGCCTGGTTTCATGGACGGTTCAGCCCATTTTTCAAGCACTATCTCAGTGTTATAATTATCCAATGCTTTCAACTTGGGATCGGCGGATTTTGCCATAGGGGAATCCTTGACATCAAGCACCTCGGTCATGAGCGCGTAATCCGGGGCAATCGCCTCGTTTATGCCTACAATCCCCTTTTCCCCACCCATGGCATTAATCTGGCGCATGGCTTCGGCCACAAATTCGGGGCTTACCTTTGTGAGCTGGGGGTTAAACAACGGATCCATCTTGCTTGGTGTGAAACGGTGGTTTACACTTACTTCACCCACCGGCATGAAGCCTGATGTGAAATAACGGGCTGTGGCGATGCAACGCTGCATGGAATTGGCAATTACATTAAGGTCGTCGGCAGTCGGTATATAGTTTTCGGGAAACATACCTGCATCAACAAGCCATTTACGGAAATATTGTCCCATCATCGTTTCCAGCGCACCGCCACGCGAGGTCAGCTCGCTCTTGCCGGCACTCCATTTCGTCCACTCATGAGGGGTCATGCGCCCGAGATCGCTTTTGCTGTCGGAAAGGGGCGAACGGATATTATGCCTGCTCAACACAACAGCTTCTTTCAGTTTATACTTGTCTTTGAACTCCTCGCTACGCCGAGCCTGCGAGGCCGCCGGAAGCGCAACGCCCATGAACATAAGGGCGACAATTGTTGTCAAAAAGCCTTTCATATAGCAATAGATTGTTGGTAATTAATCGCTTATTAAAATTATCCCATCACGTTTACTATGTTAAAACGTGATAAAACTATAACATAGCCATATAGGAATAGTTCGGTTCCCCATCAACATTTTTTTCGTAAAAATTAGTTATAATTTTTGAACCAATGTTTTTTCGCCAATGTTTAAATCCACGTAACGGGCTCCACTCCGCAGCAGCCCCGAACATAACAGCTATAAAATCTTTACACTACCATTAATCCTTACATCCAATGAAAAACTTTGCCATAACAACGATTGCCTCAGCCGCAATCATGCTTGCGACAGCAATGACGATGCAGGCACAGGAACAGGAAACGAAATTCTCAATCAAACCAACAGGCCGTATGCTCCTCGACGGGGCCGTCTATATGCCCGACGGCGACGGCTTCTCCGACGGGGTCGCGATGCCCGATATCCGCATGGGGGCAAAAGTCAGCTACGGGAAATGGGCTGCAAAAATCGACGTGGGCTACGGCTTCGGCAAAATCAGCATGAAGGACGTCTATATGCAGTACAACTTCAACCCTTACAATCTGCTCCGCATGGGCTACTTCGTGCACCAGTTCGGCCTCAACGCCGCCACTTCAAGCTCGATGAAACCGGCAATGGAAGCCCCTATAACCGATACGTTCTTCAACGCCACAGGCCGTAACCTAGGGGTGATGTACGTCTACGATAAGGATAAATTCTTCCTCGGCGTAAGCGGCATAGTCGCCGGGACTTCCATGACCGAACCGGCCAACGAACAGGGAAAAACAAGCATCGGGGCATTGAACCGCTTCGTTTACCGACCCTGTTTCAACGACGGGCTTATAGCCCAGGTCGGCATGTCGCTATGGTATCAGACCGCCATGCACAAACGGATAGACAACGAAAACGGCGGCAAGACACTATCGGCCGGCTATTTTGATTTCTCGGCAGGATTCCCGACACGCGTATGCAAAGTAAGCATGCTGGGAGCCGACATACAGGAAGCCAAAGGGGTTTTCAAACTATCGCCCGAAGTCGTGTTGGCCAAAGACCGTATCGCCCTCGAAGGGCAGTATTATTACATGAATATAGGTCGCCATGCCCTCCCCTCATATAAGGCGCAAGGCGTTTACGGACTGTTAAGAGGGCTGCTTATCGGCGACAGATACGGCTATTCACACGGCGACGCCGGGCTTGCAACCCCTAAACCCGGTTCACTTGAAATGATATTGGGCTATAACTACACCGACGCCAACTGCGGCAAAGCCGGCATTTTCGGAGGTGTCTCCAACGACTATTCGGTCACCCTCAACTATTACATCAACAAGTACATGCTTGCACGTCTCCGCTATTCCTACACAGATGTACGTAACAGCGACGTGCAGCACGACCGCCACGTCAACACCATCCAGGCGCGTCTCCAGATTATATTTTGAGCCAGAGACAATCTGACATCCCTGTATATGTACAAAAAAAGCGGTGTGTCAAACCAAAAGAGTTTGACACACCGCCTTGTTTTTCGCCCGGATGGCGAGGGTGTTGTCAGAATGAATGCAGCATCAGCTGACAGCAACCTTTACAGTGTGGCCTGCGGCACGGACGATATATACACCGGCAGCCACTTCAAGCGTGCAGCATCCTTCGCCCACGGCAACACGCAGCCCGGCAGGTGTATAGACTTCTGTGCGCACACCCTCGGGTGCATCTACAAGGATTGCACCGGGCATTGTAGTTATGGCAACACCGCTTTCCTGGCCTATGGTTATCTCCGTCACACCTGCAGTCGAGGTCTTGACATGACGCATTTCCGACATCTCCGACACAAATGTCTCGAAACTATGGCTTGTGGAAGCTTTCACTGCGAATGCATGGTCAAAACGTGGGTCAAGGCCGTCAAATCTGTAGGAAGTCTCTTCGGTTGACACCGTGCCTAACGGGGTCATAAGGTTTTTTCCTGCCGGGACATTCATTGAAATCTTGGCATAATCAACAAAGAATGTCAGGCCGCTCTTATTCATAAACGCAATCACAACGCTGGAAAGGTCAGCATCCTCAGGCACATTGTTGATGGTTATCAACCCTGATGTAGATCCGGCCTTCGGAGTATCAAGAAGACCCGAGGCAATCGGGGTGTTCAAATCGGAACTATTCATCAGTATGGCAAACACACCTTCAGGTTCATCAGTCCCGTTATAATCAAACGCATCGACGGTGGTGACAAACGTAGCGTCAACCTTTATCCCTTTGCCATCGTAACATGAAAGGTCGAGCACAGGGGTGTAAACCAATCCGGCAACACCCATCCAGACATTCGTACCGGTAGTGCCAGCCATACCTTTGGCCCATGCGGGCTGGGTGGCGCACCATCCGGTGGCAGCCCATCCTTTGGCGCCGAAATCAAACGGCGAAACCCAATCCTGTCCGGGATTCTCAACCGTACCTTCATCAATCTTGTCGAACGTTTCTTCGAGCACCACCACATCTTCCATATCTGCCTCAGGGGCTATCACACAATAGGTATTGACCGAATACTCCTTGGCATGCCCTAATTGCTTCCAATTGGCGGTAAATGATGTTTCGGTAACATCGGTGGCCTCTTCAGTCTCGACTTTAAGCCCGGCAACGCCGTCGACCCATACTGCATAACTTGCAGCGGAAACAATATCATCCCTGAAAGCCTTCACATAATATGTGTATTCGTTGCGGGGATTGATGTCTTTTACCGCGTATTCGGTGTCTTTTACCACTTTGTCTTCGAAAAGCGGGGCTGTTGTGCCGCGTGAAGTGTAATGCATACGTATGTCGTCAATATAGAAATCCACATCGCTACGCTGTATGAACGATAATCTCATGCGTGTTGCATCTTTGCCAAGAGCCTCGGCATTCAATGTGTATTCACCACCCTGTTCCATGAAGTTGAAATAACCGAGATGGCCTACATTTTCCCACGTATCCGTCAGCGAATGATAGATTTCAAGCCTAATCAGCGACATATATTCCCAGTTATCGGTATATTTCGACGGTTTGCACCAGAACGACAGCCTGTCAATGGGTTCAGGGGTAGCAGGTGATTCAATCATATCGCCGACCTCGTCGAAAACCAATGCAACGGGAGCCGAGCCAAGGTCAGCCGGGTCGGTGGTAACATCCTGTGAACCATGTTCAGTAACCGAAATAGTCCATCCGTCGGGATAGCCGGGGGCATCACGGTCGATTGTCTTGCCGTCGGCATTAACCTTTATGCCGTCGAACGACTCGGTCAACTCGCCGATAACCGGCGATTCAGGGGCGCTTGTGCATAACACGGTAAGGAGGTAGCCGTCAACGTTATTGACCCCTTCCCAACGAGCCACGAATTCGTTGGGCGAAACATTAAGCGCAGGCAAGGCATATGGTTTGCCGACGCGGTCTTGCCTGAAAACAAGCTTCACATCATCGACAATGGCAAGCCCTTCGTCTGCCATCATTTGGAAATATGACGGGTCATCAACAGAGCCTTCCGACGCCACAAAGCTGAATTCCTTCCATTCATTGGTCAACTCGGCGTCAAATGATTCGCCCGGACCATAATTGTCATCGCAAAGGGCAACCCATAGCAATGCCGTCTCAGACCCTAAAGCCTTAGCACGGAAGGTAAGTGTAGCAGTGCCGTCAAGCATCATCCTCGGTGTGGAGATATACCCGCCACGGGTCTCCTCATAGCTGGACACCCATGGATGCAACGACACACAGCCTCCGGCAGGACGCAAGCCCTGCCCCGTCCAACCCGGCTCAGACGTGTAAGAAGCGGGTATATAGTATCCATTTTCATATACAATTTCCGCACCCGGTTCTGTCTCGGTACCATCCGAAAATTTGTCGAAGTTCTCATCAAGGAGAACCTTCTCTTCAACAGCACGGCTCATAGGTGGAGAGACCGACGGGGCACTCCTATATGTTTTTCTAACCGGTATTGAATTTGTTTTGCCTTTCTCAAACGGCACAGCAGCTGAAGCCGACAGCACCAATGATGTCGCCAAAACTGAAAGTAAAAGATTTTTCATAATTGGAAAATTAAGTAATGTGATATATTGAATTGATGTTTAATTTCACGCAAAATAACTACAGATTTAGATGTGTCAGAACCAAGGTGATATTTTTTTCATTGGCAAATATACGTTTATTCCACCGATATAACAACTATATGCGTGCAATTCCAGCAAATTTACATCACAAACGCATAAAATTCCGGGGCAATGCATCACAAAGCCCACTACTATACATCAATATATACCTGGTCAAAAAGCAGTCTGTGTTCTTCACGCAACGGCATCCGGCATACCAAATCCAAAACCATAGCATTCTGACAGCACACTCGCCATCCGGGCGAAAAACAAGGCGGTGTGCCAAAATATTGAATTTTGACACACCGCCATTTCTTAAATTTTAGGGAAATCCTATCAGGCTTTGCCGGAAAGTTTTTCTTTGAGGGCTGCAAGAGCTTCGATGTCACCGAGAGTTGTTTTCTCTACGGGGGTGTTAAGCACGGGTGCTTCCTCTGCCTTGCGGGGAGCGCGTTTTGCCTTGCGTGCCTCTGCCTTTTCAGCCTTGGCTTCATCTTCGAAGATGCGGCTGTGGCTGAGGATGATGCGCTTGCTATCCTTGTTGAATTCGATTACCTTGAATTCAAGTTTCTCGTCAACCTTGGCCTGCGAGCCGTCCTCTTTAACGAGGTGTTTGGGGGTAGCGAAACCTTCAACGCCATAGGGGAGCTGGATAACAGCACCCTTGTCGAGCATTTCAACGATGGTGCCGGGGTGAACCGAACCAACTGTGAACACGGTTTCAAACACATCCCAGGGGTTCTCCTCAAGCTGCTTGTGACCGAGGCTCAGGCGGCGGTTTTCCTTGTCGATTTCAAGAACCACAACCTCGATGTCGGCACCGATCTGGGTGAATTCCGAAGGATGTTTAACCTTCTTTGTCCAGGAGAGGTCCGAAATGTGGATAAGGCCGTCAACACCTTCCTCGATTTCAACGAATACGCCGAAGTTGGTGAAGTTGCGCACTTTGGCAGTGTGCTTGGAGTTAACGGGATATTTGATTTCGATATCTTCCCAGGGATCTTTCTTGAGCTGCTTGATACCGAGGCTCATCTTACGCTCGTCGCGGTCGAGGGTGAGCACAACGGCTTCCACTTCGTCGCCTACCTTCATGAAGTCCTGTGCGCTGCGCAGGTGCTGGCTCCACGACATTTCGCTTACGTGGATCAGACCCTCTACGCCGGGAGCGACTTCAACGAATGCACCGTAGTCGGCCATAACGACAACCTTGCCGTTAACCTTGTCGCCAACCTTGATGGTCTCGGCCAATGCATCCCAGGGATGGGGCATAAGCTGCTTCAGACCGAGGGCGATACGCTTCTTCTCGTCGTCGAAGTCGAGGATAACCACATTGAGCTTCTGGTCGAGGCTTACAACCTCCTCGGGGTGGCTTACGCGGCCCCACGAAAGGTCGGTGATGTGGATAAGGCCGTCAACGCCGCCGAGGTCGATGAACACACCATAGGAGGTGATGTTCTTGACAGTACCTTCGAGCACCTGGCCTTTTTCAAGCTTGGCGATGATTTCGCGCTTCTGCTGCTCGAGTTCGGCTTCGATGAGTGCCTTGTGGCTGACAACGACGTTCTTGAATTCGGGGTTGATTTTGACAACCTTGAATTCCATGGTCTTGCCAACGAAGATATCGTAGTCGCGGATAGGCTTCACGTCGATTTGCGAGCCGGGGAGGAATGCCTCGATTCCGAACACATCGACAATCATACCGCCCTTGGTGCGGCACTTGATGAAGCCCTTGATGATTTCGTCGTTTTCCAAAGCCTGGTTTACACGCTCCCATGAACGTGATGCGCGGGCTTTGCGGTGTGAAAGGATAAGCTGGCCTTTCTTATCCTCCTGGTTCTCGATGAACACTTCCACAACATCGCCGATTTTGATGTCGGGGTTGTAGCGGAATTCGTTCATGGGGATGATGCCGTCTGATTTGTAGCCGATGTTAACCACAGCCTCACGCTTGTTGAGGGCGATGATGGTACCTTCGATTACATCTTTGTCTTTGACGGTGTTGAGCGATTCGTCGTAAGTCTTGGTGAGTTCCTCACGCGATTTCTCGCTCTTGCTTTCGCCTTTTTCGTAGGCATCCCAATCGAAATCGGCGATTGGAGAGTTTTTAACTTCTTCAGTCATTAAAAAAACAGTTAATAAATATGGTTAATTAAAGTCTCATTCCCAGGCGTTTACGCTCACAACCGAGCATAGCTCGCCCAAGAAGCCCCGAAAGGCGATGCAAAGGTAGCGTTTTTTATTGAATTTCAGCACAAAAGTCGGTCAAACTTAATGCCGCCCCACATTTTTTCAAAAAATTGCATAAGTGGATTTTTTGTCGAATTTTGCTCATGGCAATGTCTGCCTTAAAGCCGTGGATACACCTGACACACCAAATCATAAGATAAGCCGTCCCGGCTCTTCCTTATCCTTCCCTATCCCTTACGACGCTGAAAATTTCAATGATTTTCAACGGCGCATGTTTCACTATGATTGAATGTTTTTCGCTAAATTCGCCATTTGAAACAGTATCACACAAAAAATATGGCGAAAAAAGCGGAATTTGCAACAAAGATAGGGCTGATTGCGGCCACCGTAGGCTCGGCAATCGGGCTGGGAAACGTGTGGCGATTTCCCGCCGAGACCCAGGAAAACGGCGGCGCGGCATTCCTGCTACTCTACATAGCATGCGTATTCCTGTTAGGCATACCTGTGATGCTAGGGGAATTCGTGCTCGGACGCGGAGGCAAAAGCGATGCCGTGGGCGTTTACCGACGCCTGTCGCCCGGATCGAAATGGTGGATTGTAGGGGCTGTCGCCATCCTGGCAGCCTACCTGATAACGGTGTTCTACATGGTGGTGGCCGGATGGACGCTTGAATACCTCTGGCAGTCGGTAACCGGCGCACTCTATGCCGCACCGCCCACTGCCGACGGATTGGAAGGCACAGCGGCGCACTTCTCAAGCGTTATGCAGACGCTGCTCTACGGCACATGGCAACCACTTTTGGCAACAGCCATTGTAATCGGCCTCAATATCATAATCCTGTTGCGGGGTGTGCAGAAAGGCATCGAGAAGCTGTCAAACGTGCTGATGCCGCTGCTGTTCGTCATCCTGCTGGCCCTCTGCGTGGTGGCATTCACGCTTCCCGGGGCTGCCGAGGGACTGGAATATTTCCTGTCGCCCGATTTCTCGAAAATCACCCCGTCGGTATTCATCAACGCACTGGGGCAGACTTTCTTCTCCCTAAGCCTTGGCATGGGCATACTCGTCACCTATGCCTCCTACTACCCCGTTTCGGCCAACCTCCCGAAAACCTCGTTCACAGTGGCCTTGTTAAGCCTGCTTGTAGCAGTTCTGATGGGGTGCGTCATCTTCCCTGCCGTGATGACATTCGGCCTGCAAAACGAGAGCCTCGAGGGGGCGACATTGATTTTCGTAACCCTCCCGGAGGTATTCGCCCGGTTGCCGTTATCGCAACTTTGGTCGGCGCTGTTCTTCCTGCTCCTGCTTGTGGCGGCCATCACGTCAACCGTCTCTATAGCCGAGGTAGCCATCGCCTTTCTTTGCGACCGTTTCGGCATGAAACGCCGTAACGCGGTGCTCGCCGCCCTATGCCCGATGTTCCTGTTAAGTTCGCTATGCTCCCTGTCGCTCGGCCCGCTTAACGGGTTTACCATCTTCGGCCTAACCCTGTTTGATTTCCTCGACAATTTCGCCACCAACATCCTCCTCCCCATCGTCTCCATCGGCACATGCCTTTACGTAGGGTGGTTCGGGCCACGGCGCCTCCTACACCGCCAGCTCTCCAACTGCGGCACCCTCCGCTCACGCCTCACCGGCGTCATAACATTCATCCTGCGCTACATCGCCCCCGTCCTGATAGCCGCCATCCTGCTCGGACGCTGGCTATAGCACCAATCAATGGCATTATGACAACAAAAATACACGTACAAGCAGACAAAAATATCATCATCTCAAAACAACAAACCAATCAGCTGAATGAAAACGCAATATCTCCGATTAGCAACTGCCATGTTGCTTACCATCCCAGCTATTTCACCCGCCAGGGCGGTAACTGCCGACATCGTGGCGACACCGGCCTATCGGTGGAGTGCCGACTCCATTATACAAGGGCCTTATAAGGCATATGCCGACGGGCCTTTCCGCATCGTTTCGGATTATGCGGCCGAACCGGGCTACCATATGCCGATTGACAAAGTGTGGGAACGGAAAAACGACCTGGCGGCATATCCCCGCCTGACCACCCCCAACATGCTCCACACCGCCATATTCAATATGGGACTTGACGAAATGGTCAACGCCGTGGAACGCGACAGCACCCTGCGTACCGGGCGCGAATGGCCGGGTGTGTGGACCCGCGACGTCAGCTACTCCATCATCCTTGCAATGGCCGCGCTGCAACCGGAAGTGTCGCGCATATCGCTCGAAAAGAAAATCACACCCTCCGGGCGTATCGTCCAGGATACCGGCTCAGGGGGCGCATGGCCTGTAAGCTCCGACCGGCAGATATGGGGCGTTGCCGCATTCGAAGTCTACAAAACCACCGGCGACAAGCAATGGCTCCGCAAAATCTACCCTGTAATCAAAAATTCCCTTGAGGATGACTATAAGACCATCTACGACGCCGAAACCGGGCTGGTGCATGGCGAGACATCCTTCATCGACTGGCGCGAACAAAGCTATCCCACATGGATGCAGACCGCCGACATATATCAGAGCGAAGCACTCGGCACCTCGATAGTCCATGCCCAGGCATGGCGCACACTTGCCGGAATCGCCTCCATACTTGGCGACAAAAAATACGCCGCCACATGCACCCTGCGTGCCGACGCACTTGCCGACGCCATCAACAAGCGGCTCTGGATGGACGACAAGGGGTATTATGCCATGTATCTTTACGGACGCGACAACCTGATTGTAAATCCCCGTGCCGAAACTCTCGGAGAAGCCCTGTCAATCCTATGGGACGTAGCCCCCGCCGACCGCGCCCGCACAATAACCGAAAGCAACCCCACAACCCCGTTCGGCACCGCCATATTCTATCCCCAGATTGCCGACCAGCCACCTTATCACAACAATTCGTTGTGGCCATGGGTGGCAGCCTACTGGACACTGGCCAACGCAAAGACCGGCAACAGCGAAGGGGTTATGCAGGGAATCGGCTCGATTTTCCGTCCCGCCGCCCTGTTTGCCACAAACAAGGAAAACTTTGTGCTCGACAACGGCGACATCGGCACCGTGGTCAACTCCTCCAACATGCTGTGGTGCCTTTCGGGCAACCTGGCTGTGACCATGAAAATATTGTTCGGCATAAACTATGAACCCGACGGAATACGCTTCGCCCCGTTCGTGCCGAAAGCCCTCGCCGCCACCCGCTCGCTCGACGGCCTGCGTTATCGCGATGCCACACTCGACATCACCATAAGCGGCTACGGGTCGGAAATCAGCCGGTTCACCCTCAACGGAAAGGAACACAAGCCGTTCCTGCCTGCCGACATCAAAGGAACCAATAAAATTGAAATCGTAATGGCCGATAACGGGCTGCAACCGCTCCGCGTCAACTCCGTCCCCAACCTCAAAGCCCCGCTCACCCCTGTTGCATGGCTGACGCACGACCCGGCCACAGCAACAACATCGTCACCCCGGCTCAACCTCCTGGAATGGAACCCAATCGAATACATCGACCATTATGTGGTGATGCGCGACGGCAAGGAGATTGCCATTACCAAAACCACTACATTCGACGCATCCGTGCCGGGCGAATACCAGGTTATCGGCGTCAGTGGCGACGGCACCCGGTCGTTTGCCTCACAACCACGCTCAAACACCCACGAAACACGTGTCGACTTCCCAGGGGAAACCCAGACCGTAACATCGCCTGAGGCACAGGTGAAACCACAGGCACCCCTCCGGGGCTATCGTGGCAACGGGTTCGTCGAGACCGACCATAAAGCCAGAACAATCACACTCCCGGTCGACATCGACGAGACAGGCAAATACGCCATTTCACTGCGTTATGCCAACGGCAACGGCCCTGTCAACACACAGAACAAATGCGCCATCCGGACACTCGGCATCGACGGGAAACGCATCGGCACACTCGTGCTGCCGCAACGCGGGGTCGGCAACTGGGATGACTGGGGCTACTCCAACTCCGTAGCAACCACTCTTTCACCCGGACGCCACACCGTTACCATCGAATTCCTTCCTGAAAACGAAAACATGAACTTCGAGGTAAACCACGCCCTCCTCGACCAGCTCATCCTGCGCCGCCTGGCTCAATAACCATGGCATCTGCAACATATTAAAAGCAAAGGATGCTGTTTCCAAAACCACGCCCACACAAAAAAACGCCCTTATCATAAGGGCGTTTTTTTATACCGAACCACCAAACCGGAAGAACACGGAGGAGCAGCTTTGAGAATAACAGCCTACTAACAGGCAAGATTTCAGCAAAGAGTCATGGCAGTGCGAAAGAATTTTTGTATTTTCGTACGTTATATTGGAAAGAGATGCGGCCTTGACACACAAGGCCGGGTGATTTCTATTATCCTGCATAATTATGGAGACGATTAAAGTTAAGATTATCAACCGGTCACATCACCAGTTGCCGGAATATGCTACTCCCGGCTCTGCCGGGATGGACGTCAGGGCTTTCCTTCCCGAAAAGCCGGTGGTACTCGGCCCGCTGGAACGTGCCCTGGTTCCAACCGGGCTGTATATCCAGCTGCCCCACGGCTACGAATGCCAGATACGCCCACGGAGCGGGCTTGCTATAAAACACGGCATATCGCTTGTAAACACTCCCGGCACGGTCGATTCCGATTATCGTGGCGAAATAGGCGTCATACTTGTCAACCTGTCAAACGAACCGTTCACCGTCAACGACGGCGAACGCATTTGCCAAATGGTTATAACACGCTACACACGTGTCGACTGGGAGCGTGTGGAGCGTATCGATGAAACAGAACGCGGCAAAGGGGGATTCGGCCATACCGGGGTGCAATAACCCCCTCACAAACCATCTCCCCCCACACCCCTGATGCCGCTTAACAGGGTTAAAGACATACCCACATAACATCAGACTATAAATTGTTCAGAACTCACAGAATATCGCTCGCTATAGCCGCCATAGCCATGGCAGCCTCAATCCTCCTGCCTGCCTCGGCAATAGGCAAGGGGAAACAACCACGCCGGGAAAGCTGGGCGGCGAATGCCGACAGCCGTAAGGCCGACTACATCTACATGGAGGCCATGCGGCAGAACTCGCTGGGCAACGACGATGCCTTTTTCGAACTTCTGCAACGCGCACGCGGCCTCGACTCGACCGACACACAGACCGGGCTGACCCTGGGGTATTATTACATGGCCCTAGGGCAAGAGGATACCACACTTGCAGCCAAGGGCTATGATATGATGCGCCAACATTTCAACGCCCACCCCGACGATTATTACGGTGCCATATTCTACGGCATGGTAAATAACCGGCTCGGCAACACAGCCGAATCGGTAAGGGTGTGGCAGACCCTCGACTCGCTGAACCCTGAAAAGCCCGATGTGGCACTCAAACTGGCCGAAGCGCTTCAGATTTCACGCGACACCGCCAACATGCGCCGTTCCATCCAGGTGCTGAACCGCATAGAACGTGCCGAGGGGAAAGACCTCGGGCTTACATCGCACAAAGTGAATGCCCTGATGGCTCTGCGCGACACCGTTGCAACCCGCCGGGAGGTAGAGGCACTGCTTGCATCATCTACACGAAACCCGACCAACACCCTCTATGCAGGCGATGTGTTCATGGCACTCAACCTACCTGATTCCGCCATTGCTTATTATAACAAGGCTTGTGAAATCGACCCGACCAACGGCCTTGCCTACTATAAACGGGCTGAATTCTACCGCGAACGTGGCGATTCGGTAGGCTTCGACCGTGAAGTGTTCGAAGCGATACGGCAGGACGGCCTCGACCTTGATGTGAAACTCGAAATTTTCTCAGGTTATATCCGACAGCTCTATGCCGACTCGCTCCAAAGGCCGAGAATACAGAGCATTTTCGACGACCTATTGCTGCGCCATCCTCATGAAGCACGCATCCACGACCTCTATTCATCCTACCTCATTGCGATTGAAAACTACCGTGGGGCTGCCGAGCAGCAGGAATACGCACTGGATATCGAACCATCCGACGCCAACCGCTGGCGTTCGGCAATCAGCCTCTACGGACGCGCCGAGGACTACGGGAAGGCTTTGGAAGTTGCTCAACGGGCAACCCACTATCTGCCCGACGACCCGGTGCTGACATTCTACACCTCCTCCACCCTTTCGCAACTTGACCGCGAAGAGGAAGCCATGCAGCTCCTACACAAAGCCCTGGGGCAGACGGATGACAATGACAAAGGGCTGCAATCGACCATCTTGTGCTCTATCGGCGACAATCTTTACAAAATGGGGCAGACCGACTCGGCGTTCGTCTACTACGACCGCGCACTCGAAGCCGACCCTGAAAACCTGTTGGCACTGAACAACTGCGCATATTTCATGGCCGAACAGGGAACCGACCTTGACAAGGCTGAACGGATGATTGCAATATGCGTGCGTCAACAACCCGACAACGACACGGCACTCGACACATACGCATGGGTCTTTTTCAAGAAAAAGGACTATGCGAAAGCAAAAGAGATGATTGACCGTGCACTTGCCATCGAGGTAAACGACCCGCAATCAGACGTGCTGCATCACGCAGGCGACATCTACTACATGAACGGCGACCCTGAAAGCGCCCTCGAATTCTGGGAAGAAGCCCTGAAGCTCGACCCCGACAACAAACTGCTCCGAAAAAAGGTGAAAAACAAGACCCACTATTATGAGTAACTCTTCCACCATGTGCAACAACCAACACCCACTCACACCGGCAAACCGTTCATCATTACGGAGGATATATATCCCGGCTGTAATCGCCGCCATCACAATCATAGCCACATCCCTGGCCGGATGCAGCTCCTCGAAAAAGGCAGGGCATCAACAGGCAGGCGAGCCAATCCCGACCGATGCTGCCCTGCAGACCCCACGCCAGCGTTATGACGCGTTATGCGCCGCCTATGGCGACTGGCAGGATGTTTCAATGCCCGTGAGGATATCCCTCAACGAACCCAAGAAGGTAAGTTTCCAGGCTAAGGCCACAATGAAACGCAACCGGTGGATCAATTTCTCCGTACGTCTGTTCGGGTTCGAACTCGCCTCAGTGTTTGTCGACACCGATTCAGTCCATGCCATCGACAAGTACCACAAACTCTACCTCTCCGAAAGCCTTTCGAAACTTGTCGGCGGCGCCGACATCTCCATTGGCGACATACAGGACCTCATGTTGGGGCGGGGATTCATAGCAGGCTCACAAGGCGGCACATTCACACTCCCGATGGCATCACGTCTGAAATTCGGACAGACTGCGGAAGGCCTGATGATTACCCCTGCACAAAAGCCACAGGCTTTCGACTACGGATTCATACTCTACCCCGACGCCAACAACATAATGGCGGCATCGGTGTCGGTGGGGGAAAAATATGCCGGTACTGCCACCTATCCCGACTTCATCCCCACCCCCGTGGCAGGCTCATTTGCCGCAACAGTCAACCTTGCGATAGTCAAAGGCAAAAAAGCCGAAGCCACATTGAAATGGGACATCATGTCGGCAAAATGGAACAAAGGTGAGCAGCAGTCATGGAAATGCCCGAAAGGCTATGAACGAATCTCTGCCGACCGCCTTTTGAAATCACTCACATCGCTATAAGCGGTCCAATCCCTGACAACAGATAAGCCCCAAACAAAAAAACATTTACCGGCACCCACGATTTCCCGCTCCTTAGCATCTCCTGATTCTTGCAATGAAACGCCTTCTAGGTATCATAATACTTATTTCCGCCCTGTTCGGCGGCCAAATGGCCGAGCCTGTCTTCGCGCAAAAACAGCAGCAAAAAACCACACGGACAACTGCGAAAAAGCGAAGCACAGGCTCCAATAAACAGCAGACATCCAAACAAAGAAAACAAAACCAGGCAAAACCTCGCACCGCAGCCGAGGTAAAACAAGCCAAACAACGCAACGCAGGGGAAATAAGGGAAACCAAACGAAAAATCCAGCTCAACACCCGCGAAACCGAGCAACGTCTCAACCAGCTCAACCTCCTTGAAGGGGAAATATCCGACTGCAACACCAATATCGGCCGCCTCTCGCACAGGGTCGACTCAATAAACCGCGCTATAAAAGAAGCCGACGACTCGATTAACGCCCTTGACTCACGCATCAAGGCCATTACCGACAAATATGTGAAATCAATCCGTAAGTCGCAGGGGCGCAAACAGGAAACAGGGGCGCTGGCATTCATATTCTCCTCCGAATCATTCTCGCAAGCCTACCGCCGCATGCGTGCACTCCGCCAGTTTTCGAAATGGCGCAAACGCCGCTCGGTGGAAATCTCGGATATGCGCAACGAACTCGGCAAACGCCGTGAAGCCCTTGCCGACACACGGAAAAAAGCGGCTTCGGCAATCTCAACCCTGAATGCCGAGAAAACAACCCTTGTAAACAAACAACAGGAAACCAACCGGCTCGTCGACCGCCTCAGGAAGGAGGGTGGCGAACTGAACCAGATAATGTCGCGAAGGCAACGGGAGGCAGAAGCCCTCGATGCCGAACTCGACCGCATAATCGCCGAAGAAGCCGCACGCCAGGAACGGCTGCGACGCGAACGTGAGGAAGCAGAACGACTAGCACGCATCGAGGCCGAACGTAAGGCACGCGAAGCCGAGGAAGCACGTCTGGCAGCCGAAAAGGAAGCGGAACAGAAACGCCTTGCCGAAGCCGAGGCCAAAGCCGCACGCGAGGCTGAGGAAAAAGCGCAGGCTGCACGCGAAGCCGAAAAGAAAGCACGCGAAAAAGCTGCCGAAGCCGAACGTCGTGCCAAAGAAAGTGCCGACAAGGCTGCCAAGGAACAGGCAAAGAAAGAACGTCAGGCGGCGAAAAAGGCCGAACAGGAACGCATAAAAGCTGAAAAAGAAGCTGCCAAGAAAGCACGCGAAGCCGAAAAACAGGCCGCACGCGAAAAAGCCCGTAAAGGTAAGCCGGTAAAACACACCGGGAAGAACAACGGCCGAGGCGAGGTGGAAACACCCGGAACCCCGGCATTGTCGACCACCACCCCGACACTCAAAGCCCCGGTAGCGGCAGGGGCATCAGGCGTAGCCCCGGCTATGGAAGTGCCGGCGGGCAGCAACTTCGGCAACTGCAAAGGGCGGCTGCCATTCCCGGTGGAAGGACGCTACACAATCGTGAAACGTTTCGGCAGGCAGAAACACCCCACACTCCCACATGTAGAGACCACCAACTCAGGCATCGACATGCAGACCTCCCCCGGCGCCCCGGTGCGGTGCGTGTTCGACGGGGAAGTGTCAGCCGTGTTCCGCCCTGACGGCTACAACAACGTGGTGGTAGTGCGACACGGGGAATATATGACAGTCTATGCCAACCTCGGCTCCATAACCGTATCCACCGGCCAGAAAATAAAGGCAGGGCAGAGCATTGGCACGGTCTACACCGACGCCAACGACGGCAACCGGAGCATCCTCCACTTCGAAATACGACACCGCCGGGCAAAGGAAAACCCCGAGCTGTGGCTGAAACGATGACCTGCAGATGGGAGTATCGGGCATCAACGCACGCATATTGAAAGTAACGTCGCTCTTCGGCGGCCTGCAAGGAGCCAACCTCGTATGCTCCGTAATACGCCTGAAACTTGTGGCCATATGGATTGGCGCCGCAGGAATCGGCCTGTTCGGACTGCTCAACTCAGCCCTTGAAACAATATTCACTCTCACACAGCTAGGTATCCGCCAAAGCGCCGTGCGCGACCTCGCGGCAGCAAACCATGCCCGTCTGCCGCATATGGTATGCGCCGTGCGTCGCTGGAGCCTGGTGCTCGGTATCGCCGGAGGGCTGCTGACAATCGGGCTATCGCCATGGCTGAGCTACCTGACCTTCGGCGACAAAAGCCGGTGGTGGATGTTTGCCGCCCTGTCGGTCACAGTCCTGTTCTCAGCCGTCAACAACGGCGAAGGCGCCGTTTTCCAAGGGATGCAGCGCTTCCGAAAATTGGCAGCGTGCACATTGGCAGGCACCATAGGCGGCCTGGCCATATCCATCCCGATGTTCTACGTTTGGCGCATCGACAGCATCGTTCCCTCGTTCATAGCCTACTCCGCATGCACATGGCTTGCCATGGGATTGTATCGCGAAAAAGTGCCGCCACCATCACCAGGCCAGTCTTTCAAGGAAACAATGACCATCGGGCGGGGATTCCTGACCCTCGGCATATATATGACGGTGACTGCGGCCTCAACCAGCCTCATCTCCTATTTTTTCATGGCATATCTTAACCATGAAGGGACACTCGACACCACAGGTTACTACAATGCGGGATTTACAATCCTTAACAAATATGCCGGACTGGTATTCACGGCAATCGCCATGGAATATTTCCCCAGGCTGTCGGCAGTGGCATCATCCCGAATGCGCACAAGCCTGTTCGTTTCAAATCAGATACGCATCTCACTGGCCATCGTAGTGCCGATGGCAGCCCTGTTCATCGCATGCTCTGAATGGATTGTGAAACTGCTTTACAACAATGATTTCACAATAATCAAACCGTTCGTAATATGGGGATTTACAGGCACGGTGCTACGCGCCGTATCCTGGTGCATGTCGTTCGTAATACTCGCCAAAGGCGACGGACGCATATTCATGTTCACAGAGCTTGCATCATGCATAGCCGCGCTGACATTAAATATCATAGGCTACCGCTACGGTGGCTTCGCCGGGCTGGGGTACGCCTATTGCGGATGGTATGTCATCTACACCATCATCATCGGAACCGTCTATACAAAACGATACAACCTAAGCATCGACAAACGATTATACGCCTATATGGCCTATGGGTTATTGATAACCATATGCGCGGCAACGCTTTACTCGGCAGTATCCCCACTCGGCTCAATCCTTGTGGCAGCCGTTGCATGTGCTGTATCCGCACGCACGTTACAGCGATTATAGAATAGTGCCGACGTGATGCATACCCTTAATCAACCACAATGTGCAGCCAGGTCAGAGACGCAGTTCCTCTCCCCCTTCGCGAATTATTTCGGGGTCACCGCCGCCGGTCAGACACACAACGGCTGTAGCACGCCCCGGTGCATCACCGGCATCGACAAACGCATCAGCTACATCCTCAAAATGCAATGACACATCCTCGGCTCTCTCCAGTTCCTCCTCCTCAGCCCCTTCCCAGTCGGCTGTGGCACTAAGCAACGGGTTACCCAGCACTTCGGCAATCCGACGGGCTATATCGTTGGCGGGCACACGCACCCCGACCTCATGCCTCCCTTTGAAAGCCTTTGCAAGCCCCGGCGAAGCGGGCAGTATAAACGTAAACGGCCCCGGCAGGTTGGCCTTTAACAACTTGAATGCCTTGTTGTCGATTTTTGCAAACGCGCTTGCCTGGGATATGTCGGCACACACCATCGACAACCGCTGTCTGGCAGGGTTAATGCCTTTAATACGGCACACACGCTCCACCGCCCGGTTGTTCAGGGCATCACACCCCAGGGCATAAAACGAATCAGTGGGATAAATCACCACACCACCCTTTTTCAACAGTTCCACCAGCTCGTCGACATAACGCTCGTTAATGCTGCTGGCATACATCCTATAGTTTTTCATAAAAATGTTTTCATGGATAAGTGTGTGTCCCCGTTAGTACATCCCGATACGGTCTGGCCCGCAGCATCAGATAATCCTTGCCTTAAAGCCCTGCGCCAAAAGGAGGTCAAGCACCTGTCGGCGTTTGTCGCCCTGAATCAGTATTTCCCCGCCGCGCGACGAGCCACCACATCCCAGCCGCTGTTTCAGCATTGCGGCTATTGATGCCACCTCGTCGTCAGGGAGCGTGAATCCGGCCACTATCGTGGCATCCTTCCCCTTGCGTCCTTTACGGTCCAACAGCACATCAAGCCTCGGCTGGGTCTGCGACGACGGCTTCCCGGCCTCATCAACATTGCCGGTCACCTCTTCCCCCTCGGGAAGCGAATCTTTCAAAGCCTCAAGCGATGATTTCCAATCCATACAATCTGTCATGAGTAAGTTGTGGAAATTATTTTATATTGTCGGAGAGCATACTTTCAGTCGATTTTTGCATCGAAGATGAATGAGTGTGGCAAGTAACTACCGGCATTATTCCTCATGCATCATGTCGCTATCGGTCAGGTCGACCGGATTGTCGATTGAAAGCCCTATGCGGCGCAACAGCACGAAATGCCTCACATCTTCAAGCGGCAATGCGGCTGAAAACACCTTCAACGAATCATCCGACCGACGAAACGCATAACGTATGCACTGGGTGGCGTCGGCAATATTCTCCTCCTCGTTATAATGCTCCGACAACCGCATATACAAAATGCCGAGCCTGCCGGCCTGCATCTCGTCGACATGCACCGAATCCGGGCCTGCAACCATGGCTAGCACGCCGTTGCATAAATCCTGCGCAATCTCATAATCTCCGTCGGCAATAGCATCCGAAATAATATCCAGGTTGCCGTCGACGTCAGTCATATCAGTCCCGGAACATGCGCTTAACATGCACCCCAGGGCTGCAACAACGGCCAACAACGCCTTTCGTCCCCAATAAAACAGTCTTATCATTTGAATTACCGCTTTTTTGTAAACCCAACTTCCCCCCGGTTATTCCAATCGCCGGTGATAATCATACACAACCCCCTGGCGCTCTATGTGCAGCACCGTGTCGTCGAACCCGAGTATGGGATAAGCCACGCGCGGTGCGACCGTGCCGATCAAACCCGGGTCACCCTCCTCGATGGTTATGCTCGAAATATCGTTATCGATAATCAGCGAATCATTTTCCAGGCGCCACTCCCCGCTGACATAGAACGACAGCTCTCCGGGGCGTATCGCCCTGATTACGGCGCTGCGGTCGGCTTCAAGCTCCAGCAGCGGGTGCGTATCCGAAACCGCAGGGATATAATATTTCCCTACCATCCCCTCCTCCTGCTCCGACAAGCCCCCGCAAGAGGCCGACAAAGCTAAAAAGGCGAATGCCAACAAACTTTGAGAAATGGTGAATGCAAGTGATTTCATGCTTATGCTGTTTCGGAAATCATCCGTATAGTGCGTTTACAAAGATACGCACCACACCGTCAATTCTCCAAATTTACCGCGAAAAAAGCATCCCCGCCATCCTGGCGAAAAACAATACGGTGTGCCAAAATATTGAATTCTGGCACACCGTATCTATATTAGTCAAAAAAGTAATCCAGCGTTTGGAACGCCTGTAGATCAGTCTTTGAGCTTGGCCTTGATAAACTCGCGGTTGAGGCGGGCGATGTTGCTCAACGAGATGTTCTTGGGGCATTCGGCAGCGCAGGCACCGGTGTTGGTGCAGTTGCCGAAACCGAGTTCGTCCATCTTGCGGACCATGGCGCGGGCGCGGCGGGCGCGCTCAACCTGACCCTGGGGAAGAAGTGCGAACTGGCTCACCTTGGCGCTGACAAACAACATTGCCGAACCGTTCTTGCAAGCTGCCACACAGGCACCGCAACCGATGCAGGTTGCAGAGTCCATGGCCTCGTCGGCAACCTCCTTCGAGATGGGGAGGTTGTTGGCATCGGGGGCACCGCCGCAGTTGAACGACACGTAACCGCCTGCCTGCTGGATCTGGTCGAACGCGTTACGGTTGACCATGAGGTCGCGAATCACAGGGAACGCAGCCGAACGCCACGGTTCGATAGTGATTTCTTCCTCGTTATGGAATTTGCGCATGTGGAGCTGGCATGTCGTGATGCCCTGCACGGGGCCGTGGGGATGGCCGTTGACATAGAGCGAGCACATGCCGCAGATACCCTCGCGGCAGTCGTTGTCGAACACCACGGGTTCCTCACCCTTGTCGACGAGCTGCTGGTTGAGCATGTCGAGCATCTCGAGGAACGAGCTGCCGGTCGACACGTTCTCTACACGGTATTTGACGAACTTGCCCGGTTCTTTGGGACCACGCTGACGCCAAATCTTCAAATTTACATTTATTGTATGTTCCATAATTGATGTTTCTTTGGATGGTGTTACAAACGTGGTTTCTTACGATTTGTAGTTACGGGTCTGAACCTGGATCGACTCATATTTGAGAGGCTCCTTCAGAAGCACCGGACGCTCGTTGTCGCCCATATACTTCCAGCAGCCAACATACATGTAGTCATTGTCGTTACGTGCAGCCTCGCCGTCGGCAGTCTGGTATTCCTCGCGGAAGTGTGCGCCGCACGATTCGTTGCGGTGGAGGGCGTCGATTGCCATCATCTTCGATATAACGAGGAAGTCTTCCAGGCGGAGTGCCTTTTCAAGCTCTACGTTGAGGTCGTCGACCGAACCCACGATGCGGAGGTCGTTGTAGAACTCTTCGCGCACCTTGGCGATTTCGTCGATTGCCTTGACAAGGCTCTGCAATGTGCGGCCCATGCCGACGAGGTTCCACATAACGTGCCCGAGTTTCTTATGGAGCTGGTCGGGCGACTTGGTTCCCTTGATGGCCATGAGCTTGGCGATGCGGTCGCGTACACCCTTTTCGGCCTGGTCGAATTCGGGGGCGTCGGTCGAGAAACGGGGCACCTTGATCTGGTCGCTCAGGTAGTTCTGCATGGTGTAGGGAAGCACGAAGTAACCGTCGGCCAGACCCTGCATCAGCGCAGATGCACCGAGGCGGTTGGCACCGTGGTCGGAGAAGTTACATTCGCCGATTGCGAACAGACCCTTGATCGAAGTCTGCAACTCATAGTCAACCCAGATACCGCCCATGGTGTAGTGGCTGGCCGGGAAAATCATCATCGGGGTCTCATAGGGGTTGTCATCGGAAATCATCTGATACATATCGAAGAGGTTTCCGTAACGGTCACGTACCACATCGGCACCGAGACGGTCGATGGCATATTTGAAGTCGAGATAAACGGCATTGCCGGTACCTACGCCGAAACCTGCGTCGCAACGTTCCTTGGCGGCACGTGAAGCGATGTCGCGGGGGCAGAGATTACCGAAGGCGGGATAGCGGCGCTCCAGGTAGAAGTCGCGATCTTCGTCGGGGATGTCGGTAGGTTTCTTCTTGCCTGCACGGATGGCTTCGGCATCCTCTTTCTTTTTGGGAACCCAGATGCGGCCGTCGTTACGCAGCGATTCGCTCATAAGGGTGAGCTTGCTCTGGTCTTCGCCGTGAACGGGGATACAGGTGGGGTGAATCTGGGTGAATGCCAGGTTGGCAAGGTAGGCACCTTTTTTGAATGCCTGCACTGCGGCAGAGCCGTTGCAACCCATAGCGTTGGTGCTAAGGAAGAAAGCACGTCCGTAACCGCCGGTGGCAAGCACCACGGCGTGGGCGGCATAGCGTTCAAGCTCGCCTGTAACGAGGTTACGCATGATAACACCGCGTGCACGGCCGTCGATCATAACGATGTCGAGCATCTCACGGCGGTTGTAGCTCTTCACGGTGCCTTTCTCAATCTGGCGGTTAAGCGAAGAGTATGCGCCAAGCAGGAGCTGCTGGCCGGTCTGGCCCTTGGCATAGAAAGTACGGCTCACCTGTGCGCCGCCAAACGAGCGGTTTGCCAACAGGCCGCCGTATTCGCGTGCGAAAGGCACACCCTGTGCCACGCACTGGTCGATAATGTTGCTCGACACTTCGGCCAGACGGTAAACGTTGGCTTCGCGCGAGCGGAAGTCGCCACCCTTCACCGTGTCGTAGAACAGGCGGTAAACCGAGTCACCGTCGTTCTGATAGTCCTTGGCTGCATTGATACCGCCCTGTGCGGCGATTGAGTGCGCGCGGCGGGGGCTGTCCTGGATGCAGAAGTTCATCACGTTGAACCCGAGTTCGCCAAGGGTCGAAGCGGCAGAGGCCCCGGCAAGGCCGGTACCCACCACGATGATGTCGAGGTGACGCTTGTTGGCGGGGTTTACGAGCTTCTGATGAGCCTTATAGTTGGTCCACTTTTCAGCTACGGGACCTTCGGGGATTTTGGAATCTATTTGAAATTCGGGGAGCTTCGACGATTCGATGTCGGCGTAATCCTTCATAATCGGAGTCGAGTCAATCATTCCCTCGAGTTTTTTTATGTCGGCCATATCTGAATGTGATTTAGTCGTTGGAAATTACAGTTTCAGTCTCGGCAACCTCCACCTCGGCAGACGCACAGGCCGCGTTGGTGCAGTTGGCGTTGCGGCATTCGCCCTGGGCGCAGTTGCCTTCAACACATGCCCCGGCACATTCCATGCCGCAGGCGGCTTCGCCACACACAGCCTTGTTGCAAGCGGCATTGCCGTTGCAAGGCTTGCTGTCGGGGCATGCGGCTGCATTCCCGCAACCGTCGAACATGGTGCAACCCGGTTCGGCAAACACTGCCTTCCCTTCGGCCGCCATAGCCTCATACTGGTTCACCAGTTTGGGGCAGGTGGTGTAGGCGTTGCGGTTGGCCTGGATGGTGAACACAACGGCTTCGGCAACAAACAGGCCGATAACGATAGTTGCCCATGCATTGCCGATGCATTTCAAACGCTTCATCCATGTGTCGTTATCCCATCCTACGGTCTGCATCATCGACCAGAAGCCGTGGGTCATATGGAACCACAGGGCGATGAAACCGATGAGGTAGACAGGGAGGGTCCACCACTGACGGAAGGCGATTTCGAGGAACCAGGTTCCGGCAGCAGCGGGAACGCTTTCACCCGAAACGGTGTCAACCACGTCGAACTCGCAGATTTCGGCAAACTGCATCTTAGCCCAGAACTGGATGAAGTGAATCACCATGAACGCTACGACAACGATGCCGAGAACGAGCATGTTTTTCGACGACCATTCAACCTGCTTGGGGCGCGAGGTCACGGCATAGCGCTCAACACCGCGGGCTTTGCGGTTCTGAAGCGTGAGCCAGGTGGCGAAAACGATGTGGAGCACAACACCTGCTGCAAGCACCAAGGTGCCGACAAGCGCATACCAGTTTGCCCCGAGGAACTCACAAATCACATTGTAAGCCGCAGGCCAAAACATAGCCACTCCGTTCATCAATGCGTGAAACGTCACGAATAGGACAAGGAAGGCACCCGTAAGGGCCATAACAACCTTCCTACCTATGGATGAGGATGTTAACCACATAAATGTTTTGTTTTTAAGGTTTGAGTTATTGTATTTTTTTGGTGATTTTCAGGTCATCCCTCTTACCGCGAAAACGCAGTATCCCCTATCATACCGCAAAATTAGCAAACATTCCCCACGCTCACAACTAATAATACTGAAATATTTCTTTATAACCGTCAGGCATATGCCGTTTCCGGCTGTTCCCATATTTCCGGCCATTATTGCGATTGCTTTTACCACCCCCAAAAATCACATCCCTGGCGCGCGGAAAAGGCAAGGATGAAAAATCCTATCAAAAAATCGCGGCAAAAGTTGCATAATTGAAAAAAGAGACGTAATTTTGCATCGCAAATTCGCAGAGGCGTATATGCAACCGCGATTACAAAACGCGACAATGCTTCAGTAGCTCAGTTGGTTAGAGCACCTGACTGTTAATCAGGGGGTCGTTGGTTCAAGCCCATCCTGAAGCGCCGACAAAGACAATTAGACTTTATTCATTGTGCAGCGCCGCCGTGAGGCGTCCAACTGCAGCCTCGCAAAGGTGCAAGAAATGAAACATTTCAAGCAAACCATGTGAGTAAATGCTTCAGTAGCTCAGTTGGTTAGAGCACCTGACTGTTAATCAGGGGGTCGTTGGTTCAAGCCCATCCTGAAGCGCAAATCCCCTTCCCCCCGAGGCGTCTTGCCCTGCTTATGCAGCCAAGGCGCCTCACCTTTTTATATCCCGTGGGCTAATTCAGAATGCGCCATGGCCGCGTAGAGACGGGATAGCATCCCGTCTCAAAACCAAACAGGGATTGCTATGTAAACACGCCCCCCTTCACAAAACACCCACCCCTTTATACGGGGCACTATACTTCCTGAGACGGGATGCTATCCTCTTTGAGACGGGTATCCTCTTTGAGACGGCTACCATACTCATTGAAACGGCTACCATCCTCATTGAGACGGGATGCTATCCCGTCTCTACCGCATATGATACACATACAATAGGGAAAACGCAAACCGCCGGGGTGCATAGCACCTCGGCGGTCGGAGCAAAGTAAGTAAACGTGTTTATTATTTAACGAGTATCTTACTATTCTTTAACGCGGATAACCACTGTTTATTTAGCGGATAACGATTTTTTCAACCTTGCTGCCCTGGCGGCGGATATACAGGCCGTTTTCGGGATTGGAAACGCGCACACCCTGAAGGTTGAAATATTCAACGGGGGCATCGGCATCCTCAACTTCCACAACTGCAACCGAGCTGCCGTTGCCAAGCTTGTAGAGAGTGGGGAGCACATAAGTACCCGCCTCGGCAGCTTCTTCAGCGGTATAAGCTCCGAAAGAGCCGTATTTCGGATCCTGGTAAACAATCCTGCCGGTAGCGACATTGGTGATAGTCGCCAAGCCGTCAGCAGCGATTTCAACCGACCATACACGGTTGGCAGCGCTGTCGTCAGTGGTGTCAAATGTCTTAAATCCATCCTTTGCACCGAGGAATTTGCCGTTAAGGGTGGCAATGTTATAGCCGCCGTCAACAGCAAGGAATGTCAACAGCGATTCCTCATTAGCCTCAAACGAAGCCTCAGCGGCATCAGCGGGCATATCGGTCACGCTCATATATCCATAATCCTTATCGAAAAGCTCATTGTATTTGCCACCGGCCACAAACACGAATTCCCCTGCAGAAACGGAAGTCGCCTTCGTAACAGTTACAAGCTTGATTACATTGATGGTGTAAGAAGCCGAACCGCCATAGAATTCGTCGTTTTCAGCTGCCGTAGCGGTGATAGTAGCGCTGCCGAGACCTACGATGTCAACCTTGCCGGTAACCTCGTTAACCATTGCGACATCCTCGTTTGAAGAAGCATATTCCACAGCTGCCGTGGTAGCCTTGGTCAGTTCGGGAGCGGTGAATTCGTCGCCGAAGTTCACGGTAAATTCCGAAGTTTCGAATTTCATTGCAGCAGGTTGCTTGGTGACACCGCCTTCTTCATAAGTTATAGTGATTGACAAAATCTGATAATTCGGATTAGCACCGGCCACTTTTGCCGTCGGCAATGTCATGACAAATTCACCTGCGGCAGCACCAGTAAAAGTAACGGTTTTCGCCGTCGCATCATACGCAGCTTCAAAACCAGGGGCAACAGGCAGGTTTTCGGCACCTTCCGCAATACCCTTAAGCGATTTTGCATTCAAAACAACTTCTTTGGCATTTGCAATCTGGCCTCCGGAAATTGTCATTTTACAGCCGATATACATACGCAACGTATTGTCTTTCTTCCAAAAGGTCGGCATCTGTGTGGGAGCAGGATTCTCCTGTACCGACTCAAACGAGAACTGATAATCCCCGACCTTCATTGATGTCATAGGCTGGATATTGCCATCCTTGGTCTCAGTACCTTCGATTTCCACGGCATCGGCCATAGTCAATGTAACGGTTTCCGCATTTGCAGCAAACCCGGCGCTGCACATCACAGCTAATGAAAGTAAAAATTTCTTCATAAAATATCAGTTTATGGTTAATGATTTATCTAAGGTAATATTACTTATCTGCACACACCGCTCCCCTCCTGCAACCTGCCGCCGGGCGGAGCCTGGGGGCAGGGACACGATGAGCGGCCGCTCATCGGAAGCGTTCGGGCGCTTCACGGTGTAAAGTTACGCAGAATTTCCCGTTACAACCCCATCACTCCACAGACATTTAGCCCCGACACCGCGTTAAAAAACGCTAATACGTCTCACCAATCCAGACATGTGGTCAAAGCATCCTACATGTCACCTATTAAACAAAAGCGCTGTGCCAGCGATTTGGCACAGCGCTTCTGTCATCTAACGGTTATGTATTTGTAACCGAAGGGTTATTTTGCCACGGCTGTGACTTTCGGACGATTGCCGGAGAAGTCGACAGTAATGTGATACATTCCTTCGAGGCCGGCAAAATTGCCGCCGTTGAACACTGCGGCTTCCATGTCGCCGCCATAGTTCATATCCCAGGTGCCGTTCATGCGGATTTTCCATTCGCCTGAAATCTGCACGTCGCCCTCCCAAAGGAGCTGGTCGTCGGAGGGGATGAGATTCCTTTGGTTATCCCAATCACCGCCGCCGATTACGCCGAGGGTTTCAATCGGGGTAATGGTGTAGGTCATGTTGACGGTGCTTACAGCGAACCAGTAAAGGGCTGTGGCATCGGCAGGGGCAAGGATATTGCCGGGAGCGGCAGCATCGATTTTGCCGTCGGCACCGCCATACCAGGCGTCATCCCAGATGAATTTGAAACCACCGTCGTTATTGTTGACACGTGCGGCGCCAATGAACAGGGGATCAGCCTCATTGCCGTTCCAATACAGGCGCGGGCCATCCTGTCCCCATCCGTTGGCATTGCTCGGCACAGCCACGAAGTCAGGGCGCGTAAGCATCTCGATTGAGTAGGTCATCTCCTCCATGTTGATGGTGAAGCGATATTTGCCCGGCTCCGTGAGTTTGCCGGCCTGGGCCTTACCGTCGCCTACCAGCATGCCGTCGAGGTTTTCATCGCCGTCATCCTCGGGACCGTAGACGTTAGTCCATTCGCCGGTTTCCACGGCATCCGACGAAGCTATCTTCCAGTAACAGCCGCCACCGTTGGTATCGAGAACCTCCTGGGTTACTTCGACAAGATAAGAGAACACGGGATCATCGTAAACATCCTTGTCGCTATGTTCGAACCGGAAGTCGGCAGCCTGGGCCAAATCCCATGTGGTGGCATTGCCGAGCATATAATATGCATCGTAGATTACGAAACCGGCATCCATGCAGGTTTCCTTCACAGAACCGCTGGCAGCATAATAAGTGGTGCTGTTGTAGCGGTAGGAAGTTCCGTCGAGGTTGATGTAGACAGGCACACGCCAGTAGGCAGTCTTCTCTTTGGGGCTTTTGCCGAACAGGGCGATGTGTGCATCGTTCCAATCAACGGCATTTACAGTTGCAACGCCTTCCTCGCTCATAGTCACCGGCAGGGTTTCGATGCGGCCGAACTCCTCGCTGTTTGAAAGTTCGAGTTTGCATGTAGCAACAGCGCCTTCGGGCAGATCTTCAAGCCTGGTGAATTTGAAAACCTCGATCTCAGGGTCGGTTTTGGCTGATTCGAGGGCAAGAACGCTCTCAGAGGCAAGAACTCCGGCGGCCTCACCTGCCACATCACCCTCCGCCAGGATTGTTTCCTGGGGGTTCGACTGCATGGGGGGTGTTTCGGGAGCTTCATCACACGACACTGCCCCCATTGCGAGCGCCCCAAGCAGGAATATGCTTAATTTTTTCATTTTGTTGTTGAATTGACTTAGTTAATCATTCGGTTTCCGCTGCAATCAGTTGGCAGGGGATAAAAGAAGGGTGTAAGTCCCATTTTTTAACGTCAGGGTAGCCTTACCCTTGAATGGGCCATTGAGGTGGATGTTACCGGGATTGTCGCCACCGAAGAGCACATAGGGTGTACCCGGCACAATATTCGACTCACCTGCGCCCAAGTTCACCGCACCCCAGTTGGCATCGGCAACTTTAAAGTCGTAGCTTGCGTCTGACAAATTAAGTTCGGAGATTTCCCATACGTTCTTTTCGTCAGTGGTAAGGAAGTTATATTCCGGCATGGCATCCCAACCTGTCGACCAACTTCCGCGCATATAATAAATCGACGGCTGACCGGGTATTATAATTGCCAGGTAACTTACTTTGACATGTTTGAATTCCACCACGTTAGAGATGTAGGTAGTGCCGGGGACGATTGCACCGAGGTCGGTGTAGATATCCGCTTTCAGGCGCACATACAGGGGGGCATAGCCCACATTGGCAAGGTCTGCCTCGGTCATTACGCCGTAAAGCTCGCAAAGCGCCCCTGCAATATCACCATTGACGGGGTCGATGGCAGAACACAGGCGGAACGGCTCGCTGACATTGCGGAAATCGGCAAAATCCTTTGTGAGCGACACCTGCACCTGGTAACGTGCCGAAGCAGCATAACCATAACCCTCGGGTTGGGAACATGTGAGGTGGAGCGACCCTGTGGCGTCAGCTTCCGTGAAGTCGATGTATTGGTTCTGCATCACCGGCTCGTTGAGGAACTCAGCCTCGATTGCCTCTTCGTGGGTTGCCAGCACGGGATTATCATCCTTGGCTTCGTCGCAGCCGGTAAACACGAAAGCGGCGAGGGCGGCAACCAATATAGAAAGTTTTTTCATTGTTTTGTTCATTTAAAAGTTAACTGAAAGAAACCTTATCAGAAGCCGGGGTTCTGTTTGAAATCGGGCTGGGCTGCAAGGATGTTGGTAGGAATCGGCATCAGTGCATAGCGGTCGTTGATGCGCGAGCCGCCGGGGGCATTACCCTTCCACGACCATACGGCCTGGGCAGGACCCACATATTTGCCAAAACGGATAAGGTCGGTGCGGCGGGTCATCTCGTAATATAACTCACGCGAACGCTCCTCAAGAAGGTTGTCGGCAGTAAGCTGTCCGAGCTGCCATTCGCTCACACCTGCACGTGCGCGGACCAGATTTACACCTTCAAGAGCCTCGGTGGGGTCACCGACGCCATTAAGCCAGCATTCTGCACGCATCAGATAGATGTCTGACAGGCGTATCCACGCGAGGTCGGTCGAGGCAAAGGTGGTAGAAGTAACGGTTTCTGACCATGCCCCGCCAATAGCCTTCGTAAGGCCGTTCCATTTAAGAGCCTGATAACCGGCGATACTGAAATCAAGGAATGCCTCGTTCTCGATGCCACGACCCTGGGCGTCTGTTTTCCACAGGCTCCAACGAACATCGTTGGGTTCCTCAAGGAAGCGCTCAGAGAGCTGCTTACGTGCAGTCATACAGCTCCATGAAGCCTGCGAGCCAAGGTCGCCCTCGGAAAGGGGTGCGGCGATAAGCCATGTGGTGCCACCGTAGCTCTGCATCTTGTCTGCATCATAAGGCTGCCCCCAAAGAATTTCGTTCTCCTGCGCATTGCCGCCACCGGGCATATATTCGCTGTTGTTGCGGCAGAACAGATAGAGGAAGTGTTCGGCAAGACCCGACTTGCGGAAGCCGCCACCCTTGTGACGGTTGATGATATTGTTGCAACGACGGAGGCATTCCGCCCACTTGCCGGTACCGGCATAAACCTCATAGTTAAGATAGAGACGTGCCAAAAGTGCCTCGGCGGCATCCTTGCCTACACGGCCATAGGCAGGCACATCCTTCAGGTTGCTGTTCTCGACCAGGTCGATAAGCTCGGTTTCAAGCCATGCCGCGATTTCGGCACGCGGGGTCTGAACCGGCTCGGTCCCGTCGGGAGCGCCGATGGTGAAACCGCCGTTACCGAAGATATCCACAACCCAGTAGTAGCTCATGGCGCGAAGGGTGCGCACCTCGTCGCGCATCACCGCGATTTCAGGATCCGCAGCGTTGTCCTCGGTTACCGAAAGGAACGAGTTGCATATGGCTATATGCTGGTAAAGACGCGAATAGCAAATCTCAATCTGCTTGTTCGAGGCAGAGTAGTTGTTGGTGTTCATGTCGCGCAGACCGTTGTCTTCCCAAATCCAGAAAACCTCGTCGGTGGGGAACTCCTGCATTTCGAAAATCACACGGTTATAGACCGACGCACCTGCATCGGGTACCGACAGGTTGGCATCGCCGGGACCGGCCGTACCGGCAAATCCCATAATGGCGTAGCACTCGGCGAAAGCATTGCCGACAAACTCCGGATCGGCGGGGTCGGCGAAAATCTTGGTGGGATCAATCGGTTCGAGGTCGAGATCGCCCACACACGACACCGACGACAGCCCCATTGCCAGCCCTACGCCGCCGAGAATCATATATTTCTTTATATTCATTGTGTTGTTCTTTTTTAATGTGAGGGATTAGAATGTTGCAACCACGCCGAGCGAGTAGGTGGTAGCCTTGGGATAAGGAGTGTTCTCAACACCGCTTGCCACTTCGGGGTCGATACCGTTGTATTTGGTGATTACGAACGGGTTCTGGACACCACCGAACAGACGCAGACGCAGGTTGTCGTTGAGCAGGTTGTCCCAGGTATAACCGAGGGTGATATTGTCGCAACGCAGGAACGAGGCATTGTGGAGGTAGTAGTCGCTCATGCTCTGGCTCTGCTCGAAGTAATAATCGGTCTTTACAAGGTTGTGAAGCCCGTAGGTGAACATGCGCGAGTAGCTGCCGTTGCTCGACTCGATGTTGTTGTAAACATAGTTACCCAACGATGCACGGAGGCTGAAACCGAGATCCCAGCTCTTGTAACGGAACTGCGAACCGAAAGTCATCGTTACCTTGGGGTCTTTCGAATGATGGAACACGCGGTCATACTGGTCGATTATGCCGTTGCCGTCCTGGTCTACATAAGCACCTTCGATAGGCATGCCGCTTTCATCGTAAACCTGCTGAAGCAGATAGAAAGAACCTGCGGGATAACCCACGGCGTTATAAACAGCCTTCAGACCTTGCGAACCAATCGAGGGGGTATCCTTGTATTCGTAAACAGCATCCGGGTTGTTAAGCTTGGTAACCTTGTTCTTGTTCCAGCCCACATTATAGCTCAGGGTCCAGGTGAAATCCCTGGTCACCACAGGCTTGGCAGCGATGTTGAATTCCACACCATAGTTTTCGAGGTCGCCGATGTTGCAGTCGAGCATATTGACGGTCGAAGAACCGGCAGCCACATTGATATACGACAGAAGGTCGGTGGTTTTACGGTAATATGCATCGATGCTACCGTTGATGCGGTTGTTGAGGAACCCGAAGTCGAAACCGCCGTTCCATGTCGTGGTGGTTTCCCACTTAAGGTTGGGGTTGACACCATTTGGGAAAAGAGGGTTATACCATCCACCCATGCCATTGGGATAGAGCGATGTGCCCTGGCTCTGCTGGTATGTGGTGGTGTAGTTGTTCGACGAACCCACTTCCTGCTGACCGGTCTTACCCCAGCCAAGACGGAGCTTGAAATCGCTCAACCAGCCCGAAGCGCCCTGCATCCAGGCTTCTTCGTTGATTTTCCATGCAAGTGCCACAGAGGGGAACACACCCCAGCGGTTATTCTTCGAGAAGCGCGAGGTGGCATCGCCACGAACGGTGAATGTCAACAGGTAACGGTTCATGAACGAATAGTTAAGACGTCCGAAGAACGAAAGAAGCTGCAAGTGGTCTTTCTCATAATACAGGCCATCTTCCGACAATGGAGAGGGGAAGAAAGGCACACCGACTTTATCAACGGTTTCGGGCATGACATCCATGATATAACCGTCGGCACCCATATAGGGATAGTAATATCCTGCAGTGGTAGGAACCGAACCGGCATTATGCTTTTCCGAATAGAAACGCTGCCATGAGTAACCTGCCGTTACATCAAGCCCCGAATTGATGGCATCAAAATCCTTCTTATAGTTGAGGTAGAAATCGAGAAGAGTATTGCTCTTGAACTGGTACAAGCCGTCGCTGTCGTTGTAACCGCCGCCATATTGCTCATTACCGTTTTTCCATGAGATACCGGAGTTTGCCGCAACCTTGTTGGTCTCGTTGGTCTTGCTGACATCGTAACCGAGGTTGAGGTTGGCATGAAGTTCGGGGAGGAAGTGGAACGAATAATCCAACTGCAGGTTACCGTTGCTACGGTAAACGTTAGCATAATTGTCGCGCTCCATAAGGTTCGAAACCGGGTTGATGTCGGCATTGTTCATGAAACCGATACCGTCGCGGCCACCCTTGCTGTTAGGCTGGGTGTGCTGATAGAACCCGTTGAAAAGCATGGAGTGTCCGGCATTGCCGCCTACGATAGGGATATTGCTGTAGACAGGCTGGGTCGGGTTATACGAAATCGCCTCATAAACTGTGCTTTCTGCACCGAAATGGTTGCGTACGTAATAACCTTTCACATTAAGGCTGACACTAAGATGGTTATCGAAGAACTTGGGTGTGAGGTTGAAACCGGCCACCACGCGGTCCATCTTAGAAGTCTTGATAATACCGTTTGAATTGGTGTAGCTCACCGATGCACGGTAAGGAAGCCATCCTGCCGTACCACCTATAGAAAGGTTATAGTCGGAGCTGACTGTGGTGCGCAACACCTCGTCCTGCCAGTTGGTGTTTGCATCGCCAAGGAGGGCACGGTTTTCCGACCCTTCAGGCGAGCGGTCCATAACGGCACGGCGGAACTCGTCGGCCGACATCGTTTCAAATGTCTTGCGGGCTGTGTTGACATACATATTGGCAGAGAAGCTGACCTGTGGCTTGCCGCTCATACCTTTCTTTGTGGTGATGATGATGACACCGTTCGAGGCACGCGAACCGTAGATAGCGGTAGCCGAAGCATCCTTCAGCACCGTCATGCTTTCGATATTTTCAGGCGAAATCATCGACAGGGGGTTGACCATACCCTGTACGCCGCCGTTATCCAAAGGCACTCCGTCGATAACGATAAGGGGGTCGTTGGAAGCCGACAGCGACGAGCCGCCACGGATACGGATCTGGGCACCGCCTTCGGGGCCGCCTGACGTGGTTACAACCACACCAGGGGTCTGACCCACGAGCATGTCCTGGACGGAGGTTGCCAGACCGGCCTCGATTTCGTCGGGCTTGATTACGGCTACCGAACCGGTGGCATCGGATTTCTTCACAACGCCGTAACCGATGGCAACGACTTCGTTAAGCATAACAGAATTTTCCTGCAGGGTGACGTTGATGGTCTGACGACCTTCAACGGCCACCGTCTGTGTGTCGTAACCCACATAGGAAAACACCAGTTTGCCTGTAGGGGCTACATTGATAGTATAAGCACCGTCGATATTGGTCGACGTGCCTGCATTTGTACCCTCGGCAAGGATACTTGCACCAATCAGCGGCTCACCGGTGGGATCGGTAACCACGCCGTGCACGGAGATTGTCTGCGCCTGCACCGTGAATGCAAAAAGCAGACCTGCCAGGAGAAACATCAGTTTCCCGGCAATTCCTGTTTGTGAATGTTTCATTTAATACTAATTTGAAATTTATGATTTTTCATGATGTTTAAAAGACAGCTATTGCATATCTGTGCTGCCGACTTTCCGACGTTGCGCATTGCTGCCAGGCAATGCGCAACAACCCCATGGGGTTGTTGAAACGCGACAAACGCCACGCCTTCTCTTACGCGTTTATCTCACTCTGTAATCATTAAAGCCAATCCGGCAACAGGGGCGTGCTGCCGCCTGTTTCTCCGGGATTTAAGGTAATTGAGATAGTCGTCTACACATTTTTTAATAGAATCACCCGCAAAATTATTTAAAATCCTTAACACTCCAATAAATTCAATTGCAAAAATAACCGCCATGACAGTTAAATATAGTTAACAGAATAAACATCCACGTTGTTTCATACGTCATTTAAAAGATATTACGGATTATATGAGACGGTAAGCGGCAACTCACCCGGCCGGCGTTCCGATGCACAAAAATCAGCCGGTTCCGACGTTAAAGGATGTTTCAACCCCGACCGGCCTGGCAAAAAAGTGTTTTAAAACATTAAAACCGTGCCACCAATGCAAAAGGATGCAAACATATAATTAACTTCTTCACTAAATTTGCATCCTAATTCAAGTAAAGGCGCACGGGGCTGCCCGCCCGCGCCACACATAAAGGATTCTGCCTGCACATCTCATAGGCAGTAGCATCCGATCACCGATAGGTTCAACTATTTTTAAGTAAAAAAGATGAAGATAACACGGCGCCAGACGCTGCTCGCGGCAACAGCCGCAACCGCCATGGCCGCCCTGGCATATAACGTGACCGGCACGGTCACCGACAACCAGGGTGAACCGCTGACGGATGCCACCGTGCGCATCCTAGCCGCCAAGGACAGCTCGTTTGTAAAGGGATCGATTGCCGACCTCGACGGCAACTTCAAGTTCACAGGACTGAAAAACGGCCGTTACCTGGCCGAAACGACATATATAGGTTATAACAAGACCCTGACCCCCTTCCGCATCAGCGGTGCCAACGCATCGCTCGACACGATACGGGTCGACGAATCGTCGATCGTGCTACAGGAAGCAACCGTAATCGGTGTCAAGACCCCGGTCAAGGTCATGCAGGACACAATCGAGTTCAACGCCGACACCTACAAGACCCCGCCGAACGCCGTGGTCGAAGACCTTTTGAAACGGCTCCCTGGCGTGGAGGTCGATTCCGACGGCAAAATAACATCCAACGGCAAGGAGGTGACGAAAATACTCATCGACGGCAAGGAATTCTTTGCCGACGACCCCAAGGTGGCATCAAAGAACCTGCCGGTCAACATGATTGACAAATTGCAGGTGGTTGACCGCAAAAGCGACCTGGCACGCCTCACCGGCGTTGACGACGGCGAGGACGAAACCGTGATCAACCTAACTGTAAAAAAAGGGATGAAAAACGGATGGTTCGGCACCGTGGAAGGGGGCTACGGCACCGACGAACGTTACCAGGCCACGTTCAACATCAACCGCTTCTGGGGCGACAACCAGATTACCTTCCTCGGCTCGGCAAACAACACAAACGAACTGGGCTTCACCGACGGCAACGGCAACCGTTTCCGCCGGTTCGGCGGTGTCGACGGCATCAACAACTCGCAGAACATAGGCATGAACTTCAACGTGGGCAATGGCGAGATACTGCGCATAGGGGGCGACGTGATGTATTCCCACACCGACCGCGACACCCGCAAACGGCAGGAACGCCAATACCTATTTGCCAACGACCCCACATTCGAACGCTCGAACTCCGAGGCTCGCGACCGTGGCCACAACCTCCGCGCCGATTTCCGCGTGGAATGGAAGCCCGACTCGTTCAACTCCCTCGACTTCCGACCCAATTTCTCATTCAACACCAACAATTCCACATCGGCCAGCACCGACGAGATGTTCGGCGCAAGGGTGGCCGACGGGATAAACGTGTTCGACGACCCGATCAACAACAGCCTGAACCGTTCCGACTCCCACGGCAAATCATATGAGGCCGGAGGCCGGTTGATTTACAACCATAATTTCGCATCACACCGTGGCCGCTCGTTTTCAGTCATGGCCAACTACCGATTCTCAAACGTGCGCGAATATGAGAACTCACTGGCCTACACATTCTTCAACAAGGCAACGGAAAATGACGAAATCCAACAGGAAGAGGAGGACTTCTCAGCCGAAACCTACGCCCCGGTAAACATCAACTCTATCGACACATATAAACAGTACACCTCCAACCACACATGGGCAAACACCGTGACAGCCCGACTGAGCTGGACCGAACCGCTGGGTAACGTGAAAAACGGGAACTTCCTGACCACAAGCTACCGCATACAGTACCGCTGGAACAATGCCGACAAAATAGTTGACCGAAGCCTGCCCGATTTCGAAGCATCAGCCCTCAATCCCGGCTATCCCGCACCGGAATCGTTCACATATCTGCCCTGGGAATACCAGCCCGACCTTTCAAACCAGTTCCGCAACGACTTCATGACACAGGACCTGCGTATAGGCTATAAGAAAGTCCATGCCAAATACAACCTCGATGCAGGTGTGTCACTCGTTCCATCGATGAGCAAGAGCGAGAACCTCATATCCGCCGATAAAAACATCCCCGAACGGTGGGTATGGAATTTTGCCCCGTTCATGCGCTTCCGCTACCGCATAGATAAGCAAAGCTCCTTCAACATGCACTACATGGGGCGCTCGTCGCAACCCTCGATGACCCAGTTGCAGCCGGTGGCCGACTATACCGACCCGCTCGACGTGGTGAAAGGTAACCCCGGCCTGAAACCCTCGTTCAGCCACAACATACGGTTGCGTTTCCAAAAATTCTCACCCGAGAGCCAACGCTCCATCATGACGATGGCCGACGCCAGCATCACGCAGAACGCCATAATATCGCGCACCACCTTCGACAGCCAGACCGGCGGACGCTACACCACCTATGAAAACGTGAACGGAGTGTGGAATGCACGCGTGATGAACATGTTCTCACAACCGTTCGGTTCGCAGAAAACATGGTCGTTCAACAACAACATATTCATGAACTACAACCGCCAGGTGGGTTATAACAACGGGCTGCCCAACCGCTCGGGAACCTTCATGATTGCCGAATCCCCCTCGATTGCCTTCCGCCCGCAGAGCCTGGAGCTGGAACTGCGACCCACATGGCGTATGCAGACCACCCACAACAGCCTCGAAAGCATAGGCAACTCCACGGTGCATAACTTCGGAGGTATGTTCAACGGCTCATGGTACGCGCCATTCGGCCTGGTACTTGCCACCGACCTGAATTTCACCGCCTCACGCGGATATAGCGCAGGCTACAACACCGACCAATGGATGTGGAACGCCTCAATCGCCTACCAGTTCCTCCACGGGCGCTCGGCAACTCTGATGCTCAAGGTCTACGACCTCCTGCAACAGAAAACCAATATCCGCCGCACAATCACAGCCAACTATATCGACGACATAGAGTACAACTCGCTCACCCGCTACTTCATGCTCACCTTCACCTACAGGTTCAACACCTTCGGCAAAGGCAACGAGCCTCAAAACCGCAACAACATGCATCGCGGCTTCGGCGGCCCCCCTCCGGGCATGCGCCGCTAACACTGTGATGTATCAAAATGAACTGCACCCCAAAAGTTTTCTGTCTGACTTTTGGGGTGCAGTTCATTTTAGCACACAGCTGTGGTTTTCGCCCTGATGGCAAGGGTGCTGTCAGAATGGTTCAGCCTCACCCGCAAGCGACGACCCGGCTGAGCCGTTATGCCCCCCTATTGGAATGCCTTATCCCTTTCCCTGCACTAATCAAGCCTGATTACCATCCCCTCGTTGGCCGCATCAGTGGCGGGAAAAACGGCACGGGCTTCGGCAAGATGCCTCTTTTCGTCGTTATAGGCTTTTGAAAAGTGGCCGAGAAGCAAACGCCCGGCATCTGCGGCACGGGCTATGCGGGCAGCCTCTGAAGCAGTGCTGTGGAACCGTTCACGCGCCTTTGCGGCTGAATCGTCGGCATAGGTGGCTTCATGATACAAAAGGTCGACACCCTTAACCACCTCCGCAATCCCCGGCATATACATCGTGTCAGAGCAATAGGCATAGCTCACCGAGCGGTCGGCAGGGGTTGTGAGGCGTTCGTTAGGCACAACCACCCCTTCGGGGGTCACAAAATCGGCACCATCCTTTATATCCTTCAACCGCGACACCGGGATGTTATGGAACTTCGCCATGTCGCCACGCAGGTGACGCGGTTTCGGTTTCTCCCGGAACAGGTAGCCCACACACGGCACCCGGTGCCGAAGCGGGAAAGCCTCCACCACCAACGAATCGTTTTCCCATGCAACCTGCCTCACCTGCGGGTCGATAATGTTGAATTCCAGGTTATAGGTCTTCTCCCTGCAGAAAAAATCCATCATCCTGCCTAGCAGCTCCGCCCCCTCGGCAAAGGTATGCACCGTGACCGTACCACCCTTCTGCTGCAAAGCCAACGTCGACAGCAAACCCGGCAACCCCAGGCAATGATCGCCATGGAGATGACTGAGAAACACATGGTTAAGGCGTGAGAATTTCAATCCCATACGTCGCATCGACAGCTGTGCGCCCTCGCCGCAGTCAACCATCATCAACCCTCCCCTGTAATCAATCACCTGGCATGCGGGCAAATGCCTCAGCGACGGCGTGGCCGACCCACACCCCAATATATTCAACGTAAAATCACTCATGTAATTATAACGACCGCATGCCCCTGTTTATTGGGAGGGGGAGGTGTAAGTCATAAGTTATAAGTTATAAGTTGTAAGTCGTAAGTTGTAAGAGATAAATGGGGAGGTTGGGGGAGGTGAAGTTTTGGGTGAAGTTAAAATAAATGAGGGCAGGCTTACTGTGCGTCAAGACCTACCCTACACCTATTATTTTATTCCACAGGTTCTTTTATTCCACAGGCATCCTGCCTGTGGCGTCAAGATATTCGTCAAAGGCCACGCGGTAGGCACCGTAAGCAGCCGTGAAATCATCAATCGCCTCCCGGTTAAGAGCTTCCGCATCAAGCATATCGGTTACCGTACTCATCCCGGCATCGTAATAGGCGCGGTTAAGCCTGAGATTCTCGGCACTTTGCCCGATAGCCTCGACCGCTATAGCCATCTTGCGGTGGGCGGAGGTCAGGTTATTCCATTTGTCGTGCATTTCGATTTCAAGCTTCTGGCTAAGATCCGTAAATTCGGTCTGGGCCATCTCCACCGCCAGCTGCTTGCGGCGGATGGCATGGGAACCGCCCCACCACCCCGACAAAGGCACGTTGACCGACACCATCACAGCGCCGAAATCATGGTTCTGGCCTAGCACATCATGATAAAACCACCCGGCGCCCACAGCCACACTCGGCAGATTCTTTCCCACCTCTATCCGTTTTTCAAGCTTTTTAGCCTCTATGTTTTCACTCAGAAGCCGGTAGCCTACAGTCTGAGGCAAAGCCTCGGCAGGATGTATGAAAAGGGAATCGGGAATTGACGGCAACGCGGAGGGCACGGCTGCATCAATGGCAGGGCGGACATTCTCCGGCAAACCGATATACTGCCCCAAAAGCGACCCGAACAGCTCTATGCCGTTATCCAGGTCGACCATATCGGCACGGTATTGGTTTCGCCTTAGCTGCACCTTCAGGAGGTCGTTGCGCGTGGCAATCCCCGCATCTACGGCAACCTGCACCTGGCGGTCGAGCGAGTCGAGTGTCTGGAGCGCCTTCTCAAGCGTCCGGCGCGACGCCTTCAACGTTGCCAGCTGCCAGTAATAACTGCGGGCCGTAAGCCGCACCTGGTCGGCGGTCTGCCTTCCCTGCAACTGCGCCACCACCTCGCCCACCTTGGCCAGTTTGTTGCCGTTAACAATCCTGCCCCCCATAAAAACGGGTTGCAATGCCTGTATCCCGGCCATCTTGCCTTTATTTATCAGCCCCACGGTGATAAGGTCGAAAAAATCATATTCCAACACATCGTTATGGGTCTTGAATGCCGTGAACGAGGCCGATACCTGTGGGAAATACTTTGTAAATGCCTCGCGACGGGTTTCACCCGCCGCCTCGATGTTCCTGGCGGCATTACGCACGGCGGCATTGTTGGCGATAGCCATTTCGGCACACTGCCCCGCCGTAAGCAGCGTGTCGCTGACGGCAGACGACTGCTGCAATTCCTGCGCAGAGGCAAAGGCCAGCGACAGGACTATCACAATCAAAGAAAACAACTTTTTCATACCAGGTGTGTTTCAAGGGGTTCTTCCAACGGTTTGTCGGCATTTTTTGATTTTGCCTTCATTTTCCAATATGCCACGGGGATTACAGTCAGGATAAATATCATCGTAATCGGGGTGCCGTAGAAAATCACCACACCCATAGGCTGCCACAAGGCGCTGTTGCCTATAACCATAGGGAGCACACCCATGGTGGCGGCGGCTGAGGTGAGGAAGATAGGCCGCATCCTCCGCCTGGAGGCATTCAGCACGGCATCCTTCAGCGTCTGCCCCTCGTTGCGCAGCTCCTCGGCATAGTCAAGCAGCACGATGGCGTTGCGCACAAGTATCCCCATCAGCGACACGATGCCAAGCACACATGTCAGCGAAAGCACCGTTCCTTGCAGCCACATCCCTATCCCCGCACCGGGAATGCACAACAGCAACGAAAGGAGCAGCAACACCGCCGTGTCGGTTTGCGAATAGTGGAACAGGATAATAAAGAATATGATTGCCACAGCCATGGCAAGAGCCGACAGAATCTGTGGCAGTATGCTCATGGAGGTATCCCACTCGCCGCCACGTTTCACGGTCACGCTGTCAGGGATATCAATCTTGTCAAGCCTGTCCATCACGGCCTCCGTGCGGTCTATCACATTCACGTTGCGCTCCACTTCGGCGATAAGCGATATTTCCGGAATACCGTTGCGGTGCTGCAACACCCCTTGGTGCCACTGCGGGCGCACATCGGCAATCTGTCGCAACGGCACACTCGTGGCGCCCGTAAGCCCCACAGGTTCCCCCATCAGACGGGTGATGCAGGCAGAATCGGCCGATGCGGTTTTAAGTACCACCGGGATGCCGTAGTCCCCCTCCCACATCGTTGCAACGGGCAGACCTGTAGAATAGCGGAGAGCCAGTGTCGATTCCAGAATCACACTGTTCAGCCCCAGGCGCGATGCCGCAGTCCTGTCAGGGTCCACAACAACCGACGCCATCGGGTTATCGAGCGACGACCTGACCGACCTCAATCCCGGCACTTTGCGCATTTCCGTCAGGAACGTGTCGGCCACAGCTTGAAGCTGCGCCATGTCATGCCCCGACAATCGGACCTCGATCGGATAAGCGGCATTGGAATAACTAAGCTGCTTGAACCTTACGAACGCATCAGGGAAAGCCGATTCATAACGGTCGGTGTATTCGTCGAGCACGTCGACCGTGGCCTCGTCGCTCTGTGTGTTAACAATAAACTGGGCAAAGGCAGGTCCCCCCACCTGGGGCGCATAGGTGGCCTGGAAACGGGGTGACGAACACCCGTGGAAAGATGCTATCGACACCACCCTCTTATCCTTCGAAAGAATGCGTTCAAGCGAATCGGCAACCTGCGTGGTGCGTTCCACCGATGTGCCGGCAGGCATGAAAATCTCCACGGCAAACTGGTTGCGCTCGGCAATAGGCATGAGCTGGAACGGGCGCGACAGGAAAACCCAGGCACCTACGCCTACGCTCACAACGCCGAGAACGATGGTGAGGACAGGCCGGTTGAAACAAGCCGTTATCACACGGTCGTAGACCTTCTGCATCGACACGAAGAAACTGAACTTCTTTTTACCCGATGCCACCGCTTCCTGCTGCAGCTTGTAAATAGGTTCCTTTATAAGCACATATTGCAGGAACGGCACAAGCAACTCCGCCACCACAAGCGACACGAAAAGGATTATGGTCATGCCCCACGGGAAATCGGTAAGGAAGTCGCGGAACATCCCCGTCACCGTAAGCAGGAACGGGAAGAATGTTATGGATATAGCCAATGTGGCCGAGAAAATTGCCTTGAAAAATTCCGTGCCGGCACGCAGGGTGGCCGACATATGGTCCATCCCCTCTGAAATCAGCTCCACATAATCGTCGATTATGACCACCGAATTATCCACAATCATGCCAAGCGACACTATCAGACAGGCCAGCGTCACGGTGTCCAGCTCTATGCCGAAGGCATAAAACAATCCGAGCGATATGAATATGGCGACAGGAATCGTAGAGGCCGCGATAAGGGCTACCTTGAGCGGCAACAACAACATTATCACCACCACCACGGCCACGATGGCGATAATAAGCTCCACCAGGAAATAGTTGACGGAGCTGTTCACAACCACAGGCTGGTCGGTTATCTTGAACAGGGTCACACCCGACGGGATTTCCTTCTGGAATTCGTCGAGCTGCCTGTCGACCTTGGCACCCATATCCACAATGTTGTGGCCGGGCTTCATCTCGACACTAAGCAGGATGCATTTCTCAAAATTATTGGTGATATAACTTGTAGGCTGCGGATATTCCTTCTTTATCTCTGCGATATCGCCGAGACGGACAATCGAGCCGCCTGGGGTTGCGAACACAACCATATCCCTCACGTCCTCAATCGAGTTGACAGCCCTTTCCACCAATATCGGGCGCGTGTAGACCCCGTTGCGCAGCTCGCCTCCCGACGTCTTGAACCCCTGTGCCAGCAGCGTGGCTGCCACGGTTTTTTCCCCAAGGGCGTAATGACGCAGTTTCTCAGGGTCGAAACGCACGGCAATCTGTTCGTTCTGCTTGCCGAACACCTGCATCGTGCCCACACTCTCGATGGTGCGCAGCCTGTCTTTCAGGTTATCCATATATTCGCCAAGTTCCCGGTAAGTCTTGTCGTCGCTCTGCATGGTTATCAGCAATGCCGAGGTGTCACCGAAATTACTCAGCGTCTCCACCCCCAGCACCCCCGGCGGAAGTTTGGCCTTAATCCCCTCCATCCCTATCTTGAATTCATTCCAGAACGCATCGGTATCCTCAACGTTATCGTCAAGCTCCACGAACACGATGAGCGTACCCGCCGTAATCTGGCTGTGGGTCTTAGCCTTGTCGACCTCCTTATATGAAAATATATAATCCTCGAGCGGCTTGAGCACCTCCTCCTCGATTTGCTCCACCGTCGCACCGGGGTATATCGCCCCGACCACACCCTCGCGGATGGTGAAATCGGGAAACTCGTTCTTGTTCATCACTTTCAGGGCATAGATGCCGAAAGCTATAAGCACCGAGGCAAGAAGGATTATCTCCTTGCGGTACTTCACACCGGCCACCACTATCGGCGATGGCTTTGGCTGCAATTTGGGCGTATCGGGTTGGTTTGCCATAGCTCGTTATGTTATTGGAGGTGTTCTGCAACAGGTTCCACGGGAGTGCCAGTGCTCACTTTGCCCATACCGGCAACAATCACGCTGTCGCCTCGCGATATGCCTGATTTCACAGCTATCCCCCCGTCGGTTATGTCACCGGCGGTAACATAGCGGCGTTCGGCCTTACCGTTATTTGCGACCCATACAAAATTGCGGTTATCCCAATCCAACAGCACCGCCTGCGACGGGAGGACAATAGTCCCGGCACTGTCAGCAGCCGTGGCGGCACCTGCAACCCTGACTGTCCCTGTCATTCCCGGCAGGATTCTGCCTCCGGGATTAGGAATGGCGGCTTTTACGGCATAAGTGCGGGTAAGGGGGTCGGCAACCACGCTTTTCTGGACAACCTTCCCTTCGACCGAAGCCCCGGCCAGCACACCGAGTTCAGCCGTGACTGCATCGCCAACGGCAATCCCCCCGATTTCCTCCTCCGGCACAGGTATCGACATCTTTATCTCGTCTACACTGACAATCATCAACACCGGCACACCCGCCATCACGTTCTGTCCCGGCTCGGCCAGTTTCTGCGCCACAACCCCTGGCCCAGGTGCGTATATCGCAGCGTCCGACACCTCACGGGCAGCTATTGCTGCGGCGTTTGACGCCTGTTTGAGCTTGCTTTGGGCTTCCACCCACTTGATTTCAGGCAAGGCATCCGCATCGTGGAGTTTTTTCAGACGGTTATATGCATCACGTGCCTCTTCAAGGGTGGCCTGTGCGATATTGTTGGCATTAGCAAGGCTCTCGCTTTTAACACGGGCCAAAAGCTGCCCCTTGTCAACGCGCTGCCCCTCTTCAACATAAATATGACTGATTGTGCCGGGCACTGAAAAGCTGACCGCCGAATTGCGGTCAGACTCCACCGTACCCGAATAAGTACGCTGCCCCACTGCACCCTGCGTCCCGGCAGGAACCACGACACTGACGCGAACCGGGCCCTGCCCGGTAACAGCAGTTTCCTTATGACAAGAGGTTATTACACAAGCCGAAAACACAACTGCCGACATGGGGATGATAAAGGGGGAACGGTGTCTCATAAAGTCCGGGAATTATAGGTTGAAACGTGAATCATCACATGATGATACATTTAAAACCACCTTTGAACCTTAAAAGTTTACGAATCATAACAACGTGGTTTCAACCGAATCAGCCACTACCCGGCACCTTTATTCAATGCCGGTCATAAACAATAAAAAATATGGGGATTTAAAAATTTTCACTAAATTTGCATTCGGTATTTATTACGCTATAGCATTTTCGGCTCAAGCCGCATTTTATATTCATATCATACTTACATTCATTACCACTTAATTAAATTATTACCATGAGGAAAATTAACCGGGTACTGCTCGGGGCATCGATTGCCCTGACGGCAGCTTCAGCCTCGGCCGGAACTTTCGTCGGCGACCGTACCGACTTCCGTGACGAGACAATCTATTTCGCCATGACCACCCGTTTCTATGACGGGGATCCCACCAACAACGTATGCTCCTGGGACAAGCAGGATGTGCAGATTGCTAATGGCGACCCTGACTGGCGCGGCGACTTCAAAGGGCTTATCGACAAGCTCGACTATATCAAGGCGCTCGGCTTCACCGCAGTATGGATTACCCCTGTCGTACAGAATTCTTCGGGCGAAGACTACCACGGCTACCATGCCATGGACTTCTCGAATGTGGATCTCCGTTATGAGAGCCGCAAAACGTGGGGAGCATCAGAAGATGTAAAATTCCAGGACCTCATAGACGCGGCCCATGCAAAAGGGATGAAGATTATCCTCGACATAGTGCTACAGCACACCGGGAACTTCGGAGAAGCCTATCTCAACCCCCTCTTCACCCGCGACCAGAACATCAGGAACCAGGCATCGGTATCCGCATCGATGATTCCCAACCCCGACAGGCTTAGCGCAAACTATTTCGAACAGGATCCCAAAGCGCAGTATGCGGAGCGCTGGAAATATTTCAAGAACCCCGAATTCGAGCCTGACAACTATTACCACCATTACGGCACAGGCTGGAACTGGGACCTTCCCAACCGCTGGTGGGGGCAGATTGCAGGCGACTGCGTGGATCTCAACACCGAGAACGACTATGTAGCCGAATACATCGTAAACTGCTACGGCAAGTTCATCGAAATGGGTGTTGACGGCTTCCGTATTGACACCACCGGCCATATCTCACGCCTTACCTTCAACAAGCAGTTCATCCCGCAGTTCCTCGAAATCGCAGAGACGCACAAAGCCAAACGTGGCGGCACCCCGTTCTTCATGTTCGGCGAATGCTGCCAGCGCTTCCAGGGTTCGGTGGTCTACCGCGACCAGCCCAACCTCTCCAGCTACTACTACACCTGGAAATCTCCCCAAAACCTCCTCGATGAATTCAACGGCGATCCGGAATGGTGGCGCGCACAGGTGCTTCCCGAAGGACACGACACCCCGGTAGGCCCTATGGCCGTCTGCGAAAAGGAGACTGCCGACACTCCCGAAAGCGACAACGCGTTACTGAAAAACGGACAATGGCACGAACCGGACTACACCCAGTATTCCGGCTTCTCAATCATCGACTTTCCCTCGCACTACGGCTTCAACAATGCGGCTTATGTTGTTAACCTTGCCAAGAATGGCGACAAGAAATACAACGACGCCTCATTCAACGTGGTCTACGTGGATTCGCACGACTACTGCCCCGGCCCCAATGACGGCACCCGATTCAACGGCGGAACCGCACAATGGGCCGAGAACCTCTCGCTGATGTTCACATTCCGAGGCATCCCCTGTATATATTACGGTTCGGAAGTCGAGTTCAAGAAGGGCAAACCCATCGATGTCGGTGGCGAAAACAACAAAACTCCCCGTAAAGACTCCGGACGAGCATACTTCGGCGCTTACCTTGAAGGGGATGTGACCGCATCCGACTTCGGCCAGTACACCGCATCGGGCAATGTGGCCACCACTCTCAATGGCGACCTTGCACAGCACCTGCGCCGCCTCAACCAGATCCGTGCCGCCGTTCCCGCCCTGCGTAAGGGACAGTACTCCTTCGACGGATGTTCTGCCAAGGGCGGCCTGGCATTCAAACGCGCTTACAAGAACGAAAGCTACGTGCTCGTGGCCATCAACGGCGGTGCGACATTCTCGAACGTGCCTGCCGGTATATATACCGACATCGTTACCGGCAAGACCTACACCGGGTCCACCATCACAGTCGAGGCTCCCGCAACACAGGGACAGCTACGTGTGCTCGTGAAAGACTGGGTCGGCGGCAAGGTCGGCGAGGATGGCAAGTTCATCTACACCACTTCTCCTGTGCCTCACGGAGGCAATCCCGTATTCCCCGACGAACCCACCAGCCAGTTCTACACTGCTGATGACGCTGTAGGGAATCCCGAAGTGAAACTCTCTCCTGCCGGAGGTTCGTTCAGCACCGAGACCCTGAATGTTACCGCCACTCTCAATGAGGAAGCTGTTTCAGGATGGTATCAGGTGGGTACCGGTGCAAAGGTAAATATCTCCCAGGGCCATGGCAAAGAATTCACCATCGGCGAAGACATGGACTACGGGCAGACCGTGACCGTGAGCTGGGGTGCGGCAAATAATGAAGGGGCGAACTTCAACGGCACTGTCAAATACAAGAAAGTAGACCCCAATGCCACAATTACCGTATATGTAAAAGCTCCCGTGGCATTCAACATGTATGCATGGGACGCCGCCAACAACCAGCTGCTTGGCGCATGGCCCGGCAAAGCTTCATCGACCCTTGATACGAAAACGGTTGCAGGTGAAGAATTCTACTACTCGACTTTTGCCGACGTCGAGGCTGTAAACCTGATTCTCAACAGCGGAAATGGCCAGACCCCTGACATAAAGGGTATCACCGAAGACACATACTTCGAATATGACGGAGGTTCCAACTATCGGCAGATTGAGATTTCCTCCGACGAACCGGTTGTAAGGTTCTCTCCCAACGGCGGCATATTCAAGACAGAGACACTTGATGTGACCGCAACAGTGGCCAACGCCACATCGGCATGGTACCGTATCAACGGCGGCGCACAGGTGAACATCCTTGGCCCCACCGCAACTTTCACCATCGGCGGGGATGTACAGTACGACAGCACAATCTCCGTTGACTGGAGTGCCACCGGCGCCACAGGCACGCGCACCGGAAAGGTTACCTACACCAAGCAGGATCCATCGGCCGCCACAACCTGGACATTCTACTACGACAACCGCAACTCCTCGTCCTGGAATACTGTAAACGCATACTTATGGGATAACACAAGCGGCAAAAAATACCTCGGCGCATGGCCCGGCAAGGCAATGGCACACGAAGGCGACCTTTACAAGATTTCGTTCACGACACACGACGACATCGATTCTCCGATGATTATCTTCAACAACGGAGACAAAGAACAGACCGCAGACTTTGTTGCCGTAAATAACGCCACATATATCCGCAGCGGTATCGACCTGTCTGGTATCAACAAAGTTGCCGAGGAGACAGGTTGCAAAATCTACACACGCGGTACAACAATCGTGGTGTATTCTCCGCTCCACACATTCGTTACCATAGCAAGTATAGACGGACGTTCCGAGACTATCGCCGTGGAACCGGGGCTCAACTACATCGAGTATGAACCGGGGCTGTACATAGTCAACACCACCAAGGTGTACCTCCGATAAGACGCTCCCGTCGGCATATACACATGCAATCATAGCACGCATGCGGCATCCGACATGGAAATCATAGATAATGGCGGTGTGTCAAAATTCAATATTTTGGCACACCGCCGTTGTTTTCGCCCGTATGGCGAGGGTGCTGTCAGAATGGTTCAGATGGTAGGAGCCGAATCCCACAAGCGACGCCCCAGATGGGCCATTATGACACACCCTCATCATGCATATCCGTAGATTTTACCTTGACACCCGGGAAACGGGTCAGGATTAAAGAACTATATCCCTATGCAGGATACGACGTTCCTCCGGAACAATGGCACCAACGATTTTCAATGCCGGTCATCGCCCCAATCCTTGCATATCTGACAGAAAATCACTAACTTTGTGGGCTTTTTGGCCGCACCGGGCTTCGAGATAAGCGGCGCTTGCGCCCGCCCGTCGGCATAATCAATTAAATTTCACAACGTTACAATGTACGCAATTGTAGAAATTAAGGGACAGCAGTTCAAGGCCGAAGCAGGCAAATTCCTGTATGTCCACTATCTCGGCGAAGAGGTTCAAGAAGGCGCTACCGTTGAATTCGACCGCGTTCTCCTCATCGACGCCGACGGTGCCGTAAAAGTAGGCGCGCCCACCGTAGAAGGGGCAAAAGTTGTTTGCGAGGTTAAACGTCCCCTCGTGAAAGGCGACAAGGTGATTGTCTTCAAGAAGAAACGCCGCAAAGGCTACCGCCGTAAAAACGGTCATCGCCAGATGTTCAGCCAGATTGTGATTAAAGACGTAATTGCTTAACCCCTAAAAATCCCTAAAACGAAATGGCACATAAAAAAGGTGTCGGTAGTTCGAAGAACGGCCGTGAGTCGGAAAGCAAACGACTCGGAGTGAAGATTTTTGGCGGTCAGCACGCCAAGGCAGGCAACATCATCAAGCGTCAGCGCGGCACGGTTCACCATCCCGGCCTCAACGTAGGCATGGGTAAGGATCACACCCTCTACGCACTCATCGACGGTACAGTGGTGTTCACCCAGGGCAAGGAAGGCCGCCGTTTCATCAACGTGCAGCCCCTGGAACTCCCCCAGGCATAACCGCAGGTTATTACAAACGAAATGAGGCGATGTGTCAAAATCTAAGATTTTGACACATCGCCTTGCTTTTCGCCCGGATGGCGGGGAGTCTGTCAGGATGGCTCAGATGGCAGAAACTTGTGGGTGAGGATGACAGGAGTTGACCGAAGCCGCATCCAGTAAGCTACAACCCGGATGAGCCATTATGACACACACTTTGGCTTTTGCCATATAACCGGGCATGGTTGAAATAACGGTTGACATTCGGGCCGACGTCGCTTCCAACGCCGAAGGTGGGAGGCTCACATCAGCCACACAACCCTTACGCGTCTAGGTCAGGGCTTCGCAGACCTCTGCCCGGGATTTCTATCCCGCCCGGCAACCTTATGGTTTCATCTGTATAACAACAGCCCTGCGGTCAAAGTTTGCGCTATATTACCAGCCGCCGGAAGCACCACCGCCGCCGGTCATACCGCCACCGAACGAACCGCCCGAGAAACCTCCGCCACCACCGAAACCACGGCCTCCGCCACCACCGGCAATGAAAATCGGCGGTTCTATAACCTTGGCAATAGTGTAGGGCTTCTGCCATCGGTTGCGGCAGTTAAGGCAGACATATTCTTCCACCCCCCGCCCCTCACGGCTGACGGTAGGGGCAAGCACCGTACGCCGGTTTACCATCGTGCATGCCCTTGCATTACAGTTAGGGCATACAGTAAAGTTTTTCGACGGATTGACATATGGGATTATGTCGGTCTCGCCACACTGCGGGCACAGCCACACATCATAATCAACCGAATCCAGGCGCTCCTCGGCATCCTGGCTTTGGGTGAGGTAGCCGTTGTCGTTATCCTCGTCGACACGCTGCATACGGGTCGAGCAATTAGGGCAAAGTCGCTTGTGCAGCCTCACATGCCGCATAAGCAGCAGCAACACGAAGTAGGCCGGGAAGGGGAAACCAAGGGCCAGAATGCTGGCCATCAGGCCGGGCATCTTCAATCCCTGCAACTGCGAGTAAGCCTGCGCCGTAGGCTGGCGTCGCGACGAAAAGTAGACCACAAGCACCAGCCCCATAAGCCCTACCGCCACGATGATGCAGAATTTCAGATATATGCTGAAAATATCGGCATCCCCCTCCTTGGCACCTGCATCGTTGGCATACTGCGACATAAGCTCCTCCCGAGCCTCGTCGGATGTCAGCGCCGAATTCATCGTCCCCAAGGCTGCAAGCACGCCGCCGTCATAATCCCCTTCCCTGAAATACGGAGCCATGTCATGGCGGATGATATTTGAAGCTATGACATCAGGCAGAACCCCCTCGGCACCATAACCTGTACGGATCACAGCTTTGCGGTCGCCGGTGGAAATCAGCATCAGCACGCCGTTATCCTTATCTTTCTTACCTATGCCCCAATGTGTGAAAAGCCTGGTGGCGAAATCATTGATTTCCTCCCCGTCGAGGTCGCTCACAATCACCACAACAGGTTCGGCGCTCGACTGACGCCACATCGATGCAAGCAACGAATCGGCCTGCGCACGCCCTGCGGGCGACATGGCACCGGCCATGTCGCTTACATAGCGGGTACGGTTACCTACATGCACATTCTCTATATCGCCGACCGCCAAGGCCGACACTATAGGGAATATACAGGCTATAATCAGGAATATGGAGAATAATCGTTTCATAATCAAGTACGTAAAAAAAATTACACCGCCGGGAGCGAATGCCCGTTCAGACGGCGGTAGAGGTCGAGGGCATAGACATCGGTCATGGCCGACACATGGTCGAGTACCGCCTGCACCTTTCCATAGAGGCCGGGGGCATGCACATCATATTGCTCAGGCACCTGCGACAACAGGAGCCGAGAATAGTTCAATCCGGGATTACGCACGGCATGTATCAGCTTTTCAAGCAGGAAGGTGATGATGCGGTTACCGGCAAGCTCTATATTCACAACATCGGAAGCCTGGTAAATCTTATCCCACGACACGGCATTGCAACGCCCGTAAGCATCCCGCTCCCTCTGAGGCACCTTTGAAAGCAGCTGCCCGCAGAACTCCCCGCGCATAATCTCATCCTCATGCTCCACAAACACACGCGCACATGCGTTGACCAGCACCCCTATCACACCCGAACGCAGATAGGCCACCTGCTCGTTGGTATCGGTAATCCGCCCCATTATCTCCTCGCAACGACGCCTGCGGGCATCATCGAAAAAGCCGAGCATAAGGCTCTTCACCTCTTCGGTTGAAAGAATCTTAAGCTTGTGGGCATCCTCGATATCCATAACCTCGTAGCATATGTCGTCGGCCGCCTCCACTATATAGACCAGCGGGTGGCGGGCATAGCTCACCCCTCCGTCGTCACTACGGCGGCAGATAAGCCCCAGCTCCGACGCAATACGCCCGAATGCCTCACATTCCGACTCAAAGAAGCCGAATTTGTTACGTCCGCCTGCAAGGGTCGACGTAAACGGATACTTCACAATCGACGCAAGCATGGAATATGTCATGGCGAAGCCGCCCTGTCGGCGCCCGTTGAACTGGTGGGTAAGCAGCCTGAAGGCATTCGCATTCCCTTCGAAATGCACAAGGTCGGCCCACTGGTGCGGCGTAAGTTCGTTCTCCAAAGCCGCCCCGTCACCTTCGGAAAAGAATGTGGCTATGGCAGTCTCGCCCGAATGCCCGAACGGGGGATTGCCCAGGTCGTGAGCCAGGCAGGCCGCCGCCACAATCTCACCTATCGATTCCATCGCGACACCCGCAGGAGTACCTGCGTATTTACCGCGCAACGCCGATGCAATCTCATTAGCCATCGAGCGCCCTACTGATGCCACCTCCATGCTGTGGGTCAAGCGGTTGTGGACAAACACACTGCCCGGCAACGGGAACACCTGTGTCTTATTCTGCAACCGCCGGAACGGCGACGAGAATACCAGCCGGTCGAAATCGCGCTGGAAATCGGAACGGCTGCCGCCACGCTTGTCGTGGTAATCCTCCATGCCGAACCGTTTGTCGCATATCAACCGCGCCCACTCCATGCGGGGGGAGCATCCGCCACCGTCAGGCATCTTCCCCTCCTGACGGCTCGGAATCGTCGATAGGTTGGTCTTGGTCATATTTCTGAAAAAGGAAATCATTATACGGGAACCGCTCTGCGTGGATGCGGCGCGCCTTCTCGTAAAGCATAGCCTTGAGTTCGTCGATATTTACCCCCTTCTTAGCCGAGACAAACACGCAGTTGCCCGGATCGAGGCGGTTCATCCACGTTTCCTTCAACTCTTCAAGCGGTATGTTCTCGCGGGTTCGCGGCGTGAGGTCATCCTCATCCTTCGGCACATGGCTATAGGCGTCGACTTTGTTGAACACCATTATCATAGGCTTGTCGGCGGAACCGCATACCTCGGCCAAGGTCTTGTTAACGACCTCGATCTGCTCCTCGAACTGCGGGTGGCTTATATCGACCACATGCACCAGAAGGTCGGCGTCACGCACCTCGTCGAGTGTGGATTTGAACGACTCGACCAGATGGGTGGGCAGTTTGCGGATAAACCCCACAGTGTCGGTCAGCAGGAAAGGCAGATTATCGATAATCACCTTGCGCACGGTTGTGTCAAGGGTGGCAAACAGCTTGTTTTCGGCAAACACATCGCTCTTGCTCAACACATTCATCAGTGTGGATTTCCCCACATTGGTATAACCCACCAAGGCCACACGCGTAAGCTTGCCCCGGTTTTTGCGTTGCAGGGTTTTCTGACGGTCTATGTCGCGTAACTGCTCTTTAAGCAGCGAGATGCGGCGCAGGATTATACGGCGGTCGGTCTCAATCTGCGTCTCGCCGGGGCCGCGCATACCGATACCGCCACGCTGGCGCTCCAAGTGTGTCCACATACGCGTAAGCCTCGGCAACAGATACTGGTATTGCGCAAGTTCAACCTGCGTCTTAGCCGTGGCAGTCTGCGCGCGTTTGGCGAAAATATCCAGGATAAGGCTCGAACGGTCAAGGATTTTCACCTGCAACTCCTTTTCGATGTTGGCAATCTGCTTGGTCGAAAGGTCGTCGTCGAAAATCACCATCCCTATATCGTTCTTTTCCACATATTCCCTCAGTTCGGCAAGCTTGCCCTGCCCCACGAATGTGCGCGGGTTAGGATATTCGAGTTTCTGGGTGAAACGGCACACAACCTCGGCACCGGCCGTGTCGGCCAGGAATTCCAATTCGTCAAGATATTCGCCCACCTTCGCCTCATTCTGCCGCTGGGTAATCAACCCGACGAGCACGGTACGCTCATTGATTTCTTTTCCTATTACTAAATCTTTCATTCCAACAATGTTGTAGTCACTGAAGCCGCAACGGCCTCACCTCCTCCCCCCGGATTAAAATTTGATTCTACAAAGATAACAATTTCCACCATAAAAAATCCATCACCCACCTGCAATCACCCACATTTCACCGATATAAGTGGCAATAAAAACACAGCAGGGCAACACATAGCCAAAACATTTTCGGAACAACGATGCTTTAAATATCGTTACAATTGTAAAATATTCAAGTTGAAAAGTTTGCATTTTTGAAACTTGTTTGTAACTTTGTTGTGGTATATAAGGGCTAATGTGCAGCTCCACGACAAGATTATACAATCAAAAGATTATGAGCAGCTTAGAGCCAATAGGAATAAGTATGGACACCCGAAGGGATTCGTTGGTAATCATACCTATGTATAATGAAAAGGAAAACGCCGCCGCGATAATAGAGGCAGTGTTGGCTCTTCCACACCCTTTTGACGTGCTTGTAATCGATGACAATTCACCCGACGGGACTGCCGCGATAGTCAAAGAGAAAACCCTATGCCACCCGGGCCGGGTGCATATAATCGAACGTCCCGGCAAACTAGGGCTTGGCACAGCCTATATCACAGGCTTCCGATGGGCAATCGGCCACGGATATGACTATATATTCGAGATGGACGCCGATTTCTCACACAACCCCGACGACCTTATACCCCTTTACAAAGCATGTGCCTTTGGCGATGCCGATGTTGCAGTAGGCTCCCGTTACGTTACAGGTGTCAATGTGGTCAACTGGCCGATGGGACGGGTGCTGATGTCATATTTCGCCTCGAAATATGTGCGCCTGATAACAGGCTTGAAAGTGCAGGACACAACTGCTGGATTCGCCTGCTACCGACGCGAAGTGCTTGAAACCATGGAACTCGACAAAATCAGGTTCAAAGGCTATGCGTTCCAAATCGAGATGAAATTCACCGCCGCGAAATGCGGATTCAAAGTAGAGGAAGTCCCCATTATCTTCGTAAACCGGGTGCTGGGCACCAGCAAAATGTCGTCAGGCATTTTCGGGGAAGCCCTGTTCGGGGTTATAAAGCTGAAAACCGGTTCATGGACACGGAAATACCCGCAGAAAAAAATCTCCGACAACAAAAAACGGGAAACTTCCCGGCCAACCATCGCGCCATAATCATTCATCAAGCCCACCATTCCAATCACATTTCTAACTGTCTTTTACCACAATGAAACCAAAAGTTCTCAACAACGGCCTTATCATAAGCGACGGATTCCGGTTCGTCGGCAGCATCGTTATAGACGGAGGCTTGATAACCCGTGTGGATATAGGCCGGACAGACCCGGCCGACATTCCCGCCGAGAACTACGAAGTATATGACTGCCAGGGAAAATTCCTACTCCCCGGCATGATTGACGAGCATGTGCATTTCCGCGATCCGGGAATGACCGAGAAGGGCGACATCGCAACCGAAAGCCGTGCAGCCATAGCAGGGGGCATAACGTCGTTTTTCGATATGCCAAACACCACCCCTCTCACCACCACTATCCAGGCATGGGAGGAAAAAATGGCCCGTGCAGCCGAAGCCTCGGCAGCCAACTATGCATTCTTCATCGGGGCGACAAACTCCAACCTCGATGAAATCCTGCATGCCGACTACACCCGCATACCAGGGGTGAAACTCTTCATGGGAAGCTCCACAGGCGGCATGCTCGTTGACAACGATTCGGAAATACGACGGCTGTTCACGCAGTTCCATCGCGTCATAGCCTGCCACGCCGAAAGTGAAAGCATAATTGCCGCCAATCGCGAAACCCTGTGCAAACAATACCCCGACGGCATACCCGTGGGCTGCCACAGCCGTATCCGCTCACGCGAGGCATGCCTTGACGCCACCGCACATGCCATAGCCCTGGCTCGTGAAACCGGCGCACGCCTTCATGTGATGCACATCACCACGGCCGACGAGCTGGCACTGTTCAAACCGGGCAACCTCACGGGGAAACGCATAACCGCAGAAACCTGCCCACACTATCTTTACTTTACGGAAGAATCGGTGGAACGTACCGACGGGCTGACAAAATGCAATCCGGCACTTAAAACCGATGCCGACCGCCGCGAACTGCTCCGCGCCGTGGCCGACGGACGCATCGACGTAATCGGCACAGACCATGCCCCGCACCTGCTGTCGCAGAAACTCGGCAAGGACGCCCTTACGGCAGCCTCAGGCATGCCGTCGGTGCAGTTTGCCCTACCCGTAATGATGCAACTGGCAGGCAAAGGCTATTTCACACTTGAGTACGTGGTTGAAAAAATGGCGGCAGCACCCGCACGCCTATACGGCATTTCGCGACGCGGCTATCTCCGCCAGCAATACATGGCCGACATAGTGGTGGTAAACCCTGATGATGATTACACCATCACACGCGACGATATAATCAGCCCGTGCGGGTGGAGCCCCTATGAAGGGATGCGTCTGCGTTACCGTGTGGAGCAGACATGGGTCAACGGACAGCCTGCCTACATCAACGGCACATTCACCAACCGCCAGACACCCTTGGCAATCCGGTTCGACAGCTGATAAAGTCGGCCAGCCATACACGATATGGCAGCCCCCGCATCCAAGCTCCGATTTATACTATTTGCTTGCAGCCTTTCCCACCAACGAAGCACGGATGCGAGAAAGGGTTGCAGGACTTATGTGCAGATACTGGGCGATATATTTCACAGGAACACGGTTTATCACATCGGGACGGGTGCGCACCAACGTCTCGTAACGTTGTGCCGCGCTGTCATTGCCAATCCACACATACCGGCGTTCGAGCACATAAAGCTCGTCGAGCAGCGCCTTGCTCCACCAGCAATGGATTTCCGGCTCCTCGGCAAGCAACTTCTCGAAATCAGAGAACTTTAGCGCCAAAAGCCTGGTATCATCAAGCGCCTGCCACGAAAACTGCGACGGCTCCCCCCGCGACATCGAATGTATCGATGTAAAGGGATCGCCGGAAGTTGCAAACAGGAATGTTTCCTCCTCACCGCCACGCGTATGCACGCAACGCACCAAACCGTCGATAATGAAAAACAGACTGTCTGTGGGCTGCCCCTGCTCTATTATAAAGGTTCGTTTTGACACGTTCATTTCCCGCACCAGCCCCATAACACGCTTCACCACTGCTTCCGAAACGGGGTAATCTACATCGAATATATCCTTAAGTGTAACCATGATATAACTGCATCTAAACAAGAAAGCTGAAAAAGCTATATAACAACAAGTCTTGAAGACTTCTACAACCTATTTTCCCAAATTTACACATTCTCAGTCAGATTTGAAAATTTTTATAGCCATAAACGTAAACGAATGAGCAAAGGCATCGTGCCGGTTTCCGGCACGATGCCTTTGCTCATTCGTTATCTATGGAAGGCAGTGTGTCAAAATTCAATATTTTGACACACCGCTGTGGTGGTTTTCGCCTGGATGGCGAGGGATGTCAATACACAGAATCAGTCGCGGAACTCGCGGCGGGGGCCACGGTCACCACCTTCACGGCGCGGGCCTCGGCGGTCGTCACGACGGGGACCGCGGTCGCCACCTTCACGGCGGGGTGCACCACCCTCGCGACGCGGGCCACGGGGACGTTCGGCCGGTTCTACATAGCCTTCGGGCTTGGGCTGGAGCGCACGAAGCGACAAACGGTATTTACCGGTTTTCTTGTCTATCTCTATGAGCTTGACGGTGAGTTCGTCACCCTCCTTGATGCCTGACGAGGCCATGTCGGGCAGGCGGTCCCAGGAGATTTCCGAAATGTGGAGGAGGCCGTCGCGGTTAGGCATGAACTCAACAAACGCGCCGAAATCCTGGATAGTCTGCACCTTTCCGGTGTAGACCTTACCTTCTTCGGGAAGCTCTACAATGGCGTTAATCATCTCAAGAGCCTTGTCGATGCTGGCCTTGTTCGCTGCCGCAACCTCGATATAACCGCCTTCGTCGATTTCGTCGATAGATACAGTAGCACCAGATGCCTCCTGGATGCCCTGGATGATTTTTCCGCCCGGGCCGATAACAGCACCGATAAGCTCTTTGGGGATGAGCATGGTGACGATACGCGGCACGTGGGGCTTGTAGTCCTCACGGGGGGCAGGAATGGTGTTCTCTATTATATCGAGAATATGCAGGCGGCCGTCGCGAGCCTGGTTGAGGGCGCGTTCAAGCACCTCATAGCTCAAGCCGTCGCACTTGATGTCCATCTGTGTGGCAGTGATACCTTCGCGGGTACCTGTCACCTTGAAGTCCATGTCGCCAAGGTGGTCCTCGTCGCCGAGAATATCGGAGAGGATGGCATACTGGCCGGTAGCGTTATCGGTGATAAGACCCATGGCGATACCGCTGACAGGGCGCTTCATCTTCACACCTGCATCAAGCAGGGCGAGGGTTCCGGCGCATACGGTGGCCATCGACGACGAACCGTTTGATTCGAGGATGTCGCTGACCACGCGGCATACATAGGGGAAATCATCGGGGAACATGCGCTTGATTGCACGGTGTGCGAGATTGCCGTGACCGATTTCACGACGCCCTACGCCACGTGTGGGGCGCGCTTCACCCGTAGAGAAGGGGGGGAAGTTGTAGTGGAGCAGGAAACGCTCGCGACCCTGGTTGAGCACGTCGTCGAGAATCTTCTCGTCGAGCTTCGTCCCTAGGGTTACGGTAGAGAGCGACTGGGTCTCGCCACGGGTGAACACAGCCGATCCGTGAGGGCCGGGCACATAGTCGACCTCGCACCATATGGGGCGGATCTGGGTGGTCTTGCGGCCGTCGAGACGCACACCTTCGTCGAGGATGCAACGGCGCACGGCTTCGCGTTCAACATCGTGATAGTAACGCTTCACAAGCGCTTTCTTCTCGTCGCGTTCCTCTTCGGGGAGCGATTCGATATATTCGTCGCAGATGGCGTCGAACGAATCCTGGCGCCAATGCTTGTCGGCACAACCGGCCTTGGCTATGGCATATGCTTTGTCGTAGCATTTTTCACGCACATCCTTGCGGAGGTCCTCGTCATGCACCTCGTGGCAATATTCGCGTTTCACAGTCTTGCCTGCGGCCTCGGCCATTTCAAGCTGGACTTTGCAATGCTTTTTGATTTCTTCGTGGGCAACCTTGAGGGCTTCGAGGAGTTCGGCTTCCGAAACCTCGTTCATTTCGCCTTCAACCATCATGATATTGTCGTAGGTGGCACCGACCATCAGCTCCATATCGGCCTTTTCAAGCTGCTCGAAAGTGGGGTTGATTACGAATTCACCGTCGATACGGGCAACACGCACTTCCGAGATAGGGCCGTGGAAGGGGATGTCGCTGCAAGTGATGGCTGCAGATGCGGCAAGCCCTGCAAGAGCGTCGGGCATGTCGACACCGTCGGCCGAGAACATGGTGATGTTCACAAAAGTCTCGGCGTGGTAGTTATCTGGAAATAACGGACGCATCACGCGGTCAACCAGACGCGAGGTGAGGATTTCATAGTCAGATGCGCGCCCCTCACGCTTGAGGAAACCTCCGGGGAAACGCCCTGCCGACGAGAATTTCTCTTTGTAGTCGACAGTAAGGGGCATAAAGTCCACCCCTTCGCCGGCCTCCTTGGCCGACACGATTGTAGCGAGAAGCATGGTATTGCCCATGCGCAACTCTACTGCTCCATCAGCCTGCTTGGCGAGCTTGCCGGTTTCGAGAGTAATCTCGCGGCCGTCGGGCAAGGTGATGGTTTTCTTGATTGGGTTCATTCTATAATTTTTGTTTTTAACTTCTTAAATCGTGCAAAGATACGAATTTCTGTCGGGAAGTTATCTTGACTTTTTCTTAATTTGTCTTTTATTCGTCATTTTTGTCGGTTTTCGCCATGGTTCACCTTCGGATTCAGGCAACATGCCTGAACCGCACCTTAGAAGACAAGGCCGGGAACATGCCCAAAACGCTATCGATTAAAAGCCAAATCAGCTTTGACTACATTCAATACTCCCGCAACAAAAGTACACCAACCCGATGTTTGGCACACGGGGGGATATCCGGCTATTTCGAGAGCCGTTGCGAACGAATGAACGCATTCACAGCCGCAGTGTCGGCCACGGCCTCCTGCAACGTCATGGGAAGCCGCATGACAGCGGTCACACGTGCCCCGGGTATCACCGCCCCAAGCAGTTGCGACGGCGAGGGGGCTGTTCCCAAAGCCGCATAATCACGATATGTGTAGCGCGTGAAAACAGTGCCGGATCCCACACCGCGCCTGTCGAGCCACCATCCGTCGGCAAGCGCCAAGGGGGTGGAACCTTCACATAAGTCGGTAGGCGCAGGATAACTCGCCAAAGAGCCGTCGGAAGCTAGCGTAACCGGCACGTTGTCGGCGAAATCGCCCGACATCCGATAAGCTACTGCTTTCGGCATCACGGTCACCGCCCCGTTTCCAATCAACTTTTCCGAACGTATCGTCCCGCCTCGGTCAGGTTGGGAAAACTTCTCAACCCTTACCGGGGTTGCCGGGTCTGCATCTGCAGACCCGGCATTAATTTCCCCGTTTCGAGAAGTTCTACAGCCCGTAACCGCCAAAATGGCAGAAATCATAAACAGACAAACAGGTTTCACTGTAATCGTTTTGTGCAAATCGTTCAAAGCGCCAGTTTCACGGTTTTGGTATAACCGTTCTCACACACCACGGTGAGTATGACCACACTGCTCCCAAGTTCAGCGAAATCAACGGAAGCCGAACAGCCGCTATTTTCCACAGGCACATTAAGTGATGCCCCGGCAGGAGTTGCGACACTGATTGCCGCGATGTTCCGAGGCGCGGCAACCAAGGCACGGCCGGTATTACGGTCGTAGGCGATTTCAATATCAGACGTCCCGGCCTCAACCATTTCCACCGCGCCGGTAGCACCTACTGTAAAGTCGAGATAGCGGAGCTGTACGAAACTGTTCCCGAACACATAGCCCAGGAAAGCCGTGTATTTCTCACCCACCTGGCCTTCGGGGAAAGCAATTATGATGTCGGAACTGCACGACTCGCCAGAATTCAGGAACAACGCCTCAGTGGAATTCCCGCTAGCCACAGCCGTACCTCCGCCTTGCGGGGTGATGAGTAACGTAAGCGGGCTGGCAAGATAACCGGAAATACATTTGATATCGGCTATAAAGTGGAGACGGCTGCAATCAGCAGCAGCTGTGCCACCCTCAAGGTTGAACGATGTAGCAGTCAGTTTCGGCTTGCCGGGATTGGAAAGCACCTGCACATTGCCAAGATTGTAACGGACAACGTTGGTTTCAGGATTGTATAGACAGCATGTATATGTGGTGTTAGGTCTGAACGACTGCGAAATCGCAAAATCAAATACCAGTTCACGGCTGTCGCTCTCACCAGGCATCAGGTCGAAGTAGATGCCTCCACCGGCAGCAACAAGCGCATTACCCGACAGCAGTGCCGGAGCCAGCGCCTCCGCAACCTCCACATCACTATTGTTGGCAACATCCATGCGCAGTTTGGCCGAACATCCCTCGAACAACCCGGTAAGTAATTCTGATGAAACAACCGTGATTTCGCCCGGGTTGACAGCCGACACCGACGAGCCCTGTACACCCTTTTTAAGAATCACATAATCAACCATATTCATAGGATGCAACGCAGGGAGCCAGCCTTGTGCGGGTGCATCCTCATTCTTCGTCACAACCGATGCGCGGTAAGTGCCGGAAGGCACATTCTGAATATTGAAAGTCAACGGGAACGAATTCCAGCCATATTCCGATTCCAGGCTGAGATTCCGGTAGCTGGCCGATTCCACATACGATACTTCGCCAGCCGTATCCTCAATCGGTTCCAGCCTGAGGCCGAATGAAAATCGCATCCTATCACTCGTCTCATTAAACCACCCGCTGGTCACAGTCAGGTTGTTACCAGCTGCAATGCGCCCTGTCAGGGGAGATGCCTGCGAAAGTTGCTGACGCACACTCACAGGGTTTCCATCAGGTTTCTTTACGCCAAGTATTACTGTCTGATACATGTTATACCCCCCGGAAAAGCCCCCGATACCGGCACCTTCGGGATTAAGGGCTGTCAGGCGGAAATAGCCGTCGTAGGCACCACCCCAACCCCAGTTAAAATGGAAATAACCGTCGGTAGAATAACCGTCGCAAACAAAGGCATGACCGCCCAGGTGGGAGGAACCGCAATAAAGCACCGGCCCTACCTCCTTCAGATTTTTATAAATCATGCTTTGCCAGTCAGCCAGTCCGTAATAGGAACGCACACAACGGTTCACATCACCGCTATATCCGAAATACGACTTCAAGGCACCAGGCACCTTCAAGTCGGTAGCACCCGAAGAACTTGTGCCATAATTCATCTGCACGGCATGGCCGCATGCTTTCATCAGCAATGCAACCGCATCATTCTGCACCGTGGTGGCTGTTTTATCGTAAACATCAAGCATGTTATCCCAGTCAAAGGCAACATCAAAATCCATCGTGCGGGTTATCCTGTTGACATCGGTGTATGTGATGCTGCCAGTGCCGTGTTCAGGCCATTCGTGATATTTCATCACCTGTGCCAAAGCCGTTGCCAGGCAACCGGTATAGGTGCGCTGCCAGTTGATAAGAGGGCATTGGTTGTTATAGGGGGCATCCTGGTTCCACTTGGTGTCGCACAGAGGTGCGATGGGGGTAAACGAAGATACATCCCCGGCAGCCCGGCTTGAATCGACAACACGCATTGACATGCCGGAAGATGCCTGCTCGATTTCAACCGCATACTGCTCCAGCCACCATTGCATGGAAGGGGGCAATTCGCCACCCTCGCCTACCGGCACATCGGAGTAACCGAGCAGAGGTGTCGCAATGTCGTCGGCACTCACAAGCATATAGCCTCCGGATTCGGCACGGTCGAACAGATAAACCGCCGGCATCCCGGTCGAGGTCCTGGCCGTATGCACAAGGCGGGCAGGGGAAGATGCCGTAGCAGGCATTGCCTTAAGAGGCATATCCGACGAATTAACCCGCTGCAGGGCTTCCTCCGGGGTAAGGGTTCGCGCCCATGAGCCGGTCACCGCCATCAGAAGCGGCATCAAAATCAAGCTTTTCTTCATTAGGAATGATATTAGAGATTAAAATTAACCAAGACTGGCATCTATGTAATCGATAAAAAGTATATTTGCATTGTTATTCCTTCAGGGCAGGTATAAACCATGCACTGAAAAAAATCCAACCCAAACGACCCGACAACAAAGTTAAAACAAATTTAATTTATAAGCACATGAACAACATAAGAATTTCCTGTCTGAAGGGGGCGCTCCCGTTTGTTGCCCTCATGGCGCTCTCATTTTCCTCATGCGGAAACAAAAAAATCTCGTCGGAAAACACTGGAACCAACACAGAGGCCGACAAATCCGCCTCTATCCTGAAAACCGACAGCATTTCATGGAACGACAGCATAGCCACCCCCGCAGGAAACAAAGCATACTGCCGGATATCGGTGGCATATCCCGTAGACGGGAATGCAAGGTTGCTCGACAGCATCCGTCACTGGATTGCAGGGCAGCTCTCGACAAACAGCTTTATAAGCCATGACACCGTAAAACCGTTCACAGTGCCTGGCGCCGACCTTGCCGACGGTGAAAAATATATTAAAAATGTCGGGACGCACGTCCTCGACAAGGCAAAACCGGAATTGCTCGGACTTGACAGCCTGAGGATAGAACCCGGCATGGCCTACGAGTATGACTGGAACATATCCGACATATACCAGACCGACAAGTTCGTCACTTACGCATCTTCGACCTATTGTTATCTCGGCGGCGCCCACGGGGGAAGCTCCTTCACTCCCCAGGTGTTCAGCCTGGCCGACGGCCGCGAATTCGGATGGGATATGTTCCGCACCGATTCAATCCCGGCACTGAAAAACATAATCAGACAGGCTTTGATGACCCAACACTTCGAAGTCAAAACCGAAGCCGAATTACGCGACTGCCTGCTTATCAACCCCGACACCCTGCCGCTGCCCGTCACTCCCCCCTATTTCACTGCCGATGGTGTGCATTTCGTGTACCAGCAGTATGAAATCGCACCCTATGCCGCAGGGATGCCCGGCTGCGTCCTCCCCTATGGCAAGATGTGCCCCATGCTGACCGAAGCTGCCGCAGCCCTTCTCCCTGCAAAATAAACATTGCCTAATTAATCAGATACAAGAACCGCGCTGTGACGGAATTCCGTCACAGCGCGGTTCTTGTATCTGAAAACCAATTTTGCTCCGGGAGTTATTTCACCATCACCTTCTCGGCATACGCCCCACGACGAAGTATATAGATACCTTTTGAAGGATTGGCGACATGCCGCCCCATAAGGTCGAAATACTCAGCCTGGATAGATGAATCATCACCGGAATCACGCACTACCGCACCGATTCCGGCAGGCACCAAATATTCGCGGGCGCCTATAGTGGCTTTGCCGTCAAGCGGGCGCGGCATGCCTATTTGGTCAACAGCGAGGCTTACTGTCTTTTCCTTCATGCAATCATTGTTGAAATCCGCCCGCAACACATCCTCGCGCATACGCATGGCAGTAATCGAGCAGAGGTTCATCGCATCTGAATAGGCCGGGTCTGTAACCCTCACCGAAGGAACTGACCATAAAGCAGGAAGCTCCGATGCCGCTATGGCACCGCCACCATCATCAGTGCCGGTTGTCAGAGTAGGAATGAACCAGCCTTCCGCAACCTCCCCGTCGAGCACACGCCCCAAAGCGGACACCGACGATGCAAAGTCGTCAGAATATATGTCGCGGGTATTGACAGGGTAAGTAACCGATTCCGGCGATGTGTAAAGGTTATAGGATGCTGAAACGCCGTCGGCGTCAAGCATTATGTCACCCCCTTCATTACCGGCCACTATATTGTTGCTGATATATGGGATGCCGCTGCTCATGCACACCGCATACCGCCCGTTGGCCGAACGATTGCTGACAATGGTGTTGTTGACCAATGCAAACGGGGCATCGGCATCAATCTCCACAAACAGGGCCGACGCACCGCTTTCACCGGCACTTTCATTTAGCACCCATGTGTTATTGACAACTGTGAGATTCACTCCCAGCATGCTTGTGGCGGCATTGCTTACCGCATGTAGGTAGGTGGCAGACCCTGCCGAGGCTTTGTTACCGTTAAATGTATTCCCTGAAATATAACCGTAGACAAAACGCGGCAGATAGATTGCAGCCCCGTCGGCAGCCTCGTTACCCTCGAAGTAGCAATGTTCTACAGGGAAGTTGAACCAATACCTTTTGTTGGGGTTGTCGCAACAGAAACCACCACCGTTGCGCCCTGCCTTATTGCGCAGGAAACGCACACGGTCAAGAATCAGCTGGCCTGTACAGTCAATCCCACCGCCGTCACGCCCGGCGGTATTGTCGGAAAGTTCGCATTCCCGCAAAATCAAACGCGCACCGTGGGCACGGATTCCGGCACCGTCCTGGGTATCCCCTGTAACCGCGCCGTCGCGGATGGCGAAATTACGGATTTCCACATCCGTATCCTTTTTCAGGTCGATGCACCTTACTGCAGAAGCGGCTTTTACCTCCGACAGGCCGACAACCTCGTCGAATTTTTCATCATACCCGCCAAACAAACGCACGGATTGTTTGATATCAAGCTGGGAGACGACGTCATACTCCCCGGCGGCCACATAGATTGTATCGCCCAGACCGGCGGCATTTACAGCCTCCTGCAATGTGCCGAAAGGCGACTCCTTGCTGCCGGTCCCATCCGCTCCGGCTCTGACATAGCGGTAACGGTTCGTTATATCCGGGTCGACATATGTCAGTTTGGCAGTGATGGCCAGATGGTCGGACGGCATAGCGCCGAGATCGTATTTATCCGTGCAATGGTCGTAGGAATCGACATTGAACCCGCGCACCCATATGTAGTCAATACGGCGCCCTGATGAAGGGTCTGCATTCCACTGCCCGGCAGTGGCGGGATCATCCTTGCCGAACTGTCCCACGGGGTCATCCACGGTGCTGAAGGCATCGGTAAACCCGGCCTTGTAAAGGTTAAGGTAGTTCACACGCGATGTCGTTGAATTCTGGTCACCTACAAACACCGTGGGGTAATGGCCGGCGATTTCCCATACTTTCTCATAATTAAGATGTGCCTGCAACACGCGGGCAATATTACCCTGATGGTCAAGGTGCGAACAGAAAAAATAGAAAATCTCGCCCGTTTCCTTTACCTTCAGTTTGGCCCACGATGTATGACGCACATTGTGTTCGGAACTGTTATCCCAGCTGCATTCCCAATTCGCCTGGTCGCGTGACAGGAAATACCACCCTTCGTCAACCAGGTCGAACATATCGGTACGGTAACCGATAAGGTCGATTGCGGTCTCACTTGTGTCAGCCCACCCTTCATGGCCGTCCCATCCGCTGAACGAGTATTGCGGCAACCGTTCCATAAGTTCGGATTTCTGACGCCCGGACTTGACTTCGTTGAAGCCAACCACGTCGAAACCGTTGTCAATCACAGTGCGTGCCACATAGTCGCGACGATTGTCCCAATTGTTTGCGCCACGGTCGTCGGGTGTCTGTACCCTGATATTATATGATCCCACCGTTATCTGGGTGGCATTTGCCGACACAGCCGCCAGGACTGCACACAGCATCAATATCTTTCCTTTCATCTCTATCTTTCCTTTCATCTCTTTTATTCGGAATAAAATTGGCGATAAGCCTCAACGTATAACCTTTTCGATTGTCACAGTGCCGTCAGTGTGATGCAAGCGCATGATGTAGCACCCTGAGCCAATGGGCAGCATATCGGCCTCGGGATAGCCTGCCACGGTCAGGACCTTCACCCCCTGGGCATTATATATTTCGGCATTCGTGATGCCGCAGTTTCCCGAAGACACCGACTCGATGCCGCCCGACACAGATTCCAATGTAACGGTCTTGGACGCCTCACGCCCGAAACGGTCGGTGACATTGATTTCGACCACACTGCCCGTTGCAGGCACATCGCAATGAAACATATGGTATGTTTCGGCAGGTGACCACTCGGGAAACTCTTCACGCCCGTCGTAGTTATAAACAGCCCACGGATCCCGGAACCCCTCATAGCGCGGCACTTCCCCCTGCGGTACGCCGTCAAGGCTCCATGTAACAGTCCAATGCTCATCCCAGTCCCATACATTGGCGATAACGGTTTTATCCTCATCCGGGTCAAATGTCATGGAATCGAACTGGCCAGGCTCATACACCCGGAACAGGTTTTTGTCGGCATCCTTGCCCAGCCATTTGAACTTCCATGAAATGTCAGTGCCATCCACGTGATATATGTAATAGCCCTGCGGCACACCGTCCTGGGTGCAAGGTCCACGCCATATGAACCCGCCTAAAGGGACTTGGCTTCGCTCGCGAATCGAGGGCGCATATTCTTCGTAGTTTGTAAACGAACGATGCACATGCCCGCTCAAAATCAGCACCTCGTAATCCTTGAGTACGTCGAGCGCGGCTGAGTAGGCTTTCAACGCCGATGCATTCTGCGTCATCGGCCTGTGGGTGAAGAACACCACACGCGAGCCTTTCTCCACATACGACAAATCTTTTTTAAGCCATTCCAACGCTTCAGGACGGATTCCTCGCCCGAATGCATCCTCTTTATTGATAGCAACGTTGTCAAGCGAGATAAAATGTACTTTACCACGGTTGAACGAATATCTTTCCGGCCCCCACGAACCGCGATAAAGCTCCAGCGACTTTTCATAATCAAGGATGTAAAGGCGGTCGTGATTACCCGGGGTGGCGAATGTAGGCACATTATAACCGGCATCGGCCAAGCAGCTGAAATAAGCCCCATACCCCTTGGCGGAATTGTTGTTATACACAATGTCGCCCAAATGAAGGTTAAACGGCATGAAACCTTCGTCACCCGCGATAACAGCCGCCTGCCGGGCCATTTCCATGTAGGCTTTGCCCATATCGGAATAGACCTGCATATTGAAGTACGGCTCCGGCTGTGTATCGGCATGGACCAGGAACGAGAACGAATCATCGTCACCAATCGGATTCAATGCAAAATCAGCCCTGGTCACCTCGCCGCCGCGATTGAGAGCCTTAAAAAAAGCCGGCACACCATCAGACACAGTGGAAAATTCATATCCCGACGGAAGTACGGCATAGACCATCAGCGCCGCCGGATTGGCGGAAAGATAATACGCCCCGTTCTCATCGGTGCATGAGAAATCATAACCATCCGAGACAAGCACCCCGGCCACACCCCGTGTGCCGTCATGAACATATCCCATTACATCAGCATCGTCACGCACAGGAAGTTCCGGCAATCCGATGCCCTGCGCCACTACTGCTGCCAGCAACGCATTCAGCACTATCGTAATTTTCGCCTTCATTATAACCTTTGTGGAAAATACTTTCACAAAATCACCTTATCGGTTCTCAATGAGCCGTCCATAAGGTGCGATACCATTACGTAGCAACCACGTTCGAGCGGGAGTGTATCGGTTTCAGGGGAACCCTTGACGGTCAAGACCTTCACCCCCTGCAAGGAATAGAACTCGGTTTTCACCACCCCGCAGCTATCCGGAGCCACAGCCTCGATACCACCCGACTCCGATTCCAGTTCGAGAGTTTTCGACAACGTGCGTCCGAACGGGTCGGAAACCGTCACCTTGACAAGACTGCCGGTGGAAGGCACATCGCAATGGAAAAGGTGGTAGGTAGGCTTGGTCTCCCAGGTAGGATGCATGGGATTATTGTCAAACTGATATGCGGCCAACGGGTCGGTTGCCTCTTCGTAGCGGGGTACGTCACCCTGCTCCACTCCGTCGAGGCTCCATGTAACTGTCCAGTCCTCATCCCAGTCCCAAACGTTCACAATCACGGTTTTGTCATCGGAAGGTTTCACCAAATCGGTGTCAGGGAAACCGGGTTCATACATGCGGAACATATTCTTGTCGGCATCCTTGCCCGTGGGCTTGAATTTCCATGAAATTTCAGTGCCGTCCACAGAATAGACATAATATCCGTTAGGCACACCGTCCTGACTGCAAATCGAGCGCCATTCATAACCACCGAGCGCCACATGGTTGCGTTCGCGGATTGAGGGTGCATATTCCGGGAAATTGTTGAACACCCGGTGTAGATGTCCCGTAAGGATAAGCACATCATATTCCTTGAGCATATCCAACACTCCTGAAAAGGCTTTCAGTGCGGCGTCATTACGGGTCATCGGCTGATGCGTATAAAACACCACAGGCGCACCTTTCTCCACATATGAAAGGTCTTTTTCCATCCATGCCACGGCAGCATCGCTGATGCCGCGCGTATAGGCGCCATCCTTTTTCACCAACACATTGTCAACAGAAATGAAATGCACCTTTCCCCTGTTAAACGAATAGTAAACCGGCCCCCATACCTCACGATAAAGAGCCATAGCCTTGTCATAATCCGTGGTATAATATCGGTCATGGTTACCGGGGGTGGGCAATGTGGCCAAATTATAATCTGCCGACTCCAATGTCTCCAAATAGCCCGTATAGTCATAGTTCAGAGCCGAGCCATTATATATGATGTCGCCAAGATGCAGATTGAACGGGGCAAAGCCGTCAGTTGCGGCAACGGTCTGCGATAATGCCCCCATATCGGCATACGCCTCTTTAACCTCGTTCCACACCTGCCCGTTGAACCATATGTCAGGCTGTGTGTCGGCATGTACGAAGAAGCTGAACGAAGTGTCGTCACCTATCGGCCTCAGGGCGAAATCAGCCTGGAAGGATTCGCTGCCATCTATGGCTTTGAAAAAACCGGCCACACCTTTGTCAATCTCGGCATATTCATATCCTGAAGGGAGGATAACGAACACTTCCTTGGCATTGGTATCGGATGCAATATAATATGCCCCGTCAGCATCGGTACGGGCAAAGGAGTAACCGTCGGATACAAGCACTCCCGGCACCCCTTGTGCACCATCATGCACATAACCTTTGATGTTGAAACCGTCGCGGTCGGGAAGCTCGGGAAGATTTACAGCGCCAAGCCCCATGCAACCGCACATGGCGGTAAATGCCAACACAAGTCTATATCTGTCAAACATTTTCATGGTTGGATGTTTACTTATTTCTTTTTAGTGATTATCTCGAATATGTCGGCATTACCCGAGAGGACTACTTCATGCGCCGACGGGGAAACCTCGATTTCGGCATATGCCTCGGTAACAGGTACTGACAACAAGGTTTTCCCGGTTGCATCATGCTGTTCCACCAACAAAGTCCTCCCCTCCATATCCCCAAGGAGGAAACAAAGGCGGTCGGCATCTGCCAACGGTTTGAACGACATGCTTCCGGCGAGGGTCTCGAACGTGGAGGGGTTACGGTCGAATGCAGCGGTAACATCGGTGGCATTGACAGAAAATTCACGTATGCCGACACCTTGCTGGTTGTCCGACTCAAGCTTACGCAGACGAACAGCTTTTGCCATGGGGGCTGTGTCGGTGCCTGCGGGGAGTTGCCAACAAATATCACGCACCCATGTCAATGTATCGGTCAACAGGCTCCATTCTTTCCCGTCGGGAGAATATTCCACCACGGCCTTGTCAAACACAACCACATCGCGGAAGTCACGCCCTTGCAATATCCTGACGTTGCGCAACGCCACCGGCGAGCCGAATTCCACCCCTATATAGTCGCCTGCCTGCTGCACGCGGTCGGCAAAATAAACGGTCGTAGAATCGTTGTCGAACATCTTTTTACGGCTGGGGGTCTGCAGGTTTCCGAATGTGCCGATTACCGTAGGAATCGATGATTCCTCCCCGGCTATAGTCCTGTAAAAACCGTCGACCATTTTATCCATCAGATCCTCATAAAGCGGTTGCCACCTCAGAGTGCCCACTTTGTGAGCCTCGTAGGCCGCCTGACGTGCGGAATCCATGCGGTTTGCGATATATCCGTTCCAAAACGCCGCGCCGTCACCACCTGAATATGTCTCCATAAGCATAAGGGCGGCATCAGTCCGGTCGGCGAGGGCTTCAAGTTGGTCAAGCCACGGGTCGATTTCTGCCAGAAGCATCTTGTTGCCGCATTTTGCACGGATCTCGGCAGGGGCGGCTTTCATCCCGGCAAGTTGCGAACGGAGCAGTGCGGCCTTGGGACGTGTGTAGTCCTCAAAACTGAACGAGGGGGTCTCCCACGACTCCTCCCGGCGGTAACCGAATTCCGTATCGCAGCTGTTGATTGCGAAAGCACGGTAGGCTCCGGGGCATTCCGGCATAAGGTAGACGAGCGAACGCTCCCAGCAGTCGATCGGGTTATATGCCGCCGGATTCCACGTATAGTCAGCCACGCCGTAGAGTGCCACAGTGGATGCTATGGCATTTTCCATCGGGTTCGACATCAGGCCGCACAGGTCGGCCGAGGTAGCACGGGTGTCAAGACCATAAACCGGGCCTTGGTTCAGGATATGGCGTGCATAATCGGTAACGGGATAGTTCCACCACACCAATGCCGGACGGCGGGTGCGGCTGTCGACCCACTCAAGGGTTTCGCGTGGAATGTCTCCGCATACGGCATCACCGGTCCACATCACCATTACCGACGGGTCGAGGGTGCGGCCATAAACCGACAGGGGGCCGTTTTCAGAACCGTCAGCCCAAGCCTTTGTGAAATCTGTGGGGCACATTGCCAACGGGGTGACATCGCCCTTGGCCTCGACAAACTCCTTGGTCAGGCGGTTAAGGAATGCCACCTGCTTTTCAGGATTCGTCCCCTCCCCTTTTATATCATCAAAGAAAATGGCAAACGAGCGGCATCCCAGTCCGTACAACTGCTCGAATTTATCCATTATATCGGCAAAATCCCGGTCAGTCCATTTTATATCCGCACCCGGATGCACAGCCCAAGTGAATTTGACCATATTGCTGTCGCAGGCCGCTATCAGCTCTTGCAGACGGGCGGCATCATCCGCCGGATACGGCTTACGCCAATCGGGCGACGTGTGATACGGGTCGTTCTTTGGCCCGTAGATATATTTGTTGAGTTTGTTCCTGCCGAAAAAGTCAATCAATGCCAACCGTGCCTCATGACTCCAGGGGGTTCCGTAGAAACCTTCCACCACACCGCGCTCAGGCAGTTCGGGCCAGTCGTTGATTTCCAGGAAAGGTACCTGCCCTGATGCGGCGGCCTCGCTTGCAAGGATAGCGTCGAGGGTACGGCGGCCATAAAACTCACCGGCAGCATCATAGCCTGTGATTTCCGCGCCTTTACCGTCGATACGCAGGCGGTAGGCACCTTCGCAAGGTTTCACCCCGGCCTTGGCAGCAGCTTTCACGCCATATCCACTTTTGATTTTAAGTTTCTTCCGGGATGTATCAAAGGTTCGTCCCTGCGGGTCACGCACCAGCCGCTGTGGGGTTGGATTGATAACAATGCCTTTATGATCAACCTTGTGGCCAGGCACGGCATGGACTGTCTGATCCTCGCGGCGTTGCAACTGGAGGTCGACCTCCTCGGCGGTGACGGGGAATGTAACGGCTGCCGCAAGGGCGCATATTATGGCGAAATTCTTTATCATCTGCAAAATTTTCCTTGAATCCGGGTTATGAAATCATAATGACCTCTATATCAAAATCACGCAGGTCAGATGCGCGTTATAGGTTAGGAAAGAGGAGAATGAGCGATTTGTTTGATTTGTTTATTTCGGTAGATTGAACACTGTCGACAGCTCACGCATCTGTTCCTGTGTCATGCCGTCGGGCACAAAGCCCATGGCACACGCGTCACGATAGATAACGGCACTTTTGTTGAGCACATCGATCATGTCGAAAGCCTCCATCACATCGTCGGCCACAGAGAACACACCATGCTTTTCCCACATAACCACATCGTAATTGTCGTCGATGGCTTTGATGGTCTCGTCGGCAAGTTCTACCGATGACGGGAGCATGTAAGGCACGATACCTAACCCACGCGGGCAGAATGCCTTGGTTTCGGGAATCATGCTCCACAGGATGTTTGTGAGCACATCTTTTTCAAGGAATGCCTTGTTATGGCTCATCGACACCAATTGGATGGGATGCGTATGCACCGAAGCCTTGTAAGTCGAACCCTTCGCAATCAGATAGTTGTGGACGCTCAGATGCGAGGGGAGTTCCGAAGTGGGCTTGACAGGGGCGTCGGCCACGATTTCGTAGTGTGCGCAATCGTCGCAGATCCGGATAATCGAACCATTTTCCATAGGGAAGCGTGCAAGGTCGCGCATGCGGCGGTTCGTGCCCTTGCAATAAAACCATTTTCCTTTGAGATTCGGGAGGGTGGCGCCTATGGCAACCGGTTCGGTAATGGCAGGCATAGCCCGCATTTCATCATCCACGCAATCGGTGATGTTGACTGTGATGTTGCCGCCGTTACGTTCGGCCCACCCTTTTTCCCAAAGGTAGCCTGCTACCTCGGCAACTTTTTCAACCTCGGCTTTCAACGCCGGGCGGTTATCTAGTACTGACATAGTTAAGTGAATAATTTGGATTATTATATGCTAAATCAACTGCGGAAGGAAACATGACACAATCAGGACAACGATGCCGGCCACAAGGGTGGCAATCGTTTTGCCCGAACAACCTTTCCACTCTTTAAGGATGATGCCCCACACATTGGAAAACACCACGTTGAGCGCCATCAGGATGCAGAACGAAAGGGTCATGAGCGTTGGCGACCCCGTAAGGAACCCCTTTCCCAAGGCGAGACCGAAGAACTGGCTATACCACAGCGCACCGGCAAGAAGGCAGAACAGGATGTTGTTGAACCATACATTGCCTTTCGCATAATCACCCCAGGTGCGGTTCTTGCTGTTCTGATAGAAGCAATAGACGGCATTGGTCACAAAGCCGCCGAGCGTAACCAGGAATGTTGCCGGAAGGGTCTTGTACATGGCCGGGGTAAGGTCACCGAAATTAATGCCGCTGCCGAACTCCAGGCCGACGTTGAAACACCCGCTCATGAAACCCGCCAAGAGGGCAATCGTAATCCCTTTCGGGAAATTGAAATCCTTCACGGCGGCTTTTTTCTCCGCCTCGCTCAACGACGCAGCCTTCATCGAACCGGCCACACCGATAATGGCTATACCGGCAAGGGTAACCACCACACCTAGGATTACGGAGAAGGTGAGCTGCGACAGAGGGTCGTTCTCAGGGAAGAAGAGATTGAGCAGCACCGGGCCCATGATTGTGCCAAGCCCGGCACATGTGCCCAAGGCTATCGACTGCCCCAGTGCCACGCCAAGATAGCGCATGGAAAGGCCGAACGTAAGGCCGCCCACGCCCCACAGGGCGCCGAAAAGGATGGTCATCCATATGTTGAACGACTGGTCGGCGGTGAAAAGGTCGCAGAGCGAATGCCCCGCAGGCACCGCCAGCAATGCCCCCATGAACGGGAGTACCAGCCATGCGAAAAGCCCCTGCACAATCCAGTAGCTCTCCCACGACCACGACTTGATTTTGTTAATAGGCACATAGGAACTGCTTTGGCAGAAAGCCCCTACGGCAATGATAAGCAAACCTATCAGAAGCATGATTTTGAGTATTATCCGGCGTCTTTCCTATATCATTTGCAGGGATACACCCCGTGTATCCCTGCAAATTGACATAATATCGGTTGACTGCCGTCGGCAATTTAGCGTTTAGAGGTTACTTCGGCTTCATACTTCTCGATGTCGGCGATGAAGTCGGCACCGGCGGGTATGTTGTTGCGGAGGCAGAACATGTTCCATACATCGCCGAAAGGCATAGCCTTGGCTTCCTCCATCAATGCAAGCTTTTGGAAATTGCGGTTGGTGAGTTCGAGTTCGCCAAGCTTGGCAACCGGTTCGAGAAGGCCGCGGAGCACTGATTTCTGGGTTGCGCGTGCACCCACCACATAAGCGCCGATACGGTTGATGGAACCGTCGAAGTAGTCGAGACCGATATGCACGCGGTCGAGAGCGTTGCAACGGGTGATTTCCATGCAAAGTTCGAGAGTCGACTCGTCCATAAGGGTCACGTGGTCGCTGTCCCAACGCATGGGGCGCGAAACATGGAGCATGATTTCGGGGCAGAACAGGAGCACCGACGAAACCTTGTCGCCTACAACCTCGGTGGGATGGAAGTGGCCGGTGTCGAGAGTGACAATCTTATTGTTCTGGGCACAGTAGCCCATATAGAAGTCGTTGCTGCCCACGGTGAACGCCTCAAGCCCGATACCGAAAACCTTCGATTCCAGGCAGTCCTTCATATGGGTGTATTCCTTCTTGTAGATTTCATCGAGCGAGTCCTTGAGGATGGAACGGTAGAGCATACGGTTCACAGTCATCTCCTTCTGCCCGTCGTGAACCCAAAGGTTCATGATACACTTGTCATCGAGCTGACGTCCCATCTCGTCGGCGATAGCACGGCAACGCTGTGTGTGGTCAATCCAGAAATCACGGATGCCTTTATCGGGATTGCTCAATGTGAGGCTGCCCGATTTGGGATGTGAGAACGAGGTGGAATTGAAGTCAAGTTTGAGATTGTTGGCTTTTGCCCAGTCGATCCAGCCCTGGAAATGCTTCAACTCCACTTCGTTGCGGTCAACTTTCTCGCCGCCGAACTCACCATAGATTTCATGGAGGTTGATGCGGTGGTTGCCACCGAGAAGCGAGCATACTTTCAGAAGGTCGGCACGCAGTTCCTCGATGTTGCGGGCCTTACCGGGATAGTTGCCGTTTACCTGGATACCGCCGGTGAGGTCACCGCTCGATTCGAATCCGGCAACGTCGTCGGCCTGCCAGCAGTGCAGTGAAATCTGCACGTTCTGAAGGGTATCGAGAGCCTTATCGGTATCGATGCCGAGTTCGGCATAACGCTGTTTGGCAATTTCGTAGGCTTGTTCAATCTGTTGGGTGTTCATGGTTATGTTATGTTTTAGTTATGTAAGTCGTAAAAATTATTTTATATTTCCGGCGGAAGCCTTTTCGAGTGATTTTCGCTCGATGAAGAAGGAGTGTAGCGAGCTACACGACTGATGAAGAGAGGGAAAAGCGCCGGAAAAACTCCGACGGGGATATAAAGTTTCAAAAGCAATCATTAACGTAATAATTTTTATGACTTACTTATGAGTTTGCTTTTTTTATAATGTCGAGATAGGTGTCGTAGGCGGCCTCCCATGCGCCGGTATCGGCAGGATGGAAAGTAGCGGTTTCGTTCGACCGTGCTATGACGCCACGCAATTCCGTGAGACTGCCAACCTCGCCTGCGGCCTTGGCCTGCACCATTATGTTGCCTGCGGCAGTGCATTCCATCGGGCCTGCAACCACATCTGCCCCGATGGCGTCGGCAGTCATCTGGTTGAGAAGGGCATTGCGCGAGCCGCCGCCGATAACATGCAGGCGGTTGATGGGGTACTGTGCAAATTCACGCAACAGCCCGAACACCTGGCGGTAGCGCAGGGCAAGGCTCTCGTAGATGCACCTGGTGAACTGTGCCTGCGATTCGGGCACAGGCTGGCTTGTGCGTTCGCAATATGAACGGATAGCCTCGGTCATGCTCGCCGGATTGGCAAACGCCGGGTCGTCAGGGAAGATTATCGACCGGAAAGGCTCCGCCCCACCGGCAAGCGCCACCAGGTTGGAATAATCGGTGTCAAGCCCGTCACGTTTCCATTCCTCACGGCAACGTTCCAGAAGCCACATGCCGCATATATTTTTAAGGAAACGGATTGTGCCCTCCACACCCCCTTCATGGGTGAAGTTTTCCGCTTCGGAGCGTTCGTTGATAACAGGTGAATCGATTTCCACACCCATCAGGCTCCAGGTGCCGGAGCTGAGGTAGGCGAAATTACGGTCGGTAGCAGGCACGGCGGCGACTGCCGAACCGGTGTCATGACCGGCCACAGCCACTACAGGCACTGCACCCAGCCCGGTCAGGCTTTGGATTTCAGGCGTGAGGGTGCCTACGGTTTCACCGGGCATCACCTGTCGGCCGAACATCCCTTCGTCAAGCCCGAGGCTCTCAAGGATTTCAGGTTCCAGACGGCGGGTAGATGCATTCACCATCTGCGATGTAGAGGCCATGGTGTATTCCGTAACCATGTTGCCGGTCAGCAGGAACGCCAAAGCATCAGGCAGGAACAGGATTTTTTCAGCAGCGGCAAGCACCGGCGATTCGGCGCGACGTAACGCCGACAGCTGGAAGAGCGAGTTAAACGGCATAACCTGTATGCCTGTAAGCTCGTATATCCTGTGGGCTGGGATTTTCTCGTTGAAATAGCGTTGCGGTTCCCCGTCGGTGTGGGTATCACGGTAGCTGCGGGGAGTGCCTATGATATGGCCGTCCTTACCGATGCATACGAAATCCACACCCCAGGTGTCGATACCGATCGAGGTAATCCCTACTTTGCGGCGTGCGGCTTCGCGCAACCCCCTGAGCATCTCTTCATAAAGATGCCATATATCCCAGTAGCAACGTCCGCCGTGACGCACAATGCTGTTTGGGAAGCGGGTAAGCTCCTCCAATTGCAGTTTGCCGTCGGAAAGGGTTCCGAGGATTGTGCGCCCGGAAGTAGCACCCAGGTCTATTGCTAAATAATGTGACATTATTGTTGATTGTGATTATTCGTTAGTTTAAGGGAAGTCATCATGACTTCATTGTATCTGTTTTGGAAAATCTCAGGTAACCTTTAATTTAAGCTGTTATTTCACCAGGATCTTCACGTCCTCGAGAAGACCCGAAGGCTGCAGGGGTGTCTTGGCGCTGTGGGTACGATAGTATGACCATGTTTCACGCTCATCGTCAGGCAGGCGGGAATCCCCTATCAGGCGGTTAACCCATGTGTTGACCACATCTATCTCGATTTCGTTCTTACCCTTTTTCAACAAATCGGTGACTTCGAGGGTATAAGGGGGGGTCCACACCCCTCCGGCATATTTCCCGTTCACTTTGACTTTTGCCATTTCGCGGACATTCCCCAGGTCGAGCAGCAGACGCTTTCCTTCAGGAATCATGGGCAGTTTCACGGTGGTCTTGTAAGTCGCCGTACCTGAAAAATGCTTTATATAATCATCGGCCTCCAGCGTGAGATTCTGAAGCTTTTTCATTTCGAAGCTCTTCCCTTTCCCAACCAAGGGGGTGAGGGTTACCTTCCACGGGGTGGAAACCGTCATCAGTTCTTCGGCCTCAGGGAAATTCGCCGCAACCCCGGCATTGCCTGCCATAGTGCCCCCTGCATTTTTCTCAAACACGATGAAAACGCTTTCCATCGGTTCGAGGCGCATAGGCACATTCATCCTGCCGTTGATTTCACCGAACGCCGGAAGGAGCCGGTGCGAACCGTCGACAGCATTCCACAACTCCGGCTGACGCCCATCGGCATCGCGGAACATGGCGCTGAATTCGCGAGGTTGTTCCTGCTGGTTGGCAATAAAATAGATGTCGCGGTCAGGGGTGGAGAGGTGAGCATATTTTATATCGGCATCCTTCCCTGCCGAATGCGTGAAGTCAGGTGTGATGCCGAGTATGTCGAATGCCTGCTGCATATCCAGCCCGTTCATCACCATACCTTTCCCGATTTTACGCACACCTGTAAGCGGTTCTTCACCTTCCCCCCACAGGTAGTCGGCTATTTCGCGTACCTCGGCATCGGCCTGGGGATAATTCTGCATAGAGGGGGAACGGAGCGGCTTCGGGCCGAGCACCACGGCGCCATCTTCCACAAGGGTCTTGATTTTGCGGAGCAATCCGGGACGCATGGTTTTCAACGGCGGCAACACCAGGATGCGGTAGGAAGTGCCATGGGGCAGGGTCAGCCTGTGAATGGCATCGGCGGTCAACGCTTTCTCGATAACCTCGGCATTGATGAAGTCATACTGGAACCCCTGCGGAAGCGACGGGGTGACGGTGCCGGTCATAACCGGGGCATCCTCGCCGATAAAATAAGCCACATCAGCCACATAGTTGCCCTGTTGGAGCATATGGTTGGCGCGTTTCAAATAATCGGTAAACAAATCCAGGTGGCTGAACCATGTGTTCTTGCGGTTGAACTCATTGCCGAACGGGCAGTTAATACCCGGTATGCGGGTCTCGTCGGGCTGGGAAACCATAAAGTGCAGCAACGTGGCATTGATTCCTTCGGTAAAGAAACGGTCGCCACGCTGTTTCATAGTGCGCGGTGAACGGCTGAATTCATGCCCCCCGCATGTAAACGACTCAGCCCAGCATTTTCCCTTTCCGTATATATGGGCTGCCGACGAGGCGGCACGGTTCTCGATATCGCCGAGCGAGCCCTCGCTCCAGAACTCACCCGCAACTTCGTCGCTCTGACCGCCATACATAAGGAACTCGCCCGGGAATCCCCAGTGCCCGTAAGGCTCCAGCCACAGTTTCATGCCGTCTTTGTTGGCCATATCACGCAACCCGGCTATGTGGTCATAGGCCAGGCGGTCGGCAATCATACGTCGCACATCCCAAAGGAAACGCTCCGAAAGGTCGGCGCTGCCCACCACGGTGCCGTTGAATGTAAGCAGATACGGGGTGGGGTCATAACCGAAATGCGACTTGAAATATTCCACAAAGTCATCACCGAAATTCTGGGTGGCACGCTCGTAGCTGTCGGATACGATATATTTCCACGTGGTGCGTTCCTCGGCTGGCACATGGCGCATTATGTCACCTATAAAGCTGTCATAATGGTGCTTCAGCACATCAGGGTTCCAACGGTCGATTTCAAGCCCCTTGCCGTCACCTTCCAACGCGGGTGAGTTCGGCACGTTTGCGGGAGCCATATATGTGCGGGTAACAACCCACTCCCCTTCCGGCACATCCCACGTGAGGCGGTCGCCGTCAAGCTGCGCGGTCAAATCGACAACATCCTTTTCCGACACTACGGCATCGGCCGAATATGCCGGAGAGGGCGCCCATTTATATTGCTCCCAAAAAGGCAGCGGGGTCTGGAACATCTTGCTGAGAATCTGGTCGGCATACACATTCACAACCGGCTCCTCGCTGACGGCAAGCTCCGGGATAAGGCATTGCTGGTTAATCTGGAAGTCGATGCGGAAGGCGTCCCCCTTTGTTTCGGGCAAAGCCGCAGCCGTAGGGGCAAGTATGTCATAGCCAACTTCAATCATCATATTGGTACGGTCGGCACCGAATGTGCCTACATCCTTCCATTCGCCGTTCTGCAGAGCCTTTACCGAAATCACGGCACGCACCGGGGTGGCTGTGCGCATTACCACCGAACGCAACGTGAAATCCTTCTTCGCAGGGACGATGGTCACCGAAGCCTTATCAGATGTGAAACCGGCCGAGGTTGAAGGGTCGCCGTCGAACATAGCCCGGAGATTTGTCACGTTTTCGGCAGAAATCGAATCCTTACCGGCGCTGACTGTCGACAGGGGCAGTTTGCGGGTTGCAAGCACCTTCACATCCTCCAGGTAATTTGCCGGACGGGGCAGCTCTATCGTGCGTAGCCCGGGGCCTGCCACCTCGGTCTCCACAGTCGCCAGATAACGTTGCGACTGTTCAGGCGAAACCCATGGGCCGCCGCTTTGGCTCCAGCCCGGGCAGTTGAACACACCGATTTCAATCCCTTCCTCGGCGGCAGTGCGCATCGCGGCACGAACGCACTCATACCATTCGGGGGTCTGGATACGCACCGGGCCACGAGGGGCTTCATTCTCGCCAAGACCCTGGAACCCGATATAGGCACGCGTAATACCGGCTTGTTTCATCGAACGCACATCGGCAACAACCCCTTCGGGGCTGACGTTACCTGACACCCAATACCAGTACAGCCCCGTTGCAACCTCCCCGGGTGTAGCGAAAACACGCTCCAGCTCCTGACGGCTGTCATTAGCCGACGGGGTGACAGGCCATGTCACTGCGTCAGTATGGCCGGCCGGCTGAATATTTAAATTGGATGCACTCGAACTTTGGCTTAATGCAAAGGAAGCCGCCAGCACGGCCACGGCAGCAATCCCCCTTTTTCTACGATAAAAAATCATGGCTACAAGAAATATGATTATAAGGCGCACGCGCTTTTCAACATGCAAAGATAACCCTTTCCGACGACAACGCATTGCCACATTTGTTCACCCTTTTGACGAATTTGTGTCAAAAAGCTTTAAATCACCCGCCAGTCATGCCGACGCACCTTTTTACCAAAATAATCACTATCTTTGCAACGTTGTGTATGACAACAAGAAAAATCTTTAGCCACAAGCCTAATGAAGAGACATTTTACACCGATTATCGTGATGGCGGCAGCTGTAGCCGCAAGTTTCGATGCAGATGCATGCACCAGCCTTATCGCAGCCAAAGGCGCCACTGCCGACGGCTCGGTCATGGTGACCTATGCCGCCGACTCCCACAACCTTTACGGCGAGCTATATAACCAGCCCGCCGCCGACCACCCGGCCGGGACGATGCGCAAAATCGTGGAATGGGATACCGGCAAGCCGCTCGGCGAAATCCCCGAAGTGCCGCACACCTACGCCACAATCGGCAACATGAACGAACACGGCCTGGCCATTGCCGAAAGCACATGGGGCGGCCGCGAAGAGCTGGCCGGAACCGGCATAATCGACTACGGCTCGCTTATATATGTTACCCTGCAACGTGCAAAAACCGCCCGTGAGGCCATCAAGGTGATGACCAACCTGGTAAAGGACTACGGGTATGCCAGCAGCGGCGAATCATTCTCAATCGCCGACCCCGACGAAGCCTGGGTGATGGAGCTGATTGGCAAAGGGAAAGCCGACAAAGGTGCCGTGTGGGTGGCACGCCGCGTACCCGACGGCCACATCTCAGGCCACGCCAACCATCCGCGAATCCACAAATTCCCCCTCAAGGATAAGACCGGCGAAACAATCTACAGCCCCGACGTTATAAAATTCGCCCGTTCGCAAGGATACTTCAACGGCAAAGACGAGGATTTCGACTTCTCCAAAGCCTACGGGGTGACCGACTTCGGCGCCCTCCGGGGATGTGACGCACGCGTATGGGCCTATTTCAACAAATTCAGCAAAGGGATGGACGCATACCTCCCATGGATTGACCGCGCCGAAGGCGAACCGATGCCCCTTTGGGTGAAACCCGACTCGCTCCTTACCGCGTCAGACATGAAATGGATGATGCGCGACCACTTCGAAGGAACCCCCTACGACATGACAAACGACATAGGCGCAGGCCCCTACAAAGTGCCCTACCGCTGGCGTCCGATGACCTTCACCGTCGACAGCGTGGAATACACCCACGAACGCGCCATAGCCACCCAGCAGACAGGTTTCTCGTTCGTTGCACAATTGCGCGGCGACCTCCCCGCCTACCTGCGCGGCCTCCTTTGGTTCGGCACCGACGATGCAAACACCAGTGTCTACCTCCCGGTGTTCTGCTCTGTCAAGAAAGCACCCGCACAACTCGCCCACGGCGACATCAACACCCTCGACTGGAACTCCAACTTCTGGGTAAACAACTATGTGGCCAACCAGGCTTACAACCGTTATTCCCTTATGATTCCCGACATACGCCGCGTGCAGTCGAAACTCGAACGCGACATCGAAGAGGATGTGCGCGTGGCCATAGAACAGATTCCCGCATTCTCCGACGAAGAAATCTGCCACAACCTGACACAAGACCTCGCCGACATCTGGGCAGAACGTGCAACAACCGAATACAAGAAGCTGGGCGACTACCTCTTTGTCAAATTCCTCGACGGGAACATGAAGAAAACCGACGCCGACCACAACTTCGTGAAATCGGAACACGGCATGCCGGTCTACCCCGAATTCCCCGGCTATGACGACCGTTATTTCCGCACAATAGTCGATGATGCAGGCCCCCGCCTCCGCGTAAACAAAATCAGCTACTGAAAAAAACAGCATATCACATGAGCAGGAACGACAACGAATTGGAAGGGGTGACGCTGCTCGGGGCTAACGGCACAAGGTATCCCGACCGGTACGCGCCCGAGGTGTTGGAGACATTTAAGAACAAACATCCCGAAAACGAATACCTGGTAACTTTCAACTGCCCGGAATTCACGTCGTTATGCCCCAAGACAGGGCAGCCGGATTTCGCAAGGATAATCATACAGTATATCCCGCGCGAAGATATGGTGGAGAGCAAAAGCCTGAAGCTCTACCTGTTCTCCTTCCGCAACCATGGCGACTTCCACGAAGACTGTGTGAACATAATCATGAAAGACCTTATGCGCCTGATGAACCCGCGATATATCGAGGTCAAAGGGATATTCACACCCCGTGGAGGCATCTCGATTTACCCCTTCGCCAACCATGGCGATGACGAGCATCAGGAGCTTGCCCGCCAACGCCTGCTTGCCTCATTCAATGATGCAGTGAATTAAAAACCCTCAGAGGTTGCCTGGGACTTCACCCACCGGAGTTTTCAGGCAGCCTCTTAAATCCTATAAACTATGGGAATCGAATCACATCAACATTTTGCAGAAGTGTTCCTGCCGCCAAAGGAACAGGAGCTCGTGCTGACAACCGACCTCGCCCAACACCCCAAAAGGCGCGACGCACTGATTGTGCTGTCAGGCGGGATGGACTCAACCACCCTCCTATATGAATATAACGCGCGGATAGCGCTCGCTGTCACATTCATGTACGGGTCGAACCACAACGAACGTGAAGCCGAATGTGCGCGTTGGCATTGCAACAACCTCGGAATCGAACACATCCAGATACCGCTCGGATTCATCGGCGAACATTTCGAAAGCTCGCTTCTTAGCGGGGCCGACGCAATCCCTTCGGGAAGCTATGACGACAAAAACATGCGTTCCACAGTGGTGCCTTTCCGCAACGGGATAATGCTGGCTGTGGCCGCCGGGCTTGCCGAGAGCAGGAAACTTTCCACGCTGATGCTCGCCAACCATGCGGGCGACCACGCCATTTATCCCGACTGCCGCCCGGAATTCGTCGATGCCATGGGGAAAGCAATCGAAAAGGGCACATATGACGGAATCCAGCTCTTCTGCCCCTACACAAACCTGACAAAAAACGACATAGTGCGCCGCGGGGTGGAACTTGGAGTCGACTATCACCGCACTTATTCCTGCTACCGCGGGGAGGAAAAGCATTGCGGCACATGCGGCACATGCACCGAGCGTCACGAAGCCCTTGCCGCCGCCGGATTGAACCCCGCCGAATTCGACTGAACAAAAACAGTCCGACCGGGAAACAACCGGCGCCGGTTCCGCATCAGCTCTGACAGCTATTTTTTTAACATTGCCGAACTTTTACAAAAGATTTTCCGACAACTTGTTACACACAGCGTGCATGAATATATGCAATATTCATGCACGCATTATTTTCCCATATATTAGCGACATAGAAACAGTCACTGCATAACAATACAAAAAATTATAAGTTTTCAAATGCAACATCAATGCCCATTTCGGCAACAGAATGATAGGCCATTCTTCATTTTTTGCACCAACTGAAACCTAAAAAATATATAAATTATTACATTTTACTTGCCTTATAACCTATTTTATATTACTTTTGGAAACGTAATATAGAGGGTACAACACCTGACAAACCGAAAGCTACAGGCGCTTTCATCAGAAATCATTAATCACACGAATTGTAAATATCCGAGGTTCCGGCTCCTTTAGGAATAGGAAACTCTGACATTCCCCATAGCCTATCATTATTAATTCAGAATGAAGAAATTTTTACCATTAATCTGCTTGGCTGTGTCATCGCTTGGAGCATCGGCACAAGCCACATTCGGTCATTTTGACCAAGTAGAATTAACCCTGCGTGCCGAAAATTCGGCACGCCTGAATGCACCGGGCGAAAAAAGCCCGGAACTGGTCTTGCTGATGCGTGTTGCCGATTCAGCCACCGTCGACCGCCTGCGTGCCGCCGGGGCGGAAATACGCCAGGTAGAAGGCCCTATCGTGGTGTTGGCCGTAGAACCCGGGAAAGCTGAAGAAATCGCCGCTACCGAAGGGGTTATCAGCGTCAGGCTAAACCGCGAACTTGAAACGATGGATTATATCAACCCGATGGGTATCGACCGGAGCCGCACAGTACTCGGCCTTGACAAAGCGCATTCGGGTGCAAAACCACTCGAACAGCCCTACACCGGCGAAGGTGTAATCGTAGGCGTGATTGACCGTGGACTTGACGCCCAGCACCTGTCGCTCCTTGACAAAGACGGCAATCCCCGCGTGAAGCGGATTTTCTTCACCTTAGGGAACAACTCCCTGGCCGATTTGAAAACCCCCGCCCATATCATGAACTGGAAAGGCGACGTCGGCACTGACACACACGGCACACACGTGGCCGCCATTGCCGCAGGAAGCGCCGTAACAGACGAAAACACCGGCGGTCCCGACCTGACAGGTGCAGCTCCCGGAGCCGACATCATCCTTGCCGCGACACAAGGCGGCCTGACCAACGATTTTATGATACGTTCCGCCAGGCAGATTGCCGATGCCGCCAAAGAGGAAGGCAAACCCTGCGTAATCAATATATCGCTTGGCAACAACGGCGGCCCGATGGACGGCACCGACGAAGCTTCGACTGCAATCAGCGAGATAGCCGCATCGACCGGGGCCGTGTTCTGCATAGCGTCAGGCAACGAAGGCGATGCAAACGCCACACTTCACGCAACATTCACCGACACCCCTGTAAAGACATTCATCGAATCATCTCCCTACACCGGCGCAATCTGGCCTACATCGCTGGCATTCTATGCCCGTGCATTCGGGAACTTCGAAATATGGTCGGAAGATGAAACCCCTGTCACGGTACGGTTCGACCTCGTAAAAATCTCCGATCCGGGCACACCGTTGGCCTCTGTCACAGTGACTCAGGAAAATCCTGCATATATCGCCAACCCTTCGGCGTTATCGTCGACAGGTGTAGCCGCAAAATTTGTCAACACCACCGATGAAACTTTTTGCTCCACACTGACATCAAGCTTTATCGGCGGCCAGGCACGTGTGGAACCATCAAACAACCGCTACCATGTGGAATGCCGCAACCAGCTGCAATTCTCATCCGATGCCAACGACCGCGCCCATGCCGTCATGATGACCATTGAAGGCACGCCAGGCAAACAGGTGTTTGTCTACACTTCGACCGTAAGCGGACTGTTCCCCCTCAATTTCAAATCACGCGGCATGGAAGGGTTTATCGATCCCAACGGCGACGGCACACTCAACGCCATGGCATGCGCACACAACATCATCACCGTGGGTTCTTATAACTCCCACAGGTTCTCTGCACAGAGCATGGAAACGGGTCACGACGTCAATCAGACCTCCTATTTCTCGTCATGGGCCAAACTGGTCGACGGGCGTCACCTCCCCCACATCTGCGCCCCGGGGATGAACATCGTGTCGGCAATGTCGCGCTATCACGTGAAAAACTCGTCATACGACGAAACTATCTATCCGAAATACTACAGCCGCACTGTCAACGGCGAAACATATCACTGGACCCCTATGACCGGCACATCCATGGCAACGCCTTATATGACCGGTGTAGCCGCGATGTGGCTGTCGGCCAACCCTGGTCTAACAACCGAAGAGATTATAGACATCGCCCAGGAAACTTCGTCCATCCCCGAGCTTGCAGCCGACAACAAAGGTGCCTCAGGCAACCTCAATGCATTTGCAGGGCTTTGCAAGGCTTTAGGTCTTAGCAGCGTAGGCAACATTAATGCCGACACGGCCGATGCACTCGCCATTATACCCTCCGAAGGGGCCTGCCATGTGTTTGCTCCCGGAGCAGCCTCAATCAAAGTCTCCATCCATAACATGACCGGCATCACCGTGAAATCAGTGACCGCCGAAGGCGACGAGGCAATCATTGCTACCGACGACCTTGCCACAGGCATATACCTTGTCACAGCGTCGACACCCAACGGATCGAGAACTATCAAAATAAACCTATAATTACGGCAGGCCGGTGCTTTGCGTAACCTATACCACGTCACAGCGCCGGCCGGTCAACCCTATTCATTAATCACAAACAAACAACACAATGAAGCAACATCTACTTCATCTCGCCATGGCCACGGCATTGGCCATAGGCTCTGCCGACGCACAGGCGGCAGTTGTGTTCACCCCGTCCGGGAACCAGGCACAGAACAACAAAGAGAATCCGTTCCGATTCATGCCTACTGCCGGACGCCTTAACACCATCACCTTGCAGAACATGCACAACCTGGATCCCAAGGCGATGACCAACCTAGAGCCGGACATAACCTTGACAGCCCCCTATGCAGGTGATGACCAGATGCAGACTTGCAGCATAATGTACGGGCCCAACGAGGAAAACTGGTTCTACACCATGGTACCCCTCTATGACGAGCTGGAAGGGAGCAACGAATATTGGAAAGATATCTCCTACAACGGAGTGGAATTTACCCTCTACAACGAAAAAGCTGAAAAAATCGGCTCATGTGTCGGCAAATTCCCCCTCATCGAAGGCGCCAAGAAATGCCAGTCTATGCAGGTGAGCCTCTCTGCAACACAGAAATTCTACAACTTCGACGATTATTACGAAATCACCATCGCGGCGAACTATAACCCCCTCAAGGATTTCGGCGCAAAGCAGGTGAGCTACACATTCTCGCTCAACAACAGCACCGAGCCGCAGGATCCTATATGCGCCATCCCGGGTATGCCCGGCTATGTGATCAACGTGGGTACACCCACTGCCGAAAGTTTCATAATGATGTATATGGACTACAGCACATGGCCCGACGACGACAGGCTTACACGTTACACAGTGTACACCAAAGCCGGATACGGCACAAACGGCCCGACGAAGATGCAGGACTTCCCGATTGACGAACTTACCGGCGACAACACCGGCGAATCACCCATGCAGATGACCTCCAACGGCAACAAGCTGTATATCGCCACAGCCCTCTATGAGAAGCCGTTCTTCGGCGAAGGAGAAGACGAAGGCTCGCAGAACGGCAACAACTACATAATCACCCTGCTGGAACAGTCAGGTTCCACTTTCAAGGAGGTGAAGAAAACCGTAATCCCCGTACCCGACCGCAACGAGGGCTTCATCACAAGCTCCGTAACACTCGGCAAATTCCGTGGAAGCAACGATATCACTTTTGACTTCGGCGACGGCAAACTCCCCTGCTACGTGCTCAAATTCTCACAGACCGACGTTCAGGAAAACGAACAATGCTATTATGCAATCTACGATTCCGACGGCAAAGAAATCAAACGTTTCGCAGAAAACAGCCGTGGTGTAATGCAGCTCAGCAACCTTACCGGTCACGAAGAGCAATATGCATTCCTTATGAAGAACAAAGACGGCAATGACGTGCTCCAGATGATCGACTGGCCCTCACTCAAACTGGGAACAGAACTCCCCGTATCATTCTATGATTATGATTCAGGCGAGACCTTCAACCTCTCCAACAATCTTGACCGCTGTCTTGGCAAGGGCGGCTATTACTACATCGCCTCAAGCGCCAACGGTTCGACCGACGACAAGAACACAATCCACCGTATTGCCTACTTCAACGGCAAAGGGGAAGTCGACCATATCGACGCCCTTACTTTCAAGGCCGATGTGACCAAGGTGCTCCCATGCATCGACGCATCCATCATGGATCCCTACCTGTTCAATTCCGACAAGAACTTCGAATACCTTGCATGGCTTGAGCGCAAATCGCCCGAAAACGCCAATGCCTCGGTGAAGGTGATTGCAATAGTCGACCAAAAAGGCAACATCCTTGCAGAACGCGAATACAAGCTGCGCCATCAATATTTCAACGCATATGTATCTAACCCCAGCTCCGGCCTTTCGTTCCTGTGTGTGCAGTACACCGACTATTATGGCCAGGAACGCGAATCGCGCAACGAGCTTATCCGTCTCCCCTTCAACAAATTCGAGGGTGAAGGCACCGTTGAGAACCCCTACCTGGTAAAAACCTATGGCGACTTCAACCAGATTCGCAACAACCTGACATCGCATTTCCGCATCGATGCCGACATCGATGCCGAAGGACGCACATTCCTCCAGGTACCCGGCACATTCACCGGCTCGATCGACGGTGGCGGCCACCAGGTACGCAACCTCGTAATAAGCGGGCGCAACGACAACAACGCCATGTTCTATCAAATCGGCGATGACGAATCAGCAAGCCGTTCGTTTATCAAGGATCTTACCTTTGTAAACCCCTCGATGCACATCAGCTTCCAAAGCTTCCGCATCAAGGCTGACGCCATGCTGGCCTACCAGCTCGTCGGCGCTGACTTGGAGAACGTGCATTTCATCAGCCCCAAAGCAACAACTGACTTCACCGAGCGCAACTCATATTCCAACCCATATTTCGGCGGTATCGCTGCCCGCGTAAACGGCTGCTCGTTCAAGGGCTGCTCATTGCTCGACGCCGATTTCGATATGCCTAACTCGGCAGTAGGCGGCATCGGTGCCAACTTCATCATCAACGGCTCCGAAATCAACGCATGCGCATTCACCGGCAAAATCACCGGCAAATGCTACGTAGGCGGTATCGCAGGCCATGTCAACACCACGACTAACATCAACGATGTGCATGTCAACGCCGAAATCATCGGCACACACAGCGTAGGCGGCGTGGTAGGCTTCTCGGAACAAGGCCCTGCCAACATCTCACATGCCATCGTTGAAGGTTCTGTAACCGGCGAAGAGCCCTTCATGACCTATGCATATGTTCCCGAACCCGGAAGCGATCCAGATGATCCCGAACCCAGCCTCATCCCGGTGGAAACCTACCAGCACTATGTAGGCGGTATCGGCGGCTACATGATTGAAGGCTCTGTAAAGAACTCGCTCGTAGCCCTCGGCAGCCTTGCATGGGATACCGAGAAGGATGGTGACTACGCCAACCGCATTGTAGGCGCAGGCGCAATCAGCAACTGCCATGCCCTCAGCTCGCTCGCAAACGGCACCGACGAAGACTACAACGGTGCATCAGTTGAAAAAGATGACCTTACAACCGAATGGTTCACCAACCTCGGCTTCGCCTTCGACGGCAAAAACCACACCGAACCTTGGAACCACGACGGCGAACTGCCCACACTCCACTTCGAAGCTACCGCAGCCCAGTATGTGGCATTCACTATCGACGAACTCCGTGCCGATATTGAGAAACCTTACGAAATCGAAGTTGTTCTCGAAGGTTTCGACAACCCGGCAGAAGCAGGCTTCAACCCGTACTTTGACGCAGGTGAGGACGCTGTGGAAATAACCGATGTGGCACTGCTTGAAAACGGCAACGCACAACTCACCGTAACATTCCACAAAGAAGGCAACTACACACTCACCGTGCAGTGCGGCACCAAGTCTGCCACCCTCCCCATAGAAGCTGTAGACCTTTCAGGAATCGCAGAGGTAACCGTTGAAGCCGCACAGGCCAACGACCCTGTCTACAACCTCCAGGGTATCAAGGTCGGTACACGTGCCGGTTTCGACACCCTCCCCGCAGGTCTCTACATCGTAGGCGGCCAGAAAATCCTCAAGAAATAAACCAGGCCTGAAACAAGGCAGGAAGCCAACCCGGCTTCACACCATACAAAAACGCCCTCCGAACGTTCGGAGGGCGTTTTTATTATAGGACTAGCCTCGGCAATTTATTCAGCAGCAATATTTTAATCTCCCATTGGCTGAAAAATGTCCACTACAATCAATCCATGTCAGGCACTGTCATGACACAGGCAGGGCCTGGATTTCGGTCAGGATGGCGACAGCCGTTTCCACCGTTTTTACATTGGCTACAGCAAAACTGCGGCGACCGTTTTTCTCCCGTATTTTCACCCTGGCGGGATTCTGCTGAAGATAGGTGATCAGGCGCCCGAACATAGGCGACTGGTAATAGGCTTTATTACTGTCGTCGACGAAATACAGGTACATCTGCCCCTGCTTCAGCGACACTTTCTCTATGCCCAGCTGACGTGCCAGACGCCTCAGACGCGGCACTCGCATGAGTTCGGCTGTTTCCGGGGGGATTTTGCCGAAGCGGTCGAGCAGGCGCGAACGGAACTCCTGTATATCCATTTCGCGTTCCATATCGTCAAGCTCGCGGTAAAGGGTGATACGCTCGCTCTCCTGCGGCACATACCAGGCGGGGAGCAAAAGCTCCATATCGCTTTCGATAACGCAGTCGGCAACGAATTCCTTATCCTCCCCAGGTTCTTCGGATGTGAATGTGTCGGAGAACTCCTCGGTGCGTAGTTCAGTCACGGCTTCTTTAAGGATTTTCTGATACGTCTCATAACCCAGGTCGGCAATAAAACCGCTCTGCTCCGCACCCAGAAGGTTGCCTGCACCGCGTATGTCGAGATCCTGCATGGCTATATGTATCCCCGATCCGAGGTCGGAAAAACTTTCGATAGCCTGCAGGCGCCGCCTGGCAACAGGCGTGAGCGGATTTCCGGGAGGAACCATAAGGTAGCAGAACGCCTTACGCGAGGAGCGCCCTACACGTCCACGCAACTGGTGCAGTTCGCTAAGTCCGAAGTTCTGCGCGTTGTTGACGATTATAGTGTTGACATTAGGCATGTCGATGCCGCTTTCGATAATGGTGGTGGCCAGAAGCACATCATAGTCATGGTTGGCAAAATCAATGATGGCCTGCTCCAGCTTTTCGGGTGGTAGCTGCCCGTGAGCCACCAGCGTGCGGGCATCGGGCACCACACGTTTCACCATCGCCTCAAGCTCGTAAAGCCCCTCGATGCGGTTGTTGATAATAAAAGCCTGCCCGTTGCGCGACAGCTCGAAATTCACCGCCTCTTCAAGGATTTCATCTGTAAGGGTATTGACAGAGGTCAGTATGGGGTAACGGTTCGGGGGCGGGGTGGTAATGGCCGAAAGGTCGCGGGCACCCATCAGCGAGAACTGAAGGGTGCGCGGAATCGGGGTAGCGCTCATCGTCATAGTGTCGACATTGACCTTTAGCTGCTTGAGTTTCTCCTTCACGGCCACACCGAATTTCTGCTCTTCGTCGATAATGAGAAGCCCGAGGTCTTTGAACCTGACATCCTTCCCCACGATGCGGTGCGTCCCTATGAGTATGTCTATCTTACCCTCACCAAGGTCTTTGAGAATCTCCTTGGCCTGCTTGCCTGTACGGGCGCGTGACAGGTAATCGACCCTGACGGGGAAGTCGGCCAGGCGGTCGCGGAAGGTGTTGAAATGCTGATAGGCAAGCACGGTTGTAGGCACAAGCACCGCAACCTGTTTGCCGTCGGTGGCGGCCTTGAATGCGGCACGCACGGCTATTTCGGTTTTCCCGAACCCGACATCCCCGCATATCAGGCGATCCATCGGGCGAGGGCTCTCCATATCCTTTTTCACTGCGGCAGTGGCAGTTGACTGGTCGGGTGTATCCTCATAGATAAACGATGCCTCCAATTCATGCTGTAGATATGAATCGGGTGAGAAGCTGAAGCCCCGCTCCTCCTTGCGGGCGGCATATAGCTTTATAAGGTCGCGGGCTATATCCTTGAGTTTCGATTTGGTTTTCTCCTTCAACCGGTTCCACGCGCCTGAGCCGAGCTTGTTGATGGCCGGTTCCACACCCTCCTTGCCACGGTATTTGGCAAGTTTGTGCAGGGCGTGGATACTAACGAAAATGCAGTCGTTGTTCTTGTAGACAAGCTTTATCATTTCCTGGGTGGAGCCGTTGACCTGCGTGCGCAACAGCCCCCCGAATTTCCCTACACCATGGTCTACGTGCACAATGTAGTCACCCGTCTCTATTGCGCTGAGTTCCTTCAGCGACAGGGCAAGTTTGCCGCTGCGGGCACGCTCCCCCTTGAGGGTATATTTATGGAAACGGTCGAAAATCTGATGGTCGGTAAACACGCACCGCCGTGTAGCATGGTCAACGAATCCTTCATGGAGGGTCGACAGCACGGGGGTGAAGGGGATGTCGTCGCCCCTCTCGGCAAATATTGCCTTAAGGCGTGCAACCTGTTTCTCGCTGTCGGAAAGTATATAGAGCGTGTATCCGTCGGCCAGCAACTGGCGGAAAGAGTCGGAAATAAGGTCGAAATTCTTATGATAAAGCCCTTGGGGAGTGCATTGGAAATCAAATTCCACACTGCTGCCGGCTATTTCACCGTCTCCGCCGCCCGTACCGGCTGCCGCCGTGAAGTGCAACTTGGCAAACGATTTGAAACCGGCATCGAATTTATCGGGGTCGACAAGGTTCTTCATCGCCGAGGCATCCCCCTCGTCGGCAATCATGGCAGAAGTGCTGAAAGTTTCACCAGCCACAGCCCTTATACGCGACAGGGTATAGTCAGCGTCGCGCAAGGCAATCAAAGTGTCGGGCGATATGAATTCAAGCACACTTTCACCCCCCACGTCGCCGCTGCCGCCCACATTGGCAGTGACCGATACGGACTCAAGTTTCTGTTCCGACAGCTGGGTCTCGATGTTGAAAGCGCGTATAGAGTCAATCTCGTCACCGAAAAGGTCGATGCGGTAAGGCAGCTCGCTCGAATATCCGAAAATATCGAGAATCGAGCCACGCACGGCAAAATGCCCCGGCTCATACACATAATCCTCCTCCTTGAAGCCGTTTTCACGTAGCCAGCGCCTGGTCTGCTCCAAATCGATTTCCTCACCCACCTTAAGCGCAAGTGTGTGGTCCGACAGCGATTTGCGTGATGCCACCTTTTCGGCCATCGCCTCTGGATAGGTGACCACCACACGCAATGCCGGGTCATCGTTCCATCGGTTAAGGGTTTCGATGCGCATTATCTGCGAAGGCGGGTCGACCCGTCCGTACTTTATGTCACGCTTGTAGCCTGAAGGGAACATCGACACGGCATCGTCACCAAGAAGCTTCGTAAGGTCTTGATACAGATAGCCTGCATCGTCGAGCGAGTCGCCAACAACAAGCAGCGGGGCTTTCAAACCTTCAAGCGCGGCAAACACCATCGCCGGGGCAGAACCGGCCAGTCCCCGCAATTCCACCCTGCCACGTTCTGCCAACGCAAGCACACCGGCCAGGGCTTTGCGCCTGGCCGGTGTCATAAACAGTCCGTCAAGTTCGGTTATTTTCACAGCCAACCCTCTTATAACTTACGACTTATGTCTTAAAACTTACAACTTAAAACTACTTCCCCCTAAGAATCCCCTTATACCTTTCCGGGCTGTTGAGCACGGTTGCGGCACTGTCAAGTTCGGCATCATGCTTCAACGCTTCGATAATGGCCCCGCGGTCGTAGTAATAACGTTGCAGAATTTCTGAAGCAAGATATTCGCTGATTGTGGCCCTGTTAAGGTCAAGGTCGTGGTTAAGGTCATGCTTAAGCATCACCTTCAGGGTGTCGAGCTGTGCCTGCACCTGGTCATTGAGATAACCCTCGGTTTTAGAAGCCTTTTCAAGCTGCTCAAGAATCAGCTCACATGTGCGGTCATATTTGAAACGCGCCGGGTCGATAAACGCCTTGAACTCATTGAAAATCGTGTCGGTAATCACGAAGTCTTCCGGAGCGGCCACAGAATCATGCCGGGCGGCATATCGGTTGGCGAAATCAAAACTCCAATTATCGCGCACTATATTGTAGACCAACCTGTTCCCTTCGGGATATTCCACCTTTATGTCAGGCGTTATACCCCCGCCGTCGCGCACCTCGCGCCCGGCTTTTGTGTGCCACACCGTAGTAAGGCTGTCGGGGATACGCGCCACCGTGCCGTCGGGATTGCGGTGGCTATAGTCTATCGCCTGGATAAGGCGGCCTGAAGGGATATAATATTTGGCAATCGTCACTTTAAGCAACCCGTTGTAGGGCAACTGGCGTGTTGACTGCACAAGCCCTTTGCCGAAAGAGCGTTCGCCGACAATGACGGCGCGGTCCAAATCCTGAAGCGCCCCGGTGACGATTTCGGCAGCCGAGGCCGACCCTCCGTTGACCAGCACCGCTATCGGGATTTCGGTATCGACAGGAGTATTTGTAGTTTTGTAAATCTTTTCGTTAAGAAGCCCCTTGCCACGGGTGCGGAGCACCTCCGTACCCTTCGGCACGAACAAGCCCACCACCTGCACGGCGCTTTCAAGCAAACCGCCGCCATTACCACGGAGGTCGAGTACAAGCGACTTCACCGCAGGGTTCTTTTTCAATTCTTCAAGGGCATCGCGGGTCTTGGGAAATGTCTTCTCGTTAAACGTGGAAATCTGTATATACCCTATATCGCCTTTGACCACACCATGATACGGCACAGGGTCGATTTCTATCTTCTCGCGTGTAAGCTCCACGCTGACGATGGAATCCTCCACATAAGGGCGTTTGACCGTGACCGAAACCTTCGTTCCTGCCTGGCCACGCAGGCGGTTGCTAACCTCCGAGCTTTTCAACGAGGTAACGGTATCGCCGTCAATCATAAAGAACACGTCGCCGGGCTTTAGCCCACCCCTTTGTGCAGGCGACCCTTTCCTAGGCTCGGAAACATACACCTTACCGTTCCGCTCACCGATATACGACCCTATACCGCCGTATTCACCTGTAGAGATTGTCATGAACTCGGTTTGGTCCTTCTCAGGGATATACTCCGTGTACGGGTCGATTTCGTTAAGCATCGCATTTATCGCGGTGGTCATCGACTTATCGGCATCAATACTGTCGACATAGCTGGTCTGCAACACCTTGTAAATCGAGGTGAAAGTGTCGAGATTCCGCGCGATTTCCCCTTTGGGACTCCGGGTGGCGGCTCCGGCAACAAGCGCAGCGGCAAGCGCCGCCACCGGCAATATAGCTGGGATTTTCTTCATAATATCATAAAAGGAGAAAGGGCGATACCGTAGCCTGCAAGCAGGCACACCACCCCTATATCACATTCAAATGGCGAAATTACATATAATTATAACAACCCCTGCACAATTTTTATCCAACAATCCTTAAATTTAACCAAACGGTTTCACTAAATTTGCGCCTGCAGGCGCAACCATAACCAGGATGGCAGGACAAATGCCCGGTTTGTGAAAAGCCGCCCACTGTCAGACAATACAAAAACAATAAACCGACATATGGATAATTTCAGTTATTGCAGCCCGACACGATATGTGTTCGGACGCGGGGTAGAAGCCCAGACCGGCTCACTGACAGCGGCTATGGGTTGCCACAAGGTGTTAATCGTTTACGGCGGTGGCTCGGCCCGGCGCAGCGGGCTGCTCGACAGGGTTACGGCATCGCTACGTGAAGCCGGGGTGGAATGGGCGGAACTCGGGGGGATACAGCCCAACCCTACCGACGACCGCGTTTACGAGGGTATCGGCCTCTGCCGGGAAGAGGGTGTCGACGGCATCCTCGCTGTTGGAGGCGGGTCGGCAATCGACACGGCCAAGGCCATTGCCGGAGGGGTGCCATACGACGGCGATTTCTGGGACTTCTGGGCCGGGAAGGCCGTCATGTCGGAAGCACTTCCAGTCGGGGTGGTGCTCACCATACCGGCTGCCGGGAGCGAGGGTAGCGGCAACTCGGTGATTACCCGCCTCGAAGGTATGCGCAAAATCAGCCTGCGCACCGATATGGCGCTCCGCCCTAAATTTGCCGTGATGAATCCCGAACTGACATTCACGCTTCCCCCATACCAGACCGCAAGCGGAATCGCCGACATGATGGCCCACATCATGGAGCGGTATTTCACAACCACCGACGAGGTGGAGACCACCGACCGTGTGGCCGAGGGTGTGCTCAAAGCCATCATCACCGAAGCCCCGAAGGTGATTTCAGAACCGGAGAACTACAATGCCCGCGCCAACATAATGTGGGCAGGCACGCTGGCGCATAACGGGGTGTGCGGCTGCGGACGCCGCGAGGACTGGACTTCGCACGGGCTGGAGCATGAACTGTCGGCAGTCTACGGGGTTACCCATGGAGCCGGATTAGCAGTGGTGTTCCCCGCATGGATGACTTTCATGGCCGACCACCAGCCGGGGAAAATAGCGCAATTCGGCCACAGGGTGTTCGACATATCCCCCACAGGCGACGACCGTGCCGACGCACTCGAAGCAGTGAAACGTCTGAAAACATTCTTCTCCTCTATCGGACTGCCTGTAACACTGGCCGGCCTCGGAATCGAAAATCCCGATTTCCCCCTCCTCGTGAAAAAATTCCATGAGGACAAGGGGCTCCCCTTCGGCCCGTATTTCCAGCTCTATCCTGATGATACCGAGGCGGTTTACCGCCTGATGCTATGACAGTCCAAACACATGACGGGACAATCTGGCAAAGCCTGATAAGAGGCCGGGGTATATACCGGCACAGATAAGCACCGGTAATGGCGATATGTCATAACACACAGCTATGATATATCGCCATTACTTATTGCCTGCACGTAACTTACTGATTATACGGCCAAATCCAATCCCACAGGCCGCTATAACCACACATTAAGGCAAACATCACGCCTTATATTTAATTTTTCCCGAAAAAATAAGTAATTTTGCGTTTTAATCGCATGATGCAGCGGCATCTGACACGCCCTGGTCATTCAACTTCGCAGCAGCAGGAGGAATAATGACCATGCTGTCCGTTACACAACGCGCCGCATGCCCTAATATCGCTAAAGCTAGAATCAGATATGGAGAAGAATTTCAAGCGCACACTTGTCACCACGGCGCTCCCCTATGCCAACGGCCCGGTACACATAGGCCACCTTGCCGGAGTTTACGTCCCGGCCGACATTTACACCCGCTTCCTGCGCCTGCGCGGCGAAGACGTGATAATGATAGGCGGTAGCGACGAACATGGCGTGCCCATCACCATAAAGGCAAAAGCCGAAGGGGTCACCCCGCAGGATATAGTCGACCGCTACCACACCATTATCAAGGACTCGTTCGAGGAACTGGGTGTGTCGTTCGACATCTACTCGCGCACCACTTCCGACATCCATGCCTCAACGGCATCGGAATTCTTCCGCCGTCTCTACGACAACGGGCAGTTTGTGGAGAAATCCTCGATGCAGCTGTTTGACGAGAAAGCCAACCAGTTTCTCGCCGACCGTTATGTGACAGGCGAATGCCCCCACTGCCACAACCCGCGCGCCTATGGCGACCAATGCGAATCGTGCGGCACATCGCTCAATGCCACCGACCTCATCAACCCACGCAGCGCCATAACAGGCAACGTCCCAGTGCTTAAGGAAACCAAACACTGGTACCTCCCGCTCGACCGCTGGGAAACAGAACTCAGCCGGTGGATTCTCGAAGGGCACAAAGAATGGAAAACCAACGTCTACGGCCAATGCAAATCGTGGATCGACCTCGGCCTGCAACCACGTGCCGTGAGCCGCGACCTCGACTGGGGCGTGCCCGTGCCGGTTGAAGGTGCCGACGGGAAGGTGCTCTACGTCTGGTTCGACGCCCCCATCGGATATATTTCCAACACCAAGGAACTTCTTCCGGATTCATGGGAAACCTATTGGAAAGACCCCGAAACACGCATAATCAACTTCATCGGAAAGGACAACATCGTGTTCCACTGCATCATCTTCCCGGCGATGCTGATGGCTTACGGCGACAATTTCCAGCTCCCCGACAACGTGCCGGCCAACGAATTCCTCAACCTCGAAGGTGACAAGATTTCAACCTCGCGCAACTGGGCAATATGGCTGCACGAATATCTCCGCGAATTCCCGGGCAAACAGGACGTGCTGCGCTACGTGCTCACAGCCAACGCCCCGGAAACAAAGGATAACGACTTTACCTGGCGCGACTTCCAAAGCCGCAACAACTCCGAACTCGTTGCCATCCTCGGTAACTTTGTGAACCGCGCCGTGGTGCTTACCCATAAGTATTTCGACGGCATTGTGCCTGAAGCCGGAACGCTCGAACCAATCGACAAGGAGGCTCTTGCCGAACTCGGAACCATACGCGACGCTCTGACAGCCAACCTAGAAACCTTCCACTTCCGTGAAGCACTGAAGGATGCCATGAACATTGCCCGCCTCGGCAACAAATATCTCCAGGAAACCGAACCGTGGAAAGTGGCGAAAACCGATTTGAACCGTGTAAAGGCAATCCTGAACACAGCCCTCCAGATATGCGGGAATATCGCCGTGGCATTCGAACCCTTCCTCCCCTTCATGTCGCAGAAACTGTCGGGAATGCTTGCCCTCCCCGCCCTCAAATGGGACGACCTCGGACGCGCCGACATCGTAGCCTCCGGCACACAGCTGGGACAGGCAGAACTACTGTTTGAAAAAATCGAGGACGATGCCATCCAAGCCCAGCTCGACCGCCTTGCACGCATCAAAGAGGAAAACAAACTCAAAAGCTGGAAACCCGAGCCACAGCAACCAGATGTGCCATTCGACGACTTTATGAAAGTCGACATCCGCGTGGGCACAGTCAAGGAATGCACACGTGTGCCCAAGGCCGACAAACTGTTGCAATTCCTGATCGACGACGGCATGGAGCAACGGACCATCGTCAGCGGAATCGCCAAATATTACGACCCGGCCGAACTCGTCGGCCGCCAGATATGCTTCGTGGCAAACTTCGCACCGCGCAAACTCAAAGGGGTAATGTCGCAGGGAATGATTCTATCGGCACAGAACCCCGACGGGTCACTCGTTGTCATAGGCCCCACAGGCCCGGTAACCCCGGGGGCACAAGTGAAATAACCTTACCGATAAAGGTTGCCTGAAAATATTTGGGAAAATTTTTCAGGCAACCGATTAGAGATTGTTTAAAATCTACTAACCTTATTAACTACATGGAAACAGCCTCTCGCCGACCACGCATCCTGATCATCTACACCGGTGGAACCATCGGGATGATTGAAGACCCCGAAACAGGCACCTTGAGCCCTTTTGATTTCTCCCATCTGATTGACAACGTGCCCAAAATCAAGATGCTCGACTATGACATCGAGCACCTGCAATTCGACCCGCCGATTGATTCCAGCAACATCGCCCCGTCGCACTGGCAGCAGATTGCCTCCGAAATCGGACGGAACTACAATGATTTCGACGGATTTGTGGTGTTACATGGCACCGACACAATGGCCTACACGGCATCAGCCCTGTCGTTCATGCTCGAGAACCTCCACAAACCTGTAATCATCACCGGCTCCCAGCTTCCCATAGGGGAAGTGCGGACCGACGGTGAAGAAAACCTGATTACCGCCCTGCAGATTGCAGCCGCAACCGACCCTGTAAACGGCGAGCCTATGGTGCAGGAGGTGGCCATATTGTTCGAAAACTATCTATGGCGTGGCAACCGCTCTACAAAAATGAGCGCTGACAACTTCAATGCCTTCAAAAGCAACAACTACCCGCCATTGGCCAGAATAGGGCTTGCCATACAATATAACCACGACGCCCTGTGGCGGATGCGCGAACGCCACCCGTTGAAAGTGCATTCGGGAATGTGTTCCGACATCATCGTGGTCTACGTCTATCCCGGCATGTCGGAAGCCTGCCTGCTCCAGCAGCTCGAAACCCCCGGCGTGAGAGGAATCGTGCTCAAAACCTATGGTGCAGGCAACGCCCCCACTGCCAAATGGTTCAACGAGGCTATAAGAAAAGCTGTAGACCGGGGGTTGGTAATACTCAACGTAACCCAGTGTGTCAACGGCGGCGTAAGGCAGAAACGTTACTACACCGGCAACCTTCTTGACCGGGCAGGGGTAATCTCAGGCCACGACATTACCACCGAGGCAGCCCTTACCAAAATGATGTTCCTTTTCGGAACCGGTCTCAACGCCCGCCAGGTAGCCCGCTGCCTCCACCACCCCCTCTGTGGCGAAATGACCGTCTGATTCCCATTTTGTACACAAAAAACATGGAATAAAGAAGGAGAAGCCATCATGACTTCTCCTTCTTTATTCCATGTTTGGGATTGGCCGGGAACCAGCCGCGCTCCACGCGCCCCTGTTGTTCGAAAATCTCCTTGGAAGTCCAGAAGCTGGAGAATGCGAAAACACCAAGGAGGGTTTGTGGGAATATGGCCTCGACAAACAACGATGCAGCTGTGGCGGCAAGCCCAAGAATGATGAACCACCACCAGCACCGTGTGCCGAACCAGTAATGGAATTTGACAACCACGGGGTGGAACAACCCGATTATAAGGAATGTGCAGATGCCGAGCAACAGCCCGGTGAAATGAAGTGTCATAACAGCTGATAGGTAAGTAAGTCGTAAAATTTATTTTGATATTCCTGCAGGCAGGATTTTCGAGTGATTTTCACTCTTATAAGTAAGTCATGGAAATTATTTTATATGGTCTGAGAGCATACTTTCAGTTGATTTTTGTCCGAAGATGAAGGAGTGTAGCGAGCTACACGACTGAATATGAAGATAAAAGGCGGAAAAAGGATGCCGCAGAGAATATAACTCCTGATTATAGGTTTTATGCGTAATAATTTTCATGACTTACTTAGAAAGTGATGTCAATAAAGAAGGAGGTGTTGATAACACCGCTATGGCTGCCGGGGTAGAGTGACTTATTCGGCCTCTTTCTCATTTTTTTTGTGACGCTTGTAAGCGGCGGCAAGCTTTTTGTGGTAACCGCGCGACTTTGCTTTGGGACCGTTATAGCGCAGGGCGAACTTCAACCATTTCTTGTCGCGTATGGCTTCGACCATGCCGCACTGCCGGATAAAACGCGCAAACAATTCCAGCTGGTCACGTTCCGACCGGCTCATCAACGAAACAAATTCCTCGACATCACGAGCGCCGCATTTATCCCAATTGAACCCGCCTATCTGAAACATCCCCCAGAATGTGCTTTTCAACGCCAGCTCGCGGTTGACCTCGCATGCGGCCTCCAGCCGTGCATACTGGCCACCCTGGTATGAACCGTAGCGGCGTACATCGGGTCGCGAAAAAATCACCGGGTGCGATTTGCGTGCCTTTTTCAACGAGACCTTATGCTTGGGCGCAAATTTCCGGAACATCGCCAAGTCGAAATTAATCAAAGGTTTCCCGGAATCACAAAACCCTTTGTGGGCAGTTCCGGCCTCCACATCGACAACGGCTTTGATAACCGCAGTCTCAACCCCCAGTTCCTTCGCCACCTCCCGGTAATCATTTTCGGTAAGCGATACACACCCCGGCAAAAAAGCACCATCCCCTAACGGCAACGAAGCCATCTCCGCCAATGAATCGGGGTCGGCATCCCCACACTCGCTGTTGATTATCACATCAAGGATTGCACTATAGTCCAGTTCAGGTTCATCCGGGAACGACGGTTCGCCAGGCAGCACCAACGGCGGTTGCCCCGCCTGGAGGCTGTCGGGAAAATTACCGTTCCCGGCCACACAAAGCATGGCCGGGAACAGCATTATGGATACCGCCGCAACAGCGGTTCTGAGTGAAGTCATCAAAGTGCGGCAACCTTTTCGATTGTGCGACGCAGCTGCTGCCAGAAGCGCTCTACAGCGGGGATATGCATACGCTCGGAAGGCGAATGGACATCGCGCAGCGTCGGGCCGAACGACACCATGTCAAGCCCCGGGTAGTTCTGCTGGAACAGCGAGCATTCCAACCCGGCGTGGATAGCCTTGATAGCCGGGCGCTTGCCATAAAGTTCCTCATAGGCATCAGAAGCAAGCTTCATGATGGTAGAATCGAGGTTGGGAGTCCATGCGGGATACCCGTCGCCATGCTCCACTTCCGCACCGGCAAGGGTGAACACAGCTTCAACCTGGTTGGCAATGTCGATTTTACGGGAATCAACCGATGAGCGCTGGGATGTGGTAACCACGATCCTGCCATCCCCCTTCATCTTCACGGAAGCAAGGTTGGTCGAGGTTTCAACCAACCCTTCGAGGTCGCGGCTCATAGAGATTACGCCGTGAGGTGCGCAGTAAAGCGCGAGGATAAGGTTGCGGGTAGTTGCCGAATCAACAGCGAATTCGGGTTTGTCGACACTTTCGAGGTTGAGTTTGAGCGTGGTTTCCAAGCCCTTGTATTCCTTCTCGATGTCGGCGGCATAGTGATTGAACGCGATGCGCACCTCCTCCTTTTTCGAGGTATGGACACCGAACACCACATGGGCGGCACGGGGGATGGCATTACGGAGGTTTCCGCCGTCGATTTCGCAAACGGTAACCTCATGCTTCTTCATAAGGTTGAACAGGAAACGGGCGATAAGCTTGTTGGCATTGGCACGGCCCTGGTGGATATCGCCACCGGAATGGCCTCCCAACCCGTCGCGTACATCAAACAGGAAGTAATGGAAATCAGCCGGGGCAAACGAGCGGTTATATTTGAAGGTAGCCACGGTGTCGATACCGCCGGCGCACCCTACAAACACTTCGGCATCATCTTCCGAGTCGAGGTTAATCAGAATCGACCCGGTCAGTTCCCCCTTTTCAAGATTGTTGGCGCCGGTCATGCCGGTTTCCTCATCCATGGTGACAAGCACCTCGAGAGGGCCGTGAACCAGGTTCTCATCGGTCAGAGCGGCCAATGCGGCAGCAACACCGATACCGTTGTCGGCGCCAAGCGTGGTGCCGTCGGCACGCACCCACTCGCCATCGACGATAGTTGTAATCGGGGTGTTTTCGAAATCGAAATCCTTGTCGTTGCTCTCGCACACCATATCCATATGGCCCTGCAGAATAACCGTCGGGGCGTTCTCATGACCCGGGGTGGCAGGTTTGCGCATAATCACGTTACCAATCTTATCGGCATGAGCCTCAATGCCGTGTGCTTTGGCGAACTCAAGGATATAATTACGGATTTTTTCCTCCTTTTTCGAGGGACGGGGGATTTTCGTAATCTCATCGAAAATCTCAAACACAGCCTTTGGCTGAAGGTCTTTCACTTGCATGGTAATATAACGTCTTAGTTAAGTTGGTCAACTGTCGATAACGCCCGGAAGCCGCAAAACGGCCCGGTTTTAAAATAAGTTTGAGAATGGAAAATTCTGTTAAATTAACCCTTTCTCACCGCCTAAGTTACAAAATAAAATTTACATATGGCCAAAATGTAAGCTAACTTTCCTATATTTGCGCTGAAATTAGGTGGATAACCGATGAAACTGCTGCTTATCACAATATGCCTTCTCCTTGCGGCCGTGGTGCTTATGGGGGTCAAAGTGCTGTTTGTAAAGGGTGGGAAATTCCCTTCAGGCCATGTTCACGACCTTCCAGCCCTCAAACGCAAAAAACATAAAAAAAGAAATAACAACCTTTCAACCCAATGAAAAAAACAGCATTCGCTGCCGCCGCGGTCGCACTTTTTGCAATGGCCACCGCATGCTCCGACAAGGCAAACAACACTGAAGCAACGGAAGCCCCTGCGAAAAAAACCGCAAAGGCAGAGGGTGACTCTTTCGCCCCCACCACCAACATCCGCTATTACAATATGGACTCGGTGATGGCCAACTACGAACTTGTCAAGACATTCAACGAAGCCAACCTCCGCACGATGACCGAGCTGCAAAACGCCCAACGTTCACGCGAAGGAGAACTCAACCGCATGGCCGCAAGCATCCAGCAGAAAATGCAGAACAACGGCTACCTTTCGGAGGCATCATACAATGCCGACATGAACGAACTTAACAAAAAGCAGCAGGCTGCACAAAACTACCTCGGCTCGCTCCAGGCCAAGGCACAGGAAGAGGCACTGCGCCAGCAGGAGGAATTTATCGATTCTGTGAACAGCTTCCTGGCCGAATACAACAAAGCCCACCATTTCGACGCCATCCTGCTGTTCGCCCCCGGCGAACTGTTCAACCCGCAACTCGACATCACAAACGATATAATCGAAGGGCTGAACGCACGCTACAAAAAAGCCGCCCCGGCAAAGACCGACGAAAAGGAAACAAAGAAATAAAACCCTGCGCCTATGGGCAGGCGGTTTTCCCGAAAACGCCCCCGTCATTCCAACACCATACATCAGAACGAACAGGAGTTGTGCCTTGATGGCACAACTCCTTATTTTTTTCATGAAACAGTCGTTATGAAATTGCGGACTAGCCGCTTTTTCGTAAGGGCAAAAAAAAATTACTCGTCGTCCCGACGAATAATCTTCTTACCTTAAATCTAATACCATGAAAAACTGATGCAAAGGTAACAACTTCTATGTTATTAAACATAATTTTCCCTCATTAAAATGATTGCATTTAACCTTAATTTACAAATGCCACTTCCAACAATGCGGATTTTTACATTTTTAAACCTATAGGCAACAGGGAACCGATAACCACTCTGCCGACAGCCCGCCACATAGCCGCCTCAAACGGAATAAAAACGGCAATTTGCCAATTTATCTGAATTTTTCTTGCAAAACGCAAACACAATCGCTACTTTTGCGAAAAAGCGATGGATAGACAGTCAGATGTCAGAAAGTTCATGCCCGTGTAATAGATTGCCTGAAAATTTTTCCACAGGATTTTTCAATCTATAACATCCCGCCTGCAATTCTGCAACCTTCGATATCGAAAGCCGTCACCACCTGCCGGATATGACTCCCAGAAACGGATAGAGCCCCTTATCAAAAATAACAAATCATTATTAACACTACTGGAATGAAAAAGTTATTTTACTTAATCATGGGGGGGTAATTACATTACTTAGCCCCCTGTCAGTACATGCAGCACCATTGGCACCACAGCCACTTGGAAAGCTGTTAGGATTGAAATCAGCACCGGTTCAAAGTTTCACCCACGACGGAGCGCCCGTAAAAGCACCGGCAGAAAAACGGCAGGCACCATATGCAACCTCTGCGGAAGGCCCTGTAATCAACGCCAGCGTGGTCTATCCGTCGAATGCCCAGGGCATGTGGAGCTACAACACCTCCGAATGGAACCCCAGGCAGCTAGCCATAGGCATCACCGCCACCGGGGGCGGGTTTGCCGCAAACGGCTATTATTACATCACACGCTACCTCGAAGCCATGGGCTTTGAGGAAATCAAGACCATAAACTATAACATTTCCGACTGGAGCGAATATGACTCCTATTCCGGCAAGATAGAATATGTGGCAACAACCATGGCCTATCACCCACAGCGCGACGAGGTTTATGGCTGCTTCATCAACCCCGAACGCAACGGATACAATTTCGCACTTTGGAATTACAGTTATTTCCAGCCCTCACGCGTAATATGCCCACTTGAGCGTCCGTGGAGCGGTTGCGCCGTCGCATCCGACGGCACCCTTTATGCCATCGAACGCAACGGCGACCTATATTCCGTCGACATCAAAACCGGCGAGATGACCCTGATAGGGGCAACGGGAGTCGAATCGACCTATATGGGCGACGCCACCATCGACCCTGCAACCGACACCATGTACTGGTCGGTTACAACCGACACCGACTTCGGCCTTTACAGCGTCGACATAACCACCGCGAAAGCCACCAAACTCTACGACCTCATCAACGAAGAGCAACTTTGCGGCATGTACATACCAGCTGCCGAAGCCGCTACACAGGCCGGGGCGCCGGCCAAAATCTCGTCGGTCAACGCATCGTTCTCAGGGGCTTCCATGACAGGCAAAATCATCTTCACATCGCCGCGCGTCACATTCGCAGGTGACGCCCTGCCCCCCGAGGATGAAATCAGCTATACCATAAAGGCCAACGGCACGGTTATCGCAAAAGGCACATGCCTCCCCAACAAACGCACGGAAGTGGCGGTGGAAATGACAGAACCCGACAGTTACTATTTCACCGTAACCACCTCGAACTCGGCCGGTGAATCACCCGTCGCATCAGCACGCAAATTCGTAGGCCCCGACACACCCAAAGCCCCCTCTTCGTTCGCGGCCACTGTGACAGGCAACTCCGTAAAACTGCAATGGAACTCACCGTCGTCGAGCGGGGTTAACGGAGGCAACGTCGACTACAGCAACGCCGTTTACCGGATTGTGCGCTACCCCGACGAAAAGGTGATTGCCGAAGCCGAAACCGGGCGCACCATTACCGACGAGCTACCGTCGCCCGAAGTGCGCACCGACTACTACTACACCCTTACGGCCACAGTCAACAGCCTGTCGGCTCAGCCGGTGAAGTCGCCCGTCATCTCCATGGGCCCCATCCTGCCCCCATTCAACGGCACCTTCACCTCACAGGCGTCACTCGCAGGCTGGACGATACTCGACGTCAACGACGACAACACCCGCTGGAGCTTCTACTCCTCCGACCAGACCATCCAGCTATATGCATCGCAAGGATTCGACGACTGGGCGATAACACCGGCGGTGAAACTACGCGGAGGCACCTCCTACCCCTTCTCCATAACCGTCAAGACATCCAACTATGCCGAAGAGACCTTCGAAGTGAAATGGGGCACCTCACCAACAGCCGAGGCAATGACCAACACCGTCATAGCACCCGCTACGCTTAAAACCACCACCCTCACCACCTACGAAGGGGAAATCTCAACCGACCAGGCTGCAACAATCTATATCGGCATCCATGGCATGACCCCGGCGAAATCCAACACCCTCAAGGTTTCAACCTTTACCATCGGCGACGGCATCACAGCCAAAGCCCCTGCCGCAGTAAGTTCGCTTAAAGCGCAATCACCCGTCGACGGCACCCGCCTTGTCACACTCACATTCACCGCACCTGCCAACGACCTTTCGGGACAACCCCTGTCGGCCGACAATGCATGCACCAAAATCGAAGTGCTGCGCGACGGCAAACCCCTGGCCACGCTGACCGAAGGTATCGGTTCGGGCAAAGATGTCGAATATATCGACAAGTCAGACAATCTCACCAACGGCACACACCTCTACACCGTAATCCCCTATAACGTTTATGGCGAAGGCCCTGCCGCCGAAGCGGAAGTGCTTGTAGGCGCCCGCCGCCCGGTGGCACCGAAATCGGCCCTCATGATGGAGGAAGGCAACAGCGGCAAAGTCACAATTTCATGGGATGCCGTGACAACCGACGTCGACGGGAACACGTTCAGCCCCGACGCGGTGACCTACCGCGTAATCGACCGCCAGTATAACACCGTTGCCGACAACGTGGAAGGCACGTCAGTCACACTGTCGGCAGTACCCGAAGGCGAACAAGCCTTCTGCCAGTTCGCCGTCTATGCCGTTACAGCCGGTGGTGAATCGGAATCGATGGCAGCCACAGCCTACAAACCTGTAGGAACCCCCTATCCCACCCCGTGGGCGGAATCGTTCAAGAACCGCACCGTGTCGAGCATATTCGGCTACAACTATATCAAGGGGCAGGAGCCATGGCAGTTTGTATCTGCACACGACTGGGGCATCACACCCCAGGATGATGACGGCGGATTCGCCTACCTCGAATGCTACGGCGACCTCACCGCCCTGGTAACCGGGAAAATGGATCTCGACGGGCTCAACAACCCCGCATTCATCTACCACACATATAACTACGCAGGCTCACAGTCGGATTACTCAAACGTGTTAGAGCTACAGGTTGACAACGGCGACGGCCGGGGATTCATGCCGGTGCAAAGCAACGTGGTGTCGGAAACCGGCCCTGCCAACCAATGGAACAAGGTCGTAGTGCCGCTGACCGACTATGAAGGCCAGACCGTGATTTTCCGTATCGAGCCAAAAACACCCGCCCTGGCACTCTACACTCTCGACAACATCCGCGTAAGCAGCTATGTGGAGCAGAACCTGACCGCATCGAACATCGTTGCACCCGGAGTGGCCGACGTTGACAAACCGTTTGAAATCAACTGCACCGTGACCAACACCGGCGAACGCGCCGTAGCCTCCTACACGGTGGAACTCTGGCGCGGGGAGGAACCCGTCGACTTCGTCGAATGCCAGCGCATCGAACCTAACGCCAGCAAAAACGTGACATTCACCCACACACTCGGCATTCTTGACGGCGAGGAAGCAGCCTTCAAAGCCGTAATCGTATGCGGCAACGACATGGTCGGACAAGACAACGTTTCGGAAACAGTCAACGTCGGGATTGTGGCCGCGGCCGTACCGGCTGTCGACAATCTCAAGGCAACAGCATCGCCGGAAGGCGCACAGCTTTCATGGAGCGAACCCGACATCTCGACAGCTCCTGCCGACCCCTACACCGAGACCTTCGACAATGCCGAAAGCTGGAGCAACCTCGTGGAGGGATGGAAGATTCTCGACGAAGACAAGATTCCTGTAGGCGGCATCAACACCAAGGACTTCCCCTGCACGGGGCTTCAGGCATGGTTTGTGGTCGATAACACATGGGCCGGTTTCGGTGAAAACGAAAACGACCTGGCACGGTGGGCAGCGCGCTCGGGCACCAAGTTCATGGCATCGGAATATGTGATGCGCGGCGACCAGACCTACCAAAGCGACGACTGGATGATTTCGCCGATGCTCTACGGCGGCCCGCAGGCTCTCACATTCTATGCCAAGAGCTTCGACCCGAAATATCTCGAAACCTTCGAAGTGCTTGCATCGTCGACCACGACCAATATCGACGATTTCGAAAGCATCGGAAGCGTTCTCGATGTGCCCAACAACTGGATGCAATACAGGTTCAAATTGCCCGAAGGCACCAGATATGCAGCCATACGCAGCCGTTCGAGCAACAAGTTCTTCCTCTTCGTCGACGACGTGACCTACATCCCGGCCGACGGCACACCCGCATCGCTTGAAATCAAAGGCTACAACATCTATCGCAACGGCATCAAGCTCAACGACGCCCCCGTAGCCGGCACAGAATTCACCGATGCCACAGCTGCAGAAGGGAAAAATTACGAATATATGGTGACAACCGTTTACGACAAAGGGGAGTCACGCCCGTCAAACAAAGCCTCGTTGCTGATATCGGGCATTGACGCCACCCGGGCAGACGGCTCTATAGGAATCCGCACCGCCGACGGCACCCTCATCGTTACCGGCCTGCAATCGGGCAAGGTTAACGTTGCGGCAACCGACGGACGCATCATACGCACTGCCGATAGCGCCCCCGTGGTGCGCATACCCCTTCCCGCCGGAATCTATATCGTAACGGCAGGGAACCGCACCGTCAAAATAGCGGTAAAATAACCCCTGACATTCGTAATCCCGCTTAACCACCTAATCCAAGGCGCTGTGTCGTGACCCGGCACAGCGCCTTACTTATCCCGTCACGCAAAAACAAGGGTAAAGGCATCCCGTCCTCACCTCACTGCCCGCACTCCCGCAAACAGAGGCGCGCCGGATGCACTCCAGGCCGCGTAACAGCTTACACCACTTTTAAAATGAAAAACTTGTTAAATATGGTTTCAATATGACATATGTCATATATTAGTGCGTTTTTTATCCGTACTTTTGCAGCTGAAATTGCGGAAATGCTCTAATAATAAGCCGGAAAGCGTTTAAACGGGGGGATACCCGCCAATGCTGTCGCCATTATCAAACCAGTGCGATTAGATTAACCCGCACGTTTCATTTCTAAAGGTAAAAAAGAAAACAAATACAGGATTTTAAACAGTAAAAGCAATGAAGAATCGCAAAGTGCACTCGCTGGCAGCCGTTGTGGCAGCTACAGCGACCGTTTTCACTTTCACGTCGTGCGGTGACAAGTCAGGCCAGCAGATGCCTGCCGACATGACACCGGAAATCGGAATCCTCACAGTGCAGGAAGGATCCAGCGACCTCAACAGCAGCTACGCAGCCACAATCAAAGGTAAAACCGACGTCGATGTCCGCCCGTTTGTTTCGGGATTCATCACCAAGGTAAATGTCGACGAAGGGCAGTATGTGAAAAAGGGACAGCCCCTTTTCACCCTCGACCAGGTACAGTACCAGGCAGCAGTCGACCAGGCTGCGGCATCCGTAAACTCGGCCCGCACAGCCCTTGAAAGCGCGAAACTCACCGCTGCCAACAAGCAGCATCTTTTCGACAAGAACATAATCAGCGAATACGAAAACCAACTGGCCAAAAACTCGCTGGCACAAGCCGAGGCACAGCTGGCACAGGCCGAGGCTGCCCTCACCACAGCCCGCAAGAACCTGAGCTACACCGTGGTGACCGCACCCTCAAACGGCTTCGTAGGTTCAATCATCAACCGTGAAGGCTCACTGGCATCACCCTCGATGGTGACACCGCTCACCACACTCAGCGACAACTCCGACATATATGCCTACTTCTCGCTCAACGAGAAGGACATTCTCGAAATGACCAAAGGAGGCAAGAGCCTCAACGAGGCAATCGCACAGCTGCCCCCGGTTATGCTCCGGCTTTCCGACGGCACCATCTATCCCGAACCGGGCAAAGTTGCCACAGTGTCGGGCGTCATCGACAACTCGACAGGTTCGGCCAACGTGCGTGCACGTTTCAAAAACGACAACGGCATGCTCCGCAGCGGCTCCACCGGCCAGATTCTCATCCCCAACCACAAAGAGAACGTGATTCTGATTCCACAAAAGGCAACCTTCGAAATCCAGAACCGCCGCTTCGTGTATGTGGTCAACGACTCCAACAAGACCGTGTCGACCGCCATTACCGTTGCTCCTGAAAACGACGGGCAGCAGTTCATCGTGACCAACGGCCTCAAACCCGGCGAACGCGTGGTTGTGGAGGGTGTCGGCACCAAGGTGCGCGACAACATGCCCATCAAGCCTTTTGATGCAGCAGCCCGCGCTGCCGCCATGGCGGCACAACAGCAGCAGGCAGCCCCGCAGCAGTAACCACACCCCACCTACTTTCTATCACTAAACGTAAAAAAAATAACAAGAGGCTGCCTGCAACATTTCCTAGAAAACATGCAGGCAAACTCGGAATCCATTCATATCTGACAAATGAAACTGGATACATTCATTAACCGCCCGGTGCTGTCGACGGTAATCTCGATTTTCATCGTGCTGCTGGGTCTGATCGGTCTTAGCTCCCTGCCGATTACCCAGTATCCCGACATCGCCCCCCCGACCATCTCGGTCAGCACCAGCTATAACGGCGCCAACGCACAGGCCGTGCTCAACTCCGTTATCGCACCCCTCGAAGAATCAATCAACGGCGCCGAGGGTATGACCTACATCGAATCGACCGCCACCAACACCGGCGAGGCAACCATCAACGTTCACTTCGAACAGGGCTTCGACCCCGACATGGCTGCCGTCGACGTGCAAAACCGTGTTGCGAAGGCCCAGAACCTCCTCCCAGCCGAAGTAACCCAGGTAGGTGTGATTACGCGCAAACGCCAAAGCTCCATGCTCGTTGGTGTGGCCCTTTACACCAACACCCCCGACTACGACGGCGAATTCCTCGACAACTACATGAAAATCAACGTCATCCCGGTTCTTCAACGTGTGAAGGGCGTGGGCGACGTGATGAGCTTCGGCGGCGACTACTCCATGCGTATATGGATCAAGCCCGAAATCATGGCACAGTACGGACTGACCCCGGCCGATGTCGCAGCCGCCCTGCGCGACCAAAACATCGAGGCCGCCCCCGGTTCGTTCGGCGCCCAGGGCGAGCAGTCGTTCCAATACACGATGAAGTATCGCGGACGCTACGAAACCCCCGAGGAATTCGAAAACATCGTTGTGCGCACCAATGCCAACGGCGATGTGCTCTATCTCAAGGATGTGGCCGATGTGGAACTCGGCAAGGTAACCTACGACTACACCTCGTCGCTTAACGGCAAACCGGCTACCATGGCCATCGTGTTCCAGACGGCAGGCTCCAACGCTACCGAAATCATCAACGAATGCCTGGCACAGGTTGAAATCATGAAGAAAGACCTCCCCAAGGGTCTGGAATTCGCCGTGCCGATGAACAACAACGACTTCCTCTACGCCTCGATTCACAAAGTAATCTCGACCCTTATCGAAGCATTCATCCTTGTGTTCTTCGTGGTGTATGTGTTCCTCAGCGACCTCCGCTCAACCATCATCCCTGCCATCGCCATCCCTGTAGCCCTTGTGGGTACATTCTTCGCGATGCAGCTCATCGGGTTCTCCATCAACCTCATCACCCTGTCGGCCTTGGTGCTTGCAATCGCCATCGTGGTCGACGACGCCATCGTGGTGGTCGAGGCTGTGCATGCCAAGCTCGATGCGGGCTACAAGAGCGCCCGCAAGGCTTCAATCGACGCCATGAGCGAAATCGGCACAGCCATTATCTCCATCACCCTGGTCATGATGCTCGTGTTCATCCCCGTGTCGTTCATGCCCGGCACATCGGGTATCTTCTATCAGCAGTTCGGTCTCACCATGGCCATAGCCATCGGTTTCTCGGCATTGAACGCCTTGACGCTTTCGCCTGCGCTCTGCGCCGTGTTCCTAAAGCCACACAAAGCCGACGGTTCGCACGACCCGCTGTCGAAACGCATGGGCGATGCCTACAAGGCAGCCGGCCAAGCCATGATTGGCAAAACCGTAGGCCGCTGGGAAAGTTTCTGGCTCCCGCTCGGCACACTTGCCATGCTTACCGCAACCATCACCTTCATGGTTATGGGATGGTTTGACTTCCCGACCGTGCTGCAAGGCATCATCGCCCTGCTCTGCGCCGTGCTAACCGTGTGGGGACTGTTCACACAATCGTTCAAAAAAGCGTTCGAACGCGTGTTCAACAGCATCCTAGGCGGCTACAACAAATGCACATCGTTCTTTATACGTCATAAAATCACCTCGGCCGGCATCGTGGCAGCATCAATCGCCATACTCGTATGGCTTATGGGCACCACCCCCACCGCCCTTGTGCCAAACGAAGACACCGGAACATTCTTCGTGATGGTCGACATGCCCCCGGGCACATCGCAGGAGCGCACAATCGAGGTGATGAACCAGGTTGACCATGTGCTGATGAACATCCCGGCAGTGGAATACAGCCAGCAGATTGTGGGTTACTCGTTCATCGCCGGTGCAGGCCCCACCTACGGAACATTCATCGTCAAGCTAAAAGACTGGAGCGAACGCGACAAGAAAACCGAAAGCGTCGATGCCGTGCTGGGAATGGTCTACGGCATAACAGGCCAGATTGTGAAGGACGGACGTGTGATTGCCTTCGCCCCGCCGATGATTACCGGTTACTCCACAACCAACGGTTTCGAGCTCAAGATGCAGGATAAGACCGGCGGCGACATCAACCAGTTCTTCGCGGTGGTTCAGGGCTTCCTGGCACAACTCAACCAGCAGCCCGAAATCCAGATGGCCTACACCACCTTCAACCCAACCTTCCCGCAGTATAAAATCGACATCGACGCCGCCAAGGCACAGAAAGCAGGCTTGTCGACCTCGACCATCCTTTCCACCCTCCAAGGCTACTACGGCTCGATGTATGTGTCGAACTTCAACCGTTTCGGTAAAATCTACCGTGTGATGATGCAGGCGCCCCCACAGGCCCGCGTAAGCCCCGAGACCCTCAAGAACATCAAGGTGCGCTCGGCCAACGGCTCTATGGCATCGCTTGAAAACTTCATCAATATCGAGAAGGTTTACGGCCCCGACTTGTTGAACCGTTTCAACCTCTTCCAGTCGATTGCCGTGACGGGTAACCCCGCCGAAGGCTATTCGTCGGGCCAGGCACTCGCCGCCATCGAACGTGTAGCCGCCCAGACACTCCCCGCAGGCTACGGATATGAGTACGCAGGTATGACCCGCGAGGAAGGCACAAGCTCGTCGAACACCACGGCGATTATCTTCGGCCTCTGCCTCCTGTTCGTCTACCTCCTGCTGTCGGCACAGTATGAGAGCTATATCATCCCCTGGGGCGTTATCCTCTCGATTCCGTTCGGTCTGATGGGTTCGTTTATCTTCGCCAAGATTTTCGGAATCACCAACAACATCTACCTGCAGATCTCGTTGATTATGCTTATCGGCCTCCTGGCCAAGAATGCCATCCTTATCATCGAGTTCGCGCTCGAACGCCGCCGCACGGGTATGTCGATTGTCAACGCAGCCATCGCCGGTGCGACAGCACGTCTGCGACCGATTCTTATGACCTCGCTGGCCTTGATTATCGGTCTTCTCCCGATGATGTTTGCCTCAGGTGTAGGTGCCAACGGTAACCGCGCCCTCGGTGTAGGCTCAATCGGCGGTATGTTAATCGGTATGATTCTCCAGATTTTCATCGTGCCCGCCCTGTTCGTGGCATTCCAGATTATCCAGGAAAAGATTACCCCCATCAAGTGGAAAGACACCGACAACGAAGGCATCGAAAGCGAAATCGAGCAGTACTCACGCTAAGGGCATCTGCCTGGGAATGGTTTCAAAATGATTCCCGGCAATCTCTGAAAGTGTGTTTGTCATAAAGTCAGACATAACAGCATCAGTCCGCATCCGCCCCCTCCGGGCATCATTCCCCCGGAGGGGCGGCGGAAGGACAGAAACAAAACCATAAGATGATAATGAAATTCGACAAAATAGCACGGATAGGGCTTCTGACGGCTGTGGGCGTGACCATGCTCTCGTCATGTCATATCTACAAGAAATTCGACATGCCGCAGGACACTGCCATGACCAAGGAATATGTGCAGGCAAAAGAATCGGCACCCGACTCCACCGCCTACGGCAACCTCAACTGGCAGAGCGTGTTCACCGACCCCCTGTTGCAGGATTACATCAACCGGGCACTCACCAACAACGTGAACCTTGAAAACGCCCGCCTCAACGTGGATGTGGCACGCGCCAACCTGCTCGGGGCCAAACTGAGCTACCTCCCTGCCGTGGCAATCAACGCCACAGGTGCCGGGGCCTCATATGCCGGAAGCGGCTTCAGCGGCAGCTGGAACTACACCATCCCCATGGCCATAAGCTGGGAAATCGATGTGTTCGGCAAAATCCTCAACAACAAGCGCAGCGCTTCAGCCGCAGTGCGCATGCAGGAGGACTACCTGCAGGCCGCACACTCCCAGATAATCACCGGCGTGGCAACATGCTACTACACCATCGCCACCCTCAACGCACAGCTCGCACTGAGCAAGGAAACCGCCGAAATCTGGGCGAAGAACGTAGAGATAATGAAGGACTATAAAGAGGCCGGACGCGTAAACCAGGCCGCCGTGGTGCAGAGCCAGGCACAGTACTGGTCGATACTCGCATCAATCACCGACCTTGAAACCGCCCTCACACAGGCCAACAACTCGATGTCGCTGCTGCTCAACGAGGCACCGGCAACATGGGAAATCCCTGCTACTGCACGCATGGAAGTGCCGCAGATTCTGCGCGACGGCGTCGCCATGCGTGAACTTGCGATGCGTCCCGACGTACGTGCGGCCGAAGAGGGGCTGGCTACGGCATACTATGCCACAAACTCAGCCCGTGCGGCCTTCTACCCCGGCATAACCATTACTTCGAACGGCGGCTTCACAAACCTGCTCGGATCTTTCATCAAGAATCCCGGCGACTGGTTCATCCAGCTGGCAGGCTCTCTGACCGCACCCCTATTCTCACGCGGGCAGAACATAGCACGGCTCAAAGGGGCAAAAGCACAGCAGCAACAGGCCATGAACAACTTCGAGCACACCCTGCTCTCGGCAGCCGCCGAAGTCAACAACTACTGCGTGGCACTCGACAAGACCGCCTCGAAAACGGCCTATCTCACCGAGCAGGTCAAAAACCTCGAAGAAGCTGTAGAGGCAACCAACCTGCTGCTGGCCTATGACGGCAAGACAACCTACCTCGAAGTGCTCACCGCACAGTCGAGCCTCCTGAATGCCCAGATAAGCCTCCTTTCGACCGAACTCGCACGCGAACAGGCTCTCATCAATCTCTACCAGAGCCTCGGAGGCGGCAGGTAAATAGTTTTCACCCTTAAAAGCTATAACTATGACAAGCCCATTGGCACATGTTGACCCGTCGGCAAAAATCGGCGCCAACGTAACAATCCATCCCTTCGCTTTCATCGACAAGGATGTGGAAATAGGTGACGGATGCGAAATCATGCCTTATGCATCGGTGTTGAACGGCACCCGCATGGGACGCAACAACCGCGTTTACCAGGGAGCAATCATCGGGGCTGACCCACAGGATTTCAGATGGAAAGGCGAAACAACCTACTGTTTCATCGGCGATAACAACACCATACGCGAAAACGTGATTATCAACCGTGGAATCACCTCCGCGGGAGGCACACGAATCGGCAACGACAACTTCATCATGGCCAAATGCCACATCGGCCACGATTCCCACATCAAAGGGAGATGCGTGCTCGGCAACGGCGTGACCATGGCGGGCGACTGCGACATCGACGAATGCTGCATCCTGTCGTCGAACTGCATCGTGCATGAGGATTCCAAAATAGGCAAATGGAACCTGATCAAAGGTGGCTGCCGCATTGCAGGCAACGTGCCGCCCTACATCATCGTTGCCCACAACCCCGTGGCCTATTACGGTGTCAATGCCTTCGTGATGCGCAAACACGGGTTCACCGACGCACAAATCGACGACATAGCGAAAGCCTACCGCAACATCTATCAAAGCGGCATTTCGGTCTATAACGCCCTGCAGCGCATCGAGGCAGATATCGAACCTTCCGAAATACGCTCCGAAATCCTCAATTTCGTGCGTTCCAACAATCTCCGCATCGTGGCAATCCCATCGGATATGCTCGATTGAGAAGCCGGAACGCGGAGTTGATGAAAGCAAAGTGATTTTGGCCCACTTAGGCGAACTAGTTTAACTAGTCGAACTAGCCCCACCCACCTCTGGTCACACTATCACAACCGCCCAAACAAAACCCTCTATATGCGCAGGCGCCGCTACCTTCAATATAGGTAGCGGCGCCTGCTGTATTGATGAGACTCAAAACGTCAAATTATATCGAGAGGCGGCGGAGAGTGCTGAGGAGGTCGCGGTTGAGAGGCTTGTCGTTCTTGATAGCCTTCACAAACGGCACATACACGATTTCATCGTTCTTAATGCCTATCATAACGTTACGCTGGTCGTCAAGCAGAGCATCGATGGCAGCAGCGCCCATACGCGATGCCAGGATGCGGTCGTGGGCTGTGGGTGAACCGCCACGCTGCAGGTGGCCGAGAATCGACACACGCACGTCATATTGCGGGTATTCCTTCTCAACACGCTCGGCAATACCCATGGCACCACCTGTGACAGGGCTTTCGGCCACAAGCACGATCGATGAGTTCTTGCTCTTACGGAATCCGTTCTGGATGAGGTCGGCCAACTGGTCGACCTCGGTCGAGATTTCGGGGATTATCGCAGCCTCGGCACCCGACGCGATAGCCCCGTTAAGGGCCAGGAAGCCTGCATCACGACCCATTACCTCGATAAAGAACAGGCGCTCGTGGGATGTGGCGGTATCACGGATTTTGTCGACACATTCCATAATGGTGTTAAGGGCTGTGTCGTACCCGATTGTGGTATCCGTGCCGAAAAGGTCGTTATCGATAGTGCCGGGCAGGCCGATTATCGGGAAGTTGAATTCATTGGCAAAAATACGTGCCCCCGTAAGCGACCCGTCGCCGCCTATTACCACCAAGGCGTCGATTCCATGGCGCTTAAGCGTGTCGAAAGCCAGCTGGCGCCCTTCGGGAGTCTTAAATTCCTTGCAACGGGCGGTTTTCAGAATCGTGCCGCCACGCTGTATGATGTTCGACACATTGGCCGTGGTGAATTCCTGAATCTCGTCGGTAATCAGGCCGCGATAACCACGGTAGATTCCCTTTACCTTGAATCCGCTGAAAATAGCCGCGCGGGTCACGGCACGTATTGCAGCATTCATACCGGGGGCGTCACCTCCGGATGTCAGAATGCCTATACATTTGATTTCTGCCATATTGTTTTAGTTCTGTTAGTTCGGTTGCGTTGAATAAAGATACAATCTCAATTTACAAAGATACTTGTTTTTTCGTTCCCCGTGGCTACGTAAACCGATTTTTATACAGTTTTACGATTCCCGTGGTTACACTTCTTCCTTAATGGAGTAATCAAGGAACTCCACGAACGGGCGCAGGTGGCTGAACAGACCGGCCGCACGCACCGGCCACGAGGGGTCGTAAAAGAAATCCTCACCGGCAGGATAAAACTTGCCATATTCAAGCATCCTTAAAAAATGCGCCTGCGGATGGGAACGGTCGTAGCCTTTCGGTATGGTTTTCAACGTCCGCCCGCACCACCCTGGAAAAAACTTCTCCACCTCCGGGGCATGGACAATTTCCTCGAATTCCTCGATATTGTCGACTATGGCTTTGCGAACCTTTTTCAACGTCGGGGCATCGGGACACCACAAACCGCCGTAGAGGCCGCTTTCGTCACTGTCAGAGCCACGCGACGGCCCCAGCTGTAGGTAGAACCCCGGATCATGGCTGGAGCGCCCGTTAAGCCCCGTACCGGCCGAAAAATATGTTTTCAGCGGGGTTTTGTCGAGCGAGAAACGGGTGTCGCGATAGATACGGTAGGCACACCCCTTGGCGGTCACACTGCGCAACGAAGGCCACCATTCCGACATATGGGCGAGCATCACATCTATATCGGCAAGCCATAAGGCACGCAGCTCGTCATATTCGGTTTTGTTGGCCTTGAACCATTCACGGTTGTTGTTATCCCTAAGGCGCCCTAGGAAATCATACAGGCGCGGCATATAGTATGCCCCGCCCGCTTTCAGGTTCAATCCATGCTGTTTCATCATATAGGAATTCAGATGGTGTTTATTTCCTCCCACTCTATATCGGAAACTTGCTGCTCGGTTACACTGTTACGGCTTTTGGATGCGTCAGAGGTAGCAGCAGAGGCGGCGCGTTCCTGCTCGGATATGGTGATTTCGCTGAATTTCACATATTCGCCCACATCCTTGCCGATTTTTTTCTTCCGGGTACGGGCCTTCGTCCAGCCCCCTTTCCTGTTCCCTTCCGAATCATATGCCGAACGGCTTTTCTGAGCCCCGGGCTGACCGAAAAAATCGCTGAAGCCCGAAAAATCACCTTTCTGAGCCTTGTGAACCGTGCGCCAAACCTTTATAACAGGCTTAAGCACCACATAGAGGAAATAGAGTAATATTAGAAATAGAATTGTCCACATTTTGTTTTATGTAAGAGAGACACATACGGTGCCGACGGTAAGAACGGCACCGGAAACCCAGCGTCACAGATATAATAACGTGCAGGGCAGCATGCGGGTTTCCCCGGCTTCAGCTTTTCTGCCGCTTCAACGGCAACATGCAGGCTGACAATATAAAATACAGAATAATGGTATAGGCGAAACCTTCCACCCCGAACACCCCCACAAACAGCACCGCCGCGATAAGCAGCAGGTAGCGCTCGAAATTCTCGCCGATACGGAAGTTTTTAAGCTTCAACGAGAACATGCGCATATCGGTAACCATCATAAGCGCAACGGCTATAATGGCGACCGAAATGATTGCATTTCCCAGATAGAGATGGCTTGCCATCCATTCGCGTGCATGCGATTGCATCCATGCCGTGGCCCCTATCCAGAAAATGGCATTTGCAGGTATCGGAAGCCCTTTGAATGTTGTCGACTGGGAATCGTCAAGGTTGAATTTGGCCAATCTCAACGCCCCCATTACGGGTATGATCAAGCTGACATATGGAATCCACCATGACTGCGACCACACAAGCAGGATGTTGTAGAGCAGCATGGCAGGCGCTACGCCGAAGCTTACGAGGTCGGCCAGCGAGTCAAGTTCTTTGCCAAGGGGTGAGGGGGCATGGAGCAGACGCGCGGCAGCACCATCGAAAAAGTCGAAGAAAGCAGCCCCGCCGATAAGAATCCACACAATCTGCCTCCCGTTAAGCCCCCAAAGCCCGGGGAATGTGTCGTAGGCTGAGAAAGCGAAAATACATGCCAATGCACCGCAAAGCAGGTTGCAGCAGGTGAGTGTGTTGGGGACAGAGGTTATAATGCGTCGAATCATGCGTGCTTATACGTTGTTGAATGTTTCCCCCTCCGATATGCCATGGTAATCAGGTCAGCCCTTTTCGGGGTGGAGCGTACCGACCTGCGTAACACCGCCCACAGTGGCGTCGCCGAGTTTTACATCGATTGTGGTCGACAACGGGAGGTAGAGGTCGACACGCGACCCGAATTTGATGAAGCCCATGTGGTCTTCAACCGAAGCCTCGTCGCCGGGGCATGCATAGGTGACAATGCGCCTGGCCATTGCCCCGGCCACCTGGCGCATCAGCACCAATTGCCCTTGCGGGGTGCGTATCACCACGGTCGACCGCTCGTTCTCAGTGCTTGATTTTGGCAGGTAGGCCGCCATAAACCGCCCGGGATGATGTGTGGCATAAACCACCTCCCCGTTTACGGGGAACCAGTTGGCATGCACGTTCATCGGGCTCATGAACACCGACAGCTGTATGCAGCGGCAGTTGAGATATTCCCTCTCGAAGGTCTCTTCCAAAGCCACCACCTTACCGTCGGCAGAGGCTACGACCGCATTTTCCGGGTTGCCGGGGAAATGCCTGCGTGGCGAACGGAAAAAGTTGACCACCAGCAGATAAAACACAACCGACGCCCCCGTCAGCAACGCGATAAGCCATGGCAGACCGCGCAGAAAAACCCAAGCCGGGACATTGATTACCAGCAATCCCAGCAAAAAGATTATCAATATGTTGGTACCTTCGCGGTGAATTTTGACTCTCATTGTTCTATCGAGATTCCGATGAAGCCCCGTGCCTGCGGCAAAAAAGCGGGTAAGCTTCTCAAAAAGGTTGGCGTTTATCAGTTAATGTTAAGGTGTAGCCATAGTGTGGCTTTGAAATACAAAGTTAGTGTATTTTTTTTGAAACCGAGGCATTTTAGATGCCAAACCGGCATTTTTTATCGATACGGTTTCAACATCCGACATAATCCTCCAACCGGCAGCCTATAAAACACCAACTGCGAAGCCTGCGGCATAAATGGAATCAGCAACCATTTCACCACAGGCTCCGGCAAAATAACCGTCGGCAATAACGGATAACGGCACAGGAAACCGCACCGCCGCACATGCACCGTCAACCCAACAATAGCACTATCACCACACCCCACAGGATAAGCAGCACATTCCCTATGGCATAAGTAACCGTATAGCCCATAGCCGGGATGGTACTCCCTACGGCATCCTGTATAGCACCGAGCGACGCCGTGGTTGTGCGGCTGCCCGCACAGCACCCGAGATTGATTGCCGCCGGGAACTTGAAAAACTTCTTCCCGATTATCACACCCAAAATCAATGGAACCGATGTCGAAATCACACCCATAAGGAACAACACCGGGCCTACGCTTTTCAAACCGCTCACAAACGACGGGCCGCATGAAATCCCCACGACGGCTATAAACATGTTCAACCCCAGGTTGTTCATCAGCCATACGGAAGAACGCGGTATGCGGCCAAAGCTTGGCCGTTTTGACCTCAGCCACCCCAGAATCAACCCGGCGATAAGGGCGCCTCCGCTCACGCTCAGGCTCACAGGCACCTTGCCTACATGGACGGCAAGCGCACCAAGCAAGCCTCCAAGGAAAATGCCGATACCCACAAACACAAGGTCGGTCTTGGTCGACTTCCTGTCGGCATAACCGATTTTAGGGGCAGCGGCATTCACCTCGCGCTCAAGCCCGACAACCGTAACTATATCACCTCTCTGAACCTGCACCTTGGCAAGCACAGGCACCGACACCCCGCTTTTGGTTATGTTCTTAATCGAAACGCCATACATGAATTTCATGCTGCGAAGCTCGGCAACGGTTTTACCTGCAACCTCTTTCGAAGCCACGGTCACATCGAGTTCCTCGGCAGGGAAATCCAGGAGTTCGGCATCGAAAACTTCCGGCCCTATCCACCCCTCGTCACCTATGGCAAACTCACGACGCCCGCTAAGAACGATTTCATCGCCCGACGAGACCGTCAGACCGGGAGAAACCTCCGTAATCCTGCCGTCGATGCGCAGGCGTTCCACAAACAAGCGCCTCCCCCGGCTGTTCAGCATCTCCTCCACTTCGGCCACGGTACGCGGGGTCGAGAAATAATCGGCAGCGGCCTTATAGGCGCGGAACACAATCGGCCTCAATGCCATAATCTGGTTGGGGTCGGCATTTGCCGCCCCTTCGTTCATCTTCTTTTCCAGTTCGGCGGTCTCGGCTTTGACTTTCTTAATCCCTCCAAGCAGCACCGGCCCGAGATTGGCCAGAAGATAAGCGGAGCCTATGGTACCGAACACATAGGTAACCGCGTAGCAAACAGGGATTATGCCCAGCCACTCCTGCTTTTGGGCATCGGTAACCGCAAGCGAATTGATTGTGTCGGTGCCCACGCCGATTGCTGCCGACATGGTCTGCGAACCGGCCAGCAAACCCACAGCCTCACCAGGACTATAGCCCATTACCAATGCCACACCCCACGTGGAAAGAAGGCAGAGCACACACACCACCACGGCAAATGCGACCTGCTTAAGCCCGTCGCCTTTCAAAGCCTGGAAAAACTGTGGCCCCACACTGTAGCCGATCGAAAACAGGAACAGCAGGAAGAACACATCCTTCAACGGCCCGGGCACCGGTATGTCAAGCTGCCCCACGAGAACGCCCACCAGCAACACCGATGTCACCGTACCGAGCGAGAATGTCTTATACTTCAGCTGCCCCACGAAAAATCCCACACCCAATGTCAGGAACACGGCCAGGGAGGGGTTGTTGCGCAAAACATCGACAATCCAATCCATTTCCTAAATTTTAATCACATTAATCAACCATAAATCAAATCAGCACGGACAGTGGCAAAGAAGCCGGCATGACATCTTTGTTAAAGTCCGTAAAAGCCCAACACCACGTGGGCCGTTTAAGTTTATCCGAGATAAGTAAGTCATGAAAATTATTACGCATGAAACGTATAATCCGGCTTTATATTCTCTGCGGCATCCTTTCGCCGCTTTTTATCCTCATCTTCAGTCGTGTAGCTCGCTACACTCCTTCATCTTCGGCCAAAAATCGTCTGAAAGTATGCTCGCAGATAATATAAAATAATTTCCACGACTTACTTAATGAAATCAATTTTTATTTCCTGGACGCCAAACAATAGCAACCCTGCCGTGTTTTACTATACGACAGGATAATGAAGAACCATAGTTTGAACGAACAACCAGGTTTGGAACAGCCATAGTTTTATTTGCCCTTCCTGGGATTTGTCCTAACACACTTCCTTTTTCTCTACCAAAACATTCTAACCAAAAAACTTTTTCCCATGCTCGACCCAAACATTGACCCCAACTTCCGTCAGGGTGATGCCAAGACCGACGTCTTCGGCTCAGACGCTATGCTACAAGCTGCCCCCGTCGACAAAATCCCTGTCGGCCCTACAACGCCTGAAATAGCCTATCAGATGGTAAAGGACGAAACCTTCGCCCAAACCCAGCCAAGGCTGAACCTGGCCACGTTCGTGACAACCTATATGGACGAATATGCCACCAAGCTGATGAACGAGGCCATCAACATCAACTATATCGACGAAACGGAATACCCGCGTATCGCCGTGATGAACGCCAAATGCATCAACATCATGGCCAACCTGTGGAACACACCCGAAACAGCCAAATGGAAAACAGGGGCACTGGCCATAGGCTCGTCAGAGGCATGTATGCTCGGCGGCATCGCCGCATGGATTCGCTGGCGCGACCGCCGCATCAAGGAAGGCAAGCCTTACGACAAACCCAATTTCGTAATTTCGACCGGGTTCCAGGTCGTATGGGAAAAATTCGCGCAACTGTGGCAGATCGAGATGCGCACCGTGCCGCTGACTTTGGAGAAAACAACCCTTGACCCCGAAGAAGCCCTCAAGCTCTGCGACGAGAACACTATCTGCATCGTGCCTATCCAGGGCGTGACCTGGACCGGGCTTAACGATGATGTAGAAGCGCTTGACAAAGCTCTTGACGCCTACAATGCCAGGACCGGCTACAACATCCCCATCCACGTGGATGCAGCCTCCGGCGGGTTCATCCTGCCGTTCCTCACCCCTGAGGTTAAATGGGACTTCCGCCTGAAATGGGTGCTCTCAATCAGCACCTCAGGCCATAAATTCGGTCTCGTCTACCCCGGTCTGGGATGGGTTGTGTGGAAAGACAAAAAATATCTGCCCGATGCCATGTCGTTCAGCGTCAACTACCTCGGCGCGGAAATCAGCCAGGTCGGCCTGAACTTCTCACGTCCTGCCGCACAGATTCTCGGACAATACTACCAGTTCATCCGCCTAGGGTTCGAAGGCTATAAGAACGTGCAGCTCAACTCGCTGACGATTGCCAAATACCTCCACCAGCAGGTAGCGGCTATGCCTGAATTCCAGCCCTATTCGCCCGAAGTGCCAAACCCGATTTTCACCTGGCTCATGAAGCCCGAAGTGCAGCAATCGGCCAAATGGACCCTTTTCGACCTCCAGGACAAGCTAGCCCAGAAGGGCTGGATGGTGCCTGCCTACACCTTGCCTGCAAATCTCGAAAACATAGTTGTGATGCGCGTGCTTTGCAAACAAGGCTTCAGCCGCGACATGGCCGACCAGCTCCTCAACGACATCCGCTTTGCCGTAACCGAGCTTAACGCCCTCGAATATCCCACGACGACGCGCATCGCCATGGAGAAGAACACGCCCCTGGTGACAAAGACATTCAACCACACCGGGAAGTAAGAGAGAGTGAAGCCATTCCGGCTTCAGCACCAAATCCATTAATCATCACCGGCCGGCGAACGCATATCGACTGCGGCCGCCGGCCGGTTTCCTCCAACGTTGAAACTATATTGTTATGGATATAACCCTTACCAAACAGCAAATCAGGGATGCAGCGCAGCAAGCCTACAACTACGGTGCAAAACTCACGGGTGGAGCAAATGCCGATTACATACCCTATCTCGCAAACATCGACCCGACCCTGTTCGGTCTAAGCGTGATGCTCCCCGACGGAACCGCCATAAACCTGGGTGACACCGATTACAAATTCGGCATCGAATCGGTGTCGAAAGTGCCTACAGCCATCCTTGCTATGCGGCAACAGTCGCCTGCGGCAGTACTCGACAAAATCGGCGCCGACGCCACAGGGCTCCCCTTCAACTCCATTTTCGCAATCCTCCTGGAAAACGACCACCCGTCAACCCCGTTGGTCAATGCAGGAGCCATATCGGCATGCTCGATGGTTGCCCCCAAAGGTGACTCCGACGCCAAATGGAAGGCGATAACCGACAACATAACCGACCTGTGCGGCTCAGCCCCCGAACTCATCGACGAGCTTTACAAAAGCGAGAGCGCCACGAATTTCAACAACCGTGCAATCACATGGCTGTTGAAGAATTATGACCGTATCTACGACGACCCCGACATGAGCCTCGACCTCTACACCCGACAATGCTCGCTCGGCATAACCTCGGCACAGCTGGCCGTTATGGGAGCCACGATTGCGGCAGGAGGCGTGAACCCGCTGACGGGCAAACAGGTGTTCGCACGCGAAATAGCGCCGAAAATAACCACCCTTATGGCCACGGTAGGTTTCTACCAGCATTCGGGCGACTGGCTATATACATCAGGCATACCGGCCAAAAGCGGTGTCGGCGGTGCAGTGCTGGGGGTACTGCCCGGCACACTGGGAATCGCGGCTTTCGCCCCGCCTCTCGACGATGCAGGCAACTCCGTCAAAGCACAGGGCGCAGTGAAGGAATTCACCCGCATTCTCGGACTGGGGGTGATGAACGGCGACCGCGTGACAATTACCGGCTGACCCGCCCTATGCAAGGCAGTGAGTCAACACCCCGGACAACAACACTAAAAACTATCTGATTATGGCAACACAACCAACCACTTCAAAAGGGGCAACCGTGAAATCGGCTGCCAAACTCGGCGTAGGCACCCTGATGATTATGAACATCGTGGCAGTGGTGTCGCTGCGCGGCCTGCCGGCCGAAGCCGAATACGGGCTGAGTTCCGCATTCTACTATCTCTTCGCGGCACTGGTGTTCCTCATCCCGGTTTCACTCGTAGCCGCAGAACTCGCGGCGCTGTTCCCCTACCAGCAGGGAGGGATGTTCCGCTGGATCGGCGAGGCTTTCGGGCGTAAGCTCGGATTTCTCGGCATCTGGCTGCAATGGATTGAAAGCACCATATGGTTCCCGACGGTGCTGACATTCGGCGCCGTGTCGCTGGCCTTCATCGGCATGGACCATGTGGCCGACTCCCACCTGGCCTCAAACCGCTACTACACCATAGCCGTGGTGCTGGCTATCTACTGGCTTGCAACAATCATATCCCTCAAAGGGCTGGGATGGGTCGGCAAGATTTCGAAAATCGGTGGTATGATCGGCACCATCATCCCCGCCGGGCTCCTGGTGATTTGCGGCGTGGTGTTCCTTGCCATGGGTGGCGAATCGCAGATGAACTTCCACGGCGACTTCCTCCCCGATTTCTCCAATTTCGACAATGTGGTGCTGGCCGCCTCAATCTTCCTGTTCTATGCCGGGATGGAAATGTCGGGTGTGCACGTTCGCGACATCCAGAACCCCACCGTCAACTATCCTAAAGCCGTGTTCGGCGGGGCATTGGTAACGGTTCTTATCTTCGTGCTCGGCACATTCGCCCTCGGAATAATCATCCCTGCCAAGGATATAAACCTGGTGCAGAGCCTTCTGGTTGGTTTCGACAACTACTTCAAGGCATTCCACATGAACTGGTTCACCCCCGTTATCGCCATAGCGCTCGCCTTCGGGGTGCTTGCCGGGGTGCTGACATGGGTGGCAGGCCCTTCGAAAGGTCTGTTCGCAGTGGGTCAGGCAGGCTATCTGCCCCCATTCTTCCAAAAAACCAATAAATCGGGCGTGCAGAAAAACATCCTGCTGCTCCAAGGGCTTGCGGTGACGCTGTTGTCGCTCCTGTTCGTGGTCATGCCATCGGTCGAAAGCTTCTATCAGATTCTTTCGCAGCTAACCGTGCTTCTCTACCTCATCGCCTACCTGCTGATGTTTGCCGCAGCCATCCACCTGCGCTACTCGATGAAGAACGCCAAGCGCCCATTCCGCATCGGCAAACGTGGCAACGGGCTTATGTGGGTTGTTGCAGGAACAGGTTTCCTCGGCTCGCTGTTGGCATTCGTGCTAAGCTTCCTGCCGCCGGATCAGATTTCGATGGGTTCCAACACAGTTTGGTATTCCGTGCTTTTCGGAGGCGTAATCCTCTTTGTAGGCCTCCCGTTCATAATCCTTGCATGCCGCAAACCGTCGTGGGTCAACCCAAAGAGCAATTTCGTACCCTTCCATTGGCAGACCGACCCGCAGTCGCAGGCACTTCTCAAAGCCGCCGAGGAGGAATACCAGGCAAAGACCCCCCCTGTTTCCAACCCTTCCCCCAAATCATGACACCGGCTATCCCCATGCATAAATGAAAAGCAACGGGGTGTGTCAGAATGGCTCATCCGGGTCGTCGCTTGCGGGATTCGGCTTCGGTCATTGACCTCAGTCAACTCCCTTCAGCATCACCCGCAAACTCCTACCATCTGAACCATTCTGACACCACCCTCGCCATACGGGCGAAAAACACGGCGTTGTGCCAAAATATTGAATTTTGACACAACGCCGTTATCTATAATCCTATTCTCACTTAAGTATCAGAATACAACTATTTCTGTTTCATTTGAGTAAGAATTTATTGGTCGTGGTTTTGCCATTGATTGTATATCGTGTAATTATTACAGAAGATGCCGCTTTGTCAATAGGTATTGTGGTAGGTTTTGAAAGATTCCCTGAAAACAATATATTTCCATGTAAATCGACAACAGCCAGGTTGACCGTCTCATATGTATCTATGACTAAATCCTTGTCTAAAACCTTTATGCTGAACAAACCAGAAACAGGACTTTCAACAGATGCTTGGTTTAATAATAGGTCTAAGTCATCCTTATCAATATAGGAATTAACACAATAGAATGAGGAATAAACACGTATATCGTTATCGTACAAGACACAGACTTTGAAATATGTCCCCCAACTAATATTCTTTAGTGACACATGAGCAATCCTATTTGAATCAATGTCCCATTCACTAACAGCAAACGGATACAGCCTGTCACCCTCAATGAGATGCTTCCTAGTACGGTAAACGAGTACCCTCTGCCCTTCAGGCGGGACGATTATATAAAACTGCAATAAGCCAGTGCAATCCATTCTACCACCATCAGAAAACATGTTGTAATCGTATTCCACATCCTTAATTTCGATACCGTTTTCATCGTCTGTGGATAATGTCTGATTTATCGGATTTGGTTTTGCCAAAGTAGAGAATGCAACAAACATGGCAAGACAGATAAAAATAGCTTTCATAGGATAACAGTTTTTGAGGAATGAACTGTATGATGCAACTAGGAGAGAAAATCAAACTCTCCATAAAATTCGGCGCCATATTTGGTCTCTAGGCAACATAACGCAGAACCATTAATAGCTCTCTGCTATGTTTCCATAGCAGAATACTGCTTTTATTAATATTATTTCGCAAATATAATGTCAATTCAGGTTAAATGCAAATTTTACAGTCTGTTTTTAACCTTGCACATACGATTACAACATGCTGTTAAACACCCAATTATAACCTGATATATTTGTTGAATCTTGCAAAGATCGTTATATCACTCGAAAACGATGGTTTTTGAGATTGTTGCACAATATGATGTATAAAGCGACAAATACAACCGACAAAAGGGGATAAAAAAAGAATGAGTAACATTAAGCCGAAGCTTAAAAATTACTCATTCTCCTCTCTCTCCTGCGGTATGGACGGGACTCGAACCCGCGACCCCCTGCGTGACAGGCAGGTATTCTAACCAGCTGAACTACCACACCAGGATTTGAAACTCCGGGGAAACATCTTCGCGGTGTGCTTTCTCTCAAGCTCCTCTGCGCCTTGATTGGCGTCCTGTTCCCTGTCGTTTGCGTGTGCAAAGTTACAATGCATTTTTGATTCCACCAAATTTTTCTGCAAAAAATTTCAGAAAAAGTACATTTTTTATTTCCACAAGGTCAAAATGCCCCTAAAACGCCCTCAAGCCACCCTGAAAACGGGAATATCCCCACCCCTATAAGCCACCGACTTTTACAGACGGTTTATGGAAATATCTGCAATTATCCCGAAATATTTTTCGACAGCCTGTCAATCTTCCGCCGGATTGACCAGCAATTTTATCAGCTCAAGACGGTTGGCCGATTTTTCCACCACTTCGAGACGGAAGCTGTCAAGCTCCACCACTTCCCCTTTGGCCGGAATCTGCCCGGTTTTGCACAGTATGTAACCCGCCAAAGTCTGATATTCGTCATCTTCAGGTATATCAAGGTGGTATTTTTCGTTGATATATTCGATTTCCGTGCGGCCTGAAAACTCGTATAACCCCGGCGCCAGCTCCCTTTCCACAAGCTGCACATTGTCGTGTTCATCCTGGATGTCACCGAAAATCTCTTCAACAAGGTCCTCAAGCGTGACCATGCCGGCTGTGCCTCCGAACTCGTCGATAATAATCGCAATAGAGCGTTTTTCGGCCAGCAGGCGCCGCATCATTTTATTTGCCATCAAGGTTTCAGGGGCAAAGACCACAGGCTTGAGACATTCCCTCCATTCACAACCGGGGGTGAACAGCTCACTGACATGGATATAGCCGAGAACGTTGTCGATATCCCCCCGGTAGACAATGATTTTTGAACGCCCTGATTCGGTAAACAGCTCGCTAAGATGCCCGGTAGTGGTGTCGTCGATGTCAACCGCCACAATCTCGTTGCGCGGCGTCATGCAATCGCGCAGATGGGTTGTGGAAAAATCGAGTGCGTTATGGAATATCTTCACCTCGTTTTCAACCTCGGCCTGCTCGTCGGCCTGCTCGTCGATGGTCTGCTCTATATAGTCGTTGAGATCGCCAAGCGATATGGCCCCTAGCTGGGGAGTACGGTTCGGAACCCCGAACATGCGCATCAGCAAGCCTGAAAGCCAGGTTGTGAAAAGCGACACGGGGTACAGGATATAGTAAATCACCGCCATCATAGGGGCGAAGAATTTCAGCGACCTGTTAGGGTTGATGCGGAAAACCGATTTCGGGAAAAACTCGCCGGTGAGCAATATCACCCCTGTTGAAACCAGGGTTTGTGCAATCAGCACGAAAGCCTGGTTGGGACATACGGTGATGAGCCACGGCTCAAGCATTTTTGCCGCGCCCATACCGTAGATTACAAGCATTATGTTGTTACCCACAAGGATTGTGGAAATGAAAAATTCCGAACGGGAATAGAACGTGTTAAGCACACGCCCCACGAATCCCCCTTTCTGCACATCGAGTTCGACCCGCACACGGTCGGAGGTTACAAAAGCTATTTCAATTCCGGAAAAGAGCGCCGAAAACGCAAGAGAAATCAATGTTATGATCAGCCAGGAGGTATCCACTGCCGGGTGTTGTGATTTTGTTAGTTATAATGAAATGGTGGTTGGCAATAATCGAATTCCAGGCATTCCACAGGCATTATGGCCACGCATGGAGGCAAAGCCTTGTAAAAACGCCTTCAAAAGCGGTCAATGTGTCGTAACCGGTTTCAGCATGGTGCCGCCGGGCGCAGGGGCTGCCGCTGGCGACACGGTTGCCGTAGGCACAGTGTCATTGGCAGGTGCACCGCCACGTTTCCCGCCGCCGTCTGACACAAAATCGCCGGTCGGGAAGATTCCCGAAGGGTTCTTAATCGTATAGGAGGTCATGGTTTCGTTCGAAACAAACCCGTAACCCTCGATAATGCGGTCGGCACGCTCTATGTGTATAAAGGAATCGGAATATACTTTGTGTGTGTTCTGGTCCCAGAAAAGCTGCTGGGTAAGGAACCTGTCGCCGTCGATGTTCCGCATCCTTACATTGCGGTCAAACTGCCACAGTTTTTTTGCGCTGTAGTAGGTGGCCGTGTCAGATGTAAATGTGCCGGTCTCCTGCAAGCTGTCGTTGAACTGCACTATGAACATCCCGTCGGGAAAGCTCCAATGCGGCTCGCGCGCCTCCTCGAACATCAGCCACAACGGTGTTGTGATATGATAACGTGTATAACCCGAATCGGAAATCAGGGTCGACACGTTGATGGTGCGCATCGTAGGGAATGTCTCGGGGTCGGCCGAGATGGCTATAGTCTCCCTCTTGTCGTCGGCGCAGGCACAGGCCAAAGCCGCGACAACGGTTGCCGCAATCATAAACGGTAAGAACCGCATTCCCGATACACGTTTGATATTCCTCACCTGCCTAGGGGTCTATTCGCATCCACCTTGTCGAACTGACTGCCGCCGCCGTTATCAACGCAGCTTGTTGGTATAGAACCAAAGCTGGTTGAAATTCAAGCCGAGGGTCACCACGAAATAGTTTTCCTTGACCAGCGGTTGCGGGCTGGCCTGGCGGTTACGGTATTCAAAACTGAGGTTTACCATGGTTTTCGCAGCCGGTGCCGGAAGGCCGAAACCGATGCTTACGCCCTTTTCGCGCACGCTGTTGTCGCCTACCTTTATATAATCGTTGCAATAGAAGGCACCGAGACGGTAATTGATGCGCTGCGCCCAGCTGCCTCGCGGGCGGTTTACGAATTCCAGGCCGAACCCTACACGCCAGCGGTCGTTGAAACGGTTTTGATTGTCAAAACCTTCGATGGTTGCGAATTTCGCATTTTTCCAAGGCTGGTAGGTGAAATCCACTTCGGCCATAAGGCGGTTCTGCCATTTATAGGAGATACCCGCGCCCCATGTTTCAGGCATTTCGGCATTCCCTTTGAGGCTTATGTTGGCAATGGTGTCGGGTTCCTGGTCGGCACTGACATCATATTTCACGCCATACGTATGGCCTCGGAACGATTTTTTCGGCGAATACACCGCACCGATTGTCAGCTCATGGTCGGGGGTCAGCTTCCGGCCATACTGCAAGCCGAAACGCAGGTTATAGTCACGCACCTCTATCACACGCTCGAAAAGCGCCGTCGATGACGACGAGGTGTAGACATATGTGTCGTTGATAAGCGTGCCGAACAGGTAGCTTACGTTGAAACCGAGAGTGAACCCGTTGAAAGGCTTGGCACCGAAACCTACATAAAGCTGGTTAAGGCCGCCGGAACCGGTGCGGGAGTTGGTGCCGTTCACAATTTCGTCGCCGAAGCTGTAGCCCACTTCCGAATACGGCATCAAGCCTGCCGACGCCCCGAGCCATTTGGTCAGCGGCACCTGCATGGTGATATAGTCAAGGCCGCCCGTAAAATTCGTGCCGCCCGATTCGCCTTCGGTGGTTCTCAACGTTTTAAGATTGACAGCCATATCGAAAAGGAAGGTCAGTGAATCGATGGCGGCATAACTGGCGGGGTTCATGAAATTGATCTGGCGCCCTGAACGCATGGCATATCCCACCCCGCCCATGCCTCGCTGCATGGCGTTCGACTGCTCCGAGAGCATGCCATAACCGAATCGGGAATAAGGTGTAACTGTAGAGTTCTGCGCCCAAATGGCCGGGACGGTTGCCACCAACATGAGCAACCCGGTAATCAGTTTATTTATTTTCATTATAAAGTAAGATGCTTAACAGCCCTTTTGTGACCAGGCATTTTTCAACGGTCACAGGGAAATCAAGGAATTTGCTGACATGGTGGGCCCACCCGCCGGTAAGCACGACTTGGGAATGCTCCGGCAACATCGAGCGGTAATATGCAATTTCCGCCACTACACCGCGCACCGCACCGGCACGCATCGCCGTTGCCGTGTCGAACCCGATCAGCGGCGTTTCACCATATCCCCCCACCTGCGGCAGGCGTGCAGTGAAACTGTTGAGCGAACGGAGCCGCATCCCGATGCCGGGGGCGATGTTACCCCCACGGAAATGCCCGTCGGCACTTACCACGTCGTAGGTTACGGCGGTACCCATATCGACAACCAGCGACGCCTCGCCGGGGAAAAGGCTCCACGCCCCCACTGCGGCGGCAATGCGGTCCTCACCAAGCGTTTGCGGCGTGGCATAGTCGATAACCAGCGGCAGGGGCATCTCGAAGTTCACCTCGCGGGCATCGACACCCTGCGTAACAAGCCATTGTGCCATACGGCGGCCGTTGCCGGTCACCGAACAGCATAGGGCACGTTCCGGATGGAAACGCCCCACCATTTTCACCAGATGCTGGCGGGTAAGCTCCTTCATCGTTTCCTGTTCGACGAGGTTGCCACCCTCCCATATGGCAATCTTGGCCGAGCTGTTACCCTGGTCGATGGTTAAATTCAAGCCCATAATCGGGGCAAAATTACAAAAACCTACTAAATAATCGCTTACGCGCTTACATAAAATTTTCTAAATCCCACCGGGGCGGATGTCAGGCAGGATAATCCAAGTTGCCTGGGGCCGGGCACCGAAGAACCTCGTCAAGATAGCGGGCTGCCTCACGGCGTGCACCGGCAAGATCCATAAACGAGTAATTCCCGCAATCACGCGGCGTGGCACCGGGCACCTCACCGTCAAATCCGGCGACAAAACCCATCATGTCGCGCAACAGCGGCAGGATGTCGGCAGGCTCGAGCCTGCCCGACAGGATGAGGTAATTGCCCGTGCAGCAACCCATAGGCCCCCAGTAAACCACGCGGTCCTTCCAGTCCGGACGGTTACGCAGATAGGTGGCGGCCAGATGCTCCATGGCATGGAGCGTTTCGGGAGTCAGAGCCTCCTGGCGGTTAGGCTCGGTCATGCGGATATCGAAAGTCGTTATAATATCGCCCGATGGGGTGACATCGCGACGGCTCACATAAACCCCGCGGAGCAACCGCAGGTGGTCGACTTGAAAACTTGCAATTTTTTCCATAATGGCTGGTGATAACGATGACGTCAAAACGCGGGAAGCTTTATGCCGACAGCAACCGGCGAAGCACACCGAATGTAGATTTCGGGGCAAGCGACCAAAAGTCGCCATACTGTTGGAGATGGTTCTCGACGCCGGGGGTGTCGCTAACCACACGTATAGCAAGGAACGGCACATTCCTGAGATGGCACACCTGGGCAATCGCACCTGATTCCATATCGACGGCCACAGCCTCAGGCTGCACCCGCAACACGGCTTCAAGGTCGCCGGGTGTGGAAACGAACTTGTCGCCTGAAGCAATAAGACCTATCTTGACGTTTGGATCGGCACACAGCGACCGTATATCGAACAGCGCTGTCGCCCCTTCGTAACGCTCGGGGTGCCCCTGCACCTGGCCGGGTGCATTGCCGGGGCCGCACCACACATCGTGATAGGCCACTTCACGGCCTATCACCACGTCAAGCACTCCGGCACCACCTCCGGTGCCTCCGGCTATACCGGTGTTAATCACCGCGTCGGGGTGAAAATTCTCAATCAGGGTCAACGCTCCTACGGCGGCGTTCACCTTGCCTATGCCACACTGCATGGCCACCACCTCGGTGTCACCGATCCGGCCTGTATGGTATTCCGTTCCGTTTAACGTGGCATGCCCTACTCCTGTCATTTCGCGCAGCAGCATGTCTAGCTCGACCTGCATCGCCACTATAATTCCGTATTTCATAACTTGCGGCAAAGTTAAGCATTATCCATGCATATTTCTACCATCAGGACTCAACAATTTGTTAATTTTGCACATTAATATATAGACAGGAAAGAACCCATGCACAACGCAAAGACGATTCATTCCCAGGATAAGGGGTATTCACTTAAATGTTCAAAACCAAAACCTCTAGTTATGTCAAACAAAGGTAACGCTCTGATTTCTATTTTAATCCTCGCATTGGGGGCCGTGTTCATATGGCTCTACGACCGCGACACGCTGCCACGGAGCATAGTGCTCCTGTGCGGCCTGGCATTCGTGGTGCCTGCCGTAATCAGCCTGATTTCGATGTTCATATCCCGCCGCTCCGACACGACATCGGCCGGACTCCGTTTCATCCAGCTGGTATGCGGCGTAGGCGGCCTCGGGCTTGGTCTGAGCATCATATTGCTGCCCGACATTTTCCGCCCTTTGCTGATTTACCCGTTTTCAGCCCTCATGATTGTGGGTGGTGCGTTCCAGGTGTTCCAGATTTCGCACAAATACCGCCCGGTCGATTACCCGGCCTGGATGTACATCGCCCCAATCCTTATCCTTGTGGCAGGGGTGGTAGCATTATGCGTCCCGTCGCTCCACGCGCCTGAATATGAGAAATGGATAGTGCTGGCCACCGGGATTGCAGGCGTGCTTTTCGGAGCTAACGGCCTGTGCATATCCGTCCTGTCACATCGCCTGCCCCCGTTGCGCGAAGGGCATATAATTCCGCCTGTCCCCGCGCCTGTAGCAACCACACACAGCGCCGACCCCGGACCCGACGCCGCCACAGTCACCACCATATCAGGGGAGAGTGCCGGCACGCACAATTTCACATATGGGAATGCCGAAGGGCAGAATGAAAACCCGGCCTCAACGACGAACCGGCTCGATGCCGAACCGTAACCGGATATACGCCGCAATCAGATCGCAGATATCATCCATCGGCATCAATGACGAGTCAAACGTCAGGTCGTAGGTAGCGGCGTCACCCCACTTTTTGTCAGTATAGAAATTATAATATGCGGCACGTAATTTGTCGGTTTTCTCGGCAAGTGAACGTGCCGCTTTTTCATGCTCTTTGTCGGCACGCCCAACGATGCGCTTTATCCTCTCATCCATCGGGGCATGCACGAAAAGGCTTACCTTCGGCGACGGGTGATCGCGCAGCACATAATCGGCAGAACGGCCCACGATGACACAGGGGCGGGTGTCGGCCAGGCCGGTAATAACATCGGTAAGGGAGTTATATATGGAATCGGTCATCATGGCCGTGCCGTTATACCATGGCAACTGCCCGTAGCCCATGGTGAATGTCAGGGAGCTGCCCATAAGGTTGGGCATACGCTCGTCATTCCGCTCGAACACCTCCTGCGACATCCCGGCACGCCGTGCGGCCTCCCCCAGGAGCTTCTTGTCATAATACTCGATTCCGAAGCGCCCGGCAATCATCTGGCCAAGCGCCCGGCCCCCGCTCCCGAACTGGCGGCCGATGGTTATAACGTAATTGCCTGTTTTATCCAATTCTCTGTTTCCCATGACATTGACTATTTATTGTTTTTTTGAAAAAACGGGGTATCCTACAGGGCATCCGATGACGACACAGCATGCTCACACCTCGAACCCATGGCTGCGGAACAGTTCGAAATCCTCATCCATGCCGTTGCCGATTGTTGTCAGCATATCGCCGACCAATGCACCGTTCATGCCACCCCTGAGGATGCGCGATGTGGATTCTTTGCTCAGACGCGCCCGGCCACCGGCAAACCTCAGGGTAAGCCCGGGAGCGACAAACCTCATCAGGGCAACAGTCAGGATAACGTCCGGCTCGCTTATAAGGGGCGTATGCTCCAACGGGGTGCCTGCGATGGGGTTCAGAAGGTTTATGGGAATCGACACAGCCCCGGCCTCGCGGGCCTCCTCGGCCATTTCAAGGCGTTGCCTCAGGGTTTCCCCCATCCCGATAATCCCCCCTGAGCACACCTCCATGCCCACCTCGCGTGCCAGGCGGATGGTGCGCAGCTTATCCTCGCGGGTATGGCTCGTGCAGAGCGACGGGAAATAGGAAGCCGCAGTCTCAAGGTTGCAATGATAGCGCCTTATCCCTGCATCATAAAGAGCCTGTAACTCTTCACGGTTCAACAGTCCCATCGAGGCGCATAAGGAAATATCCGAGCGCTCGCGTGTCTTTTTATAAAGCTCGCAGAACCGGCGTATATCGTTCATGGCCACTTTCCGGCCGGAGCAAACTATCGACAGCCGTTTCACGCCCCTGGCACTGTTGCGGTCGACCATGTCAAAATACTCCTGTTCATCAATGAAATCATATTCACGGCACCCTGTATGGTGGGAAGCCGCCTGCGAACACCACTTGCAATTCTCGGTGCAACGCCCCGAACGGCCGTTGACAATCGAACATGTGTCGATGGTATCCCCCTCCAAGGCACGACGCACCTCGTCGGCTGCATCGCAAATCGCATCAAGGTTCCGCTGGGCTTCGGCATCAAGGAATTCGCCGTTATTCAAAGGCACGCATCCGGCAAGGCGGATGCAGTCGTCAACCGATGCCGGAATCCCTTTAATGGCATCGGATTTTATTTTTTCAAGCAATGTTATTGACATCGGATATATTTTTCTAATACTGGAAGTGCAACATCTTTCAAAAGATGAGCGAGTTCACAGCAAATTTAAAACATTTTCCCGAAAAGAATCCCAAATAAGGCATAGAAGTGATATAATCTCAAGAAAATACCTTTATGACGCGTAAATTTCGTGAATCGTTTTGCCGGTTCGGGAAAAAGCACTACCTTTGTGGCCGGGTAAGTCCTACACGGCCAGCTCCCCCTGAACTCCGCCAGGTCTTGATCGAAGCAACGGTAGGGGGTCGTAGCGGCGCGATGTAGTCAGCTTACCCTTTTTTCATACCCCTGCGCAAACATGCCGGTACATTCCCGGCCATCAAATAACGGCGCTATGTCAAAAATTGCTTTGACATAGCGCCAGTTCAATATTATATACGTGTATCAGGCCGTAATCAGGGGATATGCAGCAGGTCCCGGTAAATATCGAGTGCTGCGGCCATATCCTCGTCGGCCACCGGGGTGTTTACGGCAATATCGCCGTAATCACGCAGAAGCGTGCAGTTTATCTCATCGACCGAGGCATTTTTCTTGTCATGATGCATGAATGACAGCAGGCGTTTATAATCGTCGCAGCTTATGTCAAAAGCCCCGTAATGGTGCGACACATAGGCCGCATAACGATGCAGCTCACCAGAGGGGAATCCGCATTTCATGTGAGAAAGCACCAATGCCGCCACCATTCCGAAGGCAACCGCATAGCCATGCGACAACGGGGAATGACGCTCAAGTGCCAACGCCTCGAACGCATGCGCAACGGTATGGCCGAAATTCAACGCACGTCTCACCCCTTTATCCTCCATATCGCGGTTTACAAAGCTGCATTTCACCGCAACGCTTTCCTGCAACAGGGCAAGCAATGAATCAGGGTCATAGGCCGTGACATCGTAACCCAGCAGCCGGTCGGTCATCTCTTTAGAAGTGAGAACGGCATGCTTAATCATTTCGGCATAACCGGCAAGCAGTTCCTGCGAGGTCAGCGTACGGAAAAACGTTGTGGAAATAACCACCAGTTCCGACTGCCTGAACAACCCCACCTCGTTTTTCAACGAATTGAAATTGATGCCTGTTTTGCCACCTACGGCGGCATCAACCGCACCCAAAAGCGTCGTAGGGATATTTATGAACGGGATGCCGCGTTTAAACGTGGATGCGGCAAAAGCCCCCATATCGGTAACAACACCGCCACCGAGATTTATTACAACCGATTTGCCGGTAGCACCCCCGTCGCCGAGCTGCTTCCATATCATTGCCAGCGTGTCAATATTCTTGAACATTTCCCCGGCCTTGGTCATAATCACCTTCGCACCACCTATCGCCTTTGACTCGCTCTGCAGGCGTGGAAGCACAAACGAGGCGGTGTTGACATCCGCAATCACGAAAACCGAGGTGGGTGCCATCCGTTCGACTGCCTCGTCGACAGCCTGGGCCACATGGTTGGTAAAAATTATAGTTTCTCCCGAACCGGCATCTGTCACACCGGCCTGGGGCTTAGAAGCAGCTTGGGATTCAATGGCTTTCATAATAATAAGCAGTATTTTTAAGTAAATCGTAAAAATATGTATGTGGAACACGGCACGGAGAGCCTCAGCGGCGTCCTGCCAACTCCGGCAATATGTCGGCCACAGCCTCCATGGAGGGTAGCACGATGTGGGCCCCGGCCGTCCACATCTCCTCTTCAGGTATAGGCCCCGTAGTGACTGCAATGGTGAACGCTCCGGCATCAGAAGCCGATTTCACCCCGAGCGGGGCATTTTCAAGTGCCAACGACTCGAAAGGCCGGACACCGGCAAGATTCATCGCTTTCAAATATGGTTCGGGATGGGGTTTGCAAAAAGTGACGTCATGCGATGTTATCCGCAACGTATCCGAAAAACCTCCGGGAAAGTCGGTCGCGAGCCGCTCAAGGCTTGACAACTGGCCGGACCCGGTCACAAGCACCCTCGTTATCCCATATTCAATCAGCATCCTTATAACACGGTCGGCACCGGCTACAATCCCGACACGGGGCAATTCGTTAAAATAACGAGTTTTCCGGGCATAAAGTTCGGTTTTCTCATCAGCAGTCGCCTCCCTCCCGAACGACCGCTTGAACAGCATGTTGATTGTCTCGGCTCCCGTCATCCCTTCGTAAAGGTAAAACTCGTCGCGGGTGCATGGAATCCCGATTTCCGACACCATCCTCTGCCATGCAAGCGTGTGCCCTTTCATGGAGTCAAGCAAAGTGCCGTCCATATCTATCAAGGCTGCCTTAGGGTCAAAGCTGCCGAAACCGTTGCGGGAGAGATAGCCGTCTACGGCCTCATCGATTGTCATTTTCATCATCTTTTAAGGGAATATGCAATTCATTGTCTTTAAGCTTTCGCCGCGACGGGGAATAACGCTCCCCCTTGATGCGGTAGAGGGTTTCCTTGGACAGGCCGAGAAACGATGCCACCTGCGTGGTGGTTGCACATTCCGACAGACGCGGGTACCGCTTCATAACCCATCGGTAACGCTCGTCGGCACTGAGCGACTGCATCACGTCGACACGCTCCTCTAAAAACTGTTTATAATGAAGCAGGGCAACGTTAAGAAACAGTAATCCCTCTGTGTCGGTCACGGCATCGTAATCATCCAAAAGGTTTTTCACTTTCAGATGAGGTACGAATATCACATGCGTCGGTTCCAGGAAGTGGATTGCCACCGTGTCGGGATGCGCTATGGCCACATGCCGCGAAAGCATCACGAACTCCCCTGCAAATGCAAACGAGAAAGTATGCTCCTTGCCTCCGGCAGTATAAAACAAACGCGCAGCCCCTTTGGTAAGGAAATAGGCGTATGAGGAGAGGTCTTTTACCCCTTGCACAACATCACCTTTGGCAAACACATGCTCCCTCATCACCTTGCGCAGGTTGGCCTCCAAGGCCGGGGTGAGCTTTGCGAATTTACGGATGTGGTCGATAGGATGCATGGCGTTCAATAAGTATGCGGATGCCCCGGCTGACTTATCAGCGTGCGAATATCAGCGTATCGGGCGAGATGGAAACGTTATATGGGATAGCCGACACCCTCGGGCGGGGCGAACGGATATAATAAAATGCAAACTGGCGGTCCCATGTGGGGAAGTCAAGGCGGCGGGTCTCCCCCGGCGGTATGCCCGCATAAAGATTTTTACGGACTTTATGTAACTGCCTGCCCTGCGCGTCGAAATATGTGATATGGAAAATCACACGGTCAAGCTCCCTGCCGGAAAGATTGGTCAGGAACACGGTTTCACGTGTTGACCGCAAGGTTTTCTCATAGCCCGAGAAGCGAACCTCGGTTCCCGTAGCCGCCACCGTGTCCAAAAGCCCGGAATCACGGGTAGCCACCAAGGCGCCCTTGTCGGCCTTAAGCCCTTTACGTATGGAACTCTGCCTCTGCGCCCAAAACGGGATCGCACATAACAAAAGCAACATGAAGGCAACCGGACGCATAATCGTTCTAGCGGATTAATGTAAATGGATGTTGGGGATTGGTTACAGGTAGCGCGGTTTAAGCGGCTCCCCCAGCCCGGCAGGCCAAATGCGCAGAAGCCCGTCAAGCTCGCGGGCACGGTCGTGACGCTCCCGCAGCAGCGAGCGGAACATATATGGCAATATCCGCCAAGGCACGAATTCCAATCCTTCGTGCACCTCCGTCATCGACAGACGAGCATCATCTGTAAGGTGGAGGGTGAAACGCCTGGGCGACGACAAATCAACACCGTCACAACGGGTGAATATGCGGCTGTCGTAATATCCCTTCCTTGCCGACGGCGAACACCACCCCATCACGGTTCCCGGCACAATGCCGGCACGCGGCGAATCCAAAATAACAAGCAGATACCCGTTGCCGGAATGTTTCGGGGTTCCGGGAGGCATACCGGGGATTATGGCTATGCGGGCGCCATCGGCAGTGGCGCTCCATATACCCTCCACCGCATCCGACGGGTGTGCCGTCAGCATTTCCCTGACGGCGGCATCGTCAATACCCTTCTCCACCCACGACGAGGCTGGGATGGGATTATGCCCGGCAGCGACCGCCGAAAATGAGAGCGCCAATGCGCAGGCCATGGAGAGAATACGGCTCATGAACGCGAGAACCGGTAAGAGAACCCTATAGAAAGAATTTCCTTGAATTGCCACTTATGCCATGATGTATCCTCCATCGGAAGGGCATCTGACTGATAACGCAGATGGGCAAAAATCTTCGTGGAAAGGAACTTGTTGATATTGAATGTTATAGTGTTCTCCCAGTCGCCCTGCACATATTCATAATCGGTAAACATGAACAGGCGGGAGAAATACTCTATATTATAGGCCAGTTTCCAGCGGAAGGTCAGTTCCGCACTCGAACCGTACTGGCTTATCGACTGATGCCCCTCCTCGATGCCGAATGCCGTAGGGTTCAGGCGTGAATTCGTGCAGGTTTTCAAATTATAGGAAAGCGGCGATATGGCAGCCGTGAAATTGAGAGTCTTTTTCGGATTCTCATAATTGTAGGTCATACCGACACCGAGGTTAAGTTCGGAAGGTGACAAAAACGCTGCTATAAGGTCTTCGCTGTTGGTGCGGTAGCTGTTGAGCAACTGTGTCTTGAACTGTGCAGTAACCGAATAATACCACCGCTTTGCCGCTTTCAGACCGAACTTGGTGTTAACCTGGAAAAGGTCTTCGGAAATATTGTAGGCGTGCAATGTATCCTCAGGGGCGTTGTTAAGGCCGAGTTTGTATTGCACAGAGGTCTCGAAAATCAGGTTCGGATGGAAAGCCTGGTTCAACTTTATGTCATAAAACAGGTTGAGGATGGCGTTGAGGTTGGATTTACCACCCTGGTACCAGTTCGGCGATATATAAGCCTGTGAGAACTGCAGCGACCCGTCGAAATTATGAAGCCAGTTTATGCGGCCGAGGTCTACGGGCTTGGCAACGCCTACCATCTCGTTTACGTCGCGCGTGAATTCCGTCACGGTAATTTTGGCCTGCGACGGGTCGGCTTCCATATGGAACTCTTTCGGCGGACGCGGCATAGAGGCAAGATTATATCGTACCAGCTCTGGGTGTTCGACCATGAATTTCTGCATAAACACCCGGTTACGGTTGTCGCGATAAACGGCACGTTCCGCCCAGTTAAGTTCCACCGGGGCGGGAGCGTCGGGATTGAGCGCGTCAGGTTCCGTTTCGGGCAATTGCATTGAATAGGTGCTGAAAACCAAAGGCAGGAAGGAACGTTCGGCCAACAGCATGTCGTCGACCACGAGTGTGGAGTCGATAACCAGTTCGCGTGCACCGAACATTTCAGGATCCAACGGGTTGCCTTCCGCATCGGTCAGATCCCATAACGATGGCTCGGCATTGCGGCTTTTCAACGCACGGCGGGGACGCTTGGCTTTGGCTGGCCGAACCGCCGGGGCAGCCTGGGTAGCGGCAACAACCGTGTCGGTGCTTACCGTCTCACCGTCGATAAGCATCTCGTCAAACAACGACTGGGCCGATGCCGGCACACCGGCAGACATGAAGGCAACAAATAGTGAAAATGCGACAAATATCCTATTGGTTTTCATAACGCAAAGATACTCACTTTCCGGCAAAATCCAAAACAGGCGCCCCACACAGGCCACCAGGTCCCGACGCCAGCACATCAGGCCGCAGACGGCACCTCCCTGCCAAGGACGGACGCAGGGGGGTGATTCAGAAAAATTGACACGTAAATGGTTGGAGGGGAATACGGAAATTTTTGTAACTTTGCCGTTTGAACGGAGGAAGGCACCATGTTCCAAGGAGTTGTCTGAAAATTTTTCCAACAGATTTTTAGAGAGGTGGATAGCGGGATTTACGGGGTTTGAGAAGTGAGCGATGCGCCGCATCGATAGCTGCCAGAACCCGGTTCGTCGATAAAAACCGCCTAAAAATCAGCAGACAATCCCATCGAAGGATTTTTACACAACCTCTAAAACAACGAATCAAACGATGAATATATCTTACAACTGGCTTAAGGATTATCTCGACATCGAGATGACACCGCGACAAGTGACCGAGGCCCTGACTTCCATCGGCCTCGAAACCGACGGGCTCGAAGAGGTCGAATCAATCAAAGGCGGCCTTAAGGGGCTTGTAATAGGCAAGGTGCTCACATGCGTGGAGCATCCCGACAGCGACCACCTGCACATAACCACCGTAGACCTCGGCAACGGCGAACCGACACAGATTGTGTGCGGTGCACCGAATGTTGCGGCAGGCCAGACCGTAGTGGTGGCAACAGTAGGCACAACGCTCTACGACGGCGACAAGGAATTCCAGATAAAACGCTCGAAAATCCGAGGCGTTGAATCGCTAGGCATGATATGCGCCGAGGATGAAATCGGAGTCGGCCAAAGCCACGACGGCATCATCGTGATTCCCGAAGAAGGCGCCCCTGCGCCCGGCACCCCCGCAGCTGAATTCTACAATCTTCAGAGCGACTGGGTGATGGAGGTCGACCTGACCCCCAACCGCATCGACGCCGCCTCGCACTACGGCGTGGCACGCGACCTTGCTGCCTACACCGGCTGCCACCTCGGCCATGCATCACTCCGCCGTCCGGGTGTAGAGGCATTCGCATCCGACCGCCCCGACGGTGCCATAGAGGTGGAAGTGGCCGACCTTCAAGGCGCCCCGCGCTATAGCGGCCTCACCATCCGCAATGTCACCGTGAAAGAAAGCCCCGAATGGCTGCGTCAACGCCTTGAAGCCATCGGTGTGCGCTCAATCAACAATATCGTCGACATAACGAACTATATACTCCACGGCATCGGGCAGCCGCTCCACTGCTTCGACCTGAACACAATCGAAGGCAACCGCATCGTGGTGCGCACCTGCCCAGCAGGCTCACCGTTCACAACCCTCGACGGGGTGGAACGCAAGCTCGACGAAGCCGACCTCATGATTTGCGACGCGGTAAAACCGCTGTGTATCGCAGGGGTGTTCGGCGGCCTTGATTCAGGTGTCACAGAAAAAACCACCGACATCTTCCTGGAAAGCGCCTATTTCAACCCCACACGGGTGCGCCGCACAGCACGCCGCCACGGATTGTCAACCGACGCCTCGTTCCGCTACGAGCGCGGTCTCGACCCCAATGCCACGATGTATGCACTGAAACTTGCCGCACTTATGGTAAAAGAACTCGCCGGGGGCGAAATCTGCGGCGAACCGGTCGACATATACCCCGAAAAGGTAGAACCGTTCCGTGTAACCCTGGGCTACCAATACCTCAACGGACTTATCGGCAAGGAAATCCCGCAAGATACGGTAGATGCCATACTCCGCTCGCTCGAAATGGAGATTGCCGAACGGCGCGAAGGTGAAATCGACCTGCTTGTGCCGACCTACAGGGTCGATGTGCAGCGCCCGTGCGACGTTGTGGAGGATGTGTTGCGCATCTACGGCTATAACAACGTCGAGATTTCAACCACCGTACATTCCTCATTGCAGCTCAAATCAATCACCGACGAGGCCGACGACCTGCAACGCCTCATCTCCGAGCAACTGACCGCATGCGGGTTCAACGAAATTCTCAACAACTCGCTGACAGCCGAGGCTTACTATACCGGCCTTACGACCTACCCCGCAGCAAACTGCGTGAAACTGCTCAACCCGCTCAGCAACGACCTATGCGTTATGCGCCAGACCCTGCTGTTCGGCGGACTTGAATCAATAGCCCATAACGTCAACCGAAAAGCCAACGACCTGGCATTCTACGAATTCGGGAACGTGTACTTTTTCAACCCCGAAGCCGGACAGACCGACGGGAACACGCTCGCACCATTCAGCGAGGGCGCCCGCCTGGCACTGTGGATGACCGGGAACTCACGCACAGGCAACTGGGCACGCCCGGCAGAAGAGGCCACCTTCTTCGACCTCAAGGCAATGGTCGCCAACATTTTCGCACGGCTCGGCATCACCGAGAAAGAGCTTTCATGGGAAAAACTTACAGGTAACGACATCTTCTCGGCAGCACTCGAAATCAGGACACGTTCAGGCAAAACACTCGGGGAAGCCGGGCTTATTGCCAAAACAATGCTGGCCAAATGCGACATCAAGCAACCTGTGGCCTACGCCCAGCTCGACTGGGACGCACTGGTGAAACTTGCCGTGAAGAAAAAGGTGCAGTTCACACCGCTGCCCAAAACACAGGCCGTGAAACGCGACCTCGCCCTGTTAATCGACAAAACAGTGACAATGGCACAAATCGAGGCCATTGTCAGGGAAAGCGAACGCAAACTGCTCCGCGAGGTGACGCTGTTCGACGTATATGAAGGGAAAAGCCTGCCCGAAGGAAAGAAATCATATGCAATCTCTATGACGCTCCAGGATGACGAAAAAACCTTGCAGGACAAACAGATTGACGCCGCAATGGCCAAAATCATCAAGAACCTCCAGGCCAAAGCCGGGGCAGAGCTGAGATAACGGGCTGCCTCAAACAAAAACTCATGACAATAATCATAAAACGAACTATAACATTACAATATGGGACGCGCATTTGAATATCGCAAAGCCAGAAAAATGAAACGCTGGGGTAATATGTCGAGAACATTCACCCGCATCGGTAAGGAAATCACTATCGCCGTGAAAGCAGGCGGCCCCGACCCCACTACCAACCCCCGCCTCCGAGCGCTGATGCAGAACGCCAAGGCTGAAAACATGCCAAAGGACACCGTTGAACGCGCAATCAAAAAAGCAACCGACAAGGACGCAAAGGATTACAAGGAAATCACCTACGAGGGATACGGCCCCTTCGGCATCGCGATTTTCGTAGAAGCCGCTACCGACAACAACACACGCACCGTGGCCAACGTGCGCTCATATTTCACCAAACATGGCGGTTCGCTCGGCACACAGGGTTCGCTCACCTTCCTGTTCGACCACAAGGTGATGCTGAAAATCCAGCCCAAGCCCGAAATGTCGCTCGAAGACCTCGAACTGGAACTCATCGACTACGGTGTTGACGAACTGGAAGCCGACGAAGATGCAATCGTGCTCTACGGCCCCTTCGAGGAATACTCCAACATCCAGCAATATCTTGAAGGTAACGGCTTCGAAATCCTTTCAACGGAATTCGTCCGTATCCCCAACGACGTAAAAGAGGTGACCGACGAACAGCGCGAAACCCTCGACAAACTCCTCGAAAAGCTCGAAGAGGACGAGGATGTGCAGAACGTATTCCACAACATCGCCGAATAATTGCGAAACAACCCTCACCCAGTAGAGACGGGATAGCATCCCGTCTCTATTAGCATCCCGTCTCTATTAGCATCACCTCTCTATTAGCATCACCTCTCTATCATTATCTCTCATTATCCTCTCTATCAACCCCCTCCTCTATCCCCACTTCTCTCTTCTCACCCACCCTCTCTTTCCATCCATCTCTCTCATCCACAAACATCTCCCCTTTTTATCCCACCTAATCTCTGACAAGTAATGTTCTCAGGAATCGTAGAAGAGGCCGCCACCGTAGTGCGTGTGACCAAAGACGGCGGCAACGTCCACCTCACCATCCGTGCAAGCTTCGTCGATGAACTCAAAATCGACCAGTCGGTAGCACACAACGGCGTGTGCCTCACCGTTGTCGCCCTCCACGGCGACGGCACCTACACAGTCACCGCCATCGAGGAAACCCTGCGCCGCAGCAACCTCGGCCTCCTATGCGAAGGGGACAGGGTGAACCTTGAACGCTGCATGATTATGAACGGACGCCTCGACGGCCACATCGTGCAAGGCCACGTTGACTGCACCGCCCGGTGCGTCGACATTGAGGAAGTGGAAGGGAGCCGTTATTTCAAATTCCGCTACGAAGTAGCCCCCGGACTACTCCGCAAAGGCTATCTCACCGTGGAGAAAGGCTCGGTGACCGTAAACGGTGTAAGCCTCACTGTATGCGATTCCGAACCCGACAGCTTCCGCGTTGCCATAATCCCCTACACCTTCGAACACACCAATTTCGGCGACATCCGCGTAGGCTCGACCGTGAACCTCGAATTCGACATCATCGGCAAATACATCGCCCGCATCGCCGAACTATCCCCTGCCGAATAAACAGCTCTTTCCCGCAATCAGTCACCGCTTAACGCGCCATACCCCACTTATAGGTATATGTGCGCCAAAACATCCCATAAAATCCATTCAGTAGACGCTGTATCATCATGCAGACACAGCGCCTTTTAGTATCCGTATGGGAGGGTGCTGTCAGAATGGTTCAGATGGTAGGAGCTTGGAGGTGAGGCTGATGGGAGCAATCTAAGGATTGTGACCGAGGCCGAACCCTTCAAGCTACGACATAGCTGAGCCATTCTGACACATCCCCCCTCATTTATAGGTAAATTGCAATCAACCTATTGCAACTGCCCCGCCAATCCTCTATCTTTGCATCAACAATAACAGATATTCAGTATCAATGAGATAATTATGTTGTTAACCACAGATTGATTTTCAGGTAATACAAAACCGGCAAAATCACGTAAGCCAACAGAAAAAGCCCCCGCGCGAGCAGGGGCCTTTCTATTTACGGGTTATAAAGAGTTCTATATGGCATGGCTATGAGACACCGTTCATTCCGTGCGTCTCGGCAAAACGATTTTAACAGGAAATGATTCCACAGGCGTTCCATAATTACGGATAGTGCTAAAACAAATTGTCATCATGTAGCAACATCATTCTGCGTTACCATACAAAAGAGTCCCACTCACAGCACCTAAAAAAACATAAAAATTTGGGGGAACGGGGCGGTTGGCGTAATTTTGCAAGTTGGAGGAGGGTGGAATTCCACGTGGATCTCAATTTACACGGTGGGACGGGATTTACACAATATGCATGCAATGAAAAGATACAGACTTATTAACGATGTGTTGGGATGGGTATGCTTCCTGGTGGCGGCTGTGACCTACCTGCTTACGGTGGAACCGACGGCAAGCTTCTGGGACTGCCCCGAGTTTATAGCGCAAGGAACCAAACTCGAGGTCGGTCACCCGCCGGGCAACCCGATTTTCATGCTCGCTGCGCGTTTCTTCGTTAATTTCGCCTGGGGCGACATGTCGAAGGCGGCACTGATGGTCAACTCCATGTCGGCACTGCTGTCGGCAGGCACCATATTGTTGCTTTTCTGGACTATAACCCACCTTGTGAAGCGCCTTATCGTAAAAGACGATGCCGGCGAGGTAAGCCTTACTCAGATGCTGGTTATCTTCGGTTCCGGCCTTTGCGGGGCGCTTATGTATGCCTGGAGCGACACATTTTGGTTTTCGGCCGTCGAGGGTGAGGTCTATGCATTCTCGTCGTTCTGCACGGCGCTGGTGTTCTGGCTGATTCTGAAATGGGAAAACCGCGCCGACGAGCCCCATTCCGACCGTTACCTGGTGCTGATAGCCTATATCATCGGTGTGTCGATTGCCGTGCACCTGCTCAACCTGCTATGCATCCCCGCCATCGTGCTGGTCATCTACTACCGCAAGTTTAAAAACACCACAGCCTCGGGGTCGCTGGCAGCACTCGGGGTGTCGGCCGTAGTGGTGGCACTGATTCTCTACGGGCTGGTTCCGGGCTTCATCGAGATAGCACAGTATTTCGAGCTGTTTTTCGTGAATACCTGCGGTCTCAGCTACAATATGGGCGTACTCATCTACGCCATGCTTTTCGTGGCCGTGATGCTATGGTGCATAAAAGCCCTGTATAAGCAGGATAACACCACCACAATACGCGTGTCGTTCCTGCTGGCGATGATTCTTTCGGGCATACCCTTCATAGGCAGCTCGATGTGGATACCCGCCGTAATCATCGCCGCACTTGCAGTGTATCTTTTCGCGGCGAAAAAACTCCCTGTGCGCATCCTCACACTCTGCGCACTCAGCGTGCTGGTAATCTTCGTAGGTTATTCGAGCTATGCGCTGCTGCTTATCCGCTCGCATGCCAACCCGCCGATGAACCAGAACGCCCCCGACAACGTGTTCTCACTCAGCTCCTACCTCAACCGCGAGCAATACGGCGACACACCCCTGTTCTACGGGCCGTCGTTCAAATCGACCGTGCTCTACCAGGTCGACAACACCGGCAATTACAACTTCATGAAAAAGCCGGCAACCACCGTTTACGAAAAGCGTGTGAAAGATGCCCCTGGCGATGCCGACCGTTACGACAGCTTCGAACGCGACACCCGTTATGTGATGACCCCCAACATGCTGTTCCCACGCATGTACAGCTCGGCACCGAACCATCCGACCGGCTATCTGGAATGGACCAACCTGCGAGAAAGCGACCTGCCGCTTAAGGAAGCTCCGGTGCTTGTCGATGCCGACGGCAACACATTGCAGACGGCACAGCTTCCAGCACCGTCGTTCGCACAAAACATGCGCTACTTCTTCAACTACCAGGTCAACTACATGTACTGGCGCTATTTCCTGTGGAATTTCGCAGGACGTCAAAACGACATGGCCGGTAACGGCGAAGCCAACCGTGGAAACTGGATTTCGGGCATACCGTTTATCGACAATTTCCGCCTCGGCGACCAAAGCCTTCTCCCCGATGATTTCGGCAAAGGGAACAAAGGGCACAACGTGTTCTTCATGCTCCCGTTGCTGATGGGTATCATCGGCCTGAGCTGGCAGGCATTCCACTCAAAACGCGGCATCGAGCAGTTCTGGGTGATATTCTTCTTTTTCTTCATGACCGGGCTTGCCATCGTGCTCTACCTCAACCAGCCCCCGTTGCAGCCACGCGAACGCGACTATGCTTTCGCAGGCTCGTTCTATGCCTTCGCCATATGGGTCGGCATGGGCGTTGCCGGGCTGTGGGCGCTCGTCAACAGCATCATGAACAACCCGCGAGGGGAGAAAGAGCCGCGCAAGGCAATGGCAGTTGCCTGCGCCACACTTGCCGTCGGCCTCCTGGTGCCGCTACAGGTAGTCAGCCAGACATGGGACGACCACGACCGCTCCGGGCGCTACACCACCCGCGATTTCGGCATGAATTACCTCGCGAGCCTCGATGACAACGCCATAATTTTCACAAATGGCGACAATGACACATTCCCCCTGTGGTACGCCCAGGAGGTGGAAGGCTTCCGCACCGACGTGCGCGTTGTCAACCTCTCCTACCTTACCACCGACTGGTATGCCAACCAGATGCGTGTGGCAACCGACGGGGGCGCCGCCATAGATGTGAGCGCACGCCCGGCCGACTATGCATTCGACCGCATGCAATATAACTACTTCGACCCGGAGAACATGAAAACCGAGCGCGTCAACGCCCTGACCGCCCTCGAAGACCTCTATCATAACCCGGAAGCCACATGGAAGGGGGCACGCATATGGCGCTACCCCTACATGTTCATCCCTGCCAATCCCGACGCGGCAGCCAAAGCCGGGGTAATAGCGCAGTCCGAAGCCCCTGCAGCCGAGGAAGCAATCGAAGTAAGCCTGTATAAAGACCCCAAGAATCCGGCAAGCGGCGCCACCCTAAGCCAGGCACTGAGCCTTGACATGATTGCCACAAGCGCCAAAAACGGATGGAACCGCCCGGCCTACTTCGCAATGACCGTGCCCGACGAATATTACCTGTCGCTTTCACCGTATCTGCGCAACACCGGCCTGGCCTACCAGGTAACCCCGCTGCGCAACCCCGACGGGGAAAACGCCACCTGGACCGATACCGACAAGATGTATCGCAACGTGACGGAGAAATTCCGCTGGGGCGGTCTCGACCAGCTGGGAGAAAACGGCAATATATATCTTGACGAAACCGTGCGCCGCATGGTTACTACCCACCGCAGCGCCATGGTCGACCTGGCCTACGCCCTTTTGGTAGAAGGATATAATGCCGCGCACCCTGTTACCGACAGCATAACCGGCGTGACCCACGAAGCCGATACGGTTTATGCCGCCGACCGCTACGGCAAAGCCGCCCGTGTGCTCGACCTTATCGAAGAAAAGCTCCCGGCAAAGCACTCACCCTACAGCATACAGATAGGCTATCAGATTGCCGACGTCTACCTGCGCCTTGCCGCTGAGACAGGTGATAAAAAGCTGCATGAAAAAGGGATGAAAATCCTTGAGGATGAACTGCTACGCTACGGGGCCTACATACCCTATTTCATGGAGCTGCGCCGTTCGCTCCCCGCAAGCGGTTTCCAGGCGCTCTCCCCGGCCGACCGATATGTGCCGACCTATGTCTACATCATGTTGCAGACATTTGCCGACGAAGGTGGCGACACCGATGCGCTCTCGAAAAAAATGCATGAACGCAACATCAATATCGCCGACCTGGAATATTTCATCGCCAACAAATAGAACCGGCACAGCATGTGGATAGAACAGCCCCCTCTCTTCTACCGCCTCCTTTTTCCAGAGGCCATATGGCGGATAAAGAAGCATAAGGAAAAGGTGGTGTTCCTTACTTTCGACGACGGGCCTGTACCCGAGGTAACCCCTTGGGTGCTCGACCTTCTCGACAGCTACGGCATCAAGGCCACATTCTTCATGGTCGGCGACAATGTGGCACGCAACCCGGAACTGTTCGAAGAGGTGCGCCGCCGCGGACACAGCTACGGCAACCACACAATGCACCACCTGCAGGGGATGAAGGTTACAACCTACCGCTACATGCACGACATAACCGAGGCCAACGACCTCATAGGGAGCGCTCTTTTCCGCCCCCCTCACGGGCTGTTGCGGTGGAAACAGGCACGTGCCATCAAAGATCACTACAACATAGTGATGTATGACCTTGTGACACGCGACTACAGCAAGAAGCTGAAACCAGAACAGGTGCTGGCCAATGTGCGGCGCTATGCCCGCAACGGCTCCATAATCGTGTTCCACGACTCCCTGAAAGCCGAAAAGAACATGAAAGCCGCCCTTCCACAGGCCATCGAGTGGCTTATGGCACGGGGCTACCGCTTTGAACAACTGCCTATGTAAGCCCATGCCTGCCACCGACCTTAAAAACCGCCTGATTGAAGCGGCAACACGTGCCGGTGCGCAAAAAACCGGGTTTGCGAAAGCCGGGCCGGTCGATGACGATATGACCGAACGGTTCGGTCAATGGCTGGAAGCCGGCAACCACGGCGAGATGCACTACATGGCCAATCATGCCGACCTGCGCCGCGACCCACGCCTGCTCTCGGAAAGCACTGCCGGGGCCAACACGGTGATGGTGTGTGCGTTTTCCTACTTCCATCATGAAACACAGGCTCCCGGAGCCGCAAGGTTCGCCATGTATGCACATGGCGACGATTACCATGAGGTGTTGCGCAAAAGGCTCACCCCTGTTGCCGAACTGTTGCACCAGGAAGGATTTACATGCCGCATCTGCATAGATTCCGCCCCGGTTCACGAACGCTATTGGGCCGCAAAAAGCGGCATAGGGTTTATCGGGCGCAACAGCCAGCTCATAGTGCCGGGGATGGGTTCCTATTTTTTTCTTGCTGAAATCATCACATCGGCAGAGATAGCCCCTGACGCACCATGCCTGATGAGTTGCGGGAATTGCGGGAAATGCGTCAAGGCATGCCCCGCCGGGGCATTACGCGCCGACGGCGGTTTCGACGCCCGCCGCTGCCTCTCCTACCTTACAATCGAATACCGCGGGGCGCTCCCGACCCATACCGACACCGCCCTCCGAGGCTCACGCCCCACAGCCGAAGTGCTGGGCAACAGGGTTTACGGATGTGACGAATGCCAGCGTGTGTGCCCGCACAATGCCCACCCGCCGGAAACCGGGATAAGGGAATTCGGGTTACGCCCGGAATTACGCGGCATCACATGTGCCGACATCCTTGCCATGACACCCCGGCAATTTGCCGAAACATTCCGCCACAGCGCGGTTAAACGCGCAAAGCTCACCGGGCTTCAACGCAACGCGGCAGCAATCCTCCAGCCCGATGCGGTCAACCCTCCCGACCCGCGAAATGGTCGCGGATAATACGCGCCTTAGCAGGCCCGACAACATCGGCCAAAGCGTCGAACGAAGCCTCACGGATGCGCTTAACACTTTTAAAATGCGACAACAACGCCTGCTCGGTGCCAGGCCCCACACCCTTTATCTGCGACAATTCACTCACGATTGCCGATTTCGAGCGCCGGTTACGGTGATGGGTTATGCCAAAACGGTGAGCCTCGTCGCGCAGCTGCTGCACCACCCTCAGCGACTCTGAATTCTTATCGATATAGAGAGGCACGCTGTCGCCCGGGAAAAAAATCTCTTCAAGTCGTTTTGCAATCCCGACCACGGCGATGGTGCCACGCAGTCCGATTTCATCAAGCGCCTCTACGGCGGCACTGAGCTGCCCTTTGCCACCGTCGACCACGATGAGTTGCGGCAAGTCGTCGGGCGCCTCCTCCATCAGCCTCGTATAGCGGCGTGTGAGCACCTCTTTCATCGAGGCGAAATCGTCGGGGCCCTCCACGGTCTTGATGTTGAAATGGCGATAATCCTTTTTCGAGGGCTTGGCGTCACGGAACACCACGCAGCTCGCCACCGGGTTGGTACCCTGTATGTTTGAATTGTCGAAACACTCGATGTGGCGTGGCAGCACATTCAACCTGAAATCCGCCTTCATCCGCTCCAAGGTGCGTCCCGTGCGTTTCTCCGGGTCGAGCCGCTCCATCTGCTTTAACACATCGAGCTTGCTTTGGCGGGCATTGCGTGTCGACACGTCGAGAAGCTTTGCCTTGTCGCCACGTTGCGGCACAGTGAATGTAGCGCCAGGAAATTCCGCATCAGGCTCCAACGGCACTATAACCTCGTCATAAGCCAGACCGAAACGGCTGCGCACCTCGTCCATGGCATAGCTGAGAAGCTGAGCCTGGGTTTCCTCCATGCGCCGCTTGTATTGCAACGTCACGCTGCGCACCACGGCGCCACGGCGCACGTGCATGTAGTTGATATACACATCGGAATCGTCATCGTCCAGACCAAACACATCCACGCTGTCGAGCGTCTGGCTTACTATAACGCTTTTGGCACGATAACGCTCCACAAGCTGGTATTTCACTTTCAAATCCTGCGCCTCCTCGAAACGGAGCTCCGACGAGAGCCGCTCCATCTCGCCGCGCAGATAATCCATCAGTTCGCCGGTGTCGCCACGCAGAATAAGGCGTATATTCTCGATGTAACGTGCATAATCCTCATGTGAAATCTTCCCGACACAGCAACCCTTGCAACGCTTTAGATGATATTCGAGGCAGAGCCGCCCTTTGCCGCGTGCCAGGGTGTCGGGGGTGATTGGGATGCGGCATGTACGGATAGGGTAAAGCTCCCTGGCCAGCTCCAACACGGCACGCGCAGCACCGGCCTCGGTGTAAGGCCCGAAATACTTCGACCCGTCCTTAAGCCTCTGCCGCGTCATGAACACCCTGGGGAACAACTCCTTGGTTATGCATATCCACGGGTATGACTTGTCATCCTTGAGCAACACGTTATAGCGCGGCTTGTACTCCTTAATCATGGAGTTCTCAAGGTTGAGCGCATCCTGCTCGGTAGGGACCACGATATAGCTCATGTCGGCAATAGCCCTGACAAGCAGGTTAGTGCGCAACACATCGTGTGTGCGGTTGAAATATGACGACACACGCCTTTTGAGGTTTTTGGCCTTGCCGACATAAATCACCGTCCCCTCTGCGTCATAATACATATAGACACCCGGTGTTTCCGGCAATATGGCAATTTTCTGCTGCAGCTCAGGCGACTTATTCTTTGAATGCTTACCCATAATCAATATCAAAATTAAGAAAAAATCCCCACAGGGGGGTGTTATCCCGACATTTTTATTAAATTTGCATGTTAGGATAAAACATAGGTTATCCCGATTCCGTTTTAACATTGCTGCCGGCGCCGCCAACTGCGTGCCGGAGAATTGAAGAACAAATTAAAAGAATGGCAAAAGTTATCATTATCGGCGCCGGAGGCGTGGGCAGCGTGGTAGCCCACAAATGCGCCCAGAACCCCGAAGTGTTCACCGAAATCGTAATCGCATCGCGCCGTCAGGCCAAATGCGACGCCTTGGCACAGGCCATAGCAGAAGCCGCCGCAAAACGCGGGCAGGCCAACCTGCCTGTAATCTCCACCGACAGCGTGGATGCCGACAGCGTGGAACAGCTCTGCGAACTCTTCCGCCGCCACAAGCCCGAAATGGTAATCAACGTGGCACTCCCCTACCAGGATCTCACCATAATGGATGCCTGCCTGGAATGCGGGGTCAACTATCTCGACACGGCCAACTACGAGCCGCGCGACGTGGCTCATTTCGAGTATTCCTGGCAATGGGCCTACCGCGAACGCTTCGAGAAGGCCGGCCTGACGGCAATCCTCGGATGCGGCTTCGACCCCGGGGTATCAGGCGTGTTCACAGCCTATGCCGCCAAGCATTATTTCTCGGAAATGGAGACACTCGACATTGTGGACTGCAATGCCGGGAACCACGGAAAGGCTTTCGCAACCAACTTCAACCCCGAAATCAACATCCGCGAAATCACACAGAACGGCCGCTACTGGCTTAACGGCGAATGGGTGACCACCAAACCGCTTGAATTCCACAAGGAACTCAACTACCCCAACATAGGCCCGCGCGACAGCTACCTGCTCTATCACGAGGAGCTGGAATCGCTCGTACAGAATTTCCCCACCATCAAACGCGCCCGGTTCTGGATGACCTTCGGCCAGGAATACCTTACACACCTGCGCGTAATCCAGGGTATCGGCATGGCGCGCATCGACGAAGTGGAATACAACGGGCAGAAAATCGTGCCCCTGCAATTCCTCAAAGCCGTTCTTCCCGACCCGCAGGAACTTGGAGAGAACTACACAGGGGAAACCTCGATCGGCTGCCGCATCTCAGGCAAAGCCAAAGACGGGGAACCCCTCACCTACTACATCTACAACAACTGCTCGCACCAGGAAGCCTACCGCGAAACCGGCATGCAGGCCGTAAGCTACACCACAGGTGTGCCCGCCATGATCGGCGCGATGATGTTCCTGACCGGGAAATGGAAAAAACCGGGTGTGCACAACGTAGAAGAATTCGACCCGGATCCGTTCATGGAGCAACTCATGGTGCAGGGTCTTCCCTGGCATGAAATCGTGAACGGCGACCTAGAGTTATAAATAGCGACTTTTAAGGGATTGCTTAAAACAACAGCCTGTCAGGCACAAATGTCAAAAACAAACAACATGACCCAGGATAAATACACGCAGGCAATTGCCGAATGCGGCGTCAGCACCGACGATGCCGGGGTAAAAGCCGCTGTCGACAAAATCCTTGCCGACCACCTGAAGGAAAACATGAACGAAGAGGTTTATAAATTCCTCTTCAACTGCATAGACCTAACCACACTGCGGTCGACCGACTCACCCCGCAGCGTGGCCGATTTCACCGAACGCGTCAACCAGTTCGACGCCGAGCATCCTGAAATGCCCAACGTAGCCGCCATATGCGTTTATCCCAACTTCGCGCAAGTGGTACGCTCCGTGCTCGAGGTAAGCTCGGTCGACATTGCCTGCGTGGCCGGATGCTTCCCCTCGTCGCAAAGCTTTATCGAAGTCAAAGTGGCGGAAACAGCCTTGGCTGTGGAAGGTGGTGCCGATGAAATCGACATCGTGCTGAACCTCGGCAATTTCCTCGACGGGGATTACGAGGAAGTGTGCGATGAGATTTCCGAGCTGAAACATTCCTGCCGTGAAGCCCGCCTGAAAGTAATCCTTGAAACCGGCGCGTTGAAAACCGCTGAAAACATCAAGGCAGCCTCTGTGCTGGCAATGTACAGCGGCGCCGACTTCATCAAAACCTCCACAGGTAAGGAATATCCCGGAGCAGGTCTTGAAGCAGCCTACACCATGTGCCGCTGCATCAAGGACTATTTCGACAAGACCGGAAGGATGGTCGGGTTCAAACCCGCAGGAGGCGTTCGCACCCCTGAAGATGCCGTAGGTTACTACTGCATCGTAAAAGAAATCCTCGGCGAGCAATGGCTCACCAACGAGTATTTCCGCATCGGGGCAAGCGGGCTGGCCAACAACCTGCTCTCCGCAATCTGGGGGACCGAGACAAAATACTTCTAAACAACCAGGCCGAGGTGTCATGTCACAGCACCGGAACCCATCACAGAAAAGGCCACGTCATAATCACACAAGGCGAAGCAATGAAATACTGGATAATCATAGACGACCGGCATGCCGGCCCTTTCAGCGCCCAGCAGCTGCTTGACACCGGGCTGACAGCCGACACCCTCGTATGGTTCGAGGGCATCCCCGACTGGACCCGTGCAGCCAACGTGGCCGAACTCGCAGAGGCACTCCAACGCCGCGCAATGGCTGAAGCAGACGCCAGGGAACGCCTCCTGGCCGAAGCCGAACAACGCAGGATGGCTGCCGAAGAGGAAGCCAGGATGGAAGCCGAACGCCTGCGCCAAGCCCAACAGGAGGCAGCATCGGCATTCTCCCCTGCGCAACAGCCGCAGGAACCAGGATTGGATGCTGAAACAGAACCGGCGCAACCCGGTCCCGGGGCGGCATACCCCTCAGGATGGCAACAGCCCTGCCGACAGCAGCCTGCGGCAACACGTCCGATAATAACAGAACCGTGCCCTCCGGCATATATAGCATGGTCGATTATCGCCACGCTGTTATGCTGCACCATTGTCGGCATACCCGGCATCGTCTTCGCCTCCATGACCAAAAGCGCCTACTATAAAGGCGACATCGTGAAAGCGAAACGCTATTCCGAGCTGGCACAATGGTTCACAATAGCCTCCATAGTCCTCGGGGCGGTAAGCTGGCCGTTCCAGATTGCCATAATGGGAATGTTGCAATGAACCCCGCCTCAAGGCAACGTATAATCAGAGCCGTTGCGGCATTATCTGCCGCAACGGCTCTGATTATGTTATATCTCGCAGCAGTAAGGATTACAGGAATAATGCCGCGATGCCTTTTCAAACTTGCCACAGGGTGGTCATGTCCGGGATGCGGAAGCCAGCGGGCTTTTAATGCCGTAATCCATGGCAACCTGCGTGATGCCTTCGAGGTCAACATGCTCCTACCGGTCGGCCTGGCATACCTATGCCTGCTAGGTGCAGGCTATATGCTGCCGGGCAACAAACGGATACAGGCAGTCTACACCCGTGCCACTTCCCCCAAAGCCTTCATTGCAGTTGCCGCAGTGATTGCAGGCTGGACTGTCATAAGGAATATACTTGGGATTTGAGGCATCGTAACAACATAATGCAAAACGCCATTTATTCCAATATACTCCAACAATTGGAATATCCGACGTATTTTGAAGCCGCATTTTCACTAATTTTGCATCGCGTTTGATAACCGGCAGAAAATAAAACTTTTTTAATAACTCCCCGGTTATATTATGGAAGCAAGCAATCGAAGTCATCATGGCTTCCTCTTCACTCCCTCTTCCAAAACACGCGTTTGCAATCATTATAACCATTATTTATGAGAACAGCACCAGTCATATCCGGTATCGTAGCCATAACTTGCCTCACCTGCTCCAACGCGAAGGCCGAGGTATATTCGCTCGACTCATGCCGACGCATGGCACTTGACAACAATAAGGAAATGATGATCAAGGCCGAAAAAGTGCGTCAAGCCGAATATGTGAAAAAAGAGGCTTTTGCAGCCTATCTCCCGGCGGTTGACTTCGCCGGAGGCTACACGTATAACCAAAAGGAGCTTTCGATTTTCGACAGCGACCAGCTCCTGCCCACAAAAAGCTTCAACCCGGTCACAAAGAGCTATGAATTCAACGTGGTTAAAAACCCGGTGACAGGCGAACCAGTGCCCGGCCCGAACGGGCAGCCTATTCCGTCGGAAGTGGCATTGATTCCGAAAGAAGCGATGGAATACGACATACATAACGTGTTCTTCGGAGCCGTCACCCTCACACAGCCCATATTCATGGGCGGGAAGATAATAGCCCTCAACAAACTGGCCGACATCAACAGGGAAGCCTCGTCAGCCCTGCAACGCAACGAGGCCCAGAACGTTATCTATGCCGTTGATGCAGCCTACTGGACAGTGGTGTCGCTAAAGGCCAAACACGAGCTTGCCAAAAGCTATGTAAACCTTCTCGACACGCTCGACAGGAATGTAAAACTGATGCTCGACCAAGGGGTGGCCACACAGAGCGACCTTCTGAGCGTCGACGTCAAACTCAATGAAGCCAGTATCGACCTCCTCAAAGTGGAAAACGGGCTGTCGTTAAGCCGCATGGCCCTGGCCCAGATATGCGGGCTACCGGTGCACACGCCCATAAACGTTGCCGACGAGGGATGCAGCACAATCAATCCACACGCCGGAATAGCAACCCGGTATGATATGGAACAGGTATATGCAAACCGTCCCGACTTCCGTGCCCTGGAACTGGCCGCAATGGCCGCCAGGCAGGAGAAACGTGTGGCTATGTCGGAAATGCTCCCCAATGTTGCCTTGATAGGCGCCTACTCATTCAGCAACCCCAACATGTTCGACGGCTTTAAAAAGCAATTCGACGGGGCTTTCTCCGTAGGTGTAATGGTCAAAATACCGCTGTGGCACTGGGGAGGCAATTACAACAAATACAAGGCTGCGGCATCAAACGAAACCATCATGAAACTGCGCCTGGCCGACACCCGTGAAAAAATCGACCTCCAGGTAAGCCAGGCCGCTTTCAAAGCCCAGGAAGCCGTAAAAACATATCTGATGACCGAAACCAACCTTGACAAAGCCAAGGAAAACCTTCGCACGGCAACCCTCGGCTTCCGTGAAGGAGTGCTCACCCCCGACGATGTGATGGCGGCACAGACAGCTTGGTTAAAAGCCCACTCCGAACATATCGACGCCATAATCGACGCGCAGTTATGCGATGTCTACCTGGCAAAGGTGCTCGGCACGCTAGGCAACCAATAAGTTTACAACCAAACAATCACACCAGTCCGACCCGGATAACCACACAGACAACCTACTCAAAAACTAAAAAACCAGCATAATCATGGCAAATCTCGAACAGCTCACTACCGAAGAGAAAAAGGAGAACCGCAAACTCCTCTCGGCCTTGGGCATCATAGTGGTAATCGTAGCCGCTATGGCAATCATAGGCTTCCTTTTTATCAACAAACCGGCTGAAATCATCGAGGGGCAGGCCGAAGCGACATCCGTCAGGGTGTCAGGAAAGCTCCCGGGACGTATCATGACATTCTATGTCCACGAAGGCGATATGGTGAAAGCCGGTGACACGTTGGTGCATATACACTCGTCGCTTGTGGAAGCAAAGCTGCAACAAGCCCGCAGCATGCAGCAAGCAGCACAGGCAATGAACCAAAAGGTCGATGCAGGCACACGCTCACAGATTATACAAAGCGCCTACGAAATGTGGCAACAGGCCAAAGCAGCCGTCGAAATAACCGGCAAAACCTACACGCGCCTCGAAAACCTCTATAAGGAGGGAGTGATGTCAGAGCAGAAACGCGACGAGGCCAAAGCCGCCTATGATGCAGCCGTTGCAGCAGCCTCGGCTGCGAAAAGCCAGTATGAGATGGCAAAACAGGGGGCACAGAAAGAGGATAAGGCCAGCGCACAGGCAATGGTAGGTGCAGCAACGGCAGGTGTGTCGGAGGTGGAAGCAATCCTCGAAGACCAATACCTCACAGCCCCATGCGACGGCCAGATAGACGTGATTTTCCCAAACGAAGGGGAATTGGTAGCCCTTGGCGCACCGATTATGAACGTGCTCAAAACCGACGACAAGTGGGTAACATTCAATGTGCGCGAAGAATTCCTGGCCGATATGACCATCGGGAAGGAGATAACAATCATGATTCCCGCCCTCGGACAAAAGGAAATCAAGGCAAAAATCTACTACGTGCGCGACCTTGGCAGCTATGCTACATGGCACGCCACCAAAACCACCGGCGACTGGGATTCGAAAACATTCGAGGTAAAAGCCCGACCTACCGAACAGCTTACCGACCTGCGTCCCGGCATGACGGTTATCTACAAGGAATAACTATGCTGCGGCATCTGCCTAAAGAATCCCGAGTGCCGTTTCAGGTCAACGATTCTGTCGCCCACCTGTAACCCAAACCGTAAAACCCTTAACGTCAACCGTTAAACATCAGAATAAATTAAATGAGAATTTCCCAGGGTCTTTGGAACGTTATCAAGCGCGAGGTGCGACTGCTCACCTCCAGGCCGATATACCTTGTCGGGATGACCCTCGTGCCATTGCTCATGGCGGTTTTCTTCGTGTCGCTACTCGGCGAGGGGCTTCCCAAGAAAGTGCCTGCGGCGTTGGTCGACCTCGACCATTCGCAAATGTCGCGACAGCTTACACGGTCGCTCGACGCAATGGAGCTTATAAATATCACCCAACGTGAAAATTCCTATAACGAGGCCATAGCAGCCGTTCAACGCGGGGAGGTATTCGGGTTCTTCGTCATTCCAGAGGATTTCGAACGCGAAGCCGTGGCCGGACGCGCCCCAACGCTGACGTTCTACTCCAACCTGACATTCTATGTTCCCGGCACGCTGGTATTCAAGGGGTTCAAAACCATGGCGGTTACCACATCCGGACGCCTGGTCCAGACCGACCTGGTTGCAAAAGGCGCCCCTTCGCAGATAGCGGAAACAATCCTGCAACCGATGACGGTGCAGAACCACCCGTTAAACAACCCCTGGCTCAATTATTCCTACTACCTGTCGACCTCGTTCCTGCCCGGACTTCTGGAACTGATGATATTCCTTATGACGGTCTATGCCGTTGCCCATGAGCTTAAAACCGGCAAATCAGCGGAATGGCTCCGAACAGCCAATGGCGACATATGGACTGCGATTATCGGAAAGCTCGCACCGCAGACACTGATATTCACCGTAATAGGATTCGGCATGAACGCCTTGATGTTCGGATGGCTTCATTTCCCGATGAACGGCAGCATGGCCGACCTGCTGCTGGGGATGTTCCTGTTCGTAATCGCCTGTCAGAGCTTCGCGGTGTTCGTATGCTCGGTGCTGCCCAACCTGCGCCTGGCTCTCTCCATCTGCTCGCTGACCGGCATCCTGGCCTTCTCCATCGCAGCATTTTCATTCCCCGAGCAGGCCATGTACGGGGGAATTGCCATATTCTCCTACATACTGCCGGTGCGCTGGTATTTCCTGATCTATATCGACCAGGCTCTCAACGGCATCCCGCTTTACTTCTCACGCCTCTATTATGTGGCGTTGCTCGTGTTCCCGATTCTGGCCGCACTTGCGGCGCCGTTACTGCGCAGGGCTGTCCGCAAACCTGTCTATGTGCCTTGACCACAGGCCACAGTCGGCATCAATCGAACAATCAATCCCAAACAAATTAAACAAGCAACAATGAAGGGTGTCCTCAACGACATAAAGGAATGGTTTTTGGAAACGGCGAAGGTATTCCGCCGTGAATTCGGCATGGTGTTCAGGGACGCCGGGGTGATGCTGTTCTTTTTTGCCCTGCCATTGGCCTACCCTATCGTGTATGCCGCCATCTACAACCCCGAAGTCACACGCGAAATGCCTGTGGCGGTCGTCGATAACAGCCGAACCGCCGAAAGCCGTGAGTTTGTGCGGCATGCCGACGCGACACAGGCGATAAAAATCTGCGGTTACGCCTCCGACCTGGCACAGGCCCGCAGATGGTGGGAGGAGAAAAAATGCTTTGCCGTAATCGAGATTCCGAAAGATTTCTCGCAGAAAATCGGCCGTGGGGAGCAAGGGGTGGTTCAATTCTACAGCGATGTCAGCCTGCTGTTGCGCTACCGCACATTCCTGGAATCGATAACCGAATTGCAGATGGCCACTGACACACAGCTACGTGAACGCGCCCTCAACACATTGGGAGTTGCCCAGGCAGGTGAAGGCTCAGGCATACAGACCGAAGCCTATTTCCTCGGCGACCCGCAACAGGGGTTTGCCTCGTTCATTCTTCCCGGCATCGTGGTGCTCATTCTCCAACAAAGCCTGATACTGGGCGTTACAATGCTGGGCGGCACGTCGAACGACCGACGCCGACGCAATGGCGGCACCGACCCGTTGGCAATAACAGCCTCCCCGTCGGCCACCATAATCGGGAAAACACTCTGTTATGTGACACTCTATCTGCCACTGACCATCTATATACTGCATTACATCCCACTGATATTCGCGTTTCCCCATATCGGGGAAATACAGGATTATTTCCTGTTCATGCTCCCTATGCTCATATCATCGGCACTGCTGGGGCTGACATTGCAGTTCATGGTGTCGGAACGCGAAAGCGCGTTTATCGTGGTGGTGTTCACCTCGGTGGCATTCCTGTTCCTGTCGGGACTTACATGGCCGCGCTATGCCATGCAGCCACTATGGAAAATGCTGGGCGACATCATACCCGCGACATGGGGTATCGAAGGGTTTATCCGCATCAACAACAACGGCGCCCCATTGGCGTTGGAATCCACCCCTTACCGATGGTTGTGGTGGCTGTCGGCGGCATATTTCATCACCGCCTATCTCGTCACACGGTATAAGACCCGTCACGGTTAGGCGCCGGGACTTATATCGGCGTTCCGTATCAGCCGCATACAAATAACAGTTTGTAGCCAACATGGCATCACGGGATTGATACCTCAAAAAAACATCGCGGGTTCTGTTGACGTAATAGCAACAGAACCCGCGATTTTTACGCCAAAATGTTAAATCGAGTTAAGCGCACGAAAATTCTTGCCCGAAAACTATGTTGTAAAACACAAAACCTATACCTTTGCATCAGTTTTTCATGGTATTAGATTTAAGGTAAGAAGATTATTCGTCGGGATGACGAGTAATTTTTTTTTGTACCTTCCCGAAGGCATAATCGACATAAGATTGATGTCAATATTCAGAGAATAATGAAGGTTTGATTACGATGCCGATTCTGAACTGCGACACGTGCTGTTTATAGGCCAGCAACCCTTCCCCATAACCGTTGTAATATTGCGCAAAAAGATACTGGTTTGACTGGGTGGAGAACCTGTAGGCACCTTCGAGGATAATATTGTAATGGCTGAACGGGTTCCATGTACCCGCACGCCTTATGAGGTTCACCGATGCCGATACCTTCCTGTTTGGCGACTGGATAGTCCATCCCACCTGGTAGATACCGCAATACTTCAGTATATCCCGGTTATTTACCCCATCGATTATAGGAATCCAGAACTTTCCGTAAACCACGAAATTAGGGTCGACCATGATGCTGCCCCCAAGGGTAACCTTGTTCCACGACCTTGACTCCTCGCCGTCGCGACCGTTGCTCTCATGCTCGAGCTGCAATGACAGCTTGCCTACGAAACGGTTCTTTATGAACAGTGGCTTTGCCAGCCCGACCCCCGGATTGAAATTGAGGTCGGTCATAGGCATGGAATTCTCCAACACGTTCCAAAACACTTTCTGGGTGTAGTAAAGATAGAGATACGTACCCCATGGCAAGGTGCTTTTCGTAAGCTTCTGCGCAATCGAAATCTGGAACTTTATATTGGTGTTCTGCCTGTCGGGCTTATGGCCTATCGGGGGCCCGAAAATGAAATAGTTGTCTTTATAAAGTCCGAAATAATAGTGTGTATCGGCAAATGCACGTTTGAGCGAATCAACATTAACATGCTCTCCGGGCAGATTTACAATCTGCGCCTTCGCAGGGGAGAAGCCACAAAAAAAGGCCAATACGGCAAGCAACAGCATTAACTGCGATTTCATCGAAGAAAGTGAGGATTGGAAGTCATTCCGACTTCAAGTTGTACATCAACGTAAAGATTCATGCAAAGATAGATATTCTATGCCTAACACACCGCCTTTGCAACCGCTATTTCATGCAAGTTTGGATGAAAAGATGGCATAAAATGCCTCAAAAAACGTAACTTTGCCGTTAATGACGCAATGAAGTGATTTAAACAACAGCGTCTTGATTGATTTTCCCTTACCTATGGCTTCAGCAAATCATATGACAATCAGTGGCCGGATAAAGGCTTTTTCAATGATGCTATGCATGGCCGCCGTCATGGCCGCCCTTTCATCGTGCGGCAACGACGGCACATTCCGCATCAACGGGCAGATAGAAAATTACGGCACCGGCAACCTGCGTGTGGTGTATTACACCAACGGGGCGGTGCAGTCGGTGGTGGCTCCGGCCATCGACGGCAAATTCTCCATGACGGGACGGCTCGACCGCCCTACCCTTGCCCGCATCTACACCGGTAACGGGGCCGTTGTGGGGAGGTTTACAGTCAAACCGGGTGAGACAATAGAGGCCGGATTCGATATAACCGACCCTACAGTGATGAAATTCAACGGTAACGACGATGCCGAACGGCTGGCAAAATTCATAACCGAAAACGCCGAATCCATCAAAAACGGCGATATGGGAAGCCTTAACGACGCCATCGGGAAATATGTGCGCGATAATCCCAAACGCCTTGTGTCAGGCGTGCTTATGGCCGATTATTTCAACTTCCGGGGCAACGAACCTATCGCTACGGAACTAATCGGGCTGTTATCTGACGAAGTGGTCACGGCAACATCACTTCACGGGGTGCTTGACCTTACACGCCCCCTATCCGTCCCACTCGATTCACTGGCACTCGGACCCTTCACGCTCTTCAGCACTGCCGACTCGCTGGCCGAAATCAACACGAAGTCAAAACCTCGCACATTGCTGATGTTTCTCGACTCCCAGGCCAGGAAATCAGACTCCGTGAAGGCTGCCGTTTCAGCCCTGCTACCCCTTTCAAAAAACGGGCGGCTGATGATTGCCGACATATCCTGCGACCCCGATACCGCATCATGGCATAAAAGCATAAAGGAAAAAATTCCGGCTGATTCACTGAAGCAGGACGTCGGCAAACACATCGGGCGGTATTGGGCCCCGGCCCCGTTCAACATCAAAGGGTTGGAAAAGCTACCCATTGCGGCAGTGCCATGGTTTATAGCAGCAGATTCCACAAGCCGCGTACTTTATTGCGGCCCGTCAGTCACCACGGCACGCAACGCCGTGAAATAACCTTCCACCATCATGCTCGTAAAAGCCTGCGGCGCAGCCCTGCAAGGGATTGACGCCATACCAATCACCATCGAAGTCCTTGCCGGAAACGGCATACAGTTCATCATGGTCGGGCTGCCCGACACGGCAGTGAAAGAGAGCGCCGAACGCGTTATCTCGGCTATAGGCCAAAGCGGGTATGAATTCCCACGTAAAAAAGTGGTGGTCAACATGGCGCCTGCCGATGTCCGTAAGGAAGGCTCGGCCTACGACCTCCCCATAGCGCTGGGTGTGCTCGCGGCCGACGGGCAGATCAACGCCCCGCACCTGGGCGAATACCTTATAATGGGGGAATTGTCGCTCGACGGCACGCTGCTGCCCGTCAAAGGTGTGCTCCCTATGGCGATAATGGCGCGTGCCATGCACATGAAAGGGATGATTGTCCCTGAGGCCAACGCAACCGAAGGAGCGGTGGTCAACAATCTCGACGTCTATGGCATGCGCTCGCTCCGCGAAGTAACCGGGTTCCTCCAAGGGGCATCCACAGCCAGCCCCACGGTTGTAAACACCCGCGAGGAATTCGGGAAAGCCTGCCAGGTATCCGATTACGATTTTGCCGATGTAAAAGGGCAGGAAAGCGTGAAACGGGCGTTCGAGGTGGCATGTGCCGGTGGGCATAACATACTGCTTGCAGGCCCTCCCGGCTCGGGCAAATCCATGATGGCAAAACGGCTGCCGTCGATACTCCCACCCCTGTCGCTCGGCGAGGCTCTCGAAACCACCAAAATCCACTCCGTTGCCGGAAAGCTTAAAAGCGGGTCTACACTGATGACGACCCGCCCGTTCAGGGCGCCACACCACACCATTTCGCCGGTAGCCCTCGTAGGGGGAGGCGCCAACCCCATGCCGGGTGAAATATCGCTGGCTCACAACGGGGTGCTGTTTCTCGACGAATTCCCGGAATTTTCCCGTTCGGTGCTTGAAGTGATGCGCCAGCCGTTAGAGGACAGGCATATCAACATATCACGTGCGAAATATTCAATCGACTACCCCGCAGGTTTCATGCTCGTAGCCTCGATGAATCCCTGCCCCTGCGGCTTCTACAACCACCCCACCAAGGAATGCACCTGCTCACAAATCCAGGTGCAACGCTATCTCAGCCGCATCTCAGGCCCGCTGCTCGACCGTATCGACCTACAGGTGGAAATCATGCCGGTGCCATTCAAGGAATTGCAAACAATGCAACCCGGCGAGACATCAGCCGCTATCCGCGCACGCGTGATGCGTGCCCGCGAAATCCAGGCCATGCGCTTCAGCGATGAAAACCACATCCACTGCAACGCACAGATGACCCCACGCATGCTCTCACGCTGGGCGCGCCCCACACCCGAAGCGATGGGCATTCTCGAACATGCAATGCTGAAATTCGACATGAGCGCACGCGCCTACGACCGCATCCTCAAAGTTGCCCGCACCATAGCCGACCTCGACGAATCAGCAACCATCGGCGCCCCCCACATCAGCGAGGCAGTTTCCTACCGCACCCTCGACCGCTCCTCCTGGGGTCTTAAATAATCCCCGGCCGGTTAAAACCGACAGGACGCGACTTCGGATTATGCGAGTCAGGGCGCCTGCTGTTGCTGGCACCATGGCCGGATAATTCAAGCCGCTTAACAATGAACCGGGCTACTGCACTGACCCTCAACCGACTGGCAAACGATATAGCCGCAGGCCGGACGGATAACGCGGTTATTTTACCGGGACGGCATCGGTGAAGCCGAGTTCGTGACGGAGGGGATAGTTGTTGCGGAGCTGTTCGAAAACAGCGGGGTTAAAGGTTGATTTAAGGAGGTCGGAATCCACCAGAGGGTTATAGGAGGCAAGGATGGAACCGGGGGTGAGAACGGTATTTTGGTCATACTGCCCGATAACCTGACACTCGGCAGCGGGAGAAACAGATTCCGGGGAACCATTGTGGAAGAAATGGCGGAGTGCTGCCGAAACCACTGCGGCGGTGGCGCGGCGCTTCCCTTCCACCGAGTAGCCAGCTATATGCGGGGTGGCAATATCGGCAAGGCGCAATAGCTCGCGATTTATGGCCGGTTCCCCCTCCCAGCAGTCAATCACGCATGCGGATAGCTGCCGTGCGCTGATGGCGCTTAAAACCGCCTCTGTGTCGACGATAGGCCCACGCGCGGCATTAATGAAAACAGGCTTACGCTTCAACGAGCTGAAAAAATGCCTGTCGGCAAGATGATGCGTGGCATCGCGGCCGGTTTTGGTGTGCGGCGTGTGTATGGTGATTATATCGCATTTTTCCGCTATATCGGAAAGGGTTACAAACGGCTCGCTGCCGCTTGCGAATGGCTCGGCAGGATTCCACCCGCCATCCCTGCGCTGACGCGGAGGGTCGCATGCCAGCACTTTCACCCCAAGCCTGCGTGCCCAGTCGGCAACTATCGAGCCTACATGCCCCAGCCCTACTATTCCCAGGGTCAGCCCCTGCCAGTCATCCCGCCTGAGGGTGAAAACCGAAGCCCACACATATTGCGCCACCGCCGGGGCATTGCATCCGGGGGCTGAAACCACCTCGATACCATTATCGCGGCAATATCCGAGGTCGATATGGTCGGTGCCGATAGTGGCCGTGGCAACGAAACGCACCCGCGACCCATCCAACAGCGCGGCATCACAACGTGTGCGTGTGCGCACAATCAATGCATCGGCATCACGCACAGCTTCAGGGGTTATCCTTTCCGGGGGGAGGAAAGTCGTGTCGGCAACCCCGGCAAAAGCATTGCCTACATAGGGGATATGCGATTCGATTACAATCTTCGGCATGACGATAAATAAATTGAGACCGGGCTATGCCGCTCATGCCACCGCCCATGCATACAACCCGGCATAGCACCCGATAAGGAGAACAATGGCTATATAGCTGCGGCGATGACGGCGATAGGTGAAGAAATGCCCCACCTGATAGGCCGCCAGGCAGTTGAGCAACGGGATATAGAACGTGAAATTATTGAAATCAAGCAAGGTGAATGCTGCCGTGGCTATGAATGCCGTGGTCAGGAAGCCGTTATAGGCGCGCACGCGCGAATTGTAACTGAGGATTTTCAGAATATTCGCAATAGTGAAGCATACACCTACAAGGATTGTAAAGCCGGTGGTGGCAAAAGCCTGTACCGCCTCACGGGTATCGAACACCGACCAGGCCACAACCATTTCAGGCCACTGGAGGTTTTCTGGACGCACCAACCCCGACCCGAACAGAATCCAGGCAGGCGTAATCATCCCCAACAGGGCTGCCAGGCATGTGCGCAGTGTGAATATCCTCATCTGCATGCATCCCAGCAGCAATACAGGGATATAGAAAAGATAACCTGTCTGGGTGAAAGCGCATGCACCGGCCAGGACAAATACAAGGAACACACGCCGCTGCCCGTTCTCATTACCGAACTCCGAAAACAGGAGCATGGTGCAGAACAGTATGACCAGCAAAAGCAACGTGCCGCCGTAGAACTGCCCCAAAGTGGTAGGCGAGGCAATCTGCATGGCCATAAACATTGTGGCCACAAGCGCCGTAAGGCTGCGCAACACGTTAAACGCCCGGTTGATATAAACGGTCAATAACGCTGCAAACACATTGGCCGACAGGTTCACTACAGCCGACACCCAGTTGAAATCCAGCCACATATTGGCCGATGGCAATCCCAGGCCGAGATTGCCGTCGATATGCGCCACAGCCCCCTTCTCCCAGGCTATAGCACAACTTACACAGGCCAAGAAGGTAATCAGTATGGTTGAACCCTTCGTATGCAGAAAAGCCGTTATGTGGCGGTCACGCAGCATGGTCTATCTACCGGCAATTATTTAGAACCCAGATATAGCGCCGGTATCAGCCAAGAAGGTCACGGCCGATGTCGCGGCGGAAATATTTGCCTTCGAACCCTACGGCAAGGGCTGAACGGAAACTGCGTTCGAGCGCCGACGGTATATCTTCACCATACGAGCTGGCAGCAATCACACGGCCTCCCGAAGTGACAAGCTCACCATCCTTCCGCGCCGTACCGGCATGGAACAGGATGGATTCCGTAACGGTTTCAGCGCCTGTTATAACTTTCCCTTTGGGATAGGAACCGGGATATCCACCCGATACCAACATCACGGTAACTGCAGTGCGAGGGTCGATTTCCAAAGGCAGCTCACCGAGGTCGCCCTTGGCCGAGGCCACAAGCAACGGCACCAGGTCGGAAGCTATGCGGAGCATAACCACTTCTGTTTCAGGGTCGCCCATACGCACATTGTATTCTATCACCATCGGTTCCCCCCCGACATTGATAAGGCCGAGGAAAATAAAGCCGCGATAGTCAATGCCACGGCGCAAAAGCCCGTCGACAGTGGGACGCACTATGCGCTCCTCAACCTTCGCCATAAAGGCAGCATCGGCAAACGGCACGGGGCTTACAGCACCCATACCGCCGGTATTAAGCCCGGTGTCGCCTTCGCCTATACGCTTGTAATCCTTTGCAACGGGAAGGATGCGGTAGCCCCCGTGCCCGTCGGTAAGCACGAACACAGAGCACTCTATCCCTTTCAGGAACTCTTCAATCACCACTGTGGCCGAAGAAGCGCCGAACATGCCCGAAAGCATCTCTTTCAGTTCATGGCGCGCCTCATCCAAAGTGTCGAGAATCAGGACACCCTTCCCGGCGGCAAGTCCGTCGGCCTTGAGGACATAAGGGGGATTCAATGCCTCAAGGAAACGGTATCCCTCATCAAGGGTCTCAAGGGTGAAACTGCGGTAGCGGGCGGTGGGGATATTGTTATCCACCATAAACTGTTTTGCAAAATCCTTGCTCCCTTCAAGCATGGCACCGGCCTTTTCCGGCCCTACCACAAGCAATGCGGGGTTGTTGGCCCTGAAATAATCGGTGACACCGGCAACCAACGGATCCTCGTTGCCGACAACGAGCAGTTCCACATGGTTCTCGGCTACGAATTTTTCAATGGCGGGGAAATCGAGCGGCGAAAGCCCTACGTTTTCACCATAAGCATCAGTGCCGCCGTTGCCCGGGGCAATAAAGAGTTTGTCAGTTAGAGGGCTTTGCGACATTTTCCAGGCCAGTGCCGATTCGCGGCCACCCGAGCCTAACAGAAGGATATTCATTGCAGGAATTTAATAATTGAAAAGTCAGGTATTGTTACAGTGGGAACTCAGCGTGGAAGGCGCGACCGTTAATCTTCCCTTTTTTTGCGAGTACGCATCGACGGCAGGAGCGACGGCTGCTTGCCGGTAATCATTTTCAATGCATCCTCGTTGCGACGCAGTGCCAAGGGGTTTTCAGATGGCTGCGGACGCGCATCGGGATTATTCCCGCTCCGGGATGCAAATGACTTACCGGCACCTGGACGCCCGGGACGGAAGTCATCCGACATTGCACGTCGGCGGTCGTCGGGCTGACGGCGGTCGCCACGGTCACCTCCGGGGCGGTAGCGCTCCTCAAGTTTGTTCCGTGCAGGCCATGCCTTGCTTTCACGGCGCTCACGACGCTTGTCGGCAAAAGCCCGTTCGTCCGACCTGCCGTCGCGGAAACGCGGGCGGTCGCCACGACCTTCACGTGATTCGTCGTCACGGTCGGATTTACGGTCAAACCGGCGGTCGGATTTGAAATCCGGCTTCCTGCCGAATTTGCGGTCATCCTTGCCGAAACGTTTGCCGTCCCTGCGGCCGAACCGGCCTTCCTTACGGTCACCGCGCTCGAATCTGTCACCACGTTCAAACTTGTCGCCACGGCTGAAACGGCCTTCGCGACGGTTATCGCGGTCGCGACGCGGTTTGGCGTCACTACGTTCAGGCTCGTCATCATTCTGCTCGCGCAGACGCCCCCCTTCCCTGCGGAACGATTTATAATCACCCTCGAAGATAATGTACTCGCGCAACTCGCATTCGAGCGACCCGTTGAGAATAGGAATCTTGACCGAAGGCGCAAGCCCGATTTTGGCTATATATTCGTTTTTGGCGGCGATAATCCAGGCATGATAACCAAGGAACACCTTTTTGAGTTTCTGCCCTATCAGGCTGTAAAGGCCGTCCATATCCTCGGCGCTGATACGTTCGCCATACGGAGGGTTGGTTATGAGCACCCCGTTCTCAGGGGCTTCAGTCCAGGCCGAAAGCGGACGGGTCTGCAAATCGATCATACGCCCCACTCCGGCGCTCTTTATGTTGCGTTCGGCAATTTCAACGGCTTTGGGCGATATGTCGGAGCCATATATCTTGAAATCGAACTCACGCTCACCCGAATCATCGTTATAGATGCGGTCGAACAGTTCGTGGTCGAAGTCTTTCCAGTTTTCAAAAGAGAAATGCCTGCGATATACACCGGGGTTGATATTCGCCGCAATCAGGGCAGCCTCGATAAGGAATGTCCCCGAACCGCACATAGGGTCGACCAGCGGGCAGTCGCCGCGCCAGCCGCTGCGCAGGATTATACCGGCGGCAAGCACCTCGTTGATGGGAGCCTCGGTCTGGGCAACCCGGTAGCCGCGTTTATGCAGCGACTCGCCTGAGGAGTCAAGCGAAAGGGTCACATCCTCGCCTGAAATATGCACGTTAATCATAACGTCGGCATCCTGCAAACGCACACCGGGACGTTTGTCATCGCCATAGCGGTCCTTAAACCAGTCCACAATAGCATCCTTGACCCTGTAGGTAACGAAACGCGAATGGGTGAATTCGTCGCTGAATGCCACAGTGTCGATGGAGAATGTGCCGCCAACCGACATCAAAGTCCCCCAATCGAATTCTTTGGCATGCTCGTAAAGGTCGTCGGTGTTGCGGGCCTTGAATTTATGTATCGGTTTGAGAATGCGCAACGCCGTGCGGCAACACAGGTTCGCCTTATAAAGCATTTCCAGGTCGCCTTCAAATGACACCATCCGGCGTCCCGGCTCAACATTTTCGGCACCAAGGCCACGCAGCTCCTCGGCCAGCACATCTTCCAGACCCTGGAAGGTTTTAGCCACCATTTCAAATTGTTCTTTCATCGTCGGGGACAGTAAAGTTGCCGCAAAGTTACGAAAAAGAAACTGAAGAAGCAGAACGCAAGCAGCAATAAGTCAGAAGTAAGGGTGAACAAACCTTGCAATTTCACATCAAAGCCCCGATTACCTCACACTTATGGCTGCAAATCCCCGTAGGAAGCCTCTGCCGCATTGAGGTGCTGTTGGTTACGTGATGCGATGGTTTCGACAGGCACAGGAAGCCGCACCCACAGGCTGTTGGGAATCAGGCGCCATAATCCCACCAGGATGTTCCACCGCCAGTCAACAACCGAAACCCGCCTCCGGCGGCGCATTGCGCGTATAATTCTCGGCACGGCATAAGGAAGCTGCATAATCATGGGATAATTCCGGTCATCGTCAAGCAAAGGCGTACGAATCCAGCCGGGACGGATGTCGGTGAATTTTATATGCAGCTTCTGGATTGTGGCAAGTTGGTTGAGCGCCCGCAGGTAGGTTTGCTGGAAACGTTTCGAGGCACTGTAGGCTGCAAGATGCCCCAATCCGTTAGTACCGGCAACGGAGGTTATGGCCGCAATCTGGCCGAATCCGGCTCGCTCGTCGCGGAAATAGCGGAAAGCGGTGTCGACCATACGTGTGAACCCCACAACGTTGGTCTGCATGGTCGCTACCTCCTTATCGACCTCCAATTCGTCGTTGCCGTAACCGATTCCGGCGATATGGAAGTACACATCCATGCCACCCATGCGGCGGATAAGGTGACGCAGATGCTCGGATGCTTTCTCGTCTGTTACATCAATCCGGGAATAGAAAACGCGACCCGGATATTTCTTCTGAAGCTCCTTCATCACTTCGACCTTGCGCCCGGCTATGCCTACAAGCATTCCGTCGGCGGCAAGCCGTTCGGCCACATTCAGCCCGATTCCCGATGTCGCCCCCACGATAACCACTTTCTTCATAACACTCCGGATTTAAAAGATTAGAACCATAGTGATTCATTATGAAGCAGGTAGGGAGAAATACCCGCCGCCTCAAAGAAAAAACGCAACATCCGAATCGGATGTTGCGTTTAATCAAATTAAAAAACCCAAACGTATTTTATATTCACAGTTTCTTCATAAAGCGGAGCACACGGCTGGAGCCGTCGGCAGTAACCACTTCGGCAATGCATGCCCCGGCAGGGAGATCTGCAATCGACACCGTTGCCGCCCCGTTAAGATTATGGGTGGCATGCAGCACACCGTCGACAGAGAACAGGCGCAACGTATAATCCCCTTCGGCCCCAAGAATGGTGAGGCAGTCGCGCGCCGATAACCTGACACGGATTTCGGACACCGCACCTGAAACGCCGTCGAGGGCCGACGACGGGTCGTACGCCCCCAGCTGGTCAAAACAGGCATAACCAGGCACAAAATCCTTCTGCGTGCTCTCATAGTCGAGCTTCAAAGTGTTTACCGCACCAAGCTGCGAGAGGTCAAACCATTTCCAGTCGGAAAGCACATATCCCCCGGCCTCGCCATATTCGCCACGGAAATCGGCAAGCACGGCATCGACAACACCGGTCTCTTTTCCTTCGGCATCGTAGCCGTAGATTTTCAACGTCATGTAGTCGCCGTTTTCAGCCGTGAATTTAGGGCACCACGTGTCGCCTAACAGAATTTTCTCGGCAGTGACGGCAGCATTGGTGATATACACACCGGGGATTACAAGCCCTTTGTCGGAAGCCGACACATTGATACGCGTGTCGGCATACATCATATATGCCACCCCGTAGTTGTCAGTCTTGGCGGCACCACCACCTACCACATTGCGGAACTGGTTTGTGTAATCATCGTTGAACTCGGTTGCGGTTTCATTTGCATAACCATATCCGCACCATGCCCCGTATTGCACCATCGGGAAGTTGCCGAAGCGGAAAGAACCGCTGAAGAACGCATCTGAAACCGTTTCGGCTGTCGCATCGGGATCGAACATCCAGTTGCTTTCAGGTTCAAGGAAAAGGTCATCAAATGTGGCTACACTAAGGGTCGGGGCAATCACCGGCACAAGGGCTTTAGTCCGTGCGGTCTGGCCGTCGGCCGATGTAATCTCCAAACGATAAGTCTGGTTCACGGACGCCTCACAGGTAAACAGGTCGGACGAACCTACAGGTTCATTCATCTGGTCGACCCACTGATATGTATAAGGCTCTTTACCACCTACTGCATATGCTTGCAGCACAATGCTTTCGCCTGCGGCAACAGGCTCCTCATCCCAATCAATCACAGCCATAAGCGGCTCAATAGTCTCGGTGGTCGAGAACAGCGGGGAGGCAACGATTTGCGACTCTTCGCCCAATGCGCTGACCATCAGAAAATAAGCCTTATACTCCGTAAGCTGGTCGAGGAAGTTGAATGTGTAGGGGGTTTCAACGTCGGCATCACATGCCACAGGACGGGTGCGCATCAGCTCGTCACGCGAGGGAGCGTCGGACGAAGCTTTCACCGCCTTGGCATAAAGGGAGCCGCCTACTGTCCAACGGGTGTTGACCGTTGCCGAAACATCATTTACCGTCCCCAATGCCGGATACCCGTCCATGATTTCAGGTGCCACAGCCACCACCGGCGCATATTCATAAGCCCCGGCGGTTGTTTTCTCCGGGCGTTCCGTGCCTTCGGCATCGTGCGTCACAGCTTCAAGACGCGGCATCGCCATAGCCTCACCGGCTGAACGGAGGTGAAGGTCTGAATCGCTGAAAAATTCGGCCTGCATCCACACGGAGCTGTTATCGCCTGTCGCTTCCTGATATTCGGCAAATGTCTTCCCGTCGCCGTCCATCACTTCCGCCCCGCCGTAATAAACGTTTCCCGAGAATTTAAGGTTGCCGTAGTGAGAGGCATCCCACGGGCGGAGCGGCCCGGACGCAGTGGAGTTCTGAAGGATATTGTTGCAGACCATGGCGGCGCCATTGGCCGGTGCCGTACTGGAAAAAGCAAGCGCGAACACCGACTTGAGTGTCGAAGCCCCTTTGACATTTACGGAATTGTGCGCCACAATAACATTCTGAATCGAGGCATCCTGCATTATGCCGTAAGTATAGGCTGACGCGGCATTGGGGATGACCACGACGTTGTTGGCAACCAAAGCCGGGTTTGCCTGGTCTGACAGGCCGCCTCCGGTGCGGAGGTAGATGCCTGTGCCGTCGGTCGACTGGAGCATCGACACCTTGTTGCCGGTTACACGGTAGGCACCGTGCGGGCGGTAAATGTCGATTGCATTATAGCTCTTACGGGCGGTTTCGGAAGTAATGTTATTTCCGGCCACGGTGAAATCCTGGCAATCGTTCACATAAATACCCTTGAAATAAGGGTTGGAAAAAACATTGCCGGTAACGGAAATCCCCTTTACCTTAGGCAGAGCCACAAAACCGGCCCCCGACGCATACATGGCAATATAACCGCCGTCGAAATAGCTATCCTTAACGGTGAGGTAATCGCAGTTGGTATTCTCCACATTGCCTCCGTCGGCCACCCTTACCAGCGATGTTTCCGCACCGCCGGTCACATCCGCACGGATAATGCAGTTCTCAATGGAACAATGGCGGCTGCCGTTCCTGAAAAGGATTGCCGAATAAGATTCGTCGGAAGTTTCGGATTTCGGTACGGACACAGTAAGGTTGCGGAAGTGCACATATGAGGAATTGTCGACTGTCACCACCCCTCGGTCGGCAAGCACCCCGGCACCCGAAATCACCACTTTGTCGCGGTTGCCCGAAAGCGACGAGAACACAACGGGATGAGTAGCCGTGCCACCCTGGATGTCGGCAACGGTTATATTTTCCTTATATTCCCCGTCTTCCAGCATGAACAGGACTGATGCCTCCACACCTGCCGCAAGGGCATCCACCGCTTCTGCCAGTGAATGATAAACGGCATCGTCCGACGCACCTACACGGAATGTGCCACCAAGCCCGGCCTTAACCTTTACCGTGGCGGCATTCTCTGCCGGCACTGTCACAGCCTCGCCGGTTGTAGACACCGAAGTCACAGCTGCCGTCAGGCTGTTGCCTGCAACCGCCTGCCCCGAAATATCGGCGGCAACCCACAGATGGTAAACCCCGGCTGCGTCAAATTCCACAGGACGGTTGAACACCAGCTCCGCTTTCCCGGCATCGAAACGTGTAACGGCGTCACAAACCGGGGTTACAGGGGCGAACACCCCGTTGGTGCCCGTATAGAAAACCTTTGCACCCTGGATGTCGGCAATATCCGACGAACCGCTGAAATCAACGCCCACGCCTGAAACGGCAACCTTCCCGGAATTACCTGAAACAGTCACCTCAAGGTGGACTACCGGCACATCACCCGAACCACGCACCACATCACCGGCTACACCGGGAGAAACAGAAATCCCCCCGACATCCATTTTCACGGCATCAAGCGATGTTACCGACATCACCCAGCCTTTCAACGTCGAGGCTGTGGCATGAGCCTTGAAGTCGACCGTCAGCGACCCGTCGGCAGCTTTCGAAAGCACGTTTGACGGGCCGGTTGTGGTGGAATAACCTGTGCCTTTCCCAACCACTGCGGCAGCATCCACATCATGGCCGCTGTAAACATACATTTTGCCCCCGCCGATGCTGAATTCCTCGGCATTCAACATCAGCACCTTCCCTTCATGAGCCGGTATGAATGTCACGGTTCCGGCAAAACCGGGGGTAATATTGGCATCCGCCCCGCCGTCATCATAGAACGTGAGCGGGGAATCCACCGTCACGGTATGCCCTATTCCCGGTTCCAATACATAGGTCTGCATGGCATCGGATGCATAAGCCCTGGCAAAGCCTCCGCTTAGGAGGGATGCCAAAACCAAAAATGTAGAAATGTGTCTCATGTAAAAATTTTAATGATTATGTTTATTTAGTCAGTTTCGACATGGCGGCCAGCCGCCCCACCCGCAGCAGGCAAGAAACACGGGGGCTTCTTTTGCAACCGGCTTTACCGTAGGTTGCATGCCTTGTCCCGTTAGGGAAAAGCATGCGTAACAACACGACAAAACCGCAGGTAGCAGAAGCCACACGCGGGGGAATTGTAACTCATAAAAAGCGCAACGTAAGCAGCGCTATTGTAATGGGAACAAGATTAGCCATGGTCTCAATCCTCGAAGACGTGTTGTTAAAACGGCTGTTGCATGCAGACGGCTTTATCCGGAACCGGCAACACAGAGTCGCACAATTGCAACATAAGACGCACTACATGCAGATAGGACACACAGGCAGGTCTTCTGACTCGCTTCTTCCCGTATCCGTCGCCTTGCCTTCCCACGGTTCTTTCAGATGAACCGCAGTGGCAACCCCATCTCGGTTATGGCGACAACGAGGGGCAAATCCCGGCTTTCGCCTGTAAGGACGGCTCTCCGCCCTACCCTTAGGATTCGCCCGAAGCACACAGCAGCGGGACTGTCAAGGATTCTCACCCTGTTCCCTTTTAAACGTCCGGCAGGGAAACTCCCTGTCATCGGTCACCTGTTGTCGGGTCTGCAAAGGTATGCAGATAACTTCGATTATGCAAAAAAGAATTTGAGAAATTTAGAAGTTGAGAAGTTAAGAAGTTTGGAGGTGTTGGAAGAGATTGTTGGATGCACTATTACCGATAAGCCGGGGCCGGGAAGAGATTTTTTTGTATTCTCTTCCCGGCCCCGGCTTATCAGTGAGTCCCGTTTTTATATTATATTGTCTCCCTCTTGTCTGACATCAAAACAGGCGCAGTGCAGATTCGGAACGTCAATACTTGATTAGTGATGTCACCTCGGCATCGGCAGGAAGATTGGCACGGCCATTGAGGGCACCCAACTCGATGATGAAGTTGATATAGATTTTCTTGGGGTTCATGCGCTTCACAAGCTCATAGGCTGCGGCCATAGTGCCACCGGTGGCAAGCACGTCATCATGCAACACCACTACATCATCCTCGGTTATCGCATCACGATGGATTTCGATTGTATCCTTGCCATATTCCTTGTCATATGAAGCCGTGAGGGTATCGGCAGGAAGTTTGCCAGGCTTACGCACCGGCACGAAACCGGCGCCAAGCTCGAAGGCTAGAATCGACCCTCCGATAAAACCACGCGATTCTATACCGACAACCTTGGTCACACCTTTGTCGCGATAAAGCTGGGAAAGGTCCCAACCAATAATATGAAGAGCACGCGGATCTTTAAACGCAGTGGTAAGATCTTTAAACACCACCCCCTTTTGAGGGAAATCCAAAACGTCGCGAACTTTTGATTTAACGTATTCCATGATATGGTTTTTATTTATTTGTTTTCTTATAATTATTTCGTATAAACAGCTGGCGATGCGGAGGTTTCGAATGTTCCACGTGAAACAATCATGCCTATGTCACCGCCCGGAAAGCAGGAGCAGGATATTGATGTCGGCCGGTGAGACTCCAGGGATACGCGATGCCTGGGCAACCGTTGCAGGGCGGATTTTCTGGAGCTTCTGACGAGCCTCCGTAGAAATCGACGATATGGCGGAATAATCGAAACGGTCGCCAAGCGGGATTGATTCGAGCCTACGGATTTTGTCGGCTATCATCTGTTCGCGTTTGATATATCCGTCATATTTCAATAATATTTCCGCAGCTTCAACAACCTCCTGCCTCATATCCCCGGGAAGCGCCGAAACCACCTCCTCAAGTGCCGGCACAATAAGGCAAAGATGCATCACCGACAGTTGCGGACGGAGCAGCAATGCCTTAAGCTTACACCCTTCGCGCAACATGGTAAGTTCCGAAGGCGTGCCTTTAAGAGCCAATTCTTCATTAAGCCGTTCCAACCCCCTGTTTATCTCGGCAGCCTTTACCGAATGGTTTGATATGAATTCTATCAGTCCGTCGCGAAGATGCTGTTTTGAAAGCATCGTATCGTAACGTTCCTGCGAAACCAATCCGGCTTTATAAGCCTTCGGCGTAAGACGCATGTCGGCATCATCCTGACGGAGCAGGATACGGTATTCCGCCCTCGAAGTAAACATGCGGTAAGGTTCGTCGACCCCCTTTGTCACAAGGTCGTCGATAAGCACCCCGATGTAAGCCTCGTCACGAGCCAGTGTAAAAGGCGGCACAACCCTGTCGGAACCTTCAGGCAATGCCGAGTTCAACGCATTGATTGCGGCATTGGCACCGGCAACCAGGCCTTGCCCCGCCGCTTCCTCATAGCCCGTAGTCCCGTTAATCTGACCTGCGAAAAACAGGTTCCCGACAAGCTTCGTTTCGAGCGTATGCTTAAGCTGCGTCGGGTCGAAAAAGTCATATTCGATAGCATAGCCGGGACGGTAAATCTGCACATCAGCAAAAGCGGGTATAGTCTTTAAAGCCCGAAGCTGTATATCCATCGGCAACGACGACGAGAAGCCGTTAAGATAAAATTCCTGGGTCTCCTCCCCTTCCGGTTCAAGAAACAGCTGGTGTTCGGTCTTATCGGCGAATGTGACAATCTTTGTCTCTATCGAAGGGCAGTAACGCGGGCCTATACTTTGAATCTGGCCGTTGTAAAGGGGCGAATCAGGCAGCCCCTCCCTAAGGATGTCGTGCGTAGTGCTATTGGTATATACCGTGAAACAACGGCGTTGTCTCAGTTCGCGTCTAACCGAAGGCAGATAGGAAAATTTATGGAAATCCTCCTCCAGTTCCTGAGGCTCGGTCAACTCCCATTTTACGGAACGTCCGTCGATACGCACCGGTGTGCCGGTTTTCATCCGTTCCGACTTGAAACCCATCCCCACAAGCTGCTCTGTGATGCCGCGCGAAGCCGGTTCGGCACAGCGCCCGCCTTCAACCATGGTTCGCCCCACATGCATAAGCCCGTTAAGGAATGTGCCGTTGGTAAGCACCACCGACCTGGCATTAAACACAGCCCCTAACGCGGTTTTAACGCCCGTCACGACACGGCGCCCACCCCCGGCGGATGCTTCCCCGTCCGTCCCGCAGGCGTCGGAGAAAACCAATTCTACAACGTCGTCCTGCCAAAGATACAGGCCGGGGGTGTTTTCCAGTATATGGCGCCACATTTCCGAGAAACGCATGCGGTCAGACTGCGCGCGCGGACTCCACATAGCAGGCCCTTTGGAGCGGTTCAACATGCGGAACTGTATTGCCGTTCGGTCTGTAACTATACCCATCATCCCCCCCATGGCATCAACTTCCCTGACAATCTGCCCCTTGGCAATACCGCCTACGGCAGGATTGCAGCTCATCTGGGCAATCTTGTTGAGATCCATGGTTATAAGCAACGTCCGCGCGCCCATACGCGCCGACGCTGAGGCAGCCTCACAACCGGCGTGGCCTGCCCCGACCACTATCACATCGTAGTCAAATTTCATAAAGCGTTGTTTAACAATGCAAGGGCCTTATCCTCATTGGCTTCCATAATCTCCCGTTCCCCCGGACCTTTATCGTTGATGCCGCAAAGGTGAAGAACCCCGTGAATGATTACACGCAGCAACTCACGCTCATAGGTCGCCCCGACCAGTTCCGCATTGGTGCGCACCGTGTCGAGCGATATAAACATATCCCCCCGGAGCAGCCTGCCACGGCAATCGTCAAATGTAATTATATCCGTATAATAATCGTGATTCAGAAACTGCCGGTTAACCTCCAGGATACGCTCGTCATTACAGAAAACATATGACAGACAGCCCGGGATGCGTCCATGCGATTCGGCAACCGCCGTTATCCATTCGCGCAATACGGCAAAATCAAGCCGGGGCATTTCAACCCCCTCGGCAAACCATTGAAACCTTTCGTCCATCCAGTTGATATTAAGAGATTGTCTAAAAAATTTTTCAAATGGATTGTCTGCTGATTTTTAGGCTCTTTTTGGTAAATTTTTAGCTTTTCATCGGTCACGATGCCCGCATCGCTCCCTCTTCAAACCTCAAAATTTACTCAAAAACACCTCTAAAAATCTTTTCGAAAAATTTTTAGACAACCTTAAGACAAAATTACTTACAAAGATACGGAAAAGAATCGGAAACCAGAAGCCGTAACTGCATGAGGATAATCATGTAGAATAAACACGCAGGCCAACAAGCAATGTAGCTTATCCCACCTACGGGCGCCATTCCTCCCCCCTTTATCTGAAAAACACATAGGCGGCAAAAACACCGGCCACCGACCCTGCTATATCTGCCATAAGGGCATAAGTAACCGCGTAGCGGGTCTTCTTTATGCCTACAGAGCCGAAATAAACGGCCAGCACATAGAACATCGTGTCGGTAGAACCCTGTATGGCGGCCGACACACGCGACACAAACGCGTCGGCACCGTGGGTTGCCATCAGGTCGATCATCATACCTCTTGAGCCGGAACCGCTAAGTGGTTTCATAAGCGCTGTGGGAAGCGCCTCGACCCACCCGGTATCAAAACCTAATGCCGCAACGACCGAGGTCATCCACCCTGTAATCACATCCATCGCTCCCGACGCACGAAACATACCTATAGCCACAAGGATAGCCACAAGATACGGGATAATGGTCACGGCGGTCTTGAATCCGTCGCGCGCGCCCTCTATGAAAGCCTCGTAAACATTAATCCGCTTCCACAGACCGGCGCACAAAAACAGCATTATAACCCCGAACAACATGGCATTGGCAATGAATCCCGACCAACGTTCAACCCGGCCCCCATCCATCCCCGAGAAAAACCACACTATCCCTGCAATAACAGCACCCATCCCCACGAGCCATGCTATAAGCACAGGGTCGGTCAGACGTATGCGCTGCTTGATGCATAGCGCCACAATTCCAACAAGGGTCGATATAAACGTGGCCAAAAGAATCGGAAGGAAAATATCTGTAGGATTGGCAGCACCCGCCTGGGCACGGTACATCATTATGCTTATAGGAATAAAGCAAAGCCCTGACGCATTAAGAATCAGGAACATAATCATGGCATCGGTTGCGGTGTCCTTCTCCTTGTTGAGGGTCTGCAACTCCTGCATGGCCTTAAGCCCCAGCGGGGTTGCCGCATTGTCGAGGCCGAGCATATTGGCCGAAACGTTCATGAAAATCGACCCCATTGCCGGATGCCCTTTAGGCACACCGGGAAACAGCCGGCAGAAAAGCGGCGAAATCATCTTCCCGAAAAAGCCGATTACCCCGGCCTTCTCGCCTATTTTCATCAAACCGAGCCACAGCGAAAGAATCCCGGTCAGCCCCAGGGCAATCTCAAACGCAGTGGCAGCCGACGAGAAGGAGGCCGACATTATCGACGACCATACGGAAAAATCACCAAGAACCAACGTTCGGAACAACGCGACACAAAATGCCGCTATGAAAAAAGCAATCCAGATGTAATTAAGTGCCACAGCAAAATGAAATGTTAGTTAACGGCGCCACACCTACGACAACCGGTTACACAAAGTTACAAAATTGCACCGAGTTTCAATATAACCGACACTCCGTCAGGACTACGATTTTTTCGCGACAAAAAGCCGAACACAGCTATTTGACGCATTACAAATTGACATACAGCAACTTAAGCACCAAAAACACGACTTTTAACCGCCTGAGATTTAAAAATAGGAACAATCACGGGCATTTGTCGGCATATTTCGATTTCTGTCGGCGGAAAAATCGCTAAATTTGCACCATATTAAATAATACTCGCAAAATCGACGAGTCGAAGCCCCGGTAATGCCTGCGAACCGTTAGCAACAGCACTGCCGCAACAAAACCGGGAAAATGCAAAAACACTACCGCATTTTACTGCCCACCCAAAGATTCACAAACATGCACACAGTTTCCATCAAAGGTTTCAAGCGCGGCAAAAAAGCAGCACTACTGTTGACGTCACTCCTCCTCACAAATGTTGCGGCAACAGGTGCGTCATTGCAGCCCGACACAACTTTGATTGTAGCCCGACCGGCCACAACGGCGGCAACCGCCCAAAACGACACAATCGTAATCATCCAGTCGCCCATCACGCCGGCCCCCGATGATATTTACGATGATGAAACCGTGGTAATATCACAGCAACCCGGCGACACAACGGTGACCATTATCGACGAACCCCTCCCCTACCCTCTCCGCTCGGAAAACGTGTCTGACGACCTAGTCCGACTCGGCGACACTTCGCATGATGTAGGAATCGCGGAATTCGCCGTACCGGCCGCGGCCTTCACCGCCGCAGCTCTTTTCGTTCGCACCCCGAAACTGGTGCAGGCGAGGGAATATGTGCAGCAAAAACTGTCGCACCATGGCAAAGACAAAACATCAATCGACAACTATATCCAATACGCGCCTGCCGTTGTAGGCTACGGCCTGGACTTCGTAGGGGTGAAGAGCCAGCATAACCTGCTTGACCGAACCATACTCTTGGCAATGAGCTATGCCACCTTCGGCGTAATCAACTATGCCGCCAAAACGGCCTTCGGCGAAAAGCGTCCCGACAGCAACGCCAAAAACTCATTCCCCTCAGGCCATACCGGCACAGCCTTTATGGGGGCTGAATTCCTACGCCGCGAATATTGGCACAAAAGCAAATGGATTGGCGCGGCGGGCTACGCCGTGGCAATCGCCGTAGGTTACCTACGGATCCATAACGACCGGCACTGGATCAACGACGTGGTAGGCGGGGCGGCACTCGGTTATCTCAGCACAACGTTCGCCTACTGGGTCTACCCGAAGATATTCCATAAACGCGTGCGCATGCACCGCGACGAACTCCTGCAACGCCTCACCCCGGAGCAGGAAAAGAAACGCCTTACCTGGATAGCCTCGCCATTTGCCGCCGACGGAGCCTACGGGGTTGCGGCAAGCATCATATTTTAGAAATAAAGGCCGCTCCACAGGGATTGACAATAATCCTTTTGTGGAAACATCGGTCTAACAAAAATAACCGCATTCACATTCCGGCATGGCAACGAGACAGAACATAACCGTCAACCCCGATTTTCCAGGCGCACGCCTGATTATCGAGCAAATAACCGCCTGCGGTAAACCTGCCGAAGCGACCGTGATTTACGAAGGGGCACGCAACACCCTGTTCTATGTCGATGCCCCGCAACTCGCAATCCATTCCCCGAACCCGCACCGAAACGCGTTTGCGATAAACGTAAAGGCATTCCGCGTGCCACCATTCCCCAACGACTATATCTATGCCACTTTCCGGGCAGGGAAAGCAGCGCGTTCATATGAATTCGCACGACGCCTTACCGACATGGGATTCAACACCCCTGCCCCTCTCGGATATAGCGAAACCAACTCCGGCCTGCGGATTGCCAGTAACATCGGCATATGGCCGCGCCTGACCCGGAGCTACTATTTCTGCGAACAGCTCCAATTTCCCGACATGCGTTGCTGGGAAGGACGCCCCGACCGCGACGCATTGATTGAAGCTTTAGGCGCCGAAATCGGCAGGCTGCATGCCGCCGGGATATGGATGAAGGATTTCTCGACAGGAAACATCCTGGTGCAGCCACCCAAGGATTCTCCCGACGGCCACTACAGGTTCCATTATGTCGACCTGAACCGCACGGCATTCGGAGTCAAAGAACGAAGCCGCCTTATGCAGATGTTCAAAGCCCTATCCTGCTCAAGGGAAATCACACTTGACATAGCAGCCGCATATGCCAGGGCTACCGGGCGCGATATGGCCCAGGTGCAGGCCGAGGCAGGCAAGGCATTCGACACATTCCATAAACGAATGCAACGCAAACAACGCCTTAAAGCCCTTTTCCGAAGCCGCCACCGCTCTTGAAAACACCCTTACATCTCTCTTTTGCTGAACAAACATGCCTTAAAAATCCTTATCAATACCATGAGTGCTACCCTTAAAATATATTGTAAGAATACCGGGGAATACCTCCCCATACACGGAGGCGAAACCCTCCAGGAAATCGCCAACCGGCTTGCCCCCAGGTTGGGTACGTTGCAACTAATATGTGCCGCAGTAAATAACAAGACCGAACCGCTGCAATACCAGCTTTTCGGCCCCAAACAGGTGGAATTTCTCAGCAAGAATTCCCCGTCAGGCGCACGGGTCTACGTCCGTTCACTGTGCATGATGCTCTATTATGCCGTTAAAAAGGGATTCCCCGGATTAAGGCTGCGCATCGAGCATTCCATTGCCGGTGGATACTACTGCAGGCTGTTCACCTCACAAAAGGAGAACCAGGATACGACACTGAACCTGTCGCCCGCACCGGAGGAGATGCCTGAAATAACATCACGCCTGCTCGAAATAATGCGCGACATACAACGCCGCGACATCACGTTTGAACGCAAGGAACGACTGACATCGGATATTATAGAGAAATTCCGCGAGGCCGACCTGCCCGACAAAGTGGAACTGCTCGAAACCACTCACGAACTATACACCACATATTACCGACTTGACGGCGTTATCGACAGCTACTATGGCGCCCTGGCCCCCTCCACAGGCATACTCGACGTGTTCGACCTCATCCCCTACAAAGAGGGCTTCCTGCTCATGGGCTTCGATAAATGCGACCCACACATACCGGCCAGGCAGGTAACCCAGGAAAAAATGTATGACGCCTATGTCGACTACCTGCATTTCAACGAGGTAATCGGGATTGCAAACGTGGGGCAGCTCAACCGCGCCATCGAAAAAACGCGGTCGGCCGACCTTATCAACGTTGCCGAGGCCATGCACGACAAAAAAATCGCTGCGATAGCCGATGAAATCACCCGCCGCTATCAAGAGGGAGGTGCACGCGTAGTACTCATCGCAGGGCCCTCGTCGTCAGGAAAGACCACTACCACTCAACGGCTCGGGATATACCTGACCACGAACCTGTTGAAGCCGAAAATGATTTCGCTCGACAACTATTTCGTAAACCGCGAACTCACCCCGCGCGACGAAACGGGTGATTATGATTACGAATCGCTCTACTCGCTCGACCTTGAAACCTTCAACCGCGACCTGTCGGCGCTGTTACGGGGCGAGGAAGTAGACATGCCGACATACAGCTTCGAACTCGGCAAACGTCTGTACAAAGGGAACAAACTGCGCCTGGAAAACAATTCCATCCTCCTTATAGAAGGAATCCACGGCCTCAATCCCGAACTCACAGCCGCCATTGAGGAGCGCATGAAGTACCGCGTGTATGTATCGGCACTGACAACCCTGTCAATCGACGACCATAACTGGATTCCCACAACCGACAACCGCCTGTTGCGCCGCATAATCCGCGACTACAAATACCGTGGTACATCTGCGGTAGAAACCATCCGCCGTTGGCCGAGCGTGCGTCGGGGCGAGGAAAAATGGATATTCCCCTACCAGGAAAACGCCGACAGCACATTCAACTCATCACTTATTTTCGAACTCGGCGTAATGAAGGAATATGGGGAAGCCATACTGCGCGATGTCCCCAACGACACCCCTGAATATGCCGAAGCCTACCGCCTGCGCCGCTTCCTGAGCTACTTCCGCCCCATCGGCGAACGCGGCGTCCCCCCCACCTCGCTCCTTCGCGAATTCCTGGGCGGCTCCTCACTCCGCTACTGATTCACATCAGCAAACCTTGACCTGTTGCTCTGGTTTAACTAGTCATTCCAGTCTGGCTAGTTAAACCAGAGCAACTAGAACGACCATTAGCAAAGGCTGAACGCAGCCTTTACAGCCATTACGGTAGGCAAGCCGGGCACGTGTCACCTGTCCCCGAATCCCGCCGTCAGCTACAAATTGTCTCTGCTTTCTGATAAGCTGCAAGCTCCCTGTAATTCCCTTTTTTGCAAAGAAACGGCTGTGGCTCCATGGGAAATGTGTTTAACGGACGCCGTTATTTGAAAACCCACGAGATGGTGCCTGACTGGGTTGGGGCACCTTCGAGCACCGAGAAGCGGCATTGACGTGAACGGGCGATACAGTTTTGGCGCATAGTGGCATCAGCGGCAACAGGTCCCGAACTTGCGGCAGTGTCGTAAGTGGCGCTGATTACCTGCCCTTTGGCGTTGACTTTCACCCTGATTACAATTACACCCAGCTTGGTGCTACCCACCGATGTCCAACTTTCCATAGTGCGCCCTTTCAAGCCGTTACCGGGCGTTCCTGTAGTTGCCCCGTTTGCCGAACTCCCTTCGGCAGAACCGGGAGTCGATTTGCCTTTGCCGCCGAAGGCCTTCTTGGTGGCATTGTCGGCATTCTTTTTGGCTTGCTGCTGGCGTTTGGCCTCCTGCCGTTCTTTCTCGGCACGGATTTCTTCCTCAGTGGGGCCTGTCTGTTTCTTTTCAATTTTTGCCGGCGAGGGCTGCTCCGAGGTCACAACCTTCTTAGGTTCGGCAGCTTTCCCGGCATTTTCCATATCCACGGCATCCTGGGTCGGAACCGGGTCGGTAACATCCGAAGGCGCCGGTTCGTCAGGTGGGAGGAGTTCATCAAGATTGTCGCCGGTTTTTACAAACTCACCCGAAGCATAGATGTCCTCCACTTTCTCAAGCATAATATCATGAGGCTTTTGCGGCGGCCACTCCTCCACTCCTGCAGGGGGATAGGTGAGGAATGTGCTGACGAACACCACCAGGACTACCAGGTGGAAAAGCAGTGCGCCTGCAATGGCATATATGCGTTCGGGTTTGCGCATGACTCGTAGTAAGGATTAACGGGCTTTTCCTTGCCCCTGATAAGCTACGGATGATTCCCCGGCGGCTGTGGCAACCGGCATCGCCGCCCGTGAAGCCGAACCCGGCAACCCGTCAGGATTGCTCACAGGTTTGGTGGCAAGCACCATTTTCAGATTGTTGGAAGCCCCTGCGTTCAACACCTCCACAATGCGCCCGTAAGGCACTTTCTCATCTGCATAGAGAGCGATAAAGCCTGTCGAATCCTGCTGCTGCGCAAGTTGCAGGAATGTGACCAGGGCATCGATTTGCAGGGGTTGCGGCTGCTCGTCGCCGGCCGATGCGAATATGTTCTCCTCCGCATCGATGTAGACGCGTGTAGACGGTTTTACAGCGCTCTGCTCGGTGCTATGCGGCAATGTCACCTCAAGCCCGGTGGGGAACACGAATGTGGATGTTACCATGAAAAAGATGAGCAGCAGGAATATGACGTCGGTCATCGACGCCATCGAAAATTCCGCCATCATCCGGTTCTGACGTTTTAACACTGTGGAAACGGGATTTTTCGGGTTATGCCGCCATCAGGCCGCAGGTTCGTTTAGAAGGTCCATGAACTCCATCGACTTTGATTCGAGAAGGTTCATGACCGAATTTATGCGTGCAACAAGGTAGTTATAGGCAAAAAGCGCTATCACGCCGACCACCAGACCGGCCACGGTGGTGACCAGGGCGGTGTAGATACCCGACGAGAATGTGGCGATATTGGCCGAATTACCCTCGGCGGCAATTGCATAGAATGCCTGCACCATGCCGATTACCGTGCCGAGGAACCCTAGCATCGGGGCGCCTGCCGCAGTGGTGGCAAGCCATGGCAGACCTTTCGACAGGTTGGCAATCTCGATATTGCCGGTGTTTTCAACGGCGGCAAGGATATCGTTGACCGGGCGCCCGATACGGCTTATACCTTTGGCTATAAGGCGCGAATATGGGGAACCGTTCTTGCGGCACAGATTAAAGGCGCTTTCGATTTCACCTTCGTGGATATAGTCGCGGATACGCTGCATGAAAGTGGCGTCCTCACGGTTGGCGCGGTTAATAACTATGGCACGCTCTATAAATATATATATGGAAATCACCGACATCAAAGCGAGCACAATCATCAACGGCCCGCCTTTGAGGCAGAGATCCCACAGGGACAGTTCAAGTTCCCGGGGCAAAGCAGGCGCACCGGCTATGGCGGTATCGAGTAAGAGCATTATAACGGATTTTAGTTGTTTGTTATGATTGACTTTTGGCAGGGGCAGAAGGCTTCAAAGCCGCCTTATATCGCTTGATGGTTTCCGACAGCCCTAAATATAAGGCATCGGCAATCAGCGCATGGCCTATCGACACCTCGTTGAGATAAGGCATATGCTCCTTAAAATACTGCAGGTTGTCGAGGTTGAGGTCATGCCCGGCATTCACTCCCAGCCCCACCTTGTGGGCTGCACGCGAAGCCTCGACATAAGGGGCTACGGCCTCTTCGGGATTTTTGCCGTATCTGTCGGCATAGGGTTTTGTGTAAAGCTCCACACGGTCGGCACCGGTCTTGGCCGCCAGGCGGATATTCTCGACATCGGTATCCACGAAAATCGAGCTGCGGATGCCGGCCTCACGCAGGGAATCGACCACCCCTGTCAGGAACTCCATGTTGCGACCCACATCCCAGCCGCCCGACGATGTGAGTGCGTCGGGGGCATCAGGCACCAGCGTCACCTGTTCGGGCTTCACCTTAAGCACTAGGTCGATAAACTCCGGCGAAGGGTAACCCTCTATATTGAACTCTGTCTTTACAAGCGGGCGCAGCGTGAACACATCGGAACGGCGTATATGCCTCTCGTCCGGACGAGGGTGCACCGTTATGCCGTTGGCACCGAAAGCCTCGCAATCCACGGCCACACGTGCCACATCGGGCACGTTTTCACCCCTGGCATTGCGCAGGGTGGCTATCTTGTTGATATTTACACTTAGATTGGTGGTCATTTTTTACAAATGAAAAAAATCTATAATATCCCCCTCCGCGTTATAAGGGTATATGAGGAGATTAGAGAAAATTAGCTACCTTTGCCACAGGGGAAACCCCGCGCAAAGCTGACTGCAAATTTAGTCAGAAAAATCAAGAGAACCCCTTGAACGGAGATGTTAATTTCAGCTGTTAACAGATTTTGACAATAAGGGCAGACTTTAACCCACACACGTTAAAATCGAATAAAGCTACTGCAAACAGCTTACAGTTTGTATCATGTTAAAACACACTGTAAGAGTTTGTATAAGAAATCATCCCGGTGTCGGAGCCTCTCTCGAACCGATGTATATGAAAGCAGGCAGGCACTGCCATAACCACGCTACCGACCAGACAATATGACCCGGACTGCCAACGACACCCTTACACGTTACATGTCAGGCTCCATGCCGACCCATGAGCGGCTGGAAGCAACACTGCCGCCACATCCCGACAGCTGCGAGCTGCTGGTTGCATGCCCTCCCGGCAACTACAGCGCCTCGGCATTGGCAAAAGCCGTGGAGGATTGCGACGCGCAATTGCTGGCGCTTTCGGTGACAGGCATGCGCGATGCCGACGGGCATCCCGTGGTCATGCTACGGGCAAACACGCGTGCAGCCGACGGGATTGCCCGCTCACTGGCCCGTTACGGTTACGAGGTAGTCCATTCCGCAGGCGACCTCACCCCTGCCGCACGTTCCGAAGCAATGGCGCGTGTGAACGAACTGCTTCACTACCTGGAGATATAGCCTAACCAACAGCCGCCAGCCAACACAACCGTCATGAAATTCGCTATAAACGGCAACCGCCACCAAGAAGGCCATTTCGACGCAATCAACCGCCTTGTAACCACACTGCTCAAACGCGGCGACGACATCGTTATGGCCGAGCCTTTCCTAAACTACCTCACCGACCACCTGGGCGACCGCTTCGCGATAGGAATCGACTACGTGCCGCTCTCAACCCAGCCGAACGCCGACCTGGCAATCAGTATCGGCGGCGACGGGGCGTTCCTGAAAACCGCCCGATGGGTAGGGGGGAATGAAACGCCGGTGGCAGGAATCAACACCGGCCATCTCGGCTACCTGTCGGCTTTCACCTTCGAACATGCCGGTGAAATCTATGAAACGCTCCTCAATGGCCGGTTCCGCGTCGAGAACCGTTCGCTGCTTAATGTGGAAGTAACCGGCGGAGGCACCGCTCCGACGCATCTCACTGCATTAAACGAAATCGCAATCACCCGTGGCGACAACGCCGCCATGCTCAACATAGCCACCGTTATCGACAACGGCCCCTCGCTCAACTACGTGGGCGACGGCCTTATCCTTTCGACCCCTACAGGCAGCACCGCCTACAACCTGTCGGTAGGGGGGCCGATTCTCGACCCCGAACTTGCAGGATGGGTGCTCTCGCCCATAGCCGCGCACTCACTGTCGATGCGTCCGCTGGTTGTGAAGGACTCATCCGTAATCGACATAACGGTCACAACCCGAGGCACCGGCTACCGGCTTTCAGCCGACGGGAAATCAGTAACCCTGCCCCTACAGGCACGCCTGCGCATAACCAAGGCACCCTACAAAGTCAAGCTCATCCTCCAGCCGTCGCACATGTTCACTGACACCCTGCGCGACAAACTCGGGATGGGCGCCCCCCGGAAATAACATCCTGCAAATAATCAAGCCCGTTTCTGCAGCAACCTCATCAAACACCAAACCTCCTGGCAAATATGCCTGTCGCCGAACTACAACATGCAACACTAGGCCGCGTCGTGGTAAATACGCGCCATAACTCCCGCCACATATCCGCACGCTGGAAGAGCGGCCTTGTGAGCCTTAACGTGCCGAACGGGGTAAGGCTTCCCGACATCCACCGGGTGCTCGACGACCTCACCCCGCGCCTGCTGGCCAGCCGCCCGGAGGTAAGTTTTTACGACGGCCAGGAACTATGCTTCCCTTTGGTTGATTTCGTAATACGCACCCAGCGGTTCGCCCCGGCAAAAATCCTCGGCACCGCCTCCTATCCAGTCTCGTCAGTGGAGGTGGGGAGCGACTGGGACTTCGATCTCGACACCACGTCAGCCGCAATCAGCGACATGCTCTGCAAAGTGGCAAGGAAAATCGCGCCGCAGGTGCTTGTGCCTAGAGCCAAAATGCTGGCATCCAAAATAGGGCGATGCCCCGTGGGGTGGACAATCTCGTCCGGGCACCGTATATTGGGACAATGCTCCTCGCACGGCATAATATCCCTAAGCTATATCCTGGTGTTCATGCCCGAACACCTATGCGACTACATAATATACCATGAACTCGCCCACCTTACCGAAATGAACCATGGCGAGCGCTTCCATACCCTTCTCAACCAATATCTTGAAGGCCGTGAGGCAACCCTCTCGAAGGAACTCCAACGGTATTCATGGCCGGTGTTCCGAAAATGACAAATACCCGCACCCCCTTCTGCTTCATGTGACAGATGTAACGCAACGGTCAAACATGATAAATTTATAACACAAAAATAATACAAAAAGGTAACCACATTGCCCATACCACCCTTTTTGTTTACTTTTGACACCGTAATAAACCGTCAATCCACGAAGTTACAACTTCTTCTAATTCCGGGAAGGAATTAACCGCATGATTACTACAGACCATAGCATTATAAACACTTCATTGCAAGGTCGCGTTTTGGTGGTTGACAATGACAGCACCATATGCGAGATGATCAGGAGCCACTTCGGCCCTGATGGTTTTGTTGTGGACTCATGTTCCGAACTCGATGACCTATACTCTATAGAACTGACCGACTACCAATTGATAATAATAGACCTCAGTTCAGATGAAGAATCCGGCTTGGGGCTGGTAGAACAAATCAAACAAAGGCGTAGTACCGCCTCGATAGGCGTTATAACCTGCTCGGTCAACATGTCGCCCACAACAATTATCAACGCTTTGAACGCTGGTGCCGACGATTACCTGCTCAAACCCTTCTCATTGCGCGAGCTGATGGCACGCGTACGCTCAGTTCTCCGCCGTCAACTATAATCAACCGAATAATTGGCCGTTTGGCAGAGATTTATTAATTTTGCTCGTAGCAACGACGAACCATACCCGCACCGGCCGGGCATGATTCGCTGTTTTTGCGTACATACAAAGCAACCCTACCCCATTTCACAAACCGATATGACAACCGACATCAAGGATAAATTCCGCAACATCGCCCAAAACCTCTCCGCCATGTTGCGACGCCCTCAATTCCTGGGATTCATTGCCAGCCTGGCGGTAATTGCCATTATATCATTGGCTTACTTCTATCCCGACGCCACACTCGGCAACGAGCTGCGCCAGCACGACATGCAGCAGGGTGCCGCAATCGGGCAGGAAGCCAAAGCATATACGGAGGCAACGGGAGCAGAGCAGCCCCGGTGGACAAACTCCCTCTTCTCAGGCATGCCCACATTCCAGATTTCCCCCTCCTACCCATCCGACACCCTTTTCAGCTGGATAAACACGGTTTACGGGGCAGGGCTACCCTCCCCTTCCAACCTGCTTTTCATGATGATGACAGGGTTCCTTATCCTTATGGCGGCACTTAAAGTCAGATGGTACTACGGGCTTATCGGGGCGATTGCCTGGGGCTTTTCCACCTATTTCATCATCATAATCGGTGCCGGCCATATCTGGAAATTCGTGACCCTGGCATATATCCCGCCGACAATAGCCGGTGTAATGATGGCCTACCGGGGGCGCTGGTTGATGGGGAGCGCGCTGGCGGCACTGTTTGCAATGATGCAGATTCACAACAACCACGTGCAGATGAGCTACTATTTCATGTTTGTCATAGCGGGGCTTGTGATAGCATATCTTTTCCATGCCTTCCGCCGTAAGGAAATCAGTAAGTGGCTGAAGGCCACCGGCGCCCTGGCCGTCGCCGCATTACTGGCCGTCGCCGCCAACCTGCCAAACCTCTACAACACCTATAAGTATGCCGCCGAATCAATGCGCGGCAGCCATTCAGAGCTTACCGACCCCGATGCCGCCACAAAAGGGGAAAAAACATCGGGCCTCGACCGCGACTACATAACCCAATACAGCTACGGGCGCTCCGAAACCTTCACCCTCCTCATCCCCGACATCAAGGGAGGGGCATCGGTAGTGCCGGGCGACGGCGGCCTGCGCCCGGCATCACTGCTCGACCTCCCAGGCGCCGACGAGACCATAGCTTCAGCCGGGCTTAACGAAGGTGAATACCAATACATTGCCAATTACGTAAGCCGCTATTTCGGCGAGCCTGAAGGAACAAACGGGCCGGTGTATGTAGGGGTGATAATCTTCACGCTGTTCCTTCTCGGATGCTTCATCATAAAAGGCCCCGTGAAATGGGCGCTGCTTGCTCTTACGCTCCTGTCGGTGTTTCTTGCCTTGGGACGCAACATGCAATGGTTCACCGACCTGTTTATCGACTACATGCCGATGTATGCCAGATTCCGCACTGTCGAGAGCATACTCGTCATCGCCGAATTCACCATCCCACTGCTTGCAATCATAACCCTCCAAACGCTGCTCACCACCCCCGGGGCGCTAAAAAAATGGAGCGCCCAAATCTACACGGCATTCGGGCTTACCGCCCTGATATGCGTGGCCGGATGGCTCTTCCCCGGCATTTACGGGCCGGCCATCACCCAAGGCGACATGCAGATTTCCAACATGCTAGGCTATCAGTTAAGCCAGGCCGGCTATCCGGCTGAGGCAATAGGGATGTTTTCCATCAACAATCCCGTCATAGCCTCGGCGGTTGAAAAGCTGCGCTATTCGATGGTCAGCTCCGACTCGCTGCGCTCGCTTATATTCATCCTGCTGGCATTCGGGGCGGTAATGCTCACAGTCACAGGTAAAATAAAGTCCTGGATGGGAGCCGCCGCGATAGGCATACTGGTGGTGGCCGACCTCTACCCGGTCAACAAACGCTACCTCAACCACGAAAGCTTCTGCACACCACAGGTAACAGCATCCGACCCGTTCCCCCTCAGCGAAAACGACCGCAAAATCCTTGCCGACACGGCAATGAACTACCGCGTGATGGATGTGCCAAGGTTCTACCAGGCCGCACCATCCTACCATCATAAGGCCGTAGGCGGTTACCATGCCGCCAAACTGACACGCTACCAGGATCTCATCGACCGGCATCTGTCGCATTTCACCTCAGGCAACCCCGACAAAGCCGATTTCCGCGTGCTGAATATGCTCAATGCACGCTATTTCATCGACCAGGAAGGCAGGCTGAGCTATAACCCCGACGCACTCGGCAACGCATGGTTCGTCGGCAAGGTCGGCTACGTTTCCACCCCCGATGCAGAGATGGAAGCATTGCAGACACTCGACCCGGCAACCGAGGCCGTTGCCGATATGCGGTTCCGTGACATACTCGGCGACGCCACAGGGACTGTTGCCCCCGGCGACACCATCTACGAGACATCATATGCCCCTGACCGCCTGACATATGCGGCCACAACCGCCCATGGAGGGATAGCCGTGTTCTCCGAGGTGTTCTTCCCATGGGGATGGGAATGCACAATCGACGGCAAACCGGCCGAGCTTGGCCGCGTAAACTACCTGTTGCGCGCAGTACGGATACCTGCCGGAAAACACGCCGTAGAGATGACTTTCCGTCCCGAATCGGTACGTGCAACCGTGAGCTGTGCACGTATAAGCGTAATCCTGATTTACCTGCTGCTTGCCATGGCCGTTGTCAGCTCCTTGATGAAAACCCCGAAACAGGAAGAAAACCATGAAGAAGCTTGACCGACTTATGTCATACCCGGCCCGGTGGCGGCGCAGCCGGGGGTTCGGCGTCCATTCGCCGTTTGCCTATCACTTCATAACCAAGGTCCTGAGGGAAAAGGACGCCGAATACTACGCCTATGCCGAAATCGCCGCATTCTGCCCAAGGGCAAGGCGTGCGGGGTTTAACGAAATCTTTGCCGGGAAAGATATGTCGGTGCCTGAGGCACATATGCTTTTCAGGGTACTCTGCCATTTCAACCCTACGGAAATCATAGAAATAGGCCACGGCCACGAAGTGACCAACATCATCATAGAAAGGGCAGTGCCACAGGCGAAAACAGTAACATGGCATCCGGGCAAGCATATAGAACCGTCGAAAGGCATAACACCATTCATCCTGATCAACCAGGTTTCAAAAGACCACTACGACGAGATCCATACCTACCTGGCAGGACACCTCTCGGACGAGGAAGCCGTGGTAGTTGTCAGAAACCTGCCTAACCTCCCCGCAAACAGGCGCCTATGGCAGGAACTGACGGCATCCATTAACTTCGGGATGGGATTTTCCGACAACTATATGGGAATCTTCGTGGGACTGCATTCGCTACCCCGCCAAAACTATGAAATAATCCTGTGAGGGGCATTCACGACATCGACGCCATATGCCGCGAATTTCGCGGCTATCTCGCTTTGCAGAGGGGATTCTCACCACACACACTAGATGCCTACCTTCGCGATGTAAACAAGCTTCTCGCCTATCTTTCGGACGAGGGTGTGGCCTTACGTGACACAGACTACGGGATTTTGCAGAATTTCGCTGCCGCAATCTACGACCTCGGCATCGCCGCCGCATCCCGTAAACGGGTGCTATGCGGCATAAAGACATTCTTCAAATTCCTTAAAAGCGCCGGATACACCGACAACGACCCCTCGATGCTTCTTGAAACACCCCGGCTGGGACGGGCGCTGCCCGACGTGCTGTCGGTCGAGGAAATCGACATGATAATCAACGCCATCGACCCCGCGACCGCAGAAGCCGAACGCAACCGCGCCATCATAGAGACCCTTTACGGATGCGGCCTGCGTGTTTCGGAACTTGTCGACCTGGAAATCACACGCGTAGCCCTCGATGACGAATATATCATCGTGCGAGGCAAAGGGAACAAAGAGCGCATGGTGCCAATGTCGCCTGTTGCCGCCGGATGCATCCGCAACTATATCGAAGGGAGCCGTGGCGACATAGTGGTAAAACCCGAGGCGGCCAACATACTTTTCCTGAACCGGCGCGGCAACCGCCTCACGCGCCAAATGGTGTTCATCATGCTGCGCCGCCTGGCCGAGGCGGCCGATATCCACAAAAAAATCTCCCCGCACACCCTGCGCCACTCCTTCGCCACCCACCTGCTCGAAGGTGGTGCCAACCTGCGCGCAATCCAGCAGATGCTCGGCCATGAAAGCATCTCGACCACCGAAATCTACCTGCACACCGACAACACCCGCCTGCGCGAGGAAATCCTACTCCATCATCCAAGGAATATGGGCGGGAGGAGAAGTTAAGAAATTTAGAAGTTTAGAAACTATGCGTATAGGTTGATAACCTACAAAATGTGGCAAGCAGTTCTGAAACTGAGAAAATAAACTGGCCTTACTACCGGCCACCTTAACTTCTTAACTTCTTAACTTCTTAACTTCTTAACTTCTTAACTTCCAACCTCCTCATCCTGCGGCGGCACAAAGTCGCGGCCGGCAGGGGTTTGGAAAACAGACAGGCCGAAATGCCCCACAACGGCATATACATGGTCGAACACATCTGCCTGAATCCGCTCATACTCCTTCCATGCCGTTGTTCGTGTGAAGAAGTATAGCTGCAAAGGCAGCCCCGAAGTGGTCGGGTCGAGCTGCCGCACCATGTACGTAAGTTCGGGATTCACCTCGGGATGCATAGCCAGATAGCGGTCAAGATAGCGACGGAGCAACTGAAGGTTGACAATGTGACCGGCATCGGCCATGTCAATCCCCTCAAGCCATCCCCTGGCGCGCAGATGCTCCAGTTCCTCGCGTGTGCAGAACCTTACCGTGTTGACATCCACATAAAAAGCCCGGCATACACGCCTGCCCCCCGACACCTGCATAGGCTGATAATTCTGAAAAGAATCCGAAACAAGCGAATATGGCGGAACCGTGGTGACCGTGTTATCCCAGTTGCGCACCTTAACCGTCGACAGCGACACATCGACCACCTCCCCGTTGGCGTTATGCTTCGGCACCACAATCCAGTCACCTTTACGAAGCATATTGTTGGCCGTAAGCTGCACACTGGCGACAAGGCCGAGGATTGTGTCCTTGAAAACCAGCATCAGCACCGCAGCCGATGCGCCCAAGGCCGTTAGAATCGCAACAGGGGTCTTCCCGATGAGGATGCTCAGGGCAATAATCACCGCAACACCTATAACGATTAGTTTGAACATCTGGAAGATGCCTTTCACCGCATATGCATGCAGCTTCCCCCGCTTGGTGAAAGCCAGATACAGGTTGTCGATGAATATCACCAGAATCATCACGATAGCCCAAAGGATATAGAGCGACGTCAACCCGTCAAGCCACATCACCGAACCGGGACTATCGCCAAAGCATCGCGGAAGCATCCACGCAACCACTATTGCCGGGGCAAGCTGCGAAACAGCCCGCAGAAAGCGCGGCGTGAGAAGGTCGTCGTCCCATTCGGTAGGGCTGCGCAGAATAAGGCGCTCGATTACCTGCAACAGCACGCGGGTAACATAATAGGCGGCAACGGCACACACCACAATCAATAGCGCCATCAGGCCATCCACAGCCACCTGGTGGAAAGGCCCCTGGACCACACCTCCAAACAATTCCCTGATATAGCCAATCATAACACGTTATACATTGAAGTTATTTATCCATGTGAACTTATTTATCGCAAAACTACAAAAAAACGGCCATAAAGCCATAACACATACCGCTGCACGCCCGGTTCACTGCTTTTGGAAATGACAGATGCGGTGCCTGGATTTTACTTTGCGCAATCCCGGGTATTGTTGTAATTTTGCAACGAAGCAACAACTGCTTCATCCATTATATTTTCACACATCATGAGAAAACTTACCAGAATCACATCAATGCTGGCGTCGGCACTGGTTGCCGTTGCACTCACCGCCTGCGGCGGCTCAAAAAGCGCCGACAACGCCGACGGCACCCGGACCGAACTAACACCCCAGCAGGAACGCCACCTGAAAGGGCTGGAAATGGAAATCAACAAACTCAACAAGCAGCTTCCTATGGAGACGGGCGACGGGCTTACACTTACCAAAATGGAACTGACTGACGGATATATGGTCAGCACATGCACCTATCCTGCCGACAGCGACCTCGAAATCGACAACTCCCCCGAAAGCAAGGCCGCAATCCTACAGACAGCCGGTGCCGCCACCGTCAAACGCATTAAAGACCTCAATATCGGCCTGAAATATATCTACCAGGAAGAAGGCACAGGCAAGACCCAGGAAATAGTAATCACCCCTGAGGAAATGTAATACAGCCGCATCCTGCGGCAACAGGACTAAGAGATTGTCTAAAATCCATAGAGAATCTGACGAAAAAATCAAGCCGGTATGTCAAAATTCAGAATTTTGACATACCGGCTTTTCAATGGTCATGTCGACCATCCCGTAAATCGGGCGTATGGCAGATTCGCCAATAAGGCCGACTGTTACTTTACCCCCAGGTTAAAAAGACCAACAAATACACCCTATATAGTTCTTCCCGGATAGGTTTGCAGCGCCTTTTCAAGCACTACGAGCGCACGTGCCAGGTCGTCTTTCGAAAGCACATAGGCCATACGCACCTCGTTTCGGCCAAGACCGGGTGTGGTGTAGAACCCTGAGGCAGGAGCCATAAACACGGTTTCCCCCTCATAGTCGAAATCGCTCAGACACCATTGGCAGAAACGGTCGGCATCGTCGACAGGTAGGCTCACAACCGTGTAAAACGCACCCATGGGGATTGGGGAATAACATCCGGGGAGGCGGTTGATGCCGTCGATGAGGAATTTGCGCCGCTCCACATATTCGTTATATGTCATCAGCATATAATCCTCCGGGGCATCAATCGACGCTTCGGCAACAATCTGCCCCAGCAGGGGCGGGCTCAGACGTGCCTGGCAGAATTTTATAAGGTTCTTTTTCAGCTCCTTGTGCTTCGTTATAATCGCCCCGACGCGGATGCCGCACTCACTGTAGCGCTTTGAAACGGAATCAATCAGCACCACCTGGCCCTCAATCCCCGCGAGGTGGAATGCAGAGATATACGGGGCACCGGTGTAGCAGAACTCACGGTAAACCTCGTCGGAATAGAGGAACAGGTCGTAACGTTTCACGATGTCGCGCAGCTGCTCCATCTCCCGCCGCGTGTACAGATAGCCTGTGGGATTGTTGGGATTGCAGATAAGTATCCCCTTTGTGCGCGGGGTAATCAGCTCCTCGAACTTTTCAACCGGCGGCAGGGCGAACCCTGTGTCGATAGTCGACGGGACTGTAACGATTTTCGCCCCTGCGGAAATGGCAAAAGCCATATAATTGGCATACGCAGGCTCGGGCACTATAATCTCGTCGCCCGGGTCGAGTGTGGCCATAAAGGCGAACAACACCGCTTCCGACCCTCCCGAAGTAACGATTATATCGTCGACCTCCACATCTATCTTAAACCTGCTGTAATAGTCCTTCAGCTTCACACGCAGCGACAACAAGCCCTCCGACGGGCTGTATTCCAACACTTTCCTGTCAATTTTGCGCAAAGCCTCCAACGCCACTTCAGGCGTAGGGATATCGGGCTGGCCGATGTTCAGATGATGGACTTTTATGCCACGTGCCTTTGCTGCATTAGCCAGCGGCACAAGCTTGCGGATTGGTGAAGCGGGCATTATTTCGCCACGCTGGGATATAGTCGGCATTATCAAAGATTTTTCAATGAGGTTATTCAAAAACTTTTCGGTGAAACCGGATATAACCTCCCGATATATTTCACATTTTGGAAACCTTGAAGAAACACGCCATAAGGGATTCTTCATTAAGACATACAAAATTACTTCAACTTGGGTTCATTACCAAACAGTATATAAAAAAAGCGGTGTGCCAAAATTCAATATTTTGGCACACCGCTGTGGTTTTCGCCCGGATGGCGAGGGTGCTGTCAGATATCAGGTCAATATAATTTCCCAAATATGGTGTGTCACATCATAACCTTCACACCGGCAACGACGTAGATGCCTGCGGGAAGCTCAACGGTGTTGCGTCCGGCTTCGAGTGAAAGCGAGGCGGCGAGGCGGCCGTTGATGTCATAGATGGCAAGCGCACGGGCTTCGGAAGCCACAATCACCATAAGGGAGCCTTCGCGTGAGATTGCGAGACCATCGGCATCCACACCTTCCACTACGTTGATGCCCGACAAATTGTTGTTCTCAATCTTGAATGTATCGGCGGCACCGGCCTCATTGGCACGGATAAACACATTGAAATGAGACATGGCTGGGATTTCACCGGCAGTCATATCGACCAGGCGGAACACTTCGCCTGTATCGTCAAGGAGGTAGTCGCCTTCGGTAACCATGCGGCTTTCGTAATCGCCGAACAGGGTGAAATCCTTACCTGCATTGCAGATTTCGGTCGCTTCGGGAGTAAGCTGCACATCATACATCTCTGTCGACTGTTCCTCATCGCCTGCAACAGCCGACGACGAACCGGTTGCGGAGAACACAGCCTTCACTTCGGCATCGCCATCGCCGTTGACACGGACCATGTAGGGTGTGTTAGGCTTGATTTCATCCTGAATCGACATGGTTTCATCTTTTTCGCTATAGAAACCGAACACGCTGATAGTGTTGGCGCCTTGTGATGCAACGCTGTGCTCCATGCCGTCAATCTCGATGTATGACGGTGAGAAGGGGAAGATGGCTCCGGTCCAGTTGTTGCTTACATTGCCGTCACGATACTTCAGCGGCATCTCTAACGATATGGTGTAATCGCCGAGATTGAAGCTGCCCGGGGCATGGAAGGGATATGCCGACGACAGGTTGATGTCGGTCAGCGCCTGACGCGTACCCGAACCGTTATAAACCACGTTGTGGACATCGGTAAGGGCGAAATTCAAATCAGAGATAAAGATGAGGCAGTTGGGGTTGATTCCGGCAAATGACGCATCTGTAATGCCGTTGGCGCGAACCGCGCGGCGGCCTGCGGCCGAACCGCCCTGGGTGTTAATCGTGATGCTGGTGAGGTTGTCGCAACCGGCAAAGGCATTCTCGCCGATAGCGTCGACAGAATTGAGTGTGACCGATTCGAGGTTAGAGCAGCCGGCAAAGGCGTTGTCACCGATAGCGGTCACATTATCAGGAATCACCACGCTGCTGAGGCTTTCCATGTTCTCGAAAGCGTTGGCAGGGATTTCGGAGTTTTCAACACCCGAAAGGTCGAGAGTCTCAACCGACGTGAAGTTTTCACGGATAGCGGCACAATCCTCCTCGGTAAGCTCGCCGGTAACACCCATCGTGGTGATGTCGGCAGCATCCTCGGGATCCACAGTTGCAATTTCCGACGGTGTCAGAACGGCGCCGTCCGACGGAACCAATGTCACATCAATCGTTACATCGCCCTGGAGATTCGAAACAGTGTAGACACCATTCTCATCGGCCACGGCCACAGTCTTGGTATCAGCATACTCCGGATTGGCGCCGAACTTGGTCATAACATGGCTCAAAACGGTCACTTTGGGGGTCATGCCTGCCGACTTGGGAGTCACTGTGAACCTGTAGTCCTCACCCTCTTTAAAAAGTGTCGGCTTTTCTGACGATGCCGAATCGTAAACCGACATATCGACACCTCTCCACACATCCTGCTCATCAAGCTCTACAAACTCAAAGGGCGCATTTTCAGGCGCATTGGCATTTATCCGGTAATAAAATACAATATCAATCTTATGATTCTGAGGGCATTTGAGATTTGACGGATTGGTATAGTATGTATCAAAGACCACACTATATTGCCCATACTTAAGGTTAGAAGCCTTCGTGGTGCAATCAGTACCATTATCAAAAAGCTTGAACGCGATTCCGGGACGGCGTATCTCGTTACGGCTCAACGTGCAGTTCGGCAATCCAAGCGTCACTGAAGTTTCCGTTGCCGGACGTTCTATTTGAGTCAGCTCAAAATACTGGTTATAATTGAACACACGGGTTGGATCGATCTGGATGTTGTAGTAGACCTTGGATGTGGCAAGTTTGAGAGTGTTCCAATATTCTGCCGCTTCATAATTCGGCACAGCCCCGTCAGGAACTTCAAGAGTTATGTCGGCCGCATGTGAGGGGAAGGGAGTGCTGTAGCCGATCCTTGGAGGGATAGCGCCTTGCATCACGATCTTGCCCAACTTGGTACAATGTGTGAATGCGCCTTCGCCGATATAGCCGACCGAAGCCGGGATGGTGAGTTCCGTTATATTCATACAACGATAGAACGCGTTGCTGTCAATGCTGCGTAGCTGTGTAGGCAACACAATCGACTGCAATGCCGACATTGCCATAGTGGTCGGGGCAAAAGCATTGGTCGGGATTGCATCGGCGTGGTCGCCTGCCCCCTTGATTTTCAAGTCGGCCAAATCGAGAGCCTTGATAACCGTGGCATGGCTGCGGAACGCATCAAACTCCGAATAACTGATTGTACCTGCCACTTTGAGACGCGCAGGGCAGTTGTTGGCAATCTTCGAAGCCAGCTCACCTTCCTTGACATTGATTACAAGGTAGGATTCGGCATTTTTGGGACTTACCTGCACGGTAATATCCAAATCCTCGGTAACAGCGGGGATTTTCACATCTACAATGTTTTTGTCGCTGCCCATAAGCTTGCCGTTGACCCATACGGCCACGACATCGGAATATGTTACGGCTGTAACCTTGAACGAGAAAGGCATACCGCGCACAACCTGGGTGGCTGCACCGCTGATTGTGGCACCCTGTATCTCCTCTGGCATGGTTACGGTGTGGTAAACCACACGGTTGCCTACGGCGGAGATATAATCGGTCACATTATCGTCAACACCCTCTACGAGCCGCCATATCTTCTTGTTGGAAGATGTGGCCACGCGGATAAGGTTGCCTTCACGAACCGTAGCTTCCTTAACCTGGCAGGTGAATGAGCAGGGGAGGTCGCCATAGTTGCTTCCGCCATTTGTGATGATAGGCGAGATAAACTCCTTGATAGCGCCTTTGGCATCGGTAAGCACGGCGGCATAGTACATCATGGCATTGTCGGCCGGAATCGACAGTGCGTTAACACGGATTGAGAAATTCTTGCCGGGAACCACGTTTACAACGTCGGTGCACATACCCACACCACCCTGCGATGCGGTGATTTTCCATGGGGAACCGCTGTAGGAAGGCGTGGGCTGTTTGAAACGGGTATAGATGAATGTATTTTCCTTCACAGAAACAGTATAGACGCCTGAAGCATCGGCTGTGAGGCGGGTGTTGTTGGCATACACTTCCATTGTGGCGTCGCCAAACGTATCGTCGGTCTCCACAGTGAATCTGTAGGATGCTCCCGGTTCGAATTCGGTTCCTTCGGTAAGCGCGGTGATTTTAACGCCCTGTATCTCCTGAAGGGTCACATTGCATTTGGTGACAGGGGCAGGATTTTCCTCGACAATCTCGCGGAATTCTTTCCAGTTCTCCTTCGAGGCATATGCGTTCTTCGAACCTACAGGCACCACAAGGCGAGCCTTGGGAGTACCGGTAAACACGCACCAGTTGACCCATGCAGGCGATGAACGGCGCACAATCACCTCGGCGAGGTCGCTACAGTTGAGGAAAATATTATATTCGTAGGTTGAAACCGAGGCCGGGATTTCGATTGAACGCAAACCTGTTACGTTGAAGCAGCCGCTTTTGAGCGTTGTCAGGTTTTTGGGAAGCACAATCCGCTTCAGCGACCAGTAGTTACGGAATGCCTTTGCAGGGATTGCATTGGCGGGGTTCGAACCGTTGGCCACGATGGTCACACCCGAAAGGTCGAGGCTTGCCAGCTTCATCCGTTCGCGCATGAAGTTGAAATCGTTAACGTCGATTGTACCAAACAGGGTGAGGTCGGTAATCGTACCGGCATCTGTGTCGCTGATGAGGGTGGAGAGTGTTCCTGCCGATACCCAGAGGGCGCGTTTGCTCACCACATCGGCGGCATTCTGAACGATAATCTGGATATTCTGGTCGGCAAGCACATTGTTCAGGCGGTAAACATTGTCCGTGCCGGGAGTGATGATAAAGCCGTTGGCTTTCACGGTCACAACCTTGTCGGCCGACTTGGGCGATACAGAGAATGAGAAATCACGGCCTTTGATTACCTTGTTGTCGGCAACCGAAACGTCAGCACCATCGACTGCCGAGGGGATATTGACAGTGAAATACGGAATTACATTGCCCTTGGCCGGAACCTGGGCTATGGTGAGCAGGTCGCCTGCCACAGGGAGCCACTGGCCGTCGCCTACACGTGTAACCAGGCGCACAACATCGCCTTCCACAACCGAAGCATCGGCAGGCACGGTGCATTTGAAATCGGCATATCCGCGTGAAAGAATCTGAAGCGAGGGGAGCGACAGACCCTGGTCGGCGCTGATGAGGGTCTTCATAACATCGTCGGCGCCGAAGAGAGCCACTGCCACACGGCCTGAGAAATCCTCGAATGTTATATTCTTGAAGTTACCGGCACGCACGGTGAATTCCATGCCGGGAACCAGGTCGGTCACGCCTGTCGTCATACCGATCTGGCGCTCGTCGCTGGTGATATGGATGGGCGACCATTCTGTCACGCCTGTTGCAGGCTTTATGTTATAGACAATAGTGGTCTGGTCGTTGAAGTTATAGTTGTGGCTTGCCTGCGGGTTGAGGGCATCGGAGGCGAAATAGCCGTTGGCAAGTCCGCCCCACCCCCAGTTGATGTGGAAGTAGGTGGATGAACCACGCTGCTCGTATCCGTCGCACACAAAGGCGTGTCCGGCCGACACATCCTGCCCGCTGTATAGCACGGGGCGGTCGGCATCTATTTCGGCAACAAGCACACGCTCCCAGTCCTCCTTGCCCATTTCAGCGCGTTTCTTGTAGGATACACCTGCATCATAACCGAAATTGTTGATTAATGCGGCAGGCACACGGACTTCGAACGCGCTCGAGCTTGACATGCCGAAGTCGGTAAGGATAGCCTGGGCGGCGTGGCTCACAACAGTGGCCACAGCCGTAGCCTCGACGTCGGAATAGCCGTTGCGGTAGTTGTCGGTGCGCATATTTTCCCAATCGTAGGCCACATTGAAATCCACATTGCCAACCGAACCGCGTCCCTGTGCGGGGTGGTTGTGATGCTTCATGATAGTGGCAAGGGCTGTGCCGACGCACCCTACGAGGCGGCGTCCGGGAATAAGGTTGTTAAACGGCGCTTCCTGGCTCCAGGGGGCTGTGTTAAGTTCCTTTCTGGCACCTGCTTCGGCACGTGCCATAATGCGCCTGCTTGCGCCAGCGGGTGCGGCGGAAATCTCGGTAGCAACAGCCGAGAGCATCGAGGCTGTTGTGGGCGGCACATCGGCCGCATCATAACCGGCATCGTAGGAGTAACCGATTACAGGCGAAACCTTGTCATCGGCGGCAACGATGATAAAACCACGTCCGTCGACAGCGTTGAACACATAAAACACCGGCACACCTGCGCTGTTCTTGGCGGTATGCACAAGTTGTAACGCCGACGGGTCGGCAAGACGCGACACCTTCCCTGCATGGAAGAAGTCGGCAGCGATGCCCTGGGCATCGTCAACTGAGAGCACCCCCGCATTCACAGATGGGAACGCGAGTAATGCGCACAGCGAAAACAATAACATCTTTAAGGAATGTAGCGACATAGCTTTAGCTGTTAATTTTTCCGTTAGTGTTAAAGATAAAAAGAATTAATATTACCGATTCAAAAAAATAATTCACAAGAATTTCGGACTTATGCAAGCGTCACCCGAATAAGGATGACTACACTATCCAATGAATGAGCACGTTAACATCTCATCAATGTGCCTTCATCAAAAGCGACTGCAAAGTTAGGCATATTTCACAATCCCACGAAAAAACAGCCCGGCTAATTCGTCTGCCGGGCTGTTAATATGTGTTTAAAGGAGTTCGATCTGTTGTCAGCGGGTTTCAAGTTCCACGATATAGTCAATCGTGGCCTGACGTTCGGGCAGGTGCAATGTTATGCCCCCGTCCTTGCGCTTGGTGTAGCGCAGAGGCGATTTGTCGCCGTAGGCTGTGGCCTTGCGCACTTTGCATGTCAGCGGCAGGTCGATATCCCTGGCCTGGCCATCCCATACATGGACGAACAACCGGTTACCCTTGCGGGTGGAAGTTCCCCAGTCGCGTGCCTCGAAATCACCGGCCGATGTGCCATAGATGGTTTCGCCGTTGGCCTTCAGCCACTCGCCGATTTCGGCCAACCGTGTCATAGCCGCCTCGGGAAGCTCCCCGTTAGGCTGCGGGCCTACATTAAGCAACAGGTTCGCACCCATGCCTGCGGCCTTTACAAGCTGGCGTATGATTTCGTCGGTGGTTTTATAGTTCTGGTCGGCAATCTTGTATCCCCACATACCGTTCATGGTGTTGCAGGTTTCCAACGGCAGCGGGCTTATATCCTGACCCGACAGCCCGGCGGTGTTCTCACCGGGGAGGTCGCGTTCGAAAATCTGTATATCCTCACCGGGGAACGGCGTTTCATGATGGTTGTTGCCAATCATACACGAAGGCTGCAGGTTATGAATCATGCGGTATTGCTCTTCAAGCTGCCAGTCAAACGGCACCGAATCGCAGTCATGATCCCAAAAACCGTCGAACCACACAGCCCTTACCGGCCCATAACCTGTAAGCAGCTCGGTCAGCTGCCTGTTCATGAAGCCGTAATATGAATCCCAGTCCCTGCGTCCGGGGTCGCGCCCGGTGTTCAGCCCGGTGCGCCCCGACGGGTAATCCTCCCTTGTCCAGTCGATATGCGAATAATACAGATGGAGCTTTACCCCCTGACGGTGGCATTCGTCGGCCAGCTCCTTAAGGATGTCGCGCCCGAATGGTGTCGCATCAACGATATTATAAGGGCTTTGACCCGTGTGCCACATCGAGAAACCGTCGTGATGGCGGGTCGTGAATGTGATGTAGCGTGCCCCTGAGTTCTTGATTGCCTCAACCCATTCCCTGGCATCGAAATCCGCCGGATAAAAGCCCCGTGCGGCCTTGGCATACTCCTTGGCGTTTATATTGTTGTTAAGGTACCATTCCCCCTGCCCGAACATGCTGTAAATGCCCCAGTGGATGAAAATGCCGAACCTGTCGGCCGAAAATTCCTCCTGCGACTTTTTCACCTCGGGTGTGGGTGTGTAGGTTTGGGCCATAGCGCCCGAACCGGCGAGCATTATCGCCGCCGAGGCAGCAATAGCTTTAAAAATGTTATGTCTATACATGGTTATAATAGTTTACAATTCAAATATCTGGCTCATCATCCGCCATTTCCCGGCTGATGTGGCCGAAGGGTCGCACTGCTGTGCACGCCCTACATACTCCTCCCATTCCTGCTGACGCGGCAGGGTGGCCATCCGTGCCATCGCTGCATCAAAATCAAAATCGTCGGGAGCTTCCATAATCATCACAAGGCGGGTTCCGTCGCGGTATATATCCATGCGGGTTATCCCCACCTCCTTTATCCCGGCCACTATTTCAGGCCATATTTCCAACGGGCTGTGAGCCTTGACATAGAAGTCGACAAGTTCGGGGTCATCGACCAAATCCAATGTCTGTACGTATCTTTTAGCCATGGTTATCTTATCTTTTTTCAAATCCGGTTGTATATGCCCCGTAGCATGCAACAATTACAAAGCACACCAGCGGGAGGATGAACGATGCGTTTACGGCAGGCATGCCCCAGACCGTTTCCAAGTCGATAATCGCGCCCTGCAACGGGGGCATCAACGCCCCGCCCACAATAGCCATCACAAGGAATGCCGCCCCGAGCGAGGTGTCGCGCTCATCGACCTTCTCCAATGCGATGCCGTAGATGCTCGGAAACATTATCGACATAAACGCGCTGATAGCCACGAGGAAGTAAAGCCCGGCCATACCCTCGACCAGGATGGTTGCCAACGTACACAAGGCGGCACATACGCCGAACACCGCCAGCAACACTGCCGGACGTACATATTTCATCATATAAGTACCAACAAACCTGAAGCTCAAGGCCAGCGACATGGCAACGATGTTGTAGAGCTGCGCCGTGGCTTTGTTGATGCCGAGGTTCCCTGCATACTGGATTATGAAAGTCCACACCATAATCTGGGCGGCCACATAGAACATCTGTGTGAGCACACCCCACCTGTACGGGTGGTTATGCCAAAGGTGACGCAATGTCGCGCCTGCATCAACCTTTTCACCGCGTTGGTCGGTGCGCGGCATCCTGACGAGGGCTATTATCACGAACATCACCAACACCACCAGCCCGATAGCCACATAGGGGTCGCGGATAACAGCCAGGTCATGGGTGCGGATAGCGGCTTTCTCCGAAGCGTCAAGGGTGTTGAACACCAGGTTTCCGGCACTGTCGCGCACATCGGAAAGCAGGTTGGGGAGCACCACGAACGATGCTATCGCCATGCCCGACAGCGACCCTACGGGGTTGAAAGCCTGTGCCATGTTCAAGCGGCGCGTCGATGTTTCCTTGTCGCCCAGCGAAAGGATATAGGGATTAGCCGTAGTTTCAAGAAAGGCAAGGCCGAAGGTAAGCACATAGAGCGATACACAGAAAAAGGCAAAACTCTGCTGCATTGCCGCCGGGATGAAAAGGAAGGCACCGGCCGCATACAGCCCCAGGCCGAGAAGAATCCCGCTCTTGTAGCTTGAACGGCGGATAAACAGAGCCGCAGGTATGGCCATAGTGGCATACCCCCCGTAGAATGCGAACTGCACAAGCGAAGCCTGCGCGGTCGATATTTCCATCACATCCTTAAAGGCCGCCACCATGGGATTGGTTATGTCGTTGGCAAAGCCCCAAAGTGCAAACAGCGTGGTGATGAGTATAAACGGGACCACATACCGTTTTTCAATCAATGCAGGTCGTTTATGACTTGTATGACTCATTATGATTTAAGGTTATAGGCAGGTAGTAAACGGTCGGCAGGCGGTGTGTTATTTCCGCCCGGATGGCGGGGATGGTGTCATAACGGCTCCTACGGCAGGAACCGTTATGACACACCCCGTTGACCGTGCAGAAAGTTTATTATTTATAAATCGGGCCGTAGTTCTGGCAAGCGCGATAGTCGGCACCCTCCTTATCCATGCCGAACGCGTTCCATGCCGACGGACGGAATATCTCGGCGTCAGTGACATTGTGCATGCACACAGGGATACGCAGAATCGAGGCAAGGGTGATGAGGTCGGCACCGATATGGCCATAGGATATTGCGCCATGGTTGGCTCCCCAGTTGTTCATCACCGAATACACATCCTTGAATGCATCGCGCCCAGGGCAGAGACGCGGCACAAACCATGTGGTAGGCCAGGTCGGGTCGGTGCGCTTGTCGAGCACTTTGTTGATTTCAGGGTCGATATCGACAGTCCACCCTTCGGCAATCTGCAACACCGGGCCAAGACCTTTCACAAGGTTCAGACGGCTCATTGTAACCGGCATCCCGCCACGGGTAAGGAAATTGCTTGAGAAACCGCCCCCACGGAAATAGTCGCGGTTGGCAGGATACCATGTGGTGGCCTTCAGGCATGCCTCCACATCGGCTTCGGTCATCTCCCACGACGGCTTCATGCACGGCTCGCCCTGGCCGTTGACGCTACGGCCTGTGGCGTCGAGCGTGGTGGCGCCTGAGTTGATAAGGTGGATGATGCCTCCGGCGGCACGCCCTGTCAATTCCCTGCCTGTTACACGTTTAACCGCTTCAGGGCTCCAGTATGTACGCACATCGGAGAACATCTGGCCGCAACCTGTGAGCAGGTGCCCGAACAGCATGGCAACACCGTTGCAGGCATCGTTCTCTGTGGCCAGCACGAATGCCTCGCGTATGCCGTTCCAGTCGAACGAGGTGTTCATCAGCGCTTCCGTATAGTCGCCGTTGGGCTTCCAGTCAGTCCACTGGCGCTGCCCCTGGAATCCTCCGGCTATGGCATTATGGCCAAGGGCTTCCTCCTTGAATCCCATTTCGCGCAAACGGGGATTTCCCTGCATAAGGTCGCGCACAATCAGGGTCATCTTCACGATAAACTCCCAGTCGGCATCCTTCTGCTCGCGGGTTTTCTGCTTTTCGGGGCGGTTGGTGAAATCCTCACCTTCGTTGCATTTGCAATATTTCTCCGTCCATGCCATAGCCTTGGCATATTCTTCGTGGTCGTAGATGCCCTCTTCCATACGGCGGAGTATCTCCGTTTCGTCGACACTCTCGTTGCGCATGCCGAGATATTCCTGGAAAAAGGCGGGGTCGACAATCGACCCGGCGATACCCATGCACATGCTGCCTATTGACAGATAGCTCTTTCCGCGCATCAATGCCACAGCAAGGGCGGCACGTGTGAAACGCAGCAATTTGCCTGCAACATCGGCAGGGATGGTGTTATCGTCGAGGTCCTGTACGTCATGGCCGTAGATGCCGAATGCCGGCAGACCTTTCTGCGCATGGCCTGCAAGCACGGCTGCGAGGTAGACGGCGCCCGGACGTTCCGTACCGTTGAAGCCCCACACGGCTTTCGGCCAATGGGGATGCATATCCATTGTTTCCGAGCCGTAACACCAGCAGGATGTTACCGTGATTGTGGCTCCCACCCCTTCGCGTTCGAACTTCCCGGCACAGGCGGCAGCTTCGGCAACGCGCCCTATAGTGCTGTCGGCAATCACACATTCAACAGGTGTGCCGTCGGGATATCGCAGGTTCGTGCTAATCAGTTCGGCAACAGCCTTGGCCAGGTTCATGGTCTTATCCTCAAGACTTTCACGCACGCCCCCCTGGCGTCCGTCAATGGTAGGTCTGATACCTATTTTTGGATAATTATTCATTGATTGGTTACTGTTATGAAATTATTTCAATTTCTTGCTTATGAAGTATATGCCGTAAAGTAACGGGGTATGGCGTCACGGTCTGGTCACACTATGGAGTGTATCCATCAACCTGTCGCCAACCCCGATGGTATATCCGTTGGTGTTGAACACCACACGGTTAAATGTGTCGGCAACAACTATCACCGGAAGCGAACGGGCATCAGGGATGCTGCCGTCGGGGGTTATTTTCAGAGCGGAGGCAAGTTCGGATGCAATCTTACCGTCGATATCGGTGCCGAACACCACATTCGATGGCAAATCAGGGAACTTGGAGCGGTCGAAACGTGATGCCGCAGCCTCATCGGCAAAAAGCAGCAGCACTTTCACACCTGTCGCCTCAATCTCTTTGCTCCGCGACGACAAGTCATTGAGCACATGCACGGTCGGTTCATGGTTCGGAGCCACAAGCCCTATAACGTAATATCCCCTGCCGGTGGTGGAAAGGATTGACTTATCCGTTGCCAACGCCATATCGTGATATATGTTCTCGCTGTTGAACGAACCGATTACCTGCACCCCGGTGGTGTCCTGACGGATTTCCAAGGGGATACGTGTGGTCTCTCCGGGGACTACGGTAAAGAACCGCGAGCGTGACAATACCGTGCCGTCGGCCATACGCTGGCCGGTGGTCAGCATATATTCCCCGGCCTCTATAGGCATCGGCTCCTTCAACATCCCCGACCATGTTGCATCTTCGGGATAGTTAAGCAGCACCGGCACCCCGTTTTCAAGTTTGGATATGGTAAAATTAGAGTAATAGGCCGGATTATCGATGCGCCCAGTGGTTTTGAAATCAGCCATCAAAGCACCCTGCAAGGCACCCGGGGAAGCCGGTAAGGAAGCCCCCGACGGAAGCACGGCATCCACCCATTCCTGATTGCCCGCTGCATATTGGGCCTTATCGGTAACGGGGTCTATGCGGGCAGGGATACCCATGGCACGGGCCGCCGCAACAAAGAAAATGTCGCGCGAGCGGGCATCGGTGGTTCTGAGTTTCCACACCGAGGCAGGCGACATAGCCACACGGCGCGGATTCCAACGGTTATCGATTTCAATATTGTCGGCAACCCATTTCACCCACGATGCCGGGTCGGAAACAAACTTCTCACGCAAGCCGGAAGGCACTGCATCGAGAAAGAACCGTTTATAAGGGGTGAGCATCTCATCGGCGATACGCGGATTGAGGATATAATCGACATATAGCCCCTCTGCCCCGGGAGCCGGGGCGGGGGTGGCGAAGTGGTCGGCAAGAACCTCGGGTGCTATGTCGCGCCGGTCCTTTTCAGAAACAGCCTTCAGGAGGTCGATTGCACGCCCTAATTCCCCCTTGGGGACACTTTTCAGGAACTCTGCGATAACGGCATGGTTGCCACGGCTCTGAGGCATGATAACAGCCAGCTCACCGGGGTCTGCACCTATCGTCAGGGCAAACTTACGGGCACGTTCGGGGGTGAAAAATGTAGCCTCGTAGGCATTGCGCAGTGAATCCTCATAAGCCAGACGCCTTACGTTGGCATCAGCCGCTTCCTTCGGGACAAAAGGCATGCACTCACGTTGCACCGGCGGCACGATGTCGAAATCCGCAGTCTTGCCTGAAAAGCTATCCGAATCGAGCTTCAAAACGATATTACTGTCAGCTCCCACACGGGCTTTTACAAACCCGAAACGCCCGTTGCTATCAGAACCCCATACAATGATGTCACCCCGGCCGGCAACCAGTTCCGACCGCCCTTCGGCATCGGTTTCAAGGGTAGCCACCGGGAAGAACTCCCCGTAATTATAAAGACGGTAATCAACCCTCGCACCTTTAACGGGCTTGCCTGAGGCATCGGTGACCATAACCCTGAGGGTATCGACAGGGGCATAATTATCGGTAACATTCACCTCCGTGTAACAAGGCGCCGTAGCCAGCTGCTGTTCCGGGCCGTCATAACGGCCGAACAGCTTCGTATTCATCAGCATGCCACGTGAAGCGGGGGCATTGAACCATCCCAGGTCGAGCACAGCCTCAGGCTCGCACGCACCGAGGAAATGCCATTCGCCATCAACCCAAGCCTCAACCCAGGCATGATTATCGTCGGTATGCGCCCAACGGGGGGTGTAGACCTGGCGGGCAGGAATCCCGACCGCACGCAGCGCGGCTACAGTGAATGTGGATTCCTCGCCGCAACGCCCGATGGCGGAGCGCACCGTGGCCGAAGGGGAACTTGTGCGGGCATCGGAAGGGCGATAAGTCACACGCTCATGACACCAGTGGTTGACCTCCAGCACCGCATCGCGCATCGACATGTCCTTAACCCTGTCGCGGAGTGATTCATAGAAATCACGACGGCTCATGTCAAGGTTTTCATTGTTAACACGCACGGGAAGAACGAAATGGCGGAATTCACGTTCAGGCACTGATTCACCCCATGGCATCTCCTTGCGCGCCCGAAGCGCCAAATCGACATTCTCCTTATAGAACTCGCCCGAATAGTCGGCCATATCGGGCAATGGCATATACGCATAGAGGAATTCCAGCAGCTCCCGTTGGCGTGGGGAAAGATTCGTATCGAAAATTGAAAAACAGCCTGAACCGGCAACAAGCTCCCGTCTTTGGGCAAAATCACGTGCCACATCATGCTGCGCCGTCACGTTGACGGCATCGCACTGCACAGGGGAAGCATACATAGATGCCACCAGGGTTGTCACCAATGCAATATTGGGGAAAGTTTTCATGGTTGGTTTAAAAATTTTCAGGATTAGTTATAGATTAATTAAGACCATTAGCTTATCAGATACGGCAATTCGACCGGTTTATGGCTTTTACAATCGCCGCCACAACATCGCGCGATGTTTCCATACGCGAGAACTCATCGGCACCCGCCTCCCCCATCGAAACTCCGGGATGCCTGAAATCCATAGCGCTATCCCTACGCCTGCGGGCTGATGCATGAATCTCGCAACAACCTGAGTGTTCCAATATGGATGCGGCATTGCCGGAATTGACCCCTGCCCCCGGCAATATGATAATCCGCCCGTTTGCAAGGCGGTTTAATGCCGCCAGCGTCCCTACCCCTTTTTCAGCCGAAGGGGCACATCCTGAAGTTAGTATGCGGTGGCAGCCAAGCCTTATGACTGCCTCAAGTGCTTCGTGCGGCTCCCGGCACATGTCAAAGGCCCTATGAAAGGTCACCGACATATCAACGGCCTCGTCCATCAGCCGCCCGCATGTGTCAATGTCGATGTTCCCGTCAGGACGCAATGCCCCGATAACCACGCCGTCGGCACCGCACTGCCTGGCCATGCGTATGTCGGCAACCATGCATCCGATTTCGTCAGCATCATACACAAAGTCACCGCCACGCGGACGGATGAGCACATGCATCCTCATACCCGCATCGGCCGCTACTTTCCCGGCCATGGATATGAAGCCTGCCGAAGGGGTCACCCCCCCTTCACCAAGTGCCGAACACAGCTCGATACGGGAAGCGCCTCCGGCGGCGGCTTCCTTCACACTGGCCAAGGATGCGGCACAAACTTCTAATATATTCTCTTTTTCCATTGCAAATAAGCCTGCCCGGAATAATCGCGGAGCAGATTACAAAGTTAGCGAGTAAATTTGGTGAAAAATAGAAGAGGTGTGCCAAATTTCGATAATTTGGCACACCTCTTTATGTGTTTTAAAACATCTGCATCCCTGCGACAACGCCTTATGCCGGCCGTTATCACAGAAAAACTCAATCGCGGTTACCGCCGAAAAAGCGGAGAAGATAGAAGAACAGGTTGATGAAATCGAGATAGAGGCTGAGGGCGCCGAGAGTTGCAAGACGCCCGTCGGCCATCGACGGGTCGGCATAAGCCATCTGCTTTATCCTCTGTGTATCCCAGGCGGTAAGGCCGATGAAAATCAGCACGCCTGCGGCACTCACAATCCATTCCAGTGTGGAATTGGCCCAGAAGATGTTGACAACGATGAGTATCAGCAGCCCGAACAGCGCCATGTAAAGGAATGTCCCGATTTTGGTGAGGTCGCGTGTGGTGAAATAGCCATAGACGCTCATAGCGCCGAACACACCGGCTGTGATAAGGAACGTTTTGAAAATCGCGGCAATATTGTAGACCACGAAAATCATTGAGAATGTGAGGCCGTTGACAACCGCGAATAGGAAAAACAGACCTGTGGCCATTGCCGAACTCATTTTTTGCAGACGTGCCGAAATCCAAAGCACAAGTCCGAGTTCAAGGATTGCAAGCCCCCAGTAAACCCAACGGTGCTGGGCCATATAGACAAGGAAACTTGTATCGGAGTTAGCCGTAGCAGCCACACCCCATGCCACCAGGGCGGTCAGGAGCAGGCCGAGAAACATTTTCACATATACGTTTTTCATCACAGCCGAGACCTTTGCATCGAGCGACTGGGGCGTATATGAATCCGTTTGATAATAGTTCATATTTCTGATTATGTTAGTTTGTGTTATGGTGAGGGTGATTCAGAGTCATTGCGACCCCGTATGGGGATTTATAACAAATAAGACCTGTGATTTGTGCAAAGGTTTAGAAGTTGCCTGAAAATCTTTGGGAAGGATTTCCAGGCAACGTCTTAAGCCGTTACATACGTTCAGGCACTTTGATTCCCAACAGCCCCATACCCGTTTTCACCACACGGGAGGTTGCCTCGCAAAGCGCCAGGCGCAGCGAGCGCACACCGGCATCTTCCTCGCGCAGGATGGAATAGTCGTGATAGAACTGGTTATATTGCTTGACCAGCTCATAGACATAGTTGGCTATCACGGCGGGTGAATAATCGCGTCCTGCTTCCTGCACGGTCGAGGGGAAATCGGCAAGTGTCTGGATGAGGGCGATTTCCTTCTCATTCGGAAGCACGGCGGAATAGTTCCCGATTGCCATGCCCTGTTCGGCGGCTTTACGGAGCACCGAACGGATGCGGGCGTAGGTGTATTGGATGAAAGGCCCGGTGTTGCCGTTGAAATCAATCGATTCCTTGGGATTGAAAAGCATGTTTTTACGGGGGTCGACCTTCAACAGGAAATATTTCAATGCCCCGAGACCTACCGTTTCGGAAATCTCGTCGATTTCCGCAGGTGTAAGGCCGTCGAGCTTGCCAAGGTCACACGACACCTCGCGTGCACCGGCCACCATTTCCGCCATAAGGTCGTCGGCATCGACCACAGTCCCCTCACGGCTCTTCATCTTCCCTTCGGGGAGTTCGACCATGCCGTAAGAGAAGTGAACCAAATCCTTGCCCCACTTGAACCCAAGGCGGTCGAGCAGCAATGAAAGCACCTGGAAATGGTAATTCTGCTCGTTGCCCACCACATAAATCATCTTGTCGATGGGATAATCACGGAAACGGAGCTTGGCGGTGCCAATATCCTGGGTCATATAGACCGAAGTGCCGTCGGCACGCAGAAGGAGTTTTTGGTCGAGACCGGCATCAGAAAGGTCGGCCCACACAGAGCCGTCATCCTTACGGAACATAATGCCTTTCTCCAACCCTTCGAGCACTTTTTCCTTACCTTCGAGATAGGTGTCCGACTCATAATAGATTTTGTCGAAATCAACCCCCATGCGGCGGTATGTGTCATCAAACCCGGCATACACCCACTCGTTCATCATCGCCCACAACCGGCGCACATCGGCATCCTTTGCCTCCCATTTGCGCAGCATCTCACGGGCCTCGGCCATGAGGGGCGAGAGCTTCGCGGCTTCCTCCTCGGTGATGCCGTCGCGCTCCATGATTTCCTTCAGTTCGGCCTTATAATGCTTGTCGAACAGCACATAGAAGTCACCGATCAGGTGGTCCCCCTTTTTCCCGGCCTTTTCGGGCGTAATGCCGTTGCCCCATTTCTGCCATGCAAGCATGGATTTGCAGATGTGGATACCACGGTCGTTGACTATGTTGGTCTTAACCACGCGGTTGCCGCATGCCTTCAGGATTTCAGCCAGCGAGAAGCCGAGAAGGTTGTTACGCACATGCCCCAGGTGCAGGGGTTTGTTAGTGTTAGGTGAAGAATATTCCACCATCACCAACGGGCTGTCGGCTGTCGGTGCGACGATTCCGAAATTATCGGTTGCCGATATATGCTCAAGCACCGAATTCCAGAACGAAGGCTCTATCACAATGTTAAGGAACCCCTTTACGACATTGAACCGGTCAACGGCAGGTTCGTTGTCGACGAGCCACTGCCCGATTTCCTGCCCTACAGCTTCGGGCGACTTGCGGGCGGCCTTGACCCATGGGAACACTACAACTGTGAGGTTGCCCTCGAATTCCTTCCGTGTGGCCTGCGGCATGATAGCCGAGGCGTCGGTGTCAACACCGTAAAGCTCCTTCACGGCCTTTGCCACCCCTTGCGCTATGATAAGGTCGATTGACATATGTTGTTATCCTTATTGTTTTTTTCTTCTAAAATTCTGCATGTAATCAATTTGCATGCAAATTTAGCGATTTTTCCCGACTTTCCCCAATCCACCATAGAATAGCAGGGTCTGCATAAATCCTTATTAAAGGATTCACACAGACCCTGGAAACTGTCGAGAAGGTACAAACCCCATATCGCTACTGCTCGAGCAGGAAGTCGTCAACGGTTACATCAAATATGATGGGCTTCAACACATCCGGGTTGTCTATTGTGATATTATAGATATACTCATGCCCCATCTCCCATTTGTCGACAGCATCGGTTGTCACGGGGAAGAACAGACGCCCTGTGGGGCTTTCCGGCACAAGCTGTGCGGGCGGTGTAGCAGCGTTAGGCCATATCTTGGCCCCGGTAGCTGTATCATAAATCTCGCAGTCTACCTCTATCCCGTTACCAGAATAGGCAGTACCGTCAAAATCGAGCTGTGTAAGCGGCTGCGGCAGGAAATAGCTTATCCCAAGATTGTTATCCGTTATATCGACAGGAGTCGGTGTAAGGTCGAAAATATCCTCATCGCCTATTACGGCAAACACCATCATGTCGTTGCTCATCTTCAGGTTGTCCCAATTGCCGACGTTGTCGGGGAAGTCGGGAGAGGTGGTTGCCTGCGGGAAGTTGAATGTGCCTTGCAGATAGACGTTATGCAACTTCACATAGCTGACACGAACCCCGATTTTAGAATTCGAACTGCTCAACATAATGGTCACACGCGAAAGCGCATGACGGAAATTCATGCTCACAGGGGTCGCCTTGGCAACCTCTCCCATATTTACGGCATATAACAGGTCGGTAGTACCGTTGTTCTTATAGCCAGGTATGCTGCCAAGCTCAGGTTGCGCTGTGGCCGGCACATTGGTTATGTTAGGACTGAATGCATAAAAGTTAACCGGCGTATTGGGCCAGTACATTACAGGGCTGTAAACCCACGATGACCCGTTGCGGGTCACATGCACATCCTGCATATAAGGTTTGCCCCCTGTGTAGGCATATACTATGAACTCCTTTATGGTAGAAGTCGTTGTCGACGCAGAGCGCGGAGCTTTCGGCACAGCGGCCCTGAAACTGACAGCTCCCGATTCGTCAACCGGTTCGGGCATGGGTTGATTCTTATCGGAACACGAAGCTGCAAACAACCCTAAAGCTATAGCGGATAGGTAAACCACGTTGTTTTTCATAATTCAAATAGTATTATCGTTAATTAATAAACACCTTATAAGGCAGGATGTTTCTAGGATTTGATATTTATTACCGTCGTGATCCATCCTTCCACACTTACGTCAAATCCCCCGCCGGTCGGCGGCCCCGATTCAGGTAAGTCCAGCCCGGAAATACGTATGGCCACATGAAGCGGGTCGGAAGCACCACGTGCCTGACCTGTGACATCGAAAGTATAGCATAGTTTTTGCCCGTCGGCAAGCCAAATGTAAAGCGACAATATATTTGGCGCATCCCCTTCGGAAGGGAGCCCGTAAGTTAAAAAATTTCCGCTTATGGTGCTTTTACCGTCGGCAACGGCCTTCACCGGCAAAGTGACAGCACTGCCACGAAACATATCCGACGGCCGCAAATATGAAGCCATCCCGCTCATGGATGCACAAACATGCGCCACACCGCCCAGATTGGAAACATCGCCGACTATAAAGCTGTATTCCGCCACGATGCGTCGCGGATACATAACAAGCAACCGTTTGTCGCTATGGTCGGTAGAGGCACCGGCAGTACGTGTCACATCGACCCCGTCCGGTCGCAGATCGCAACTGCTGCATGAGCCGCACCACAACATGTCGGGGCAGATTTCAACGCTTTCACCCTGCCCTGTAACGTCCGGGCCCAACGGCCTGTCGATAGTACCGCCAAGCCCGTCGTAAAGCCCACCTTTGCGACAATAAAACGCGAACTCATCATAATCGCCTTTGCGTCCGAACAACACCCCTGATGTATCATCATTAAACGCCATTACCGAATATTCACCGTCAGGCAACTTCACCTCGCCACCTGTGCGGCCAGGGAAATCGAATCGCCACTCCTCACCCTCAGCCGGGAAAAACACATATGCCATCCCTTCCGGGTCGGCATCAGGCGCATACAGCCAATCACTATCGACCAAGAACGCCCCTACCGACTCCGTGGGGCAGTCATCGTAGTCGTAAATAAGGCTACATCCACTGGCCAAAGCCACGGTCAGTATGAACAAAAACTGCAGAAACAAGCGTTCGGGTCTCATATCAAAACATAAACACCACTGACATCATAACAGTTCGCCCCAAAGAAGCGAATATCCCCGCCACGGAGACAAGTTTTCATCCTGACAGGGTGATGCTTGGGGAATTTTTCGTAATTTTGTAGATGATTTGCATTTAATCCGGGCGGATGATTGACTTTACGGGGATTTCCCGGCCATATTTCGAGAGGGTGTATGAAGCCGAACTAAAGGCAGAGGAGCATCTCGAAGCGGGGCAGCGTGGTCTGCTCTGCAATTTTGTCGCATCCGCACGCACAACAGCCATCGGCCAACGGTTCGGGTTCGGTAAAATCCGGGATTACGAGGAATTTGCCGCCAAAGTCCCGCCAGAGGAATATTCCTCTATCCGCCAGGATGTCATGAAAATGATGGAAGGGGCGCGTGATGTGCTATGGCCGGGTGCCGTACACAGGTTCGCCCAATCATCAGGCACATCCGACGGCAAAAGCAAATTCATCCCTATAACCGGGCGCTGCCTCAGCCGGGGCCACTACCGAGGCGCGGCATTCTCACTGGCCTCCTACCTGCACCATGCCCCCCACAGCCATGTTTTCGGGGGGAAGAACTTCATTCTTGGGGGCAGCTTCGCCAATGAGTTGCAACTGCGCAAAGAAGTTAAGGTCGGGGATTTGTCGGCAACACTTATCGACCGCATAAACCCATTGGTCAACCTTTTCAGAATACCCTCAAAACATGTGGCACTTATGGAGGACTGGCAGCGTAAACTCCCCGCCTTGGTGGAAGCTTCGCTGAAAGCCGACGTCCGTTCCATATCGGGAGTGCCGTCATGGTTCCTGACAGTGCTGAAACAGGTAATTGAACAAGCCGGGGCAAACACCATACACGACGTATGGCCAAATCTCGAGGTGTTTTTCCATGGCGGGATATCCTTCAGCCCCTACCGCAGCCAATATGACCGCATAACGGCTCCCGGCAGAATGAACTACTGGGAGAACTATAACGCCAGTGAAGGATTCTTCGGTGTGCAGGCGCGTCCGGGTTCTAAAAACATGCGCCTGCTGATGAACACCGACGTGTTCTACGAGTTCATCCCGGCCGCCAACCCCTCATCCGCCCCCGTCCCCTCCTGGGAAGTGAAAACAGGCGAGGTTTATGCCCTCGTTATAACCTCGAGCAACGGGCTCTGGCGTTACCCGCTGGGCGACACTGTGAGAATCGAATCTACAGACCCGTTGGAAATAACCATAGCCGGACGAACAAAACATTTCATCAATGCCTTCGGCGAAGAGGTAATGGTGCATAACACCGACGCCGCACTGGCCAAGGCTTGCGCCGCCACAGGGGCGGAAGTGCTCAACTACACCGCCGCGCCGGTGTATGCCGGCGACCACACACGCGGACGCCACCAATGGCTGGTAGAATTCGCCATCCCCCCGGAAGATATGCAGCAGTTCGAACAGATACTTGACCAGGCGCTCCAACAGGAGAACTCCGATTACCAGGCAAAACGTACAGGCGGCATATTCCTGGACAGGCTCTCGGTTGAAACCGCCGCACCGGGACTTTTCGACCGATGGCTTGCATCGACAGGCAAACTCGGAGGCCAACGCAAAATCCCACGTCTTAGCAACGACCGTCGTTTCATCGACCCCATGCTTTCAATGAACATCAAATAACCAAACAAGTAGACAATATCAACATCCCGACAACATGAAAACAATGCTTGCAATGAAACTTTCCGCCAAAATCCGCCCCCTGTTGGTAACCGGAGCGTTAGCCGCATCACTGGCTGCCGTGGCCGATACGCCAAAATATATATTCTATTTCATAGGCGACGGCATGGGCATACCCGAGGTAACCAATGCGCAGCTGTATAACAAAAACGTGCTGAAAAATGAGAAGCCTTTGGTTATGACCACCTTCCCCGTCGCTTCCATGGCAACTACACATTCGGCAAACTCCGACGTTACCGATTCGGCGGCGGCAGGCACAGCACTTGCCACCGGAGTAAAAACAAAAAACAGCATGCTGGGGATGAGCCCCGACACCACCGCGGTCACTTCGATTGCCAAAGTGCTGTTCGATGAAGGCTACGGGGTGGGGCTTGTAACATCCGTGGCCATCGACGATGCAACACCCGGGGCATTTTACACCCATGTGGCAAACCGTAGCCAGTTTTACGACACCGGGCGGTTCCTGGCCGAATCGGGCTACCATTTCGCCGCAGGTGCCGCCCTGCGTGGAACAAAGGATAAAAAGGGCAATGACACCGGATTGCTCGATTATTTTGCAGAAAACAACGTCAGCATAAGCTACGGGCTTAACGATATCGACACAACGGCAGAACGCATCCTGGTACTCAGCCCGTTCCACAACGAACGGAACAACTCTATAGGTTATGCCATCGACTCAATCGCCGGGGCATTGACACTGCCGCAGCTCACCCGTGCCGGGCTCGACCACCTGATGCGTGTGTCGCCCGACAAATTCTTCATGATGGTTGAAGGCGGCGAAATCGACCATGCAGGCCATGGCAACGACGGAGGCACATCCTTACGCGAGGTAATCAGCCTCGACGAATCCATCCGCATCGCCTATGAATTCTATCTGCAACATCCCGACGAAACCCTGATTGTGGTAACCGCCGACCATGAGACAGGAGGGATGTCGGTAGGTTGCGCCGCCACAGGCTACAGTGTGCAGCCCCAGCACGCCGCCGCACAAAAAATATCAAAAGAGCTGTTCAACGAGTTCTGCAAAACGAAATTCGAAAATAAAGAACCCTTTTCATGGACGGAGATGGAGCTGGTGCTCCGCGACAAACTCGGATTCTGGTCAACCGTAAGGCTTAATCCCGACGAGGAGGAGAGCATCAAAAACATGTTTACCGAAATTTTCGAAAAACATAATGACGTAGGCGAGGAAAAAACACTTTATTCATCCTACAACCAGTTTGTTGTGCGGGTGTTTGACATCCTCAACTACAAATCCGGATTCGGATGGACCACCACGCACCACACCGGCTCCCCCGTGCCTGTTTATGCCATAGGTGCCGACTGCATGCTGTTCACCCCCTTGCAGGACAATACTGAAATCCCACGCAAAATCCTCAAAGCCGCAGGGCTGCAGCTCCCGCAATAAACGCCCCCTTACAAACTTTTCGCCACCATGCTTGCCAAAGTAACGATGCTCCTGCTGGCTGCCACAGCCGCCTTTTCAATCCATGCCCTCGACTTGAAAGCCGTCGAGGTGGATGTGAAAATGCATCCTGACAGGTTCCGTGAGCTTCTTAACCGCTTTGAACAAGCCGACACCACGCTTACGCCGACCGAACTGGCAACCATATATTTCGGTTATTCTTTTACAGCCGGTTATGATCCCACCGAGTCATTCGATGAAATCGGCCAGGCATATGATTCCGGCAACTACGAACGGGCCTCGCAACTTTGCAAGGAGGCATTGGAACTGAATCCCGTATCGCTGGAGCTGAATGTACTGGCGCTGGCAGCAGCCGACCGTATGAGCGGGAAAGCGTATTCCGGGGCCGACATTCTGCACTTCGGGATAAGAAGCGACCTTATAGCCATAGCCATTCTGGAAAGCGGGCGCGGCACTATGGCCACATCGCCGTTCTTCGTAATATCGAAAGCCGATATGGAGCGGTTATTGACCAATGTGCTTGGCATAGAACGCATAGTCGACCGTACAAAGGTCGGAGATGTCGACGCCATAAAGGTAGTGTTTCCCGGAAGTGACCGGCAACATATACTTTATTTCGACAACAGCCGCGAACAAATGTTCATGATTTCACAACCCCGATAAACCCACGCCACCACATGAGCAACGAACAACCCAAATGGACCGAAATCGAACACCTTCCCGAATGGGATGAGGATTTTTATGAGGTCTACACCGCAAAAAAACATGGCAAATGGGTGATGCTTAAAACCCTGCGGCCTGAACTGCGCGACAAGCCCGAATATCGTGAGATGATTGAAAAGGAATTCGACGTGCGGTATAACCTGGCACATCCCAACATCATAATGATCAACGATTTCGAAGAGGTGCCCGGGCTTGGCATGTGTATCATCACCGACGACGTCTACGGGGATTCCCTGCGAAAACTCCTCGACAAAGGGGCGGTCGATGCCGATATACAGGAAAAAATCGTTACACGGCTTGTCGATGCCATAAGCTATATACAGACGAACCATATAGTGCACCACCCCATACGCCCCGAAACGGTCATATTCACCGAAAACATACGGAACCTTAAGGTAATCGACGTAGGTTTCGACCAACGCGAACACCTCACCCCGGCTGATGCCTCGGAGGATATCTACAATTTCGGCAAAGTGCTCGGCGAGGTACTGTCGGCCACCGGCGACCGCAGCCCGAGGCTGCACCGCGTTGTCGAGAAATGCACCGCACCCGATCCACGCCGCCGCTTCCGCGATATTCCCGACCTGAGGATGGCACTGTCAGGTGGCACAAACAAACGCCTGTATGTGGTAATCATAACCTTCCTGATAGTGATGATTGCCGTGCTTGCATGGTTCAGCATCAAAGACCCGGTGCTATAAACATGGCACACACCTAACGCCTGATTACGCTAAGAGATTGTCTAAAAATTTTTCCAAAAGATTTTTAGACAATCTCTAAATCAAAGATAACAAGTAAGTCATATCGACGTCACCGACACAATCTGCAATGTCAACAATAGAGATTAGAAAAATAGCCCCCGAAGGCCGGGAGCTGAAAAAATATGTGCAATTCGGAATCGACCTTTACGACGGCAACCAGTGGTTCGTCCCGCCGCTCGTCACCGACGACACAAACACCCTCTCTCCTGCAATAAACCCGGCGTTCGAGTTCTGCGAAGCCCAAAGCTTCATGGCTTTCCGCGACGGCAAGCCCGTAGGACGCATAACAGGCATAATCAACAGGCTGGTCAACGAACGGTCGGGGCAGAAAAGCCTGCGTTTCGGATTCGTAGACTTTATCGACGATGACGAGGTTGTCGACGCCCTGTTCAAAGCCGTCAGCGACTGGGGGCGTTCCAAAGGGATGACCTCTATTGTAGGCCCGATGGGGTTCACCGACATGGATCACGAAGGGATGCTCATCGAAGGATATGAAGAGCTGGGCACAATGGCCACAATCTACAATTATCCCTACTATCCCCGCCACATGGAGCGTATGGGCTTCGAAAAGGAGACCGACTGGGTGGAATTCCGTATCACCGTGCCCGACTCGGTTCCCGAAAAGCACAAACGTATAGCCGAACTCGTACAGAAACGTAACAACCTTAAAATCAAGAAATACACTTCTCGAAAAAAAATCAAAGAGGAATACGGTGTGGCGCTCTTCGAACTGATAAACGAAGCCTACGACCAACTTTACGGCTATTCCCCCCTGACACCCAGGCAGATTCAATATTACATAAAAATGTATCTCGGCATCATCAACCTCGACCTTGTGACCGTGGTGACCGATGCCGACGACAAGCTGGTGGCCATAGGCATCTCCATACAGTCGTTCTCGAAAGCACTGCAAAAAAGCCGCGGACGCCTGTTCCCGTTCGGATGGATGCACCTGCTGAAAGCCCTGTGGGGTAAGCCCGACAACACTGTCGACCTGCTCCTGATAGCCGTAAAGCCGGAATATCAGAACAAGGGGATAAATGCACTGCTCTTCGCCGACCTTATACCCTATTACAACAAATACGGCTTCACCCATGCCGAATCAAACCCCGAGCTTGAAGATAATTCGAAAGTGCAGGACCAGTGGAACTACTTCGAAACCCGCCAGCACCGCCGCCGCCGCTCGTTCCGAAAAGACCTGTAGATAACGCAAGCTACCATAACCTGACATGCTACCAAACTGTTACCAGCCCGGCACCCTCGAAGCCGGATGTGACGAAGCCGGACGGGGATGCCTGGCCGGCCCCGTGTTCGCCGCCGCAGTAATCCTTCCCGACGATTTCCACCATCCATGGCTCAACGACTCAAAACAGCTCACCGAAAAGAAGCGTGAAGCCCTGCGCCCCATTATCGAACGCGAAGCCCTGGCCTGGGCGGTAGCCAGCTGCACACCGGGGGAAATCGACCAAATAAATATCCTTAACGCATCAATCGAGGCAATGCACCGGGCTCTCGACGCCCTGAAGGTGCGTCCACGCAATGTAATTATCGACGGTAACCGCTTCAAACCCTATCGCGACCTCCCCTGGCAGACATTTGTCAAGGGTGACGGTCGGTTCGGCAACATCGCCGCAGCATCAATCCTCGCCAAAACCCACCGCGACGAGTTTATGCGACAGCTCGCTGCCGATTTCCCGCCCTATCAATGGGAGATTAACAAAGGCTACCCTACAAAAGCCCACCGTGCAGCCATTGCCGCCCACGGCCCCACCCCACACCACCGGCTTACATTCCGACTGCTCGACACCGGGGAGGTATAACCTGCATGGCGGTGTGTCAAAATTCAATATTTTGGCACACCGCCTTGGCTTTCTCAAGTATGGCGAGGGTGCTGTCAGAATGGTTCACACACCCTGCGGGAATGGGGAATCAGCGCACAATAGTTTTCGCAACACCCCCATTTGTAGACACGATATAGATACCGGCCGGTAGCTGTATCGCATAATCTGAAAGGCAGTTCCCTGAAAAGAGTGTAACCCCGTCGACAGACGTAATTCTCAACCGACCGTTATACCCTGATATATGGAGAGTCTTCTCCTCAACCCATATGGCAGGTGAACAGGATTCGGCTGAGACTATGCCGGATGATTCTATGACCACTCTATCCTCCAGCCAGCTGGATTCGCTACCTCCTTTAAACAGGCCAGACACGGAATACACGTGTTCCCCTGCAGGCACCATAGTGTCGGTGAACGAATCGCCTGCAGTAGTGCCTATCAGCTCCCCGTCGCGGTAAATCGCGAATGCATAAGGGTAGTACATGTCGATTTCCGTATCGGCATCCCCCTCAGGAACTACCACTGCCCCATCCACAGCAACGGCAGGTTTCTGCAAGGTGGCATAACCAAAGATATTGCCGGTTACACGCATGTCAGTGCCCCATCCGCCACCTTCAATGTCAAGCAGATTGCCAAACCCGTCGACAACCGGGCCTTTGTCGGTAAGAAGGGTAATGTTGTTGACCGATGATTCGTAGTGCACCCCTATCCACAGGTCTTTGTCGCCGGTGATTTCAACCTGCTTCGTGAGAGTAACGTTGTTCCATATGGAATTGCCGAATTCCTTGAGCTGCCGTTCCGACACTATCGCGCCGGGTGACGCTGCGCCGGGTTCCGACTCCCATATCCGTAATGTGCTTTGAAGCTCTTTTTGCGATTGGCATGGATAGAAGGCGATTCGACGTATCTTGTAACCACGATACACCGCCAGGTCTTCAGCACGGAAACGATGCGCATAGTCAAGCGACTTGACAGGGAGCGATACCATCTCGAAATTCTCGTTATCGCCCTGCATCCGTGTCAGCCGGTCATCCAGTTCCCACGACAAATCCACATTGCATCCGTCACTCACAGAAGCCTCCATAGAGGCAAGGCGGTTGGCCGGGATGCGTATGGCCAGTGACTCATAGGGCGATATAAGCCCGTCGGGATATTCGGCATCAACCGTGTACTCCAGGAAGGTTTGTCCGCCGGTTGCGGTATCGGTATACCGGCATGTTTCGACCTGCCCGATAAACACCCCGTTTCTCGACAGATTGTAACAAACCGGGGATTGCTGACCTTCGGGAACATCCCATGAAAGTGTTATGGCCCCGCGGCGTGACACTGCTGACAGATTGCGTGGGGCTGCAGGTTCCTCATCGCAGAAAAAGTCAAAACCTACAGTGCCGTCATCGTTCTGCACAATATTCCCAAGACCTTTGTAAGTGTAACGCCCGGATATGGATTTTGTCGATGGTTTGGTGCGGTCGGAGAACTGCGTCACCCCCATAGCTCCGGGAAACGGACATATGTCGGAGCTGACAGCCCCGTAAGTATAGGCATCGGTGTCCGGGTCCTGCATCGAACCGGCGCAAACGGTATATACCCCCTGCGGGAATGTGGCATTAACCGTATTGCTGACCAAACCATTATCCACAATAGATTCATCGATATGATGTATGAGCAACCCTTCACCAGGTAGTGCGTTGTCGAAATGGCCCTCACGCTGCCGGTTCTCCAAAATGAAGTACTCCCCCGGAACCGTACAGTCGAACCTATACGCCTCGGGGACGAAGGTGGCCCCTTTCATAGCCTTGACCGACCTATCCCCGTCGAGTACTTCCGGGGTGACCCACCCAAGCTGTATTTTCTGCCACATGTTCGTGCCGGCAGGACGGTCGCCCATATCGCCGTTCCATGCACCGGAAGCCATGAGGTCCCACACGCCGGTGCCGGGAAATTCACCTCCGCTTAACTCATAGTCGGTATCATAGAAATCTGGGGCACCAAGATTATGCCCGAATTCATGACACATAACCCCTATGGTCGACATTCTCGTCCCGGCGTTGCCAAGCAGCTCCGGCTGGATTGTGTAGCGCCGAATCTGCACCCCGCCGAACTCCATGCCGTAGATTGTGCTCGAATGCGACCAGATATCGTTAGGCGCGCCCGTGGCTTCACGACCGGCGCCTTGGTGAATGACCGCCAACCCGTCGAGAATCCCGTCGCCATCGTTGTCGAAATCCCGGAAATCGATTTCATCGGCAACGAGATGCAGGGCATCGGCAATAAGTGCCAACGCCCCGTCGGAGCCATAATAGTCCTTTTCGTTTGGTAACGTTATCCACCGTGTTACCGTGGTGTTTATGTCAAGCTGCCCGTAGGAATTTTCAAGATAGTAATCGCGGAAGCTACCTATTCCGGCAAAGCCTTCGGCATTCATATAATCATCGAAATCCTGCTGTGTGAATATCGGCGTGGTATTTTTGTAGTTGACAAGCAACATCAACAGCTTGCGTTTCCCCTTAGACGGGAAAGTCCCGTCAATCTGTGTACGGACTCTTACAGGCGAGGATTCCTGCGGTGGATTCCCCTTCTTTGCCCTTTTCTTCAAATATCCGATTGGCGGCATTCCGGGCTTAAACCCCATAGCGGCAGCCTGAGCACTGTTCCCGTCACGGTAGCGGAGGCCGGATGGAGATAACACGCCTGATTCTTCACCGGCATAGGTAAGGAAGCCTTTCCCATCATACATCAGGGTATATCCGTCGGGACTTGTGACCCAGTTGATATTTTCATCGCCATGGACGCGCACCTGCACAATGGTTCCGTCGGGCTGCGACACCTTGACAGAACCCGGATAGGCACACACTGCATCGGCATATGTTGCGGGCGCCAACACCATTATGGCACCGATTATCTGATTTGCAAATCTATTCATAAGCTTAAAGTAAGGCAAAGACGCAACAGCCCGGAAGCCTTATGTCCGACTGATGCGTCTTTGCGGTGGGTATTAGATGTGAGTTTGAGACTTATTTAGCAATTTTCACCGAACCGGCGGCAGCTTTTACAATATATATACCGCTGCCGAGATGCGATGCCCGAACCGTTGTGCTGTTATCAGCGGCGATTGCAGAAGCGACCAGCACACCTGCCACGTTGTGAACGGTCACTGTCTCACCTTCGGATGTGCCGCTTACCACGATATTCCCTGCATTGTCAAGACACACGGCAAACACGGTGTCGCCATCGGGATTCACGGCGGTCAGGCCGCTCTCTTGCGGGTCGCGTGTGGATAACCACAGCTGCCAATTGGCCCCGTAGGCGGCTTTGGAACTGTCGAGGTCTCCAAGTTTGCACCAGCTCCCGTCGGTGGGTACGATGCACCCCTCAGGAACGGCAAACGGTTGCACATGGAGGTTACCCTGCCCGTGGCCGAACTTTATGCAGGAGGTGGAGATATATGAGCGCCCTAAGTTGGGGTCTTCAGCATCAATAGTCATGGAAGCATCGAATTCCATTGCCACAAACACCGGGCCGGTGGTCTTAACAGGCTTGGGGAAATTTACAAAACGCGGGTCGCCCGAAATAGAACCCAGCCCGATTTTACCCATTGCCTCCCCTATCGTTGTGTCGAATCGTCCGAATACCGTTTCAGGGTCAAGGCTGCCATCCTCTTTAGCCCCGTATAACACGATTGAAAACGGTTTGTCGCGGTCATCGCCATATGTTACCGCCGCATTGCGGTAATACCTGTCGGTAACCCAGAATGAAACCTGGCTTACCCATGTCTCCGTGCCGGCAGGGAAACTGAACAGCTGGGCCAATTTATGGTAATAGTGATTGTAGCCTGTTATGAAATCGGCATCGGGAGCCGTATCAAAGCATGGGATATTGCCACGGTCGGCAATCATGTCGCTGCGTTCATTCAGGAGGCTTACAGCCAGACCGGGGTCGGAATCGTCATCGCTTACCACGATTACCTCGAATGTCTTGGTGGTAGAGCGTGTGCCACGTGAGTTGGTTGCGGACAGTGAGAGCTTGTATTCACCGGAAGTATCGAACACGAACGAAGGATTAGACTCGGTTGTTGCCGCCACCTCTTCGCCATCAAAGGTAAGGCTCCATGCATAAGAATCGGCATAACGGCTTGTATTGGCGAATTTTACGGGTTTCCCTTCGAAAGCAAGCATGTTACTGGTATAAAGGTCGAAAACACCAATCGGGGCAAAGCCTGGTTCGACACGTGCCTGCAAGCCGGGTGCCGTGATTTGCAGGTACTCAATAGCAGCCATGCCGGTGTTGGCTTCTCCCGACAGGGCAAATGCAAAGCAATAAGGACCTGAGATTTCGGGCTTGAATGCAGTTTCACGTTTAACCCACGATGTATGCTGGTTGTCAAAGGAAAGCAACGTGCGGTGGAATTCGTAATCCTGCTCAGTACCGACACTGAATTCCAGGGTGGGCAGATGCAAATCCCCGTCATCATCCCAGCCCCCTTCTATCATGGTATAGAAGGATATTGTGTATTCGGTTCCAGCTTCGAGATTGAAGAACGGAGTGTAAGCTTTCGCATCACGTTCATACTCACTCCTTGGAGTCACCATGTAATAGTCGCCCTCTATTGCAGGCAGGTCGTTTCTGATATTGGCTGTAACCCATACGGTAGTGCCGGTAGAATGCCATCCTATAGGCAGCTGTGAGGTACCATCATAATGTGTGGGGTCAGAGAACGTCTCTATATAAGGAAGATCCATACAGTCGGCAAGGTTGTCGGCATTTGGTTCTAACGGGGCCGGGGTATCCGATTTCGGTTGCTTGCCGGTGATGAACACATCGTCAAACGCCACGGCTTCCCCGCTGGGGCCTACCGGCCCGTTGGTGAAAGTGATTGAAAAACAATATTCCCCGTCGGCATCAGGAGTGAACTCAAACACATGTTTTTCCCAATCGTTATGAGAGTCGGCGCTAACCGAACCACATTTATAGGTATGGTCAGAAACATTTTGTGAATTACCGGCTTTCACCTCGAATCCATTGCTGCGCACATAAAGCGATGCCGGCGCTATGAAATCCAGCTCAAGGGTGCATTTTGCACCACCAACGAGGTTCACCATCGGGGTGTAGAGCACAACCTCCGGACTCACACTGGCTTTGCCGAGAACATAATCGCCCGAATTGGCCACCAGGCCGAAATCAGATGCCAAGGCACGCTGGAACATGCCGCCGTCGTTACCCCAACCTTCCGGGAATGTTGCCCCTCCGGGATAGTCGGCATCATCGTCAAAAGTGAACTCCATTTCGAAATCCACCCCATCCACCGGCTCCGAGGGTTCAACAGGAGAGCCACCCTCATCGGGTTCTTCCCCATTTATGAATATATCATCGAAAGCAATCCCCTTGCCACTGCCAGTGGGCAGATAAGTGGTAACCGTGATAGAGAAGCAATATTCCCCGTCGGCATCAGGTGTGAATGTGAAACTGAATTCTTTCCATTCAGGATAACCCTCACGTTCCACAGAGCCAACCGTTATGGTTTGCGCCTCGACATTCTGCGCGCTGCCAGCCTTGACATCAAGACCATAGGAATATACATACAGGCCGCCGTCGGGAGCAATATAATTGAAACTAATCGTGCATGGCTCCCCTCCTTTGAGTTTCATCATGGGGGTGAACAACACATCGCCGGGAGCGGCACCACTCTTTCCAAGCACATAATCACCCGATTTGGCATAGAAACCGAAATAATCGGCTGCACGACGCAAAAAACCGGTATTGCCTGATTCAGCCCAGCCTTCAGGCAGATCAACCCCCTGAGGAAACTTGGCATCATCGTCGAAATTATACTCTAATTCAAACGGCGCAGCCTCTGCAAAATGCGCGAATCCTAAGGAAGTTGCCACCAGGCAGCAGGAAAGGAGATTCGTAAAAAATTTTTTCATCTGCAAAAGATTAGGATTATTGTGAATGATTTTTGATTTGTTCACAAATGTAAAATATGGTTTACAATATCCTCCATTTATATATGTTAAAGTATGCTAATTTAAGGATTATATTTTTATTACACCTCAATTTTAGAGTATCAGAATAGCAACAAGATAAGATTTAAGGTAAATTTATGTCATTATGCCAATTAACATACATGCTGCAAATAGGCTGATTATTGAAAAAGCATAACGCATAAGCATGTAATGTCAATATATTTATTATTCAACACCCTTGATTAATCACACTTTTTATGCCACGGTGTTTTTGTCGATGCCTATTCATAGCAGAGGCTTGCAAATTGCACCAAATGGGAACCGGCGTTTTGTCAAAAGTCAGACTTTTGACAAAACGCCGGTTCATTCACCAAAGATAAAGCGATGTAATGTGCCGTCAGGACGGCGCATCCTTATTACTGTCGCATATTGAAATCCGATACGGCATATAAAAACAATGAGTCAGGCATCAGCCTTCATGCCTCTTACGCCTGTTGCCTGTAATGGTATCGAAATTTTCCAATGTCCAGTTTATCAGCGAGGTTATGTGAGGCATTAGGCTGTGACCGAGAGGAGAGAGTGAATATTCCACCCTTGGCGGGATTTCAGCATACATACGACGGTTTACAAAACCGTCAGCCTCCAGGTTTTTCAATGTCTCGGCCAACACCTTCGGGGAAATGTCCGGGATGGCTTTTCCGATTGCATTGAACCGGGTTGCTTCGTTCTCAGCCAAAACACACAGAATCAGTATCGACCACTTGCCAGAGAAACGCGCGATGACATTCCTTACCGGGCATGAGTCGGTACATGTGTATTTTTTCAAATTTTCTTTAAGGGGCAATGAGTTCATTTTCAAAAACAGTTACCGGGAAGTAAGCACCTTACTTCAACGTAAGTTCTTGTTTTACAGATTATTTTAGTTTAATTTTGCGCTATCAAAAAGAAAGCCGGTTACAACGGCAAAGTTAGTCAACAAAATCAACTATAACAAATAGACCATCAATTATGAACGAAGCAAAACATCTTCACAGAGGGGAAAAATTCGCACACGCAACCGTTGGTAAAATCCATAACTTCGAGGGCAAACAATTCATAAAGGATGCCACCGGCGCTACCTCATGTGAAATATCCTTCGGGACTCTGCCCACAGATGCATCGGTACCGTTTTTTCACTCCCACAAAAAGAACGAGGAAAACTATATCATTCTTTCCGGCGCAGGCAGATTCCAAGTAGACGACGAAGTTTTCGAAATCGGGGAAGGTTCCGTAATCAGGGTGTCGACACACTGCGACCGCAACCTCAAATGCACCTCGGCCGAACCGATGACCTATATCTGCATCCAGGCGAAGGAAAGCAGCCTTGACACCTACACCATGAACGATGCCGAAATAACTGAGCGCTCCAACCTTCTCTGACAACTACCCGCGCATGGCAACAGACGATAAACCCCAACCTTGCTCCTGATTGACAAACAGCAGACTGAAATCTTACGAAAGGGTATGAAAAAGAGGGTGTGTCATAATGGCTCATCTGGGTCGTCGCTTGTGGGATTCGGCTTCGGTCATTGACCTCGGTCAACTCCCTTCAGCCTCACCCGCAAGCTCCTACCATCTGAACCATTCTGACAGCACCCTCGCCATCCGGGCGAAAACCACGGCGGTGTGCCAAAATATTGAATTTTGACACACCGCCTTTAAATTTACACGGCCTTCTTTATGGCCTGCGCTGCGGAAAGACAGGGATTCGAACCCTGGGTACCCGTAAGGGTACAACGGTTTTCGAGACCGTCCCGATCGACCACTCCGGCATCTTTCCAATCGTGGTTGATGGCAATGGCAACCGAACGGCTGCCTTAATGCGGTCACAAAGGTACGAAAGATTTTTGGCACTGCGCAAATTTTTAACGGTAAAAATTCCCTACCTTTGCCCATAAAGCAAATAAAAAGTCGCAGTCATATCGACTTCGTTTAAAATACAATAATCTTCGCTTGAACTATAATATTATGAGTAACAAAGAAGGATGCCTGTTGAAGGGCTTGAAACGAGCGGCATGTGCCTTGACAGGGATGACGGTTGCCATTTCGGCGATGGCATGGGGACAGAAAGGGCACGACGTTACAGCGTATATTGCCGAAAAGCATCTCACACCCGCAGCGGCAGCAACGGTCGACTCTCTTTTAGATGGCAGAAGCCTGGTGTACTGGAGCAACTGGCTCGACAATGCGAGCCATACACCCGAATATGCCTATACCAAGACATGGCATTACAACAACGTCGACGCAGGCAAAACCTATGAAACCCGAAAACAGGCTCCCGACGGCGACGCAATCACGGCACTACGCTACAGCATCGGCATTTTGTCAGACCAGTCGAAAAACCAGGAGGAAAAATCATTGGCTCTCAAGATGCTATGTCACATACTTGCCGACATCCACCAGCCACTGCATATGGGGCATGCCACAGATTATGGGGGCAACACGGTGAAACTCAAATATTTCGGCCGTGACACAAACCTGCATTCCATATGGGATAACGCCCTTACGGAATCGGCTCATAAATGGAGTTACACCGAATGGCAACAGCAGATTGACCGCACCACGCCTGTCGGGGAAAAAATAATAATATCAGGCAATATCGACGACTGGGCCACACAGAGCGTGAAACTGGCGGAGGAAGTTTACAACTTTTTCCCGTCGGGCAAGCATGTGTCATATAACGACGTAGCCCATTGGACGCCCGTAATCGAAGAGCAGCTACTTAAAAGCGGCCTCCGGCTAGCCCATGTGCTTAACACGCTGTTCGACCCTTCATATAACGGTGGTGGGACGGTCACATCACCGGCACAGTTCTGAACAACTGCACAGGCCGGCAGGCCGGGGCATATCATGCACCTACGTCTCCGCTATACGGCATGAAAAAAAGAGGTACGGATTAAATCCGTACCTCTTTTTTGGCAGTCGGGGTGAGAAGACTCGAACTTCCGACCTCCACGTCCCGAACGTGGCGCGCTGCCAACTGTGCTACACCCCGAAAGGCTCCTTCGTTTTTGGAGCGCACAAAGTTAAGCATTTTTTTTGAATACAGCGCAAAAAAAAGCTGTTAATTCCGTTCATCACCGAATCAACTTTCATAAAACCACCTATATAAAGACAATGATTCGGTAAAATTTGAGGTTGTTCAGCCTTGGCTAAGCCGCTAACTGAGTCAACCGATGATTTATTTTCTGAATTATTTTGAGATGCGGAGATTTTCCGCAAGTCGAAATAATTGTTGAG